>Ga0129301_1001294_pt1 | contig 12351 bp, 14 predicted proteins | sample ConPoolayeHmetaG_FD_94489 | JGI IMG/M metagenome (GOLD analysis project Ga0129301, IMG submission 94489) | Hot spring microbial mat communities from California, USA to study Microbial Dark Matter (Phase II) - Cone Pool mat layer H metaG ...
CCGTTCTGTAGTCTATGTTGAAGCTTACAAGAGTCCCATCCAAGTCGAAGACAACTGCTTTTATTGCCATTGGATTTTCACTTTGCTACTGTAAGGTTTTGAAGCTTCTACTCATGGTCTAAAGGAAATATACTTTGCGGTCTCTGTGCTTTATGAAGGAAAAAATTGTTGTAAATGAAAGAATATAAAAGAAGTCGTTGAATTTTTGGAAGTAAATTGAATATGCAACATACGCTATATTATAACCGATGCTTATGAGCTTTGAAGAATACGCAAAAGAGAAGCTTTGGACAGTGCTTGTTGACACGGTTCACGCATTGGTTATGTTTCCAAACCACAAAGCCTACACACGAAATGTCATTCTTCAAGAAAAACCTGAGATAACTCCTCAAGAACTAGCTTCTAGGCTTGGCATACCATTAGGAGAAGCACTCGTAATATTGTACGAATTGAACGTTGAGACAAAACAAAACTCCAAAACATCATAAGCTTGGCTTTCTGCTGAATCCTTTTTTTGTTTAAATACGAGTTGAGCAGTAGCCTATTTTTACCGTTTCTTTTTCCCTTTACGCTTTCTAACTAGAGACTGAAACTTCTCGTAAACTTCTTCAAACGGTCTTCCCACAATCTCAATCTTCTCAAAGTTTCCTTCACCTAAACCCCTTTCCACAGCGTTTTGTATAATCGACATCTCCTCAAGCCTTATTCCAGCAAGTTTAGCGCCAACCGCTTCAACCGCCACAGCATCTCTTCCAATCACTAGAGTGTTCATTTTCATTTTGCTTTCTGAGCCATCTTGCCCTTTCTCAAGAAGAGCTTGAGAGCCGCGATAATAGTATGTTGCATCTAGAACAGCAAGGTCTATCCCTCCTACAGCCTTGTAGATATCGAGTAGAACAGCATCCAGTTTCTTGTGGTATCTTGCCTTTTTTCTGTCTGGCACTAAGCCGAAGAGGTTTTTGATTATGCTTCCCCTCGTGTAATCCCGCAATATGTGGGTGCTTACAAGAACGTTAGGCTTGAAGAGTATATGCGACAAGCTCATTTCTTCATCAGCGATTTTCACTTTTTTAGTCTCAGTATCTTCTGAGAGGTTGAAAGGAATGACACGCCTGCTGAATAACTCTTTCCAGAGCTGAAGTCTTTCCATGCCCGAGCCTCTGTAATTGTCTGATTCAGCCAAATAGATTTGCGGAGTTTTTTTGAAGCTGTTGACGATTGCTCCGACAACATTCGGCTTCGCATAATTATCTCCTCTAGCGTCAAAAACTCCAACTTTGATTACAACAGACCGCTCAGCAGTGTCTAAATCCTCTATTCCTCCAATCAGCTTAAGCGTCTGCTCAAAAGATGCTTGAATATCACCATCAAACTCGACTATAGCAACCTTTGACACCATTACACCATCACAACGCTTGCCTATTGGGTTCGCTAAAGATAATGCTTTCCAACGCTTCAAGCAATTAATTTTGCCGCTTAGCATCATCTTGTGCTAAAAGGCAAATTTATCTGCTAAACAGCACTATTAAAGAGACATAAAGAGGCTGCTGGATGCACAACATTGAAGAAACTGCCAAGCTCTTGAAAGCTTTAGCAGATAAAACTCGCTTAAAAATATTGGAATGTATCCAAACTGGTGTTTCCAATCCAGGCGATATGGCTGGAAAGCTAAAACGCCATAGGTCGACTGTTGAAAAACATTTGCGAGTACTTCTGAAGGCGGGCATAATCGAGAAAGTTCCTTCATTAACCAAAGATGGTTAACTCTCAATCCGTTATAAGATTCGAGAGAATGCAAAGGAGTTTTTGGATAAGATTCTAGATAGCTGCTCGAGATTCTAGCCGTTTTTACGGTTTTGTGGTCATCCGCACTGTTGCCAAGATGAGAATCGCGCCCAACAAAACTTTGAGAACATCTTTGTCGATGATGCCTGCGCTTGAGGCGCCAATCAATGCGCCTGCAACGGATGCTGCGCCCATTGCTACTGCGATTATTGTAGCGTTTCGATTCATGTGTCCCATTCTATGATGCTTAGTGAAGCCCATGGCAACAGTCGGTATAGAAACCAGAAGGCTTGCTGTTCCAGCAACAATGATGTCGAAACCAAACAAGTAGATTAGTATGGGGATTCTGAACTCTCCGCCAGCAACTCCAAGTGCTCCTGAAATAATGCCTATGACTAAGCCCACAAGCAAAGCTAACATTGTCTCCGAAAAAGCATCCCATGTGAATTGAAATATCATGGGAGTGTGGATGAAGGGTTCTAGTCCTATCTTTAAACCTACAATAATGAGAAATATGGCTAGGATTTTTTTGAGCGGTTTTTCTGGAATTTTGTGTGTTAACAAGGCTCCAAGGTATGCGCCGATTATTGATGCTATTGACATTGATAATGCAATGCTTATTGCGTGTTCGTTAAGGAGCCCCAGTTGGAATCGTCTTAGGAAGGAGACTAAAACTGTGAGTAAGCCTACTAGAAGGTTGACCGCTATTGCGGTTATCACGGATAAGCCCAAAACATACAACAGTATTGGGATTCTGAACTCTCCGCCGCCAACACCGATTAATCCTGCGGCTATTCCCATGAGGAAGCCTGAAAAAATTGCAGCAGTGATTCTGCCCATCGACAAGCTTGGATGCTTAGTGTTGTTAGCCATTTTCTTGCCTTTCAAGATGTCGTTGTGCTTTTCTGTTCATATCGACTAAACTTATAAACATAACTTAACAATTTCAAAAATGAAATGATTAAAGACAAAAATCATAAGTATTCTTTCAAGATTTGGATAGAATCTGAAGGAAAACCTGTTTTAGGTAAAGGCGGAGCCGAAATTCTCAGCAAAATAGCGGAGGAGAAATCAATTTCACGAGCAGCCAAGAAGCTGGGCATGTCTTATCGATACGTGTGGAGTTACCTGAAAAAGATTGAGAGAGTCCTCGGCGAGCCTGTTGTTGAGACTTTTAGAGGAGGCAAATCTGGAGGAGGTGGAGCAAAATTAACTGTGCATGGCAGAAACTTGTTAGATGAATATAGGCAGTTGGAAAGACGCTTGAGCAAGGTTTTAATCTGAAAGATTGTAGTTTTCCTTTGTAAAAGCTATTTTTGAGCTTTTTATTCCACAACGTATCTGTAGGCTATGTGCTCGCCTGCTGTAGTGCTTTTTCTGATTATTCGAAGAATATCGCCTGGCTTTGCGTCTATAGCTTTGACTGCGGGGTCTGAGGCTTTGATTTGAGGCAGTTGGTAAGATGGAACTTTGTATTTCGCAATTATCTCTTGTTTTTCTTGCTCTGTGAGAATTTCGTGTTTTGGAACAAGTTTGTGTTCAAATATGTCGAAGGCTGGAAATGCTTTTGGTAAAAGTTCGATTTTTTTCTTTTTAGCGTTCTGTTTTGCAGCATGCGTGTATCTTCCGTCGCTTATTATCAGTCCTTTCTCTATTTCTTGCTCTTTCATTGCTTTAGCAAGCTTGTTTATCGTGATTATGCCTACCGTTGCGTCTTCCGGAATGCTCCATATGAGCGCTTTTGTTTTTTCTTTAGGTATGCTTACAAGATAGCTTGTTGAGTCCTTGTACTTTTCCTTTTTCAATAGTTTGTAGCCTCTAAGTTTGATTATGAAATGGACTTTACGGTCTCCGATGCTTTCTTTTTCTCTACTCAAATCATTTTGCCTCATTGTTAAGAATTGTCGAATGGTTAACATTGTTTTAAGGTTTAAACTTTGTGCTTCTAATTGGGTGGTAGGCATCGAGTTTAAATGTTGTGCAAAGGCAAATAAAAATGAATAGGGAGAGGCATTGGCTATGTGTGCAAAAAGTTTCGATGTTTCGAAGCTGAAGTTTTATCCGTTAACTGTTGAGCGCTGGGCGGATTTTGAGCGTTTGTTTGGTCCTAACGGAGCTTGTGGAGGCTGCTGGTGTATGTGGTGGAAGCTTACACGTAAAGAATTTACAGATCTTAAGGAAGAGGGCAGAAAGAAAGCATTCAAAAGCATTGTGAAAAAGGAGGAGACTCCAGGCATTCTTGCTTATGCTGATAACGAAGCGATTGGGTGGTGTGCTGTTGCGCCTAGAACAGCTTATCCGCGTTTAGAGCGTTCACGGGTTTTGGCTCGTGTTGATGATAAACCGGTTTGGTCTATTGTTTGCTTTTTTGTCGACAAGCGATTTAGAGGATTAGGCGTTATGAAACTTTTGATTGAGGCCGCTGTGGAGCATGTTGCGAAGAGCGGCGGCAAGATTGTTGAGGCCTATCCAATTGAACCCAAGGAGAAGAAGCGCTTCTTGCCAGTTTTTGTTTATACCGGTCTGGCTTCCGCCTTTCAGAAAGCTGGCTTTATCGAGGTTGCTAGACGCTCAGAAATCAGACCAATAATGCGCTATATGATTAAGTAGTAAACTTGCTCTAAGAGTCTAAAAGGGATACCAGCAACCAGTTTCAAGCTAATCATATTTGTGAAATGTTAAAATCTAAAGGGGGTTAAAAGCGTTCTACACACGCACATAAACCTGCATTAGCGCCGCCGATAGGACTTGAACCTATGACCGACTGGTTAACAGCCAGCCGCTCTACCTAGCTGAGCTACGGCGGCACAGGCTAAACACATAAACAGTCTCAGTTTTAATGTGATATTTAAAGCTAGTCATTCAAGCCTCTATTCGAAGTCCTAACCGCCTTGCCTTGTACTTAATTAGTGAAGCAAAAGTTTTGTAAAACATTTTTAGAAAATTTCCATGCAACTTCGAAAAAGACAATTCAATAAGCTCGTCCACCCAACGATAACCGTGTTCAAAACACTTAACTAAAAGTTCTCGATGAAGCTCAGTAAGCTCAGTCTCCTTAAACCAATCTTCCTCCTTAAGCCTGCCCAAAGGAACAAAAAACAAAGGCACAATCAAACTTCTAAAACCCTTCAACTCATCCATCAATTCAAGCGTCTTCAAAACATCCTCCTCACATTCTTCAGGAGCTCCAACAATCAACGTAGCAGCTGGAACCAGCATGTTGTCGTGCATTAGTCCAAAACCAGTACGCACAACATCAGGCCAATCTTTCGCTTTGAACGGATGAGCCTTCGCAGGCATAATTCTTTCTGCAAGCGCAGGCGAGCCGGTTTCTAAACCAATTTCAACGCCCCACCAACGCTGTTTCTGTTGAATAATTTCGGCAATTTTACGGAACAATTGTGGTTTTGCCACAACCGCTGCTAGTGAGCAGTGGCTCCATGTTACTCCACTGCATTTTTTGACGACTGTTTCATGAAGTTCAATAAGCTTCTTATCGTCAGGTATTGTGGTTTCTGAACCATAAAGCATAACGTCTTCCGCATGGAGAATTGCGCCATTTAAATCGCCGACTTTCATGTTAACATCAATTTCTCGCATAATCTTTTCTATTGGATACCATCGCAGTGGTCTTAAAGTCACGTTGCAGAACCTGCAGCCTCGGCAGCATCCACGTCCAACTTCAACCAAACCATTCACAGAAGGACCAACAATATCAGGAATATTCTCCAAGCTTGGAGTTTCTTCAATGCTAACCTCGTAATATTTCGGGATATTTTCTCCGTTTATGGCTGCTTTAAACACTTTTCCAACTATTTTTTCCGCTTCTCCCTCAATGACACAGTCAATACCGTATTTTTCGGCAAACTCTTTTCTGTAGCGGAATTGCCAAGCTCCGGGACCTCCAACGATAATTTTTAAGCCGTGTTTTTTAGCTTCTCTCACTTCTGGTGTGCTTAGCAGAAAGCGAAAATATTGAGCCAAGAAGGGTTCTTTCTTGAGAATCGCTGCCAAAGTGCTTGAGGCTGGACCTAAGCCAAAAGGGTCCATAACGTGAATGCCTAAAACTTTTGCTTTACCTATGTGCTTCGCAAGATTGTTAGGTGTGATGACTGAAACATTGAAGCCTTCTTGTAAGAGCTGTGCTTCAATTTTTCTCAGTCCATAAGGCGCAGCAAAAGGTGCATCCTTTTTGGTTTTGATTGGGGGGAAGAAAAGCCATCTAAATAGAGAGTCTGGAATAAAATTTGGAGGAGCGCATGTTCCAAAGCCGAGGAACTCGTTGCTGTGATAGTCGCTCATTAAGGTGCAGTCAGCAGTTAGAATCGCCTTATCATCCAATCTAACGCTTCCTCCACCATACTCGTTAAATTCTCTCTTCTCTTAAAACATTTACTTCGCAAGCGATTTTCTCAACATTTGCTTAGAAAAGTGTATATTTCTGATATTGCAATTATGCAGAAAGACCATTGGAGAGAAAAGATGTTGAAAAAAATCTTGGAAATCAGATGGCATGGCAGAGGTGGGCAAGGAGCATGGACAGCAAGCGAGCTTCTGGCAAGAGCAGCCATCGAAGAAGGAAAATATATTCAGTCATTTCCAGAATTTGGACCGGAAAGAATGGGCGCTCCAGTAACCTCTTTCACGCGAGTGAGCACGGATCCTATAAGATTGCATTGTGCAGTTTACAATCCCGATGTGGTTGCAGTCTTAGACTCAACATTGTTAAAGACTGTTAAAGTTGTGGACGGACTTAATGAAGAGGGAGGAAATATAATAGTTAACACAAAAGAGGATGCTGCGGAGATTAGAAAATTGCTTAACACGGATAAGGGCAAGCTTTGGACGGTTCCAGCAACTGAAATTTCGATAAGAATCCTTGGAATGCCGATAACAAACACTGCTATGCTAGGAGCTGTGGCGCGTGTAACTGGAATAGTTAGTTTGGAAACAATTGAGAAGATGATTAAAGCACGTTTTAGACCGGATGTTGCTGAGAAAAACTTTGGAATTGTAAAGGAATCTTTTAAGGAGGTAAAACCTGAATGAGCGCAAAAGATAAGGGTTGGAAGGAGATTTCTCCCGCTGGCGTCTGCTGGAAATCCAGTAGCACTTACCTAACTGGTGATTGGAAGACATATCAGCCTGTAAGAGATGTGCAGAAATGTACCAAGTGCTTGCTATGCACACTTTTCTGCCCCGATGGCGCAATTCACTGGAATAAAGAGAAAGGTGACATCGAATTTGACCTTAGTTTCTGTAAGGGTTGCGGAATCTGTGCAAACGAATGCCCAGCTAAGGCAATTGAGATGAAAATTTAACATGGAGCGTATGAAAAATGAAAAGTGTTGTTAAACAAGAAACGATAGGCTTGAACGGAGACGAAGCTGTTGCTTATGCTGTAAAGCAATGCGACGTAGATGTGGTAGCTGCCTATCCAATCACTCCTCAGACCATAATTGTTGAGAAGTTCAGCGAGTATGTTGCCAATGGCGAAGTAAACACGGAGTTTGTGTGCACAGAATCAGAACACAGTGCTATGGCTGCTTGCCTAGCCGCAGCTGCAACTGGCGCAAGAGTGTTCACTGCCTCTGCTTCAGCGGGTTTAGCGTTGATGCATGAAATGCTTTTCGTAACTTCTGGATGCCGTGCTCCGGTAGTGATGGCAATTGCAAACAGAGCTTATTCAGCGCCGTTAAACATTCACGGTGACCATTCAGACACTATGGCTCAACGGGACAGCGGCTGGATACAGATTTATGCAGAGAATGCGCAGGAAGTTTATGATTCGGTAATTCAGGCTTTTAGAATTGGCGAGCATTTGGATGTTCAATTACCTGTTATAGTGGGTTTGGATGGTTTCACGTTAAGCCACACGTTGGAAAATGTGCAAGTTCTCTCTGATGAGAGTGTGAAGAAATTTGTTGGAACACGACAGTTTCCCACGGTTCTAACACATGAGGGAAAAACTGCGCCTTATAAGCTTGACCCTGAAAATCCAATGACAATGGGTCCTATAGCTTTGCCGAATTATTATTTTGAGTTCAAGCGTCAGCAGGAAGAGGCTATGAGAAACGCTCTGAAAGTAATCCAGAAGGTGAATGAGGAATATGCAAGGCTTAGTGGAAGAAGCTATGGCGACGGACTTGTTGAAAAGTATCAGCTTGACGACGCAGAGTTAATCACAGTTTGTTTGGGCTCCACTGCTGGAACTGTAAAAACGGTCATCGACGAGCTTCGAGAGGAAGGCGTTAAAGCTGGACTGCTTAGAATTCGCACTTTCAGACCATTTCCAGTAAAAGAGATTATTGAGGCGCTTTCCAATGCCAAAGCTATTGCAGTTATGGACAGAAGCATGAGTTTCGGCGGAAATGGCGGAGCAGTCTTCCATGAGATCCGACATGCGCTTTATGACTTACAAAGCCATCCTTTCATTGTCAACTACATTTATGGGCTTGGCGGAAGAGACACTAGCCAAATCCAGATACGTAAAATCTACGAGAATTTACAGAAGATTGTTCAAACCAAGAGCGTAGGCGATTTAGTTAGATTTGTCGGATTGAGGGAGTGAGGTGAAGAAAAATGAGTTTTTCTGAAGGAAAATTTACAGCAAAAGATATCGCAGAAAAGCCAGACTTGTTCATGTCAGGACACAGAGCTTGTGCAGGTTGTGCACCAGCAACAGTGCTTCGGCTTACAATGAAGGCTACGCGTGGACCAACAATAGTGACAAATGCTACAGGCTGCATGGAAGTAATTTCCACAATCTACCCATACACGTCTTGGGCTCTGCCCTGGCTGCACACAGCTTTTGAGACTGCTGCCTCTAACGCTGCAGGAATTGAAGCCGCATTGAAGATTCTGCGAAAGAAGGGCAAGATTCCAGATAAGCAAGTTGATGTTATTGCCTTGGCTGGCGATGGCGGAACCTATGACATTGGGATTCAAGCGCTTTCTGGAGCAGTTGAACGGGGACACGATTTCTTATACCTGCTCTATGATAATGAGGCGTACATGAATACAGGAATTCAGCGCAGCGGAGGAACCCCCTACGGAGCTTCTACAACAACTTCGCAAGCTGGAAAAGTTGTTCCTGGAAAATTGGAGCAGAAAAAACCTATTGCGGACATTATGGTTGCACATGACATGCCTTACGTGGCTACCGCCTCTGTATACTACTGGAAAGACCTTATAACGAAAGTACGAAAGGGCATAGAAGTTAATGGCCCAGCATTCATGCATGTTTTTGCGCCTTGCCCAAGAGGATGGCGAAGTGACCCAGCAAAATCCATAGAGCTTTCGCGTTTAGCTGTGGAAACTTGCGTTTTTCCGTTGTGGGAAGCAGTAAATGGCGAGTATCAGCTGTCAGCTCCAAATAAGGTCATCGCATTAGCTCCGCAGAAGAAGAAGCCTGTAAAGGAGTATTTACAAGTGCAGGGACGCTTTAGGCATTTGTTCTCGCCGAAGTTTGAGAAGATGCTTGAGGAGATTCAGCAGCAGACTGATAGAAAATGGGAGAGATTGCTTAAAAAGTGCGGGCTTTCGCTGTTTGAGAAGAAAATTTAACCATTTCCTCATATAAAGGAGTTAAGAAGCCGTTTCAAGCACAGAAGCAAAGGAGAATAGGCCACGAGAACAGCAATCGGTTTATCCATGCTCTACTGCCTAAGCGAACCCTTCAACAAAATGATCAAATACCTTTCCAAAGCAGAAGTATCGCATATTGAAATCGTAGATGATGGACTTCACACGCTAAATAAACAAAGAACTGTCATTCTAAAAGATATGGCTGAATCACAAAACCTAGAATATTCCGTTCATGCGCCTTTCGCAGATATAAACATCGCCTCACCCTCTAAACCGATATTAAACGCTGTGCTAAGAAGGCTGAAAGAATCCGTTGCCTACGCTAGCGCCTTAAACGCTTACCTATGGGTTTTTCACCCTGGATTAAAAACGGGTATAAGCATGTTCTACCCAGAACAGGATTGGCTTCAGAATCTAAAAACTGTAAAGGTTCTAGCAAATATTGCAAAGGATTATGGAGTGCGAATTGCTATTGAAAACGTTCCTGAGCCGTTTCCTTTTTTGATGAAGGGTGTTAAAGACTTTGAAAGGTTTTACGATGAAGCTGATGTGGACGTTGGTTTGGTCTTGGATACTGGACATGCAAATTTAAATGGGCAGATGCAACTTTTCCTTGAAGCGTTTCATGACAGAATCGTGCATATTCATGCTCATGACAACGATGGAAAAGGGGATCAGCATAGAGGGATCGGCTACGGCACTATAGAATGGGCGAAGTTTGTGACCTCGTTCAAAAAAGTCTCGTGCGATGGTGTCATTGTTGTAGAGTCAGTTGAGCATGTTCAAGAAAGCATCAAAAAGATTGAGCAGCTTTTTATTTAGTGATGATTCTTCTTTTGTTTTTCACTGTTGACGGGAAGCGTTGTTAAACTTTTCATTACAACAAAAGTTGTTGAATACCTTGGTCTCATGGTGTTATATCGGGTCTATTGAAAAATTTAATATACTACTGACTAGAAACGAGTCTCGGTGAAAAATATTGTTTAAAGGAAAAACGACAATGACTTTTCTCGTGCTTACTATTGCGGTGCTTATGTTGATCGTGTTGGTGCCTGCAATCTTTGCAAAAGCGCCTCCAGTATTCACAAGCAAGTTCATGGATACCAATAGAAACAAGATATTCAACACGCTTGAAACAATTATGCAGAAAACACCGGACAACGCTCTGATTAATGTGATAGTAACATTTAAAACAGCTCCATCAGACTCCGCTCTTTATGAATTGCAGGATAGGTTAGGCGGATTCAAAATTAAGTCTCGCTGGTCTGTGGTTCCCAGCATAGCAGCAGCTCTCACACCCAGCCAAGTTTGGGCATTATCATGGATGGATGAGGTTGTTCAAGTAGAATATGACGAACCCGTTTATGCTTGCTTGAACACGGCTACAAGCTGGTTTGGGATACAGAAGGCAAGAACCGATTTTGGAGTAGACGGTGACGGTGACGGCTCACCAACAACATACACGAAGAACGATATTGTTATTGCGATAATTGATACGGGTATTTATCCCAGCCATGTGGATTTGGACGGCGGAAAAATCATAGGCTGGAAAGACTACGTGAACGGCCGTACAACACCCTACGACGATAACGGGCACGGCACACACTGTGCTTCTATCGCAACAGGAACGGGAGAAGGCAACTCCGCCTACAAGGGTGTTGCTCCCGGCGCAGCGCTTGTAGGAATAAAAGTGTTAAACTCTGCAGGCTCAGGATCGCTCTCCACGATCGTTAATGGAGTTAACTGGGCAGTTACAAATAAGGCAACTTATGGAATAGAGATACTTTCGCTCAGCCTAGGCACATCCACCAGCTCAGATGGCACAGATTCACTTTCGCAAGCATGCAACAATGCAGTTGACCAAGGCTTAGTCGTTTGCGTAGCAGCAGGCAACAGTGGACCCAAGAAGTACACGGTTGGCTCTCCAGGCGCTGCTGAGAAGGTGATTACGGTTGGAGCGTTTGCCGATGTTGGTCACAGCGGCTTCTACATAGCATCCTTTTCAAGTCGTGGTCCCACTGCGGATGGTCGTATTAAGCCAGATGTATGCGCTCCTGGCTACAAGATTATGGCTGCCAAAGCGGGAACAACAAGCTCGTATGTGGAGTACAGCGGGACGAGTATGGCTACGCCTTTCACGGCTGGCACGGTTGCGTTGATGTTGGATGCAAATCCGTCGCTGACGCCTGCTCAGGTTAAGAACATCTTCTCTACAACTTCAATAGACTTTGGTCCTTCTGGAAAAGATGTGGATTACGGTTGGGGGCGCATGGACGGATATGTTGCCATCAAGTCTGCGGGCGGTTTCTCTGGAACTGGTCCATCTGTGCCAAGCCACTTTTACGGTGCTGAAGACCTGCCTAGTAGCGGAAAGTATGATATTTGGCGGATTACTGTGACCAGCACGTCTTATCCGATAGCGATTGTGATGATTATGCCTAGCTGGGCTTCTTCAAGCAACCCAGACTTTGACATATACCTCTATAATCCAAGCGGAACACAGATAGGCTCTTCAACTGGAACCACACGACAAGAGACTATCGCCAAATCTCTAAGCGTGACAGGCACATATCAGCTGAAAGTCTCTTCTTATAGTGGCTCCGGTAGCTACTTCATCGACATCAGCGTCGGCGGATCAGGCATAACGCTCTACACAGATCAATAGCATTAACACGTATAAGCACAATCCATCCCCATTTTTTTATAATAAATCTATACGATAATTCTGCTAAAAGCGAACAAACAGTCAAATCCTCATCTTAACATAATGTATAAGCGAAACACATAAAGCCCTAGATATGGGAGGCTGGACATGCAGAGCCAGTCTCTTGCAGTCTATTTCATGCCTATAAATAGATGCCGCATTGTTTTGAGGTGAAAATCAGTTAATAGGGCTTAGCTCTATCTAGGTTTTAACTTTCTATTTCTAATAGGCTTTTAGCTAAGGCTTGAGGATAGAGAAGGCTTGCTCTCTCTGAG
>Ga0129301_1001295_pt1 | contig 12351 bp, 15 predicted proteins | sample ConPoolayeHmetaG_FD_94489 | JGI IMG/M metagenome (GOLD analysis project Ga0129301, IMG submission 94489) | Hot spring microbial mat communities from California, USA to study Microbial Dark Matter (Phase II) - Cone Pool mat layer H metaG ...
AAGCATCAACTTCTCTCTGAGTATATACTGGACCCCAACCTCGAAACCAGGCCTCACGAAGCCTGGAGCGACGAAGATGTAATCAACAATCCAGCTTCCCAGCTCGCGAGCCTCGCTCCCATTGTCGGCCTGCTTCGCGTCGATGTAGACCGCGGCTCCTGCGACCTTCTCCGGGTCATAGATGTCCCCAAGAACGGTGAACCAGCCCAACACACGTTCCGGCGGGAAGCTATGGCCCGAGTCGGGTGCAAGGACACTCCCCGCAACAACGAGCATAAGAACAATCAGCCCTAGCGCCACGATGCGCCTCTCGAATCCCAAAGCTCACCCCCCCTGCTATGGTGCTCAACTCCTCAGCACCTTGATGCAGCATGTGCTAGACTCTGTTAAAGCTAGCGACAGTAACGCATGCGTTACTGAGTCCTCACAGCGCGATCGACAGCACATGCAGGTCTCTTGGTTCATTCAAAGACACTTCTCCTCATGTTCCCGTGTAGGCGTGCGATCAGCGACACCTGATCCCACGGGGCAGAAGGGCGGCACATTCACGGATGAGTGATCGTCGATGGTATCAAGAATCGTTAGAACGACATCGGTGGCTGAGATAGTTGCAGCAAACCCACAGTGCCAAGAAGGAAAACGGTGGAGACGCTCGAACTGGGCACAAAGACCCCGGAGGATCAACATTCCCCCGCCGGTCTCAGCCTCGTTTCTCCGACCTGTGTGGTTCTCCTGGCGCCCACGAAGTAGAGGGTGATGCTTCCTGCTATGAGTGCGGTTGATGAGACGGCACAGCCCTCGATGATGTATACCCAGGCCAAGGCCTCGGTGAGACTCATCTGGGCGTGTCTCTCCGCTTCGGCTATCCTGTCCAGTGCCTGCTGGATCGTTTGATCGGATTGGTCGTACCGTCCATCGATGTAGAGGCTGGTTGCGTCGGCTTTCTTCTTCTCCACCTGTTCCAGGTCCCGCCACACCAGATTGACTACCGGTGTTTGTCGCCATACCTCGACCCAGTCCAGGACATGCAGGATGTCGACATATCTTGTCCAGTACTCGGCAAACTTGGTGCGAGTCTCGTGTACTGCGAGCAGGTCAGGGATATCTCTGCCGCAGGAGTAGTAGATCATTGTTGAGACTATGTCCCAGGCGTAGGGATGCTCCTCGCTAAGGGAGATCTGGCTGATGGTGGGCGGGTCCCGCGGATTGTATGCTGGTGAACTGGCTATGTAGCCGCCTCTTGGGAAGAAGAACGGTCCATTAAGGGGGGAGGCACACGTCCAGGCTATCCCGCCAGCGTTGCCAAAGACTTGCTGCATCACCGGTCCTTCGAACTCTTGTGTCTTCGATACGTTGCAGTATATGAGCCATGGAACCTTTCCATCTCGCAGTGCGCCGGGGTCTCGGCTGAGAGCTATCTCGAGCCGTGCTTTTGCCTCCCCGGACAGGTCGATCGTTATCGGTATCGTTGCTGCTGAGAGCGGGCGGGCGAGTAGCACCAAGGTGGCATCGTGGTAGTGTTCGATGCCTGTCCCCTCGAATTGCTGGAAGATCGTTGAGTTTGCGATTTTGAGCGTGAAGTCCTTGCTCGGGCTGCCTCCCAATAAGTCGAAGGGCACGTCGTTGACCAAAGGGCAATCCGGGCAAGATTGGATCAAGGGTCCGCGGTAAGGCACGGCGAACTTCATCATGGAAGAGGGCCACGTTGGTGAGGTCAATATCGATACCTGACAGTTGACCACTGCACCGGACACGTAACGTAGAAGATGAAGCTTCGCTTCCTCGTAGGCTGAGCCCTGTAAGGGATAGGAAGCGAGGTACGGTAGGTCGATGACGAACTGCCATCTCGCTGCGAACGTCTCCCAGAATTTCCCCTCTTCTCCCCTAGGCAGATACATCCTAATGTGTCTGGCCATAGCTTCTGCCTGGTCCTCAAACATCGCCAATGAAAAGCTCGGATAGGGAACCAGGCTATACGACAAAGCTGGGTCATAGTGAAGGAAGGCCTGGTCAGGTATCATGTCTCCGAGAACAAACACACCTATTGCTTCGCGAGAAAGAACCGGTGAAAGCACGCCCCACAGTGCTATCAGGCAGAACAAGATAACCCTGTGGCCCAACCGGATCCACGCTCCCTGAACCAACTTCTCAAATCCCGACGGACAAGAAGAGGAAATGGAAAAGACCTCTCGCTTCGTTACTTTCGTGTCTCTGTTGCCGTCAATCGGTGTATATCCAGACGCTGAGTTCCCCATCGACCCAGTAGGATCCGCCACTGCTCACCCAGAAACTTGCGTCATTGTGTGCATACCAGTACCAAAGAGGTCCATAGTAGTCACACTGGGCATACCCCCACCAGCCAGGGTCAGGGTTGCACGCCTCACGGTGGCAGACGCAACGGAAATCGGCCGATTCATGGTCTCCCTTGACATCGGCCCTGCCCCAACAGTGGTCGAATTGCTTGGATTCGTCGTTGTAGTGCCAGTCAGGGTAGACCGGGTTTGGCTCCCCTTGACATTCCCACGATGGCCAGGGAGCCTCGACGATACCGCCCATACCTACCAGAAGGAGCAGGACGGGAACAGCCTTCAGTAGTGGTCGCAATATCCTCAAGACCCATCACCTCCTCCAATGTTGAGTTTGTCCCAGGCCCTCTTAAACCTAGCGACAGTAACCCATGCGTTACCGAGGTCTCCATAGCGCCACACCCTTGGATCGCCACGGAAGGTCCACCGACATACGAGTGGGTGATCGGGATTGGATTATCGACAGGGCTGGGAGCACCATACATCCCGGTCAAGGAGGTCGCCCAGGCGGGCCGTCCATTGGTTTGCATGTCTTGCGGTTTATTCGAACACGCTTTCCTCAGTTTCCGTGCGGCCGTGTCATCAACGACGCCTAGGGCCCAGATCGGACGCGGAAGAATGTCGGCACACTCACGGATGAGTGATTGTCGATGGGATTAAGAACCCTCAGAACAACAACAGTGGCTGAGGCAGTTGCAACAAGCCCCCGATGCCGAGAGGAAACAGGCCAAGGAAGGCGATGCCGAAAGCGACGCGCTACCCCAGAAAAGGCTGCTGGAGAACATCCAACCTTTGAAGCGTCTCGGTATCGAGGACGTCCTCCAAGCCGAGATCCTTGCACGCCTTGCTGATGGAGCGGCAGCAGCCTCCGACCTCGCATCCGAGATCTTCTGCAACAAGGGCAGTGAAGCACCGTCCCGGGCACAGTACATGAGGGTCGCAAGGGCCCTGGCGGGACTGGAGCGAAAGGGCTACGTCGCCAGATCACCCTTCGGAAAACAAAAACCCTACCGACTAACCAGATACGCCCAAGAATTATTGACCGCGATCGCCACGGACCAACACCCGAGTTCGCTCATCTCCCGCAAAGACATCATCTTGTGCGCTCTCGCACTGTCAAGCGCATTCCTAAGCCTCAAGCTGACTGGCATGGAGCTTCCTTCCACACTGCTGATGGGGTGCTGGTTGGCCACCGGCATCGCTTCGGGCCTGTGCGCCACAAGGCTGGCACGAATCCTTAGGAGGATATGGTGAAATGGAACTTGAAGACCAAAACAACGCAACGCCAGGGAGGCTGAGGTCACGCCTGCAGTTCTCCCTGAGAACCCGAATCCTCATCGGGTGCACCGTCTTTCTGTCGATTCTGTTCGCCACGATCGCGGTGGGAGTGGTGGAGACCGCCCAGATCATAGGTCAGAGGCGCGGTCCGCCGCTGGGGCCTGAGGGATGGATGCTTGTGGAGATGGTGGTTCGGCTTCCCGTGGACCGGCCGTCCTCCCCCGTTCGAGACATCTTCTTCAACACCACGGGGGTGAAAAGCTTAAGGGAGACGCTGTGGGTTGAGGATGTTGCTCACCGGAAACAGGTGCGGCTCTCCCAAGCTCCGGACACTTGGACCTCACAGGAGGGATACGAGTACGTCCCCCACGTCATCGTCTTCGAGGATGTGCCCGGGGACGCCGTTGAACCAGACAGCCTGGAGAAACTGGCGAAGTACGAGGAGGAAGGAATGGTGGGGCTGGTTTTCTTCGCCGGGGAGCTATTCAGCGGTGGTCCAGGTCTGACCTCCTGGTCCATGTCGCCGATCGCAGACATCCTGCCCATCAATGCCGAACACACCGAACTGCTGAAAGGGGTACAGGCGAGGGTGCAGATCAAGGACAGAGGGTTCCCGCCGTTCAAGGGCTTTGACTTCTCGACCTTCCCCAGGATAGAGGCGCTCACCATCACCACGCCCAAGCCCGGCGCAAAGGTGGCTGCCACGGCCGAGGCGCGTGGGAAGGAATACCCCCTCTTGGTCTGGTGGGAGGTCAACGGTGCCAGGATCCTTGTCTGGACGGGAAGCTTTAGCGACATCTACCGCTGGCAGACGGACGAGTTCTTCGAAAGCGGGGGCAGCCGAGGAGGTCCGCTCTTTGCCAGGAAGCTCGTCTGTTTTACGGCCGAACGCGGGGGCGGTTCCGAGGACACTGCCGCGACTGCCGGATGTGGCTCGTTCAAAATCATGATGGACGAGGATCACCCTGAGAGGGTTGCCGGGCTTAGGGTCTACATAGACAGGGAAAAGGTCAGAAGCGACGAGGAGGCGCGAGAACTGGGACGCCAGATTTGGGACTATGTCTTCGTTGCTCCAGGCGTGGTCCGACCGGGATTTGAACCAGGATTGGAGTATATCCTTACCGATGAGTTGATGGCGGAGATCAAGACCGCATTGACCCGTGGCGGCGGCTAAGTAATCAGGACGCGGGCCGTCGACGTGGTTGTCCTCAAAGAGCGTTTCGGGTTGTACCGGGAGGAAGGAGGACCATTGTGGTCCACGGCGTCATCACCCAGTATGACTTACCGCCTCGTCCGCAGAAAACTGGGCGTACATCAGCGCCCCCAGCAAACCTCCCCCAAGGCTGAACGCTCTTTTCTGCCGCGGAACTGAATGGCGACACACCTATCTGGGATAATCACGGACGCGTGAGCATCACCCGATTTCAGTAACAGCTCCGTTACTGTCGCTGGGCTTAAGAGCGAGTAATGGGGAAAGTATAGGTTGGCGATCACAAGTTGACCACAAGGGGACATGTGAAAGGAGTAGTGAGGAGTCGATTCGCTAGAATGAGGTTGTAGGATTTTAAAGAAAGCGGAAGCTGCGATGTTTGGTCTGGCGTTTGCGGTCTCTATCCTCATAGTGGGTGCGTCGATCTTGGCTTACCGGAGTAATGGCGCCTGCCCGAACGAGAGCTGCCCCAGCTGCCCGAACGAGAGCAACCAAAGCTGTCAGGGCGTTCCGGTCGTCGTGCTGGACGGGTCGCAATGGGCGAATATGACCTTGCCATACAACGTGAGGGTCGAGCGGAACGGGACTTGTGATGTCGTCCTACAAGCCGGAGATCTGTATGCGGAACCGGTGCCAGAACTACGGCGAGGATGAGGGTGACTTCTGGCCAATCTCCTATAGGGACATCGGACCATCGGGAGACCTCTGGTACACTAACTTCGAAGGCAGAATCTATACAGCTGACGTATAGGCTGCAGGCGAACACCCCGCCAGAGAACGTCGTCGCGATGTACGAGAAGGGATACCAAGAGGGTTGGAAGCGCTTCTAGATAGCTCGAATGTCGGTCCGGAATCTAGAAAGAGCAGTCACCTGATCTATCAGCCTTTCCCTCGCACCTCCCATCACGGTTAGCATTGGGTCGGAACTTCTGCTCAAACCAAACTGCCCGACCTCCGCAGATGCCCAGAAGTCTTGTCGAGAACTTGTACCGGGTGATCCTAACCTTTCTGCCTCCGTCAACCGGGCAGAGAACTATGTCCCCTGACGCCGGTTCCTAGTAGCCTACCCACCCGGAGAAGCTATCAACAAGTATCCTTCCCGGAGAACAGAAGCCTAGATCTCTTGAGAATCCATCCGGATTTGCCCAAGCAAGATCCAGAAGTCTCACCCTGCCGGAAGACAGGTCATGAAGACACAGTCCAGCCACATCCGACCTTTCAAGGGAGGGAGTAACGTTAGCCTTCCACATCCAGCCGCCCTCCTTCAACCAGTCCCTCGCAGCCCTATCAGCGAACAACAAGGTACCGTTCAGACTCATTATCTTCACGATCTGATACGGCTGGAAGTACGTTTTGTTGCTACCCGGATCGGGCAATTGCACCGAAAGGTTCTCGTAGACGATCCTGTAGTTCGTTGCATTGACGAGCCGGAGATCCCAGTAGGCGACGTAAGGCCATCTATCGTGGGCCATCTCTGATCCTCCACCAGAGTGATCCGCTTCTTCTCCAAGGAGTCGGTGATTATGGGCTAATCGCGTTCATCATCCACGAGACCGACACGATCTTCGTGAGAAACGTTGGCCACCGGAAGAACATCTACGAGTAGAGGGCCGGATCGAGGCTTCACACTCGCTATGCTGTCTAGAACTCACAACCCACAATCGATAGATATATCAGCTGCCTCAGGCAAACAAGGGTTGGCCCGTCTATGCCGGGCAGGAGGGGTGACTGAGTTGGGAACAGGAACAGCGTTGCTGATAACGGTCGTCCTTGTTCTGATGTCGCTCTGCACTATTGGTTTCTCGGTGGAATACTACGGGGCCGATTCCGTTGTGTCCGGTTCGAGTGATTCAGGGGATGCATATGCCACCGCCTACGATAACGACTATGACGAAGCTGACCTTTATGTCGAGGCATACGATGGCAATGGAAACGCCTATTGCACTTGGCGAAAGGACTTCAGCGTGTCGCCAACCACATACTATGACATAAGTTTCAAGTTTTGGTACGATGGCATCATCAGCAAGGAGCAACAGTCTGACGTTGCACTCTTGACGGCATATTGGAAGCTCGTAGATGATACCAACGATACCACCTTGTTCCTCGAGAACAGTTGGCAGAAGGGAGTAGGCAGCTATACCGACATGTGGGTGCTTCAACTGCTTCCAGGATATAGACTGGACAGTACGCATGACTACTATTGGGAGTTTTACGCGCGAGCAGCCGGTTACTCAGACAATGGTGAGGCCATTTCCGACTTTGAAGGCGGATCAGGGGACCGAGTCGACTGGGCCTACTTGACGATCGTGCAGTCCTAGGCGAGGATGTGTGGTTACTCGGTTTTAGGGCAAACGGCCTAATGGAAGGTGCAGAAGTGAACTCGACGACCCAAGAACGGACATCACCCGCCCGGTTGGGCCTAAGTGGGGTCGGAAGGATTCCTTTCCGAGGCATCGCCGGAACGTGATTCATTGGGTAGGGCGAGTCATGTTGTCTTACCTGAGAACTAGTGGCTACGCCGTTTCTTCTCTCCGAATCCCGGTGGCACTTGCCGTTTCTCTTGTGATTGTTCCACAGACATGCGGCGCGCGCCAAGAGAGTGTGATCGGACTGGGCGGCCCCTCCGATCTGCGATGGAACCCAATGTCCTCCGCCGTCATTGGCGTCTCGTCCAGTGCAGGCCTTCAGATTTGGGATGCGAATGGAACCCTGATGCGACTTCTCCCCGCTGGCAACCCAGCAAGCTTCGGGTGGCATCCCAGCCGATGGGAGATCGCCGTCGGAACACTTGATGGAAGAATCCTCGTTTTCCGCGGATTATCGGGTGGCAGCTTTGATGTCGATCCCATCATGGCCCGCCAAGTTGCGGAGTCACCTGTAACCCATGTATCATATGATCCCACGGGCCGGTCACTAGTCTTCGCCACAGAAGACGGAGTCGTGGCCCTCTTCGAGACCGCCGCTGGGCGCATCACGCCCGTTCTTGACCTAGAGACAACAGTACAGGATATAGCATGGTCTCCCCACGCAGAAAGTATTGCCGTGTTGAGCGGGAAGGAAATCTGTCTCATCGCCCTGGAAACGCTGGAGGTCAGGTCGGTCCGGCTCCCGGGGCCGGGTTTGGCGCTTTCGTGGCCAGCAGGGGCGATGATGATAATTGTAGGCGGCTACAATGGAACCGTGCATCTCTTCGACCAGGCACTCAACCCGCTCTTTGCGTTCAAGGCCCACGAATCCCTGGTGACCTCCCTGGATTCATCATCGGACGGGCGTTTGCTGGTTTCCTCCTCAATGCACGATCCTGTCGCGAAGGTATGGGAGATCACCAGTACGAGCAACATTGAGGTTAGAGAACTGTTCCAGATGCCCCATGACGGGCCGGTTCACGGGGTGTCGATGTCCTGGGATGGCCGCAGGGTCGCCACATCAACAACGGACAAGGTCGTCCTATGGAATGTGCAATCCGGGGCAATGGAGAGGATTCTGACCGGCTATACCCGCCCCGTATCCTGCGCTTCGTGGCAGCCGCTCCAGGGCCAGGCATACCCCCAACGCCTTGTAGCAGCCCTTGAGGATGAGCTGTGGATCTGGGATACGTCTTCAGCGACAAGGCTCCTCCGGATCAAAGAGCCGAACGACAGGCCTTTCGCCTGCGTGGAATGGTCACCGGATGGAACCAGGATAGCTTCGGCAAGCGGTAGCACGGTAGTGATCTGGAGCGCCGAAACCGGCCTTCTCGAAAGAACACTGATCGGACACGAAGGCAAGGTACTCTCAGTGACATGGTCTCCGGACTCCCAGAGAATAGCCTCTGGCTCAAGGGACGGCACCATCATGATCTGGGATATCCGCGGATCCACCCCGCTGCATGTGATATACGCCGCGCATCCCTACGAGGTGGTGTGTGTGGACTGGTCGCCCCGGGGGGACTGCATCGCTTCTTCATCTCACAGCATCCGGCTATGGGACGCTGGTTCCTACCGCCTCTTGGCCGAGATCACCTGCGATATGATGAGGGTGCAGTCTGTTCAATGGTCCCCCGACGGATCGATGCTTGCCGCCTGCGTTGTCGAGGCCGTTCCCGGCGGCACGACCGTCCCAGGCAGTATCGGGCTCACGGGAAGACCAAATGCCACCGTGATGGTCTTTAGCCTCTCGCAGGAGATCTTGGCGAAATGGAGTTTTCCATGGATGTTCTGGCTACCTGATGAGTTGTACTGCCCGGGAACAGTTGCCTGGAGCCCGGACGGGTCGCTACTGGCCTTCGCCACTGGAGCGCATCCAGCAGAGGCCTTGCACACCCTTTCCTATTGGCGCAAGAAGGGAGTTGATCTATCCATTGAACAAACCCTACCGATGGTTCGGGTGGTGACCGTTGGCTCTCTGAAGTCGCTACAAGACTCGTCAGCTGGAAAGGAGCTCGTTGACCCCATCTCAGGGTTCGGAGCTCCTGTCTCTTGGGTCGGGTTCTCACCCGACGGATCCCGCGTTGCTGCGGCCTCGTGGGATGGCACGATCAGGACGATAGATCTGTCCGAGAAATGGAATTTGTTGGTTTTGGTTGTATGTGTATTCACGACGGGCGGAGTGTGTCTCGTCCATTGCCCCTCACCAGGGAGTGCCCTCCGATTCGTCGGTCGGGTTAAACTAATTAGGCAGAGGAGACACTCACCAGTCTGTGACATGACCCAACGGCCATCTTGAGTAGAACGCGCCCACCGGGTCGTTGAGCAGAGGCGTTGAGCTGTACTTGTGACGAAGGCTGGCTAGGAACCGTACAGAAGGAGGAATGGTCCAAGCAAGGGACCATTGGCTTGAACCGTCCCTCATTACCAAGCATCCTTCTACTTAGCTTCTCCTGATCGATTGCAGGGTCTCGTCTATCGCCTTCTCCGCCAGGTCCTCTTCGCAAGGAAGCTCGTCTGCTTTGCGGCCGAACGCGGGGGTGGTTCCGAGGCCACTGCCGCCACTGCCGCATATGGCTCGTTCAAACTCCTGACAGACGAGGACCATCCTGGGAGGGTCGTCGGGGTTAGGGTCTACATAAACAGGGAGAAGGTCAAGAACGCCGAGGAGGCCCGGGAACTAGGAAGGCAGGTCTGGGACTACGTTTTCATAGCTCCAGGCGCGGTACGACCGGGACTTGAAGCAGGAGTCGAGTACATCCTTACCGACGAGTTGATAGGCGAAATCCAAGCCGCATCGACATCATCAAGCTAGCCAGGGCCAAGGCTGAAGGCTAAAGGCCAGTGACTACTTATGCGTCCGGGAACCAGTACGCCGGTTCAGTAACGCTTCCGTTACTGTCACTGTCAAAAGGTTTATGAGGATGTGGTGAACAGTAGTATTGGCGTTCAGGGTCGAGCGCCAAAGGAAGCGGGGTGATGGACTTGAGGTGGGATCAACTTAGATCTTTGGGACTGCTCTCGATTGCTGGGTTGGCCACCGTGTTGGCCATTCTTTGGGGGGTTGGCCTTGCAGCCACTGCAACGGGTGGTTCTACGAACGAGTACGAACCTCGTGCAGTTGGGCAGGAAACGCCTGTTACGGACAGCTCCGGGATGGAGCCGCCCGACAAGTGGGTGGACAGCGAAGAGGAATGGATGGAATACTTCAAGAACTGGAAACAAATTGTCGAGGCCATACAGGGAGGGGACTTGATTATGGACGATGGCCCCTGGAAATACGTCTGCTACGTGGATTACAGAGAGGTGACGTACACCTACGACAACGTAACCCTTGCTGACCTCCCGGAGGAGAAAAAGCGGTGGTTTGCCTTTGAGGGAAGCCTGCCTTACTGGGAGAGACAGCTCTTCTTGAGCAGATACTTCATGTTCATGACGAACGATGAGAGGAACGCTCTTTGGAACATCATTTGCGGCTCGCCAGACTTCCTGGTTAGATACCATGGCATGTCGGAGGAGGAGAAGAAGGCGGTCTGGAACAGCATCATCTGGAACAAAACAATCCCGGGTTTCTCTACGCAGGAATCCGCGAACAACAATCTGATTTTGGGTTACACTGCCTATGAGTAGGGCAAATACGTACTGGGAAGGGGATACTGGCCGGAGAACCTCATGCGTAACTACAGCCAAGGCGGCAATGGGCTGTACGGATGGCGGGGATCATCACTGGAAGGCGATGGTCCATTGGAGGCGTACGCCCGTGATAACAACGGCGCTCCCTGCGAGTTTACCTGGATATCCGGTGTTACGGAGGGCCACCCGCGCAAGCGACCGGGTAGCGGCGGAAACACCCGGCCGTACCTACAGGCACGGGTAGATCTGGACATCACGAGAAGCGGCGATGCCGACGCGGGTGCCAACATCGGTTTCTACATGAAACGGTACGATGACGCGGGAAACCTGATAGGGTACATCACCATCTTGCAGATATCGCGTTTTAGTACGACTCACTACACCTACTTCAGCTGGGGAGGAGAGTATCCCGCGTACAACTACTACGCCCCAGAGATCTGTATGCGGAATTGGGTCCAGAACTACGGTGGCCAGACCGGCGATTTCTGGTCAATAGCCTACAGGGGCATCGAACCATCGGGAGACCTGTGGTATAACTACCTCTACGCCAAGCTCTACAACGTGTAGACGGCTTGTGAAGAGTTGCCAACGATTGGGGTGACGCCGAACCAAGAGACTCTGCTGGGAAGCGCGTAGATGCGTTTCTCGCGAATCCCGGTGGCCAAGCATATAAAAGGCGGCAGACGGGTTGTCGAATGCCAGGGGATGTGTAGCGATGTTTCCACCGCGGATGGTTGTCTTGACCCTCGTGATCATCGCCGTCGGTCTCTGTCTGTCCTTGACCTCACGGGTGGGCACATCCCGGGAGGAGAAGATGCTCTCGGCGTGGATGCGGACGGCAACGCTTCTCTCGCAGTGGGACTACACCCAGGATGGAAAGATCGACACGTGGGACTACGACACGAACGGGGACTCCGTAGCGGACCTCTGGATTCATGTGCGTGAGTCCGTCATACCGGAGGGGATCCACAGAGTAACCAGATGGGAAAAGGACAAAGACTATGACGGAACGGTCGACTGGGTCATGCAGGAGTCCATTAACCCTGCGGCCTCGAAGACTACGGTCAAATCGATCGCGGAGGACACGAACCACGATGGAGTGCTCGATTATTCCGCGTTCCTCGAGGGACGCAGGAGAATCGCGTGCATGCGGTCCTTTGATACGGACAAGGACGGCAGATACGACAGGGTCGTCTACTACCAACGCGGAAGGGCCATATCCGAGACGAGGTACTACTTCCTCGACGAGATAGCGCAGCAATACAGCGGCTCGACGGATTCCTGTGGCTTCAACTACCGTGAGGCCGACCTGGACATGGACGGCGTGGCAGATCTGTTTCAAGTTTTCGGCGCGATGGGATGGGAAGAATTGAACCAGTCGCTCTTGGGCATCCCTAGCTGACGACCCTGACGGTTGGTTGTCGGATCCATTGCAGCTCTCGGTTTGGCAGTCCTATCCCAAGGTGAGCCAATCGCAGACCTGATGTCCTGGTAAGAGGTCTATGCAGGTACCGAGCAA
>Ga0129301_1001296_pt1 | contig 12342 bp, 12 predicted proteins | sample ConPoolayeHmetaG_FD_94489 | JGI IMG/M metagenome (GOLD analysis project Ga0129301, IMG submission 94489) | Hot spring microbial mat communities from California, USA to study Microbial Dark Matter (Phase II) - Cone Pool mat layer H metaG ...
CTGTTATATTAACAAATGAAATACAGCTTTTTTTCATAAATCGCAAAGCGATAAATGTCTACAATCTACCAGAAGTATTTCAAGCAAAGAATCTAACAGAGTTAATCAACTCACTCAAGGTTAACAATATCAGCCATGTTTTGATAAATGCTCACATAGATGAAGTTTTAGAAAATACTATCATTTTTTCTGCATTAAAAAACAATAGCACTTTTGAAGTTTTAATAAAAATGCCCCCGTTCACATTGTATGAGGTAAATTACAATGAAAGTTTTGAATGTAGATAATTTTCCTAGTTCACCGTAATATTTTTAGTATTCATAAACTAATATTAAAAATCCACCGTATTTTAAAGGTTAATGTTATGCCGACACCTTTCAAAACTCTGGCTGAATTATGCGAGAAGCTGGAAAACACAAGAAAGCGACTTCTAATGATAGACCTTGTAGCAGATTTCTTACAAAACTTGGAAACGCAAGAGATAGAACCCGCCGTTTCAATGATTCTTGGGAAACCTTTCCCAAAATCGTGTCAGCAAACCCTTGATGTTAGTTGGGCAACTATCAGCGAAATCGTAAAGCGCATAACAAAGGTTGAATGGAATATTTTTATGGACGCTTTCAGTAAAACTGGCGATATTGGCTCTGCTACGAAAATAGTTTTCGAAGCAAGTAAACTAGAAAGACAGGTAGCACTTTTCGAGAGAACATTAACAATAGGGGAGGTTAGGCGCAGTTTAGAAGCCATGGCTGAAGCTACGGGACATGGTTCAAGAGAGAAAAAAGAACGCTTAATAGAGGCCCTGTTGGGGTTAGCTTCACCAATTGAAGCTAAATATCTGGTGAAGATTTTCATAGGCGAGATGAGAACAGGCTTTTATGAAGGATTAATGGAGCAAGCAGTCTCGAAGGCTTTTCAGATTCCTTTAGAACTTGTGCAGAAGGCGAGCATGACTATTAGCGATATAGGGGAAGTTGCCTTCATAGCCAAAAAGGAAGGTGAAAAAGGCTTATCAAAAATGGGCTTTAAAGTTTTCAGACCCGTTAAACTTATGCTCGCTCAGATGGCAGGCAGTTTCACTGATGCTTTGAAAGAGCACGATGGGAGAACAGCTCTCGAATACAAGCTGGATGGCGCTCGAGTTCAGATTCACAAGCTCAGCGGCGAAGTGAGAATTTTCAGCAGAAGATTAACAGATGTCACTGAAAGTTTGCCAGAAATTGTTGAAATAGTAAGGAAAACCATTCTGGCAAAGGAGGCAATATTTGAAGGCGAAGTTATAGCTGTAGATGGTCAAGGCTTTCCAATTCCTTTCCAACATTTAATGCGAAGATTCAAAAGGGTTCACGCAATAAAGGACATGGCTGAAAGAATTCCAGTGAAGCTCTACTTATTCGATATCATTTACCTCAATGGCGAAAGTCTAATCACACTCTCTTATTTACAACGAAGAAAAATTCTCGCCGAAAACGCAGGACAGATACCATTGACAGCACAGAAAATTACAGACAAATCTGAAGAAGCTGAACAGTTTCTCAAAGACGCCATAGATGCTGGACACGAGGGACTAATGGCTAAAAAACCTGAAAGTCCTTATATTCCAGGGACTCGTGGAAAGCATTGGCTTAAAATAAAGCCTGTTCTTGAACCCTTGGATTTGGTTATTGTTGCTGCTGAATATGGTTATGGGCGTAGGCATGAATGGCTTTCGGATTATTATTTGGCGGCGCGGGATGTTGAAACAGGTGAATTTTTGATGGTTGGTAAAACTTTTAAGGGATTGACAGATTCGGAAATTGTTGAAATGACGCTGCGGCTTAAGAAACTGACCATAAAAGAAGAACATAGAAGAGTTGTTGTCATTCCTAAAATAGTTGTTGAGGTAATATATAATGAAATTCAGAAAAGCCCAAAATATAAATGTGGCATGGCTTTACGCTTTGCAAGAATAAGCCGCATCAGAGAAGAAAAAACTCCTGAAGACGCGGACACAATACAGAGAGTTAAAGAAATCTATGAGAAGCAGTTCTCGAAAAAAGGCAGATATAAGACTAATTAAAGCAATTTTAAAAAGGAGAATAATTCAAATGGAGAAGACCCAGAAAAAATCCATGCATGAGGATTTTTACAGTCGACAAATAATTCTAAAAGAACTTGGTTACAAAGGGCAAAAAAAGCTTGCGCAATCAAAGGTTGCAGTTGTTGGACTTGGCGGACTGGGAACAGCTTCATCTCTCTATTTGGCTCTTGCTGGAGTTGGACATTTGCGTTTAATAGATCAAGATACTGTGGAATTGAATAATTTGCACAGACAGATTTTGTACAGCATCGACGATTTGCAATATCCTAAGGTGGAGGTTTCAGCAAAAAGGCTGATAAGAACTAATCCTCTAGTCAAAGTCGAATCTATACCAGAAAATTTGAATGCAAACAATGTTGAAAAGCTTCTGTCAAGTGTGGATTGCGTGGTTGATGGCTTAGATAATATGCGAACGCGATATTTAGTAAACCGTGCGTGTATAAAACTCGGGATCCCCTACGTTTTTGGAGCTGCAATAGGGATTGAAGGAAATCTTTCTGTTTTTGCGTCTCCAGAGACTCCATGCTTAGAATGCGTCTTCCCAAACATAGAGGATAGCGATTTGTTGACATGCGATGTACGAGGCGTGCTTGGAGCTACACCGGGAATTATTGGAACTATGCAAGCCATGGAAACCATAAAGATCCTGACTGGAATAGGTTCTGTTCTGAAAAGTAAGCTCATGGTCTGCGACTTCAGTGACATGTACTTTATTACGATAGACATTTTTAAGAGAGAAAATTGCCCTGCATGTCAAGGCATAACACCAATTCCAAAAATGAAGGAAAAATTAGTCTGGCTATGCGGTCGAAAAACTGCGAATATAAATCCAGAAAAGCCATTAAAATTAAACCTTAATGAAGTTTACGAATCAATCCAACAGCATTTTAAAGTGCGCATAAAATCCTCTCTGGCAATAATTTTCGACTATAAAAATTTTGAAATAAGCCTATTCAATGGTGGACGTATGCTTATAAAAAATGTTGATGATGAAAAATCAGCTTTAACAATTTACAAGAAGATAAACAAAAAGCTTGGCTTAAGCTAAACAAATATTTATTAGGTTTCACCCCAGAGTTTTATGGTGCCGGGGTGGCCGAACGGTTCAGGCGGCGGCCTGCAGAGCCGCTATATGTGGGTTCAACTCCCATCCCCGGCTTCTATAAGTGCATATTCAACTAAAATTTGAATCCCGTTTTCTCGAATATCTTCTAAATCATTTTTTGGCTTGTTTTGCTGGCTAGTTCTTGCTGCATTTTCTCACAGCGCTTAAGCCACAACACATCATATTCTTTCTGTGAAACTATCCTATCCGTTAGATCAGCTATTGAGCGAATGCCTTCATTTTTACACCAATTTACACAAATCTTGTACTCATTCCAATCCAACTTTTCCTCTTCCCAATATACTCTGATTTCTGAAAAACCATGCAGAAACGCTGCGAGGACTCTGGTATGGCCATCTACAAATATACTTCGCCACCAACCTTTTTCACTGGTATAGGCTCAAGCAGTTCGGGCTTTGAAGGATCAAATGTTTTCATAACTTGCGACAGCTTTTCGGAGCTTATGTACAATTGGCTTGGTTGTATTTTATCCAATTTCATCTTAAAAGTTCTAGCCACTTCTGGTGCCTTCTGCATACATAAGCTTATTGCCATCAAACTATTATACGACTTTTTATCTCTTATACTTTGCATCGGTTTCTTTAAAAAGGAGAAAAAGGAAATGGTTTCAACTTTAGGGTGATTATGCGTGATTGTTAAAGTTGCTGTGGTGGGACTCGGTTCTGATGTTATACAATCCTTTAATCAAGCAATACAACTTATCGGAGGAATAAACGACTTAAACACGCCTCAAAAATCGATTATCGTTAAGGTTGGCGTTTTTGACCACAAGACAAATCATCATACAAGCGTAGCTGTTGTAGATGCGATTATCAATAGTTTCGACAGTGCTCCTAAAATATTCTTAGCCGAGTCCGAAAACTACAAGGGAAAAACCTTAGAAAGACTTCAAAAATGGAATGCTCTTTTCAGTGAACGCGTTGTACCCTTTGACCTTTCAGGGGATACAGAAACCAGACAAGTTAAGGTTGCGGATGAAACGATAGGTTTATCTCATATACTTTTCAAGCCAAACATTTTTGTTAGCACTCACGTTTTGCGCACTTATGAAAAGGGAAGCATTCTAAAGAACTTGTTAGGTTTGATTCCGGACAAGAAAAAGGTGAGGTTCCACAAGAAGTTGGAAGAAACGCTTCTAGACTTGTATGAGGCAGTCGGTGGAGTAGACCTTGCAGTTTTGGATGGCACATACCTATGTGGTGGAGTTGCGCCGAGCGCTAGCAGAACGAGCATAAATGTTCTCGTCGTTGGCAGAGATGCAGTTGCAGTTGAAGCAGTTGGTTACGCCCTTGTAGGTTTGAACCCGGAAAAGATACCAATAATAAAAGAAGCCGTGAAAAGAGGTTTTGGAGAAGGTCGAATGGATAAAATCCAAGTTTTAGGCGAACCTTTCGAAAGCGTAAAAGAGAAAATTACTCAACTGCTTAAAGCTTCTAAAAAGAAAACCAGAAAATCCAAAACTGAGAAAAAAGCTAACTAATTTAGAGAATTTTAATAGTAGTGAGGAGATGGGTAATGCCCAAAATTCTCGTACTCTATTATAGCCGAACTGGAAACACCGAGAAAATGGCAAAGGCAGTGGTTGATGGCGCCAAAACAGTTCCTGAGGTAGACGTAGAACTAGCCTATTACGTGACGCCTGAAGCGTTAAGCCAATTTGACGCGGTAATTGTGGGCACGCCAACTTACCATCACGACATGACCCTTGACATGAAAATGCTCTTTGAAGAAATAGCAGTAAAAAGCATAAATTTGAAAGGCAAAATTGGCGCGGCCTTTGGGTCTTATGGATGGAGCGGCGAAGCCCCTAAACTTGTTCTTGAAATCTTAAAAAACAAGTTTGAAATGCAAGTAACCGACCCACCACTCTTAATCAAGTATACGCCAGACCAAACTGGTCTAGAAAAGTGCAGAGAGCTTGGAATGAGAATTGCCGAAAGACTTATGCATTCAACTTGACATTTTTTAACTAGAGGCAAATTAGCTTGAAATCAAAAAATGATTTAGTGAAATTTCTTAAAGCACAAATTACTGTCGAAAATGAGATTGTAGATTCCTTAAACAATGCTTTGATTGAAATAAAGAACCCGCCAGTGAAGGGTGTTTTGAAGGGAATATCTCTAGATTCTGTGAAGCATGCAGAAATGTATGCTGCAGCAACTGAGCTTCTCACAGGGGTTGCTCAAGCTCTCACGCAAGAGAATCTTGACAGGCAAAGAGCACTTGTGGAAAGGCACATTCAGATGGAAGCCGAGCTTATCAAAAAGATTAGTAAGATATTACCCAGTGTTGAGAACGAGAAGGTTAAACTTCTCTTGAACGCTATCTTAGCTGATGAAAAAAGGCATCATGCCCTCTTAAAAATGGTGTTGGAAATCTTGGTTCGCGGAGAAACCATAACAGAAGAGGACTGGTGGGACCTTTTATGGAAGAATGTTCCATTCCACGGCGCTCCAGGCGGGTAAAAAAGCTAGATTAACAATACATGAGAATAAGGCGCCCTTTTCTTATTCTGTTTTTATTACTTCTACTGGGCACGAGTTTTTGGAGTTTTCAACGCAAGAAATTAAGCTATCGTTTACTTCTCCTTCACCCATGTTTCCGTTTCTGTATTTCTCAGTTATGCTGGATTTCCCGTCTTCTATTAGTTTGAACACTTCAGGGCATAGTGCTTCGCATACTCCACATCCTATACATCCTTCTCTCTCTATGGTTACTCTCATTCGTTCACCGATAAGTTTTTATGACATATGTAATATTTAAGAATTAAGCCATAAACAAAGAAAACAGTAACATTGGGTAATAATAAAAGAGCGTAAGAAAATGCATAATCACAGTCATCATGCACACCATATTCAACAGTTCAAAAATAGATTCTGGGCTTCGTTGATTCTAACAATTCCAATATTGCTTCTTTCTACAATGATTCAAGAATGGTTTCCACCACTCCAACTTCTGAAAATTCCCTATCAATCATACATTCTGCTTACACTGTCCATTATTGTTTATGTTTACGGCGGAATGCCATTTTTAAAGGGGTTAGTTGACGAAGTAAAAAGTCGACAGCCAGGAATGATGACACTTATAGGAATGGCTATAACAGTGGCATTTTTCTATTCTGCTGGAACAGTTTTCTTTCCTTTAGGTATGGATTTTTTCTGGGAACTTGCTACACTCATCGACGTGATGCTTCTGGGACATTGGATAGAAGCCAAAAGCGTCATGGGAGCGTCAATGGCACTTGAAGAACTTGTTAGAATAATGCCAACTACAGCCCATCTTTTAAAAAATGGCGAAATTGCAGATGTTCCAGTTTCCGAACTGAAAACTGGCAACATGGTTTTGGTTCGTCCAGGCGAGAAAATACCTTCAGATGGCATTGTAATTGAAGGCGAATCCTTCGTTAATGAAGCTCTCTTAACAGGCGAATCTAAGCCCGTTCACAAAGGAGTGATGAGCAAGGTTATAGGTGGCGCTATAAATGGTGAAGGCATTTTGAAGGTGAGAATAGAGAGGATAGGGGAAGAAACCTATCTGGCTCAGGTGATAAAACTTGTGAAACAAGCTCAAGAGAGCAGGTCAAAAACTCAAGATCTGGCTAACAGAGCTGCAGCTCTTCTCTTCTATGTTGCTCTTGGAGTTGGAATAATAACATATGTAGTGTGGTCTTTTCTTGGAAATCCCTTTGTAGCGCTTGAAAGAACAGTTACTGTTTTAGTCATTGCATGTCCCCATGCCCTTGGCTTAGCAATACCGCTTGTCGTCGCACTTTCAACTTCCATAACCGCCAAAAGCGGCATTCTAATCCGTGATAGAAAAGCCTTTGAAATGGTCAAAGATGTGAATGCCATCGTTTTTGACAAAACAGGAACCTTAACCTCAGGCAAATTCGGCGTCAGCGACATAGTGTCCTTCATTCCAAAGAATGAACTTCTAGAATTAACATCAAGCATCGAGCTAAACTCTGAACACATAATCGCCAAAGCTATAGTAGAACATGCAAAAGAAAAAGGCGTAAAGGTTCCTCAAGCCAAAGAGTTTAGAGCATTACCAGGAAAAGGTGCTTACGGAAAAATTGGGAAAAAAGAAGTTTACGTGGGAAGCATAAATCTTCTTAGTGAAATGAAAATCGACGTGAATGATCAGAAAATCAAAGAACTACAGAAACAAGGCAAAACAGTAGTTTTTACAGTAGTGGATGGAAAACTTGGGGGTGCTATAGCTCTATCAGATAAAATACGAGAAGAATCCTATGAGGCAGTTAAAAAATTGAAAGAAAAAGGCGTCAGGGTTTACATGCTGACAGGGGATTCTGAAGAAGTAGCCCGTTGGGTTGGAAAAGAACTAGGCATAGACGACTATTTTGCACATGTTCTACCCGACAAAAAAGCAGAGAAAATTAAACTGCTGAAGGAACAACGACTCAAAGTAGCTATGGTCGGGGATGGCATTAATGACGCGCCAGCCCTTGTAACAGCAGATGTGGGCATAGCTATAGGTGCAGGCACAGATGTGGCCATCGAGAGCGCAGATATAATTCTTGTGAGAAATGATCCTATAGATGTATTGAAGATTATGGATCTTTCTAAGAAGACATATTCAAAGATGGTTCAAAACTTGTGGTGGGCTGCTGGCTATAACATTATTACTATACCGTTAGCAGCAAGCATTATAGGTTTGAACCCTGCAATAGGCGCTGTGGTTATGTCTTTGAGCACGGTTATAGTTGCCTTTAATGCTCAAACTTTGAGAAAATATGAGCCAAAGGGGGTGGGTTTTGTGGAGGAAAAACGTTTAGTTATAGACCCTGTTTGTGGGATGAAGATAGAGTCTGAAACTGCTTACAGCAAGACCGAGTGTGAAGGGCAAACTGTTCACTTCTGTTCCAAATACTGTGAAGAGGAATTTAAAAAGAATCCCAAAAAATACATACGGAAAATAGGAAAATGATTACATATGACGTGAGTATTACATCACTTCTGAGAAAACTTAAAGGCACAACCATAAAACTTAGTTAACGATAATAATGGATAGCAACATTGCTCTGCGAACAATAGTTCCAATTCTTCTTCTAATGGGATTAGGGTTTCTCTCTAGAAAATTTAGAATTTTAAAATCTGGCGACGAGCGAGTGCTAAATGCCTATGTGTATTATTTTGCATTACCATCCCTATTCCTTGCGGATTTGGCTGAAATAGATTTCACAACGAAAAACCTCATTTTCATATTAGCTGGAATAATCCCTATCATTCTGATAGTCACAATTTATTTTCTTTTTTATTTCATTTTCAAATTCTCTAAGAATACTTTTTATCTACTTATTCCAAGCACCACCTTTGGCAGCCTAGCTTTCTTTGGCATACCATTCATAATGTTTGCCTTTCCAACAATAGAGGCAACAAGGCTAGCAATATTGGCTACTGCTACAATTTCTGTAATAAGTGTTACAATTTCGATCACTGCTCTTGAATTTTACAAACTTGAGAAAACTACAAAATCGGAGGGAATAAGACGAGTTGCAAAAAGGCTTTCAAGGAATCCTTTGATCATATCCATTGTCTTAGGTGTTCTTTTATCTTTCAGCGGATTGGAAATTCCTGCGCCTATATCGACATCCTTGCATATGCTTGGGAGCACAACAGCTACAGTAGCCATTTTTCTGCTCGGAGTATTTCTCTATGGAAGAAAATACACTAGAATGGTTAGGGCTTTCGAATTAAGTCTCTTAAGAATGGCTTTTCTACCAGCCATGACCTTTTTGATTACAGCATTGTTTAATTTGCCTAGTTTGGAAAGCGCAATTCTTGTTCTTATGCATGCTATGCCAGTTGCGATATCCATGATTGTCCTTAGCGAACGCTACAATTTCTATAAAGAGACTATTGCTTCATTGATTTTGATTTCTTCAATCGGAGCGGGAATTTATCTAAACCTGTGGCTTCTGCTGTTAGGATATTATTAAAAACCAGTTAAAACAAGAAAAGTTTAATTATCTCTGAAAATTATCCAGAAATGGGCAATGACATGGTTAAAATAATAATTGATTATGCTAAATGCGTTGGAGATGCCGATAAAATTTGCGTGGAAATATGCCCTGTTTTAGTTTTCAGCAATGAAAAATCAAAAAAACCAATAGTTGTAAACGAAGAAAATTGCATCCTCTGCAGAACATGCCAAGTCAACTGCCCCAGTCAAGCAATAAAAATTTTAACCTAAACTCTAAGGGTTTGTAGTAATTCACCTTCACTGTTTCTTATTTCTACTCTCAAATTTCCATCTACTTGTCTCGAAGCACATTTTATACATGGATCATAAGCTCTTATCACCATCTCAATCCTGTTCAAAAGCCCAGGCTTAATTTCACCATGACGTATGAACTCCATAGCTGCATCCTTAACATTAAGGTTAATCGCTGCATTGTTCACTTGAGTCGGTATAATCAACTTCATATTTTTTAATCGTCCATTCTTCGATAAAACATACTTGTGTGCAAGCGTGCCTCTAGGAGCTTCAACTACCCCTATCCCTATGCCGCCTTTAGGCTTGACTTCAACTCGAGTGTCTGTTCTCATTAAGCTCTCGTCCTCCAAAATTTCCTTGGTTCTTTCACATGCATACATAAGATCTATCAAGCGAGCATAATCAAAAAGCAAAGTTGCATATGCAGGACTTCCAAATTTTCTCTTGAACTCTCCCATTTCCTTATTGGCAAGCTTTGTTGTCACTCTTCTATTAACATTCATTCTTGCCGTTGGTCCAACCTGGACTATTCCTTTAGGCCAGCCGAAAGCTTTTAGATAGGCAAATTTTGCGTACGTCCATTCATATCTTTTTTCTTCTACATGCTCCATATAATCTTGCGCATTAAATTCTCTTAATGTCTCGCCTTTAGCGTCTATTATGCGGATTTTTCCTTTATAGAATTCCATGGAATCATCCTTTGTTAATGCCATGTAAGCCGTCTTGTAGTCTCCAGCCTTTCTGAAATCTGGCCAGTTCTTTTCGAAAAGTTCTTTTCCAAGATTGAGGGCTTCCGTTGTTATTGCGCAAGCGTTCTCTGCAGATTTAAGCAGTTCTTTCTGTTCTTTCTCTTTAAGCGGATTAATTAAACCTCCAGGTATCACGGAGACAACATGGACTTCGCGTTTTCCAATAACGTCTAGAATTTGGGTTCCGAAACTTCTTAATGCAATCGCTTTTTTGCCTATTTCAGGTTTTTCTCGCATAATTTGGAAAATATTTCTTTTTGAAGGATTTTCTTCTTGAGAAAACCAGAAATCTGGAAGAGTTAGGAAAAAGAAGACTAGAGAATGGTTGCTTATTATCTGCCCCATAAGTAAAAGTTCGCGGAGTTTTTCTGCAGTTTCCGTTATTCCCGTTTTGAATATACTTTCGATGGCTTTGACAGACGCGATTATATGGGCAGTTGAGCATACACCACATATCCTTGAAATTATGAACGGAAGCCTCTCAGCTTCCATTCCTCTAAGAAAATAATCGAAGCCTCGGATTTCTGTGGCATAAAAATAGGCCTCAGAAACGTTTCCTGAATCATCAAGTACTATAGTTACTCTTCCATGACCCTCAATTCTTGTTGTAGGCGAGATTGTTATCTCTCTTTTTTGGCTCATATGACCCTCTCCCTCGCCTTAAAACGTTCAAACCTTGAGAAAATGAAAGTGTGAAATATGAAGGGGTTACGGTAAAGCTCTTCCTTCACCTTCTGCTCAGAAATGCCGGTTCTTGTAGATATAACTTTAATTAGAAATGCGTAAATGTCTCTTGACCTATACAGTAGCGAGTCAGCAGGTCCTCGGCATCCGAAGCATGTGAACCCTGCTCTCGGACATGGTGCTCCACAGCCGTCACGTGTTAATGAGCCCAAGCACACGAAGCCCTGGCTTACCAAGCATTGTTCTGGATTTGCTTCTTTCTCATATATCCCGTAGAGTCGGTCAAGCCTCGCCGCGATTATTTTTCTGTGACATTCTGTGCAGACTACACTTTGATGACGGATGGGAGTTTTTCTGTTTACTATACTTTTTAGGCTGTGAACTATTAGAAAAGGCATTGGCGGGCATCCTGGGATATAATAGTCAACATCGACAAAGTTGCATATGGGATACATCAAATCTTCTAGTGCTGGAAGTTTGCTTGAAACCGGAAGGGAATGTTCTTTTTCTAAGAGTTTTTTAACGGATGCAGAGTTGCCTAAACTTGTTATTCCACCGTGGGTTGCACATATTCCCAAGGCAATTAGAATTCGGGATTTAGCTCGCACTTCTCTGATTAATTTCTCATCTGCCTCAGTTCTAACTCCTCCTTCAACTATTGCCAAATCAACCTCTGGAACCTCTTTTAAATCGATGAATGTAGGCGAATAAACTATATCAAAATCCTTTGAAAGAATTTCCTGCAAGGCGTCGCCAGCATTTAAGAATGAAGACACGCAGCCTGCACAGCAAGTCAAAGAGATTATGCTAACTTTCAATGATGCTCCACTCATCTAATGTTTTAGAACCTTAAACTAAGAATATGCATAGTTTCCTTAAATTTTTCTGATACCTTTCTAATCTATAAGCAAAATTTGTTGAGAATAGCTTAATAAGAGAACGAGAAACGGTAAGCATTCTTAGTTTTTCTTATTAAATGCTGTTGCAAAAGGAATGTTTTTCTTTTTCTTTTGAATTTTTGTTTTGCAAGTATCCAGCAATATACCTTTAGGAGTATCCTCTTTAGTAACAATTGATGCCACACTCAATGCTTCCACAACCAAATCGCGCATTCTTTTCAGAAACATTGCTACTTGGAAACCTTTTGCAGTCAACGCATAAGATTTTGGTCTTGTCCTTGTGAAGACCAATTTCTTTCCTTTCAACCTTCTTAGATATTTATATGTTCTTCTGAGGGAAATTTCAGTTTTCTCAGCAAGTTTGCGCGCTGAGATTCCTTCCGCTGGAATGTTTTCATAGATTCTTCTTTCAGTTGGCGAGAACTTTGCATTGTTTGGGTTCCTTTTAGTTCTAAAGAAAAAGACATAGTTATTTTCTTTGCTTGCCTCTATTAGCCCCGATTTTTGAAGTCGTTTCAAGATTCTTGTGATGCTTTTTGGTGGAATAATAGTTTTAAGATTTTC
>Ga0129301_1001298_pt1 | contig 12331 bp, 20 predicted proteins | sample ConPoolayeHmetaG_FD_94489 | JGI IMG/M metagenome (GOLD analysis project Ga0129301, IMG submission 94489) | Hot spring microbial mat communities from California, USA to study Microbial Dark Matter (Phase II) - Cone Pool mat layer H metaG ...
GAAAAATTAGATAGCTGTAGACAGTCTAATTTTCAAAAATTCCTAACATCAAGCGTTAAAGTATTGGTGTGAGACCATCAGCTTCTGCACCGCCGGAATCAGACACTTTTCTCAAATAAAAGTCCGGGCATTGTCCCCTTTCCCCACCATAGAAATATTATCAACCAATATTTAGCTTCAGGTTTTCCAGCTTCAAGGTCTGGTAATTGGATTACCACCACTTTTCATTTTTGCTTGTCCTGTAAGGTGCGTCCCCGATCTTTAAAGATTAATCCCTTGACAAGCTTTTACCTTTAATGCTAATATAAATAATGAGCATACGCTCATAATAGGTGGGTGAAGTGTGGCCAGACGTTTTAAGTGCCGAAGGGTTGCCTTCGTCCCGGGTGTAACCTTCTTCAAGCCGGCAGGCATACCATTGAGGGATTTGGAGGAAATCCAGCTTACAGTAGAGGAGGCTGAAGCTATACGTCTCAAAGACCTGGAAGGACTGGAGCAGGAAGAGTGCGCCGAGAAGATGAACATCTCTCGTCCCACGTTCCAGAGAGTGCTTTACTCAGCCCGCCAGAAGATAGCCGATGCCCTGCTTAATGGCAAGGCAATAAGAATCGAGGGTGGCAACTTTGAGGTTTCGCCGCTGCGCCTGCGTTGTGCCACTAACCATGAGTGGGAAGTGCCCTTTCAAACTATCATGGCCGGTGCCCCTCAATTTTGTCCTGTTTGCCGTGCTCCGGCTGTTGAGCCTTTTCTTCCGGCGGGTATAGGTTTTCATGGCAGAGGGCAAGGCTGGCGAAGGGGGAGAGGATAGCGAGATGAAAATCATTGATGATGTTCTGTCCACTTGACGAAACGAAGTGCACCGGTTGCGGGAAATGTGTTGAGGTATGCCCTCAAGGAGCTATCACCATTGACGGTAACCGGGCAGTGATAAACGGGCAACTCTGCACTAATTGTGGTACCTGTGCGTCGGTGTGCCCTGCTGGTGCTATTGGTGAGTTAGCGCCAGCTTCAATAAAAGTAACCGAAGGAGGTGGAAAGATGTACTACGGATACGGAAGAGGGTACGGTTTCAGGGGAAGCTCTCCGCCCTGGCCCTACGTGGGCAGGGGCAGGGGCGGCTTACCGCGGTGCTGGTATCCCGGGCTTGGAGGTGCAGCGGTTCCCTATTTTGCCCCGGCCCCTTACCGGACAGCACCCACACGTGAGGAAGAACTCAGTTTCCTTAAGACCCAGGCCGAGGCAACTAGGCGACAGCTTGAGGATATTGAGCGCCGTATCCAGGAGCTTGAGAAAAAGAGCTGACCTGAAGGAGGCCGGGGCCCTTAAGCTCCGGCCTCGGCAAGGAGAGAACATGAAGATTGCGATATCGGCCACGGCTGCTAATCTTGATGCCGATGTAGACCCGCGTTTCGGGCGCTGCCGGTATTTTGTCATTGTTGACCCTGATACGATGGAATTTGAGTCTCTGGAAAACGCCGGGGCGATGGCCGGTGGTGGGGCAGGGATTGCGACGGCACAGACTATCGTCGGTAAAGGCGTAGAAGCTGTGCTCACTGGCAACTGCGGCCCTAATGCCTACCAGGTACTGTCTGCCGCGGGTATCAAGATTGTGACCGGAGTATCGGGCGAAGTTCGGCAGGCAGTCGAGGACTACAAATCAGGGAAGCTGAAGGCCAGCTCCCAGCCCAACGTTCCGGGCCATTTCGGTATGGGCGGTGGCATGCGACGCCGCAGGGGTATGGGCTGGAGACAATAGCGAAAATTCTTGGGAGGTGTATTTATGCCCAGAGGAGACGGCACTGGTCTGCCAACTGGTAGAGGGCAAAGAGGGGGTAGAATGGGGGGCACTCGCCCCGGCTCGGGGCCCGGCGGTAACTGCATCTGCCCCAGTTGCGGGGAAAAGGTACCGCACAAACAGGGAGTGCCCTGTTACAGCGTGAGTTGCCCCAAGTGCGGCACCAGGATGGTGAGAGAATAAAATAAATATGATTATCTCGGTTGCCAGTGGCAAAGGGGGCACCGGCAAGACGCTGGTGGCCACCAGCCTTGCCCTGTCCCTGAAAGATAGACAGAAGGTGCAGCTTCTTGACTGCGATGTGGAGGAGCCCAACGACCATATCTTCATAAAACCGGTTATCAGCGGTAGTGAAGCAGTCAATATCCTTGTACCTCAAGTCCAAGAAGATAAATGCGCTTATTGCGGCAGGTGCGCTGAAGTGTGTGCCTACCACGCCATTGCCGTTTTCTCTAAGACTGTCCTTGTCTTTCCTAACCTCTGCCATGGTTGCGGCGCCTGCAGCTACCTCTGCCCGGAAAAGGCTATTGCCGAGGTAGGCAGGGAAATAGGCGTGGTTGAGTGCGGGTATGCAGATGGCGTCGACTTCGTACAGGGCAGGCTGAATGTGGGTGAGCCGATGCCGACGCCGGTAATCCGGAAGGTCAAGGAGAAGGCTAATCAAGAAAGCATAGTCATCATTGATGTCTCGCCGGGGACATCATGCCCTGTTGTGCAATCAATCAAGGGCAGCGATTTCTGCCTGCTAGTAACCGAGCCAACCCCTTTTGGCCTTAACGACCTTATTCTAGCCGTGGAGACGGTAAAAGAGCTTGGAGTCCCCTGTGGCGTGGTTGTCAATCGTGCCGGGACAGGTGATAAAAGAATAGAGGGATACTGCTCTGGAGAGAATATTCCAACTATGCTTACCATACCACTTGATATGGAGATTGCCCGGCTGTATTCGCAGGGGATAGCCCTGGTAAAGGGGATACCCCGTTACAGGAAGAGTTTTGAGGTGCTTTTCGACCGGATTCGGGAGATAGTGGATGAAAGAAGTCGTTGTTTTAAGCGGTAAGGGCGGTACGGGAAAGACCAGCATCGTCGCCTGCTTCGCCGCGCTGGCAGAGAATAAGGTACTGGTGGACGGTGACGTTGATGCCGCTGACCTTCACCTGCTGCTCAAGCCGACTACACGTGAGAAGCATGAATTCTGGAGCGGGCAGGTTGCTTCAATTGATGAAGAGAAATGCACACGGTGCGGACTTTGCCAGGAGATCTGCCGCTTCAAAGCAATTTTAGACTTCAGAGTAGACCGCGTCTCCTGTGAGGGCTGTGGTTTCTGCTCGCAGGTATGTCCTGCTCAAGCCATTACCATGGAGGAGAACATGGCCGGGCACTGGTTTATCTCGGATACGAGATACGGCTCTCTGGTCCATGCCCGGCTGGGAGTCGCCCAGGAGAACTCTGGTAAGCTGGTGGCGCTGGTGAGGCAAAAGGCAAGGGAGCTGGCAGAAAAACAGGGTGCTGGATGCATCATCAGCGATGGCCCGCCGGGCATCGGCTGCCCGGTCATCTCGTCGTTGTCTGGTGCCAACCTGGCCCTGCTGGTAACCGAGCCGACACTCTCCGGCATACACGACCTGGAGCGGGTGCTCGGCGTGTGCCGCCACTTTAATATCCCTGCCATGGTATGCATCAACAAGTATGACATCAACGAGGGAAACACCCGGCAGATTGAGAAGTTCTGCGAAGAGCAGGGAATAGAAATCGCCGGCTGTATCGCATTTGATAGTACGGTGACGGAGGCGATGGTACACGGTCTACCGGTAGTTGAATACACCAGAAACGGGATTTCCCGGCAAATGGAAGAACTGTGGGGACTTATTATGGCATCGCTCAAGAAATGAGGAGGAACTATGCCTGTTTATGACTTCAAATGCCAAGAATGTGGCAAGGTAACGGAGTTTCTACTATCCGGCAGTTCTGATAACAAAAAAACCGGCCTGCCCGGGCTGTGGCAGCCAGAATCTGGAAAGATTGTTATCGGCTCCAAGTCTGCTACGCAATGCCACTAGGTCGGGGACTACCTGCTGCGGGCGTACGGAGCGATGTGAGACACCGCCGTGCTCTAGCGGCGGGGAATGCCGGAGACACTGAGGTTAGGCAATATGAAACCAATTGACCTTGAACCAAGATATACGAGCGGCGAACTTCCCGGTAAGTGCATCAAGTGCCTGGCTGAACAGGAACTTGATGGTTGCCTTAGGGAGTTCCTGCGGGGAGAGGATAGCGAGGAGACCAGGCAAAAATTTGAGATGCTGGTGACCTTCCTGAAATCTCCCGAGTCCCAGAGAATACGCGACGAGGCTGAAAAGTACCTTGCCGAAGGTAAGAAGGTCAGGCTCAGGCTGTCCTTTAGCAACGGAAGTCCGAAATACGAACTTAATATCGAAGAGGAGGGACAAAATAGTGAAAATCGCAGCAGTATCTGAAGACGGTACCACCATCAGCCAGCACTTCGGGCGGGCGCCCTACTATGTGGTGCTGACAGTGGAAGATGGGAAGGTGGTGAATAGGGAGACGAGGGATAAGGCAGGACACCATACTTTTGCCGGTGGCCAGCACCATGAAAGCTCTCCGGGTGAAAGACACGGCTTTGATGCCGGTGCGCAGTCAAGGCATGCCGCCATGGCCCAGAGCATCGGCGACTGCAAAGTCCTTATCGCCGGGGGCATGGGTTGGGGTGCCTATGAAAGCCTTAAGAGTCGCGGCATTGAAACGGTGGTCACCGACGTTGAGAGCATTGAAGAAGCGGTAAAGCTGTATCTCAAGGGCAAACTGCCAAATCTGATGGAGCGACTGCACTAGCCACCTGAACGATAATTCTGGAGGTAATAATGCCAACGAAGGAGCAGGTGATAGAAAGTCTTGAATCAGTGCTGGTGCCAGCCACCAGGCGCAGCATCGTCGGCACGAATCTGGTACGGGAGATAGCCGTCACGGATAACAAGGTCAACGTTATCCTCGCCTCGACCGGTCTTGTCCCTGGAGCGCAGGACTGGATTAAGACAAAAGCGAGGGAAGCCATTGAGAAACTGCCCGAAGTCAGGGAAGTGACCGTTGAGTATAGCGACATCGGGGCGAAGGACTTAAACAAAATTGACCATGTCCTGGCGGTGATGAGTGGCAAGGGGGGCGTGGGCAAGTCTCTGGTATCAAGTCTGATGGCTATCGCCCTGAGGAGAAAGGGCTATGAGGTAGGCATCCTGGATGCCGATATCACTGGGCCGAGTATCCCCAGGATGTTTGGCATCAAAGTTCCGCCCAGCGGCAACGAGAACGGTCTTCTGCCAACGACATCAAAGTCCGGGATTGAGGTCATGTCCATCAACCTTCTCCTGCCCAGTGAGGATGATGCTGTCGTCTGGCGGGGCCCGCTCATCGGCCGGGCGATTACCCAGTTCTGGGAAGAGGTGCTCTGGGGAAAGCTGGACTACCTGATTGTTGACCTGCCGCCGGGCACGGCGGACGCCCCCCTTACCGTGATGCAGCAGCTCCCGATATCCGGGGTAATTATCGTCTTTACCCCGCAGGAGCTGACGGCGATGGTCGTCCGCAAAGCTGTCAAGATGGCGCAGCAGATGGGTAAACCCATTCTCGGCGTAATAGAGAATATGAGCTATTTATATGTGCCCGAGATTGATAAGAAGATTGAGCTCTTCGGTAAGAGCCGGGGAGAAGAGATGGCACAGGCAGCCGGTGCCCCGCTGCTGGGGCGGTTGCCCATAGACCCCGGGCTGGCCAAACTCTGCGATGAAGGCAACATTGAGCGTTACGACGGTGAAATTGTCGCTAGACTGGGGGAGAGTATTTCGGCGGATTACCGCCTTTCCCGGATGTCAGGGAAAAGGAATGGTGGAAGCGCAAAAAGGGATTCGTGAAGAGCTGGTCAACGGACCACAAGCTTTTTCAAGCTGGCTATTGCCTGTGGTAGTACCTCCCCCGCTCTCTCCCTGAATCGGAGGTGGCATACACTATCCAGAGGTGTCTCCTGCTGATTAATAATCACCAGCTTTGAGCCAGATTCAAGGGCAATTCTTGGCATCTCGGCAGCAGGATAAACAACCAGACTGGAACCAACCACGATGAAAAGGTCAGAGTGTCGTGAGTGCCACTCTGCCTCCTTGAGCTCTTTTTCGGGCAGCGGGTCGCCAAAATTCACCACGCTGGAGGCAAGTCTTCCTCCGCAGATAGGACAGGTAGTCAAATCGGGAAAGTTGTCACATTTGAACCCACAACCTTGACAGCGCAATTTAGTCACATTACCGTGGAGCTCAGCGAGCAAATCCGGGTGTATGCCTGATTTCAGATGCAGGTTGTCCACGTTCTGCGAGATAAGAAAGGCAAGTTTGCCCATATTCTGGAGTTCTGTAATCGCCATATGAGACTCATTCGGTTTGGCTGACGACCAGTCAAACTTGGGAGGCGGCAGTCCTTTCGCCCGCCTTGTCCAGAGACCGTCTGGCCCCCGGAAATCGGGTAAACCCGACTCGGTGCTGATGCCAGCACCGGTGAAAATGACCAGATGCCTGGCTTCAGACATCCACCGGGTCAAAGTCTTAATGCGTTCCTCAAGGTTAGACGTCAGATTATACCCTTTATACATAGCCTCACTTATGGAGGGATCGAGCTTTGCCTGCCAGCCTTGCTACCGCTGATGCTCTCTTTGCCATTTCTCAATTTCGCTTAAAGCAGGTGGCCTGACTAGAATCACATTAATTTCTGGCGGAAACTGAATTTTTATCCTCTCCTCTTCCCTCATTACCAGCATTCCGGTCTCACCGTCTTTCAAAGTGTCGGAAATTTGCTTCGGGATATGTTCCCTTCTTTTCTGCAAAGCCTTTTCATAGACCTGCGCTATCTCCGGCGTTAGCTTTGAGACTTTATCCAGCACCTCTTTACTCGAGAACCTGAGGGTCAGGAATAGCTGACAATCAGCTATTCCCAGAAACAGTTCTCTGTCTTCCAGTGCCTCCACCTTAGCTCCAGCATCAACCTTGCTCTTGATTAGCTGATAAGCCTTTTCGTTAAGCCTCTTGATATGTTTTAGACCAGCTTCTTCGGCTAGGTAGTTAGCCTCGTGATACAGCTTGTTGACCCGCCCAAAACTTCTTTCCAGCCTGGCTACCTGCCCTTCCACTTCTAACCAGTATCTTTTCGATAGCTCTTCAGGAGTTTCCGGGTCAATTAGGGAAACACAGAATAGATTTCTACCTGCCATCGCTTTCTCCATTCAATGCTCCTCGATGGTCAAATCTGAGCACAGCAATACCCTCAATAGGGAACCGATACCCTATCTGAAAGTACTTCTCACTATTTCGGTGACTCTTATAGCCGTGGGAGCAGATGACACAGGGGAAAGGTCCCGTGAAATCGTCAGGGAGATGAATATCTCCTACTAGTCGTTGAGTCCCGACCAAGAATTCAAATCTTCGCTGGGGCATAGCAAGGTCCCACAAAAATTTTATACCAGCAATGCTCTACGGGCAAGCATAGTGCCAATAAGAGGATTTATCCGGATATATTCCGTATCACCGACGAATTTAGGCAGAATGGGGCAAGTAGTTTAGATACCGTCTCCTTAATGGCACTCTAACGAAACTCTAATATTTTTCTAGCGTCCCTCTAACGTAAGTTCGCTTACACTAAAAAACTGGGGAGGTTGCTCTTGTTTGACCCTGGATAGAAAGGAGGCGTAAAGATGGCAGTCGCAGTTAAGATCGGTGAAGTTCAGTCCGAGATGACAGCAGACGTCAAAAAGACTGAGACCTTAAAGGCCCTGCTGAGAGTTGACTGGACGGACAAGATGAAGGAGGTCACCTTTAAGCCTTCTGCAGACCTTAAGAAGGGTGACAAGGTAAGAATCACTGTTGAGAAAATCTAGACATAACACGGGGGTAGAAGGGGTTGAGGCGGGAGGGAGCAGCCTCCCCGCCTAGCGAGAACCGAGCTGGACTAAGGACGATTGGTAATTCTGGGAAAGAAGGGAGGAGTAAGCGGTATGAGGAGATTGTTCAATAAGGCTCTTGATGCTGTCAGTCACATTTTTAAAAAGCTTATACCAGTGAAGAGGTAACACAGCGAATGGCGGGTGATTGGTGGCATTATGCGGAAAAGACAAGGATAATGGCTGGAGACGTCGATAAGTCGGGAGTAGGCCAGGGAAGTCTGCGGTTTCTGCCACAAGGCAGGAAGGAAAGCGTGAGCTATTGGCAGGGAAAAGGGGGAACCGGAGAGAAACGAGGGGCGGAAAATGCCAAAAAATTGTTATGTGAGGAATGAGGATGAGCCTCCGAACCAAGTATGCCATCTTAAAGGCGACTACAATAGTTCTAGGTGCGCTGAGCATACCGTGGAGCACCTATATCGGCTTTTGCTTTGGCGAGGGACGGTACTCCACCGGTGTGGTCGCCTTATGTCTGCAAACAGCGGTTGCCTTAATCGATGGCTACATCTGGTTTTGGGTGCTTGAGAACATGAGGAGCCGACTTGAGGAGGAGACTGGCAAGTCAGAAGTTAGTTTTGAGTCCGGAACAATAAGACCACAATTTGCTACTCATCGTGCCTCGGCTGGCAGACCACCGCGAGCCATGGATGATAATAATCTGACGCCACAGGAAACTGGCAACTAGTCAGCTCTTGAGGAAAGCCAGGGCAGCTTCTTTTCCAGGCCTTTATCCCGGCTGAAAGTCATGCAGATTACGCGACAGATTCCACAGCCATTACACTTATCCAGGTCAATGCAAATATTTTCATTTTTACCTTTACCGGCGACGGTGACAGCGTCCGCCGGGCAAGCCACCACACAAAAAGGGGCAGGACAATATCGAGGACATACTGTCTTGAGCATCTTTTCCTCCTTCTTAGCCCAGTATCCTTTCTGCTTCCTCCATATCGGCTTCCATGACATACGGGATGCCGGATACTTCAGCCGCCTCCCGGGTCAAAGCCATGAGGTCGCTTCTATCTAGGTACTTGAGGGCAAATTTCCGTTCGCCCGCCATAAGCTGGCGTAGTCCAGTGGCCAGCCGGTCATAGTAAGTGTAGATACCTATCGCCGCCGGCGGCACCCTGGCAAAGTCGTCTCCAAGCTTCTCCTTAAGCTGCGCCGCGCCAACAAAGGTGCGAAGCAAGGTTTCCTGATACTCCCGGCTACCCTTGCCGTATGTCTCCTCCATAAGCTGCCCTTGGGTCTTCCCGACCATCGCCGCGGTGAGGGTGGACCTACCCATACATACGGCCTTTATATAAGGAGCCCCCAGGGCTATTGCCTTAAAGATGTGGTCCTCAAGGGCAATACCACCAGCAATGGCACAAGTGGGAATAAACTCCCCTCTCTCGTCTAGCCGCTTGAGGAATCTGTAAAGCAGGCTTTCAATATATACGGTGGGGATGCCCCACTCGTTCATCATCCGCCACGGACTCATGCCGGTACCGCCGCCGGCGCCATCAACAGTAAGCAGGTCTATTTTAGCCTGCGAGCTGAATTTCACCGCCCGCGCCAGGTCTGAGGGCCTATAGGCGCCAGTTTTTAGTGTGACGTACTTGGCACCGATTTTCCTGAATCGCTCCACTTCCTTCAAGAATGCCTCTTGATCCACCATGCCCAGACGTGAGTGTCTCTCAAACTCCGTTATTCCCCCCAGTTTGTACGCTTCTTTAACGTAGGGATTGTCCGGGTCGGGGTGGACAATGTAGCCTCGGCTTTTGAGCTGCTGTGCTCGTTCAAGGGTTGGTAGCTTAACCTCGCCACCGATATCCTTTGCGCCTTGTCCCCACTTTATCTCAATACCTTCAACTCCGAGCTTCTCAACCGCGTATTCGGGAACACCGAGACGGCTGTCCTCGACGTTTGCCTGAACCACTAGCGCCCCGTAGCCGTTATACCAGTTCTGATACTGTTTCACTCTTCTTTCCAGTTCAGGAGACTTCGTAACCTTCCCGTTTTTGAACTCCGCCGCCGGGTCCATGCCGCAGACGTTCTCTCCACAAACGAGGACGGCACCGCATATGGCGACGGCAATAGCCGCTCCCTCCCAGTTCACCCTGGCTATTTCCGTTGAACCCAGGGCTCCTGTGAAGAACGGGACCTTCATCTTGATCTTTTCTTTACCTGCCCCAATTTCAGTCGAGATGTCAACCGCTGAGAAAACTGCCTTATCTGAGTCAGCCTCGATACCCACTGCACCTACACAGCTTCCCTGAATGTTAAAGTGGGAAAAATCGACCGGGTAGTCTTTCTCCGAGCCCGCGATCACCTTGCCAAAGGGCTGCGGATAGATTATCTCCCTCCCCCTCAGGGCTGACCTCCCGACTTCACAGTAGCCAGGGCAGCCATCAACGCAGGTGACACACAGCCCGGATATGGGTGAGGGTGCCACCCTGGTTGTTGTTGCCGTTGCTGGGCTGGCGTTTGGTTTACTTAGTGACATAATTTTGACCTCCTTAAATTTTTACGGGTATTCCCCTTTCTTTTAGATATTTCTTGGCTTCCGGGATGGATATTTCCCCGAAGTGAAAGATAGAAGCCGCCAACACCGCGGCTGCTTTTCCAATGGTTACAGCTTCATAAAGGTGCTCTAACTTGCCGGCACCACCCGAAGCTATAACCGGTATGCTTACCGCCTCGGCTACTGCCTTCGTCATTTCAAGGTCATAGCCCTCTTTGGTACCATCGGCGTCTTTGCTGGTAAGCAGGATTTCTCCGGCACCCAGCTTTTCGACGCGTTTCGCCCATTCCACGATGTCCATTCCCGTAGACTCGGTGCCGCTCTTGACCACAACCTCCAGCCGCGGCCGTCCGCTGCCCACCGGGTTCTTTCTACCGTCGATAGCTACCACGAGCCTTCTCTTACCGAACCGCCGTGAGGCTTCCTTTATGAGCTGTGGATTTCTGACCGCGGCAGTGTTTATCGAGACCTTGTCCACACCAAGGTCGAGCAGTGCCTTCATCTCCTCGATGCTGCCAATCCCGCCACCTACAGCAAAAGGGACAGTCACCACTTCACACACTTTCTTGACCCATTCCAGCCTTGTTTTTCTATTCTCCACAGTGGCAAAGATGTCAAGGAAGACAAGCTCGTCCGCTCCCTCTCGGCAGTAGGCCTGCGCCGCTTCCACTGGGTCACGGGCATCTCTTAAGTTAACGAACTTTATCCCCTTCACTACCCGTCCCTCTTTCACATCCAAGCAGGGGATAACTCTCACCTCTTTCATGCTACAGCTCCTTAAATCTCACTAAGCGCTGATATTCCATAACGGTGCTCATCCCGTGATTTTCCGCCTCTATCCCGGCTTCCACGGCGGCGGCTACCGGATTCAAACCGTTGTAGAGGATTATGCCAATTCTATTAGGTTCAACCCCGATTTGGCACACTGGCTCGCTGGTAGCTCCCATGACCAGCAAACCTCCCACTGCAGCGCTCTTAAGTTTAGTCATCACCTTTTCCGCTATCGGCCGGCAAAGCGCTGGTATCTCGCGGTATGTCGCCAGCACTCTGCCGTGACCAGTGCTGGCTACTTCTCTCACCGAGGTCATTTTTGCCCTGATAAATACTTCCGAGGGGTCCAGAGAGCAACCGGCATACTCAATGAGCTCAACAAAGCGAACAGGCTTGTTGTTTCTAATCTGAAGGATGCCAGAAAATCTCGAAGCCATTGGGACACCAGCCTTAAGCAAGGCTCCATTGATTGCGATGCTACAAACCGTGGCCAGACCAGTCTTACCTTTTGGAACGGCTAAGTCTCCCAGGGCTTCTCCCTCGTGTGCTACCGCCACCAAATTACTCACACAAATTCCAGCTTCGAAGGCGGGTTTCATCGCCTCAATAGCCCGGTCAAATATGTCCTCTGGGAAAAATGAGACGTTGACCGGAATCAGACCAGAGAGCTTATCCGGGTCAAACGTGGTGCGAAACGCCAGTAGCTCGATTCTTGATATCGCAAAACCTACCTTGTCTTTCACCAGAGCACTGCCCACCTCCTCAACGCCTCGCTCCGTGAGCACCCGACCGTCCCGTCGCCCTAGAAGCTGGGTAAAACCGCGCTCGTCCATTAGCTTGAGGTGGTATCGCACCGCCCTTTCGCCCAGCTCAATCCCGTAGTCCTTCAGGCGCTGGGCGACAACCCTGGCACCAAGGGGCTCTGGCGAGTCCCTTAGGATTTTCATTATGGCGATTGTCTTTCTTTCTACGTCCTGTGTTTCGAAGCCCATGGGCATACCCGGCGATGTGGCTATAGGAAACCGTTTGCTATTATCCTCCGGTTGCCGTGCGCTTGTCAAGCGGGTTGGCACCAAAATCAGTGGTTTTTGGGAGGTTTGTGGCGGAAAGATTGGCACAGATGGCGAAATTCACCCGTTTTTCTCGGTTCGTCTTACCTTTTAAATGACGTAGGGATTAAGGAGGTAAGGTCCATAGGACTCTAATCTTTGACATAGTGCCGCCAGTGGCATATAATGAGGTCAATTACTATTTTATTGCGAGGTATTGAGCC
>Ga0129301_1001301_pt1 | contig 12309 bp, 10 predicted proteins | sample ConPoolayeHmetaG_FD_94489 | JGI IMG/M metagenome (GOLD analysis project Ga0129301, IMG submission 94489) | Hot spring microbial mat communities from California, USA to study Microbial Dark Matter (Phase II) - Cone Pool mat layer H metaG ...
ATCCGGGAATAATCTCTTTAAGAACCGCCCTGGCAACCTCACGGTCATCAAAGTGCCTTTTTTCGTTGCCGATAATCTGGTAGTTTTCATGCCCCTTGCCACAAATCACCACAGTATCAGCAGGTTGAGCAAGGAGCAGCGCCCGTCTTATAGCCTTTTCCCTGTCTTCAATACACAGGCAGCGGCTCTTATCATCTCTTATGGCTTTATCTATCCCAGCAAGGATCTTTTGAATAATGTTTAGTGGTTCTTCGCTGCGCGGGTTGTCGGAAGTAATCACGACTATATCGGCAAGTTGTGCTGCCAATCTGCCCATTAATGGTCTTTTGGTCTGGTCGCGGTCACCACCACAGCCAAAAACAATTATTGTCCTTCCGGTCGTGAACTCCCGAACCGTTGTTAAAACCTGTTTTAAGGCATCCGGCGTATGAGCGTAATCAACAAAAACATTGAATTTGGCAGAACCAGTGGCTATGGGTTCCATTCTGCCCGGAACGCCGGCACACGCCTCAATCCCGGGAATAACCACTCTTAAATCCCATCCCATTGCTGCAGCAACACCACAAGTTGCTAGCAGATTATAGAGGTTATGCCTGCCAACCAAAGGCAGTTTTACCTCAAAGGTTTGTGCCTCCGTGCCTGGAGTCTGAAAATGTATTAGGCACAAAAGACCCCGGGCGTCACTTTTGAGCACTTCACCCCGTAGATATGTTACAACATTTTTTTCCCGGGCAAGAAATAGCTCTGGCTCTTTGTTAGTACCGTAGGCAATTACCTTTGCCTTGGTGATGTGGGGAATCATCATTCCAGTTTGGTCATCAAAGTTCGTTACCGCCCAGGCAGTGGGCGTGAGGGATTCAAAGAGTTTCATTTTGGAGCGGCGGTAATTTTCCATCGTGCGGTGAAAATCAAGGTGGTCCTGAGTAAGGTTGGTAAATACCCCCAGTTTGAAATCAATGTCAAAGACACGGTCAAGTTCCAGGGCATGGGAAGACACTTCGCTGACGCATACCGGGATTTTTGAGTCAACCATCCGGGAGAGCATTTGCACCAGGTCAAGACTTTCCGGCGTAGTCTGGTCAGCGCATTTTTTCGTCATACCATCCCAGTACTCAATCGTGCCGATAAATCCAGGCTCAAATCCTAACTGGCGGCAGACCGAGCGCAAAAGATAGCAGGTGGAGGTCTTGCCGTTAGTGCCGGTAACGCCGATGAGAGTTAATTTTCTTGCCGGAAAGTCGTAGAACCTGTTTGCCACCTGGGCAAGGAAGCGCCTGGGCATCTGGGTTTGAATTGCTGCAACCCAAGCCTTTTGGACTTCACGCGCATCGGTGGTTGCGACCGCCACCGCGCCGCGGTTAATGGCTTCGTCAATAAAGCTTTTGCCTGATACCTTTAAGCCTTCAATCGCAACAAAAAGCCAGCTAGGCTTCACCTGGGCTGAGTGATAGGCAATGCCCTTGATATTAATATCAGTTTTGCCGCGGACTTCACAGGGAATCCCGGTAATCAGGTCGTTGAGCCGTTTTACCCTTTCACTTACGAGCATAAGCGCCTCCAGCAGCTAAGTGGTTGCGGGTGGCTTCAAGGCGAAGCAGCCTTTCGCCAATCTCTTTGAATACCGGGCAGGCAGTATTGCTGGCAAAACGAAACTCAGTGGGCTCGTCAAGCATAATAGCAATTAAGAACCTCGGCTCTTCTTTTGGGAAAAAGCCGATAAATGACATTAGGGAACGAGTGCTGGAATAGCCACCACCGAACTCAACCTTTTGCGCAGTCCCGGTTTTACCACACACTTTGACATCCTGAATCGCGGCAAGTTTGCCTGTGCCATTCAAAACCACCCGTTCAAGGATGTCTTTAATGCGCGCTGCGGCCTCGGGACTCACAACCCGCCTGACTTCAATCCTCTTACCGAAGACAAGAGTCCGACCCTGAGTTTTTAGGGATTGAATCAGATAGGGTTTTAGATAAACACCGTCGTTGGCAATACAGAGATATGCCGCAGCGAGTTGTCCAAGCGTCACCATAACGCCCTGACCAAACGAGATATTAGCAAAGCGCAGACGGTTCCTTAACCGCCGCGGCCTGTCCAGACGACCCGACCCATCGTCTGGCAAGCCGATGCCGACCTTTTTGGTAAAGCCCAGGCGCCTGGCAACTGAATAAAAAAGTTCGGGTGACACATCAAAAGACATCATTGCGCAGGCAGGATTGGAGGAACAAATGAAGACGCTGTCAAACGAAAGAACACCGTTCGGATGGACATCTTTGATTTTCCTGTTGCCAATCTCAACGAATCCGCAAGAGACATCGTAGAGCCTCTGCGTGAACCTCTCGGGTGCCGAATCTTCAAGTGCTGCCGCGCAGAGAACAATTTTGAAACTTGAACCCGGCTCAAACTGGTCTGCCACCGCTCTGAGTTTAAACCGCTCCTTAGGAAAATCACTGAACCTTTCCGGGTCGTACCCTGGATAATCAACCGCCCCTAAAACCGCGCCGGTCCTGGCGTCCAGTACCAATGCCGAGCCCCGCTGCGCGCCTGTCCGTGTCACACCCTTCCTCAGCGCGCGATAACATATCTCTTGAACATCAACATCAATTGTTAACTCAACATCGCCGCCCGGCACCGGCTCCTGCATCGGATAACTCGGGTAGGGAAATGTCCAGCCTAAGGCGTCCTTCTGCAATAAAATCCAGCCAGGCTTACCGCGCAAAAAACCGTCAAACTCCCATTCCAGCCCAGCCTTTCCTCCTTCGTTCCCCACAAACCCGATGACATCTGCGCACAACTCGCCATAAGGATAAACCCGCTCAAACACATCCTGAACCACAACCGCATTGTTGAATTGCCTCTTGGTCAGCACAGAACGTAGGGAATCGCCAGTTGCAAAGTCAACTCGCTCCCGCAGGGTAAAAAAACCATTCTTATTCCTTAAAAGTTGCCGAATTTCCTGTTCTTTGCAAAGACCGAAACCGGCTAAAATCTCTGACAGGCTATCCTTATCCCGCACATACCTAGGGTGAATCCCAATTGCGCAACAGGAACGATTATATGCGATAAGTCTGCCGTTTCTATCAAAAATCCTGCCTCTCGCGCCTAAAAGCTCAACATGCGTCCAGTGCTGAGCCTTTGCCCTTTTCTCATAATACCGCCATTTTCCAATCTGAATATCGCCCAGCCTAATCAGCAAACCCAGCCAACCCAGAAAGAGCCCAAACCCAAAAATCCTTCCCCGCCGTGCGCCCCGCCTCATCGCACCGTCAGTTTATCACCTGCCACATCCGCCACTCTTAGCGACTCAACCTCCATCCCCGCGCCTGCAACATACATTTCCCGATTCGCCAACCAGAGCGATTCCAGCCGTGAAAAACTTTGCAACCGCTCAACCTCAACCTGCAAACTCTCAACCCTTTCCAACTCCAGCCTGTGCCGCTGTTCCAGTTGGACCACCTCCCGCGTCATCCTGACACTGCAGGAATGCTGGTAAAGATATGTTAGCGCTAGAGCCGAAAGCACCACTACAATCATAATCCCATTGATACTCCGCTTCGCGTTCATAAAACCTTCTCAAACGCCCTCAACCGCGCACTTCTTGCCCGCGGGTTGGCACTCACCTCATCTGCAGAAGGTCTCACCGGCTTGGGTGTCAGTACTCGCAAACGCCCTCTTTCCCTGCGCATCAGCTCCTTTACGCACCGGTCCTCACCCGACTGATAACAAATTACCGCCAGCCTCCCGCCCGGGGCCAGAATCCTGAATCCTGCCTCTAGCCCGCATCGCAGGCTGTCAATCTCACGATTAACCACAATTCTTATTGCCTGAAAAACCCGGGCAAGCGTTTTGCGCCTTCGCCTCGCCGGCACTAAACCGGCAACCAAATCAGCCAGCTCCATTGTCCTCCTTATCCGCCTGCGCCACTCGTAAATCCGCCTGCTGATTCTTTTCGCTGCCGGCTCATCACCATACTCCCTCAGCCACCGCTCCAAATTCTTTGCCGAAGCCCGCCGGATAACGTCAAGCGCACTCGGCACCCCACCAGTTTGGTCAAAACGCATATCCAATGGACCATCGTAATCAAACGCAAACCCGCGCTGCGGCCGCAATTGAATAGCAGAAATACCTAAATCCATCAAAACACCCTTAACCGGCTCATACCCAAGCCGACTGACAACCGTTGCCATATCCGCATAATTAGCCCTAACCAAACAAACCAGCGCGCTTGCGCTCCCGCATTTACTTCCTTCACTGATATCAATAATCTGACAGCCAAACTCCTTCAGCCTTCCAGCCGCGGTAACCAACGACTCCGGGTCCAAATCAAAACCTAAGATTTGAACCCCAGGCTTCCTTTTTCGCTCGCCCCTTTTCAAAATTGCGCGGACAAGTGCAATTGTATGCCCACCGCCACCAACCGTCGCATCCACAATGATACCGGTTCCGAGACATGGCTCAAAAACCTCACAAACCTCATTCACCAGAACCGGCACATGATTTATCATCTCCGGAACTGCTGCCAAACTGCCTCATCCTTTCCCAGCCCTGCCGTGTTGCCTCATCCCGGTCATCCTGATAACGCGGCATAGAATCAGCAACAAAACGGCGGTACCGTTCCGGCTCCCAAATAAGAAAAAACCTGCCCGCGCCCGTAATAACTACCTCACTATCAATTCCTGCCCATTCCCGCAGATGCTTGGGCAAAAGAATCCTTCCCTGGACATCCAGCGTTGCCTCACCAGCCTGGGAATAAAGCAAAATCGAAAACCGCTGTGTCTCTTCAGTATGTTCAGGCTGATGACGCAGGACGCGGTCCTCGTAGTCATTCCATTCATTGTAGGGGTGGACTTCTATTGTTTGAAACCGTCCCGGCACGAATATAAAACTATCCTCGTCCGGTCCGAGCTTTTTTCTGAATGCTACGGGGACCGCGAGCCTGCCTTTGGTATCAATCGTATACTCAAACTTCCCGAAAAACCTGCCCTTTGCCAACATCTCTTCAACGCCCCTGTTTTTCCACACTTATCCACATATTTAAACACATATTCATATCGCTGATTACTATATCCCCACCAAACCCTTTGTCAAGAAAAACTTGCAAACAAAAGACATAATGGGCACCATTGATATAAGATATTAAATTACAATAACTTAACGCAACCTTTCCATGCCATTGTCTTTCCTAACTTCAATTTTTATACGGCCTTATTCTTAAGGGGTGTTAATTTAACTATCCCCACCAGCAACTTAGCTTATCAAGAAATATGAACCTTACCCAACACTTTCAACCGATTTTTATAATAAAATCGCCCAGCATTGACAAATCCAATCTTATCTGATTACTAACCCTGATAGACAAACAAAAGTCTCAATCCAAGTGCGATTTTGCGTTAAAATTATAATTTTATTGATAGCAGAACCAGTCAGGACCGGGGTGGTGGAGGGAACCATCCCCTAACTGCTGCCATTTTTCAAACCTTGCTTGCTTGACAGTTCACTTTCTCTGTTTATTATACTATAAATAGTATGGCTCATGCATATACACCAGGTTTAAAGGTTACCAGTCGGACCCATATCCGCAAGGTCCGGCGTCTGCCTCTGCCCGGGGAAACTCTTGTGCAAAAGGGACAGCCTGTCAAAGGGGATGATATCGTTGCCCGCACCGAGGTTCCAGGAAATGTCCAGACAGTAAATGTTGCCGGTCTCTTAGGGGTGCCGCCCGAAGATATACCCAATCTGATGATTAAGAATGTTGGCGAGCAGGTAAAGAAGGATGAGGTAATTGCCCGCTCCAAAGGGCTTTTCGGTCTATTCAAGAGTGAAGTGCGTGCACCGATTACCGGCACCGTGGAAAGTGTCTCCCCTGTAACCGGACAGGTCATTATTCGTGAACCGCCCCAGCCCGTGCAGGTTGACGCCTATATTGAAGGTGTGGTTGATGAAGTTCTCGAACGGGAAGGTGTGGTTGTTGCCAACGACGTCAGTCTGATTCAGGGAATCTTTGGAATTGGCGGTGAAACCCGGGGCATATTGCAACCTATCGCCTCTTCCCCGGACGAGATTGTCACCCCTGAAAAAATAACACCTGATTGTCAAAACAAAATTCTGATTGCTGGTTCACTAATCACCTATGAAGTCATAGAAAAGGCACGAACGGCTGGCGCCCAAGCGATTGTCGGTGGCGGCATTGAGGATTCAACCCTGAGGAAATTCTTAGGCTATGACATCGGCGTGGCAATCACCGGCTCGGAAAAAAAGGGATTGACCATCATCGTCACCGAAGGTTTTGGCACGATGAGGATAGCGAAAAGGACATTCGACCTGCTCGTATCGCTGGCAGGCAAGATGGCATCGGTCAATGGCGCCACTCAGATCCGTGCCGGTGTCATCCGTCCCGAAGTGATAGTGCCATGCAATGGCACCGCTGGCACGACAAAGCCCGGACAGGCAGAAGGCGGTCTGTCACTTGGTATGGCGGTACGCATTATCCGTCAACCTCATTTTGGCAAGATTGGCAAGGTTACTGACCTGCCGGTTGAACTCCAGACAATTGAAACTGAAGCTAAGGTCCGGGTTCTTGAGGTAGAACTGGAATCGGGCGAGCGCATTATTCTCCCCCGTGCCAATGTCGAGATAATTGAAGAATGAAAATCGCTAACCGCCTTCCACCAACTGCATCCCGCTTATCAAAATGGGCAATTTTGACATTGACAATTTGCATTTCTGCCTCCTTCGCCCTTGGTGCGCGCCGGGTTGGTTGCGCCTGGCTGACAATTCCAGTGGGAGCTCGTGAGGCGGCAATGGCAGGAACCGGAACCGCAGCTGCCATCGGTCCGCAGGCACTTGCCTATAATCCGGCAGCGAGCGCACGGATTTCCCCTTTCTCTGTTCAACTCGGGTACACCAAGTGGTTTCTGGACACCCATCATCAATCAATATTTACCGCTCGCGACTTCCGCCACTTTGTCCTCGGCATTGGCATTGCCAGTTTTACCCACGGTAGATTTGAGTACCGTGATGAGAGGCCAACCGAGGAACCCTTGGGGACATTTTCGCCGCTTGATTTAACTGGTTATTTAAATCTCTCCCGGCAGTTGGAAAATGTTGCTGCCTTAGGCTTCAGCGCACGCTACTTCTATTCCAAAATCAAGGACGATGAAGCCTCGGGTTTTGGTGGCGATATCGGCTGTCGTTTCTACCCGCTCAAAAACCTGACTTTTGCCGCTGCGATTATCGACTTTGGTAAAACCATGTCATACCGATACGAAATTTTCTGGCTGCCGACACGAGGTAGCATCGGCACCGATTACAAACTGCCTCTTGGCAACCATCTTTTAAACTTCGCCCTTGATGGCTCCTACTCATTTTACACCAAAGAAATTGATTACTCCTTCGGAAGCGAATTCATTCTTGCGAGCATAATCGCCTTTCGCGCTGGCTGCGCCTTCACAAATAAAATAAGCCGTTTAAACTTCGGTCTTGGTATTCGCCGCGGGCTTTTAAGACTTGACTATGCCTTCTCCCCGCTTGACTTCAACCTCGGTTCGGCTCATCGCATCGCTATCGGTTTCGGCTACTAAAATTATGCCTGCTGCCCCCTCCCCGGGCTGGCTTGAGTTTGAACAGCCTTTGGTGGAACTCCTCGACCGACTCGAAGAAGTAACCGCACTTGGCGCCCAGCACGAGATAGAACGCATCCAGAAGCAGATTGATGAACTGAAGGTCAAACTATATTCAAACCTCACACCTTGGCAGCGTGTTCAGCTTGCCCGCCATCCCCGGCGACCTTATACCCTTGACTACATCGAACGAATGGCAACTGACTTTATTGAACTTCATGGCGATCGGACCTTTGGCGATGACCCGGCAATTGTTGCCGGACTGGGTAAAATTGAAGAAATTCCCTTCGCCATTATCGGCCACCAGAAGGGCAGAGATACCAAGGAGAAACTAATGCGCAACTTCGGTATGCCCCATCCTGAAGGCTATCGCAAGGCTTTGCGCATAATGGAGCTTGCTGCCCGGCGGGATGTTCCTATCCTCTGCCTTGTTGACACACCCGGCGCCTATCCTGGTGTCGGCGCTGAAGAACGCGGACAGGCAGAGGCAATCGCCCGTAACCTGCGCGAGATGGCAATGCTGGAGGTGCCGATAATCGTTGCGGTCACCGGTGAAGGGGGTTCAGGTGGCGCGCTGGCAATCGCGGTCGGTGACCGCATTCTGATGCAGGAAAATGCGGTTTATTCGGTTATCTCTCCTGAAGGGTGTGCTGCCATTCTCTGGCGTGACGGCTCCAAAGCCGAAGATGCGGCAAAAGTCCTAAAAATGACCGCTTCTGACCTCCTCTCTCTTGGCGTGATTGACGAAATTGTCTCCGAACCCCCTGGTGGTGCTCATCAGGACCCGGATGAGGCAGCAAGACTTTTGAAAAAAGCTGTCCTTGCCAACTATTATGTTTTAAATACACTCCCTAATGACGAACTGGTCGCTCGCCGAATAGCAAAATTCAACTCCATCGGCGTATTTCAAGGAACTTGACATCGGTGCCTTCATCGTCAAACCACGAGCGATTCCGCGCCGGCTACATAGCGATAATCGGTAGGCCCAACGCTGGTAAGTCAACTCTGCTCAATCGCCTCTTGGGTCATCGCCTCGCCATCGTCACACCCAAACCCCAGACCACCCGCCATCGCATCCTCGGCATCCTCAACGGAAATGGTCATCAGGCGCTGCTCCTTGACACGCCTGGTATCCTTGACCCCAAATATGCGCTCCAGCAACTGATGAAAAAGGAAATCGAAAAGGCGCTGGAAGATGCCGATGCCATTCTTCTGCTCCTTGATGCCACTGAACCGGTCTACGAAGAATTGAAACTGCTCGCCGGTCGCAAAGCCGCCATCGCCATCAATAAAATTGATGCTCTGCCTAAACCGAGTCTGTTGCCGATTGCCGAGCGTTGCGCCCAAGAGGGCTTTGACAAAATATTTATGATTTCCGCCCTTACTGGGGATGGCGTTGAAGATTTAAAAAAGGGGGTTATTGCGCTCCTCCCTGAGGCACCACCGTTTTATCCGCCTGACATAGTTTCAGAGCGTCCGGAGCGCTTCTTTGTTGCCGAACTGATCCGCGAGGCGGTATTCAACCGTTATGGAGCTGAGGTTCCTTACTCAACCACGGTTGAAGTAGAGGAGTTCCGGGAAAGACCGGGCAGAAAGGACTATATCCGGGCGGTTATTTATGTAGAACGAGAGTCCCAGAAGGCAATTCTGATCGGTGAAGGCGGCAAGGCACTCAAAAAAGTCGGAGAAATCGCACGGGAATCAATTGAACAATTCTTAGGTCGACCCGTATATCTGGAACTCTGGGTCAAGGTTGCCAGAAACTGGCGCGAGAACGAACCATTTATTCGGCACACAGTTTACGGCTGAGAGCTCGGGGACTAACTCTATTCTAATTCCTTTCCCTCTCTCTTTTTGCCTCTCATATTTTATAGAAACCCAGTCAATTAGAACCTATTTGCCTACCGGCGGTCGATTTCTTGGTGCATCGCTAATAGCACGCTTAGCGCACGGGACTTCGGGAATGACTTCAGTAGAAGTTTGATATCAGGGCCTGTGCTCACAATAAGCAGTTCTACCAGTCGCTCTGAGGTGAGGTTCTGAGTCTTTTTGGCCGCCCCAAGAAACTGTGCGACCGCTTTTGAACCGTAGGTATCGTGAACCACTTTCCAAAAGGCTCGGGAACAGTTTAAGGCTAAAAACCAATCAAGGGCACCGCTTGGAGTCCAGCTGAGTAAATCTAAGGTTGAATCAGGATTAATGGCGAGAAGGGACTCAAGCATCGCCCATTCCTGGTTGTTATACATAAGTGGTCCGAGGTCGGGTGGAATTGTCTCAAATATAGAACAGAAATACTCATACGACCAGTACCCCGGAAGTCCACCAAACAACCACACCGCTGACTCCTCTGAGAAATAGGGCAGGGTTCGAAATAAACAGTTCTTTGTAAAACGCTGGAAGTTATCACGATAAAGTCCTTCACGCCATTCCGACTCCCAATATGGAAACAGATGGAACTCCATTGTGTCACTCCGGATATGTGTCTTGATAAGTGAAAAAGGAGGCGGTGAATCTACCAGAACTACACCCCACCCGATTGGTTCAACAGGCAGATTTGCTTCAATCCAACGCCGCTGTTGATTTAAAAGGTGTAGGACACTGTCAACCAGAACCTCCGGTGTTCGGCGATACAGAACAACCACGCCGTTGCCGAACCGTCGCTGGTAGTTGGCTGGTTCTATGGTGAGCCACCGCTCATTGGCGCCAAGTTCAAAGGCAGCGAATAGTCGTGCGGCAATTGTCAGCAGAACACCGTCTTTTGTGCCCACAAGTTCTGGGTTGCGCTGAATGAGCTCTTGCGTAAGTGTCAAGACTACCCGACCGGCGCTATCGGCAAATAACGTTTCAATGCCGTCCGGATACTTCAGAAGAAGCAGGCTGTACCCGACGGGCTGGCGCCGTTCATCCTCAAGGGTTATTTCAAACTGGCGGCCAAGCAATTGGGTCGAATCTAACACGCCCAGTTTTTGTATTGCTCCAAGTAAGTCACTGATTCGGAACTCACCTTTTTTGCCACCATAGGGAACACGAACCCTGATGGTGCATTGAAGACCGGCGAAAAAGAGAAAAATCGCTGCGACTGTGCCGAGCGCCTCCTGCCACTTAAACCAACCGCTCAGGAAAATGGACCTCCGGATGCCAGCTATATTACCAAGTAAATATGATACTCGCACCAATTTCAAACACGCAATTTGGGTAATGACGTAAAATGATGTCAAAAACCACTTTGATTTTATCGTACCCGAACTCCAATCGTGAAGGATCACCGATGTCGGCTTTTATTGGGTATCCTCGTTCTAATGCAGTAGCAACTGCACTACCCCAGATGTCTGTGCCGGTCATTTCCGTAATGTGCTGCTCGAGAGCAGGGTGGATGTTGAAGTAAGTTAAGAGAAAATTGAGAACGCTTGTGCGGAGAGAGGAAACAACTTCGCTGCGGAGGGATTGGTCAGTGCCGCAGTCATCAATGAGCTGTTGAAAATTCCTGGTGTTCAACACACCATAGGTGCTATCGTTAACCATAACTACCTCCCTTTAACAGGCTCTTCCTTTTTAACCAACTAATTATATACCCCCCCCCCACTCATGTCAAGCAAAAATTTTGGTTCAAACGGGTGAATTTTCCTTCCAGAATCGTGCCCATTCCGGATTAGTTATTCCTTTCTCTTGTTATTTTAAAAGGCGAGGGCTGTTCTTTCTTTATTAACGGGAACCTGTCCCAAGTTACCAGAAACTGGCGCGAGAACGAATCATTTATTCGGCGCACAGTTTACGGAACTTAACAACCAAATTTATTCTGCTTTCTTTTTATTTTTCTGCTTTCTCTTCAGTACTGGTCGATCTGATACAACTACACACTTTTTAGAGAAATCAAATATTTCAGGGGTAGTAATCAAGCGGATTCTTTCTTCAGCCAGTTTAACATATTCAGGGTCTATTTCATATCCCACATAATGCCTGCCAGTCCTTATCGCTGCGATTGTAGTTTGACCGCTTCCCATAAAAGGGTCAAGCACCGTCTCGCCCACGAAAGTATATAACTGAATGCACCTTCTTGGTAATTCCTCGGGAAATGGTGCCGGATGACCAACCTTCCTGGCTGAAACCGCCGGAAATGTCCAAACACTTTTGGTTAACTCAAGGAACTCCTCCCGCGTTACCGAACTCTTCCGCTTAAATGGATTGGAACGGGTAAATATACCCTTGGAAAAAATAAGAATATATTCATGGATATCACGGAGAATCGGGTTTTTTGCCGACAGCCAACTGCCCCAAGCGGTAGAGGGACTGCCACTTGAGGCTTTATTCCAGATGATTTCACCCCGCATTAAAAATCCCAAATCAAGCATATCCTCAATGATAAAAGCATGAAGAGGGATATATGGTTTTCTTCCCAGATTGGCGATATTGATACATACTCTCCCGCCAGGAACGAGCACTCTCTTTACTTCCGCCCATACTTTCTTCAAAAATGTTCGGTACTCATCAAGGGTAAGATTTTCGTCGTACTCTTTTCCTACATTATAAGGAGGGGAAGTAACCATCAGATGAACGCTACTGTCTGGCAATTCTTCCATTCTTTCACTTGATTTGCAAAGGATTTTATCAAGAAACTCAGATGGAATTGGATTTTCTATATACTTTACTATTTCCTCTTTAGGCAACCCTTCATATAATCGACTCGTATAAAAG
>Ga0129301_1001303_pt1 | contig 12303 bp, 10 predicted proteins | sample ConPoolayeHmetaG_FD_94489 | JGI IMG/M metagenome (GOLD analysis project Ga0129301, IMG submission 94489) | Hot spring microbial mat communities from California, USA to study Microbial Dark Matter (Phase II) - Cone Pool mat layer H metaG ...
ATCTATCGCCTGGGCGGCCTCGAAGACGTTCTCCCGGTAGTTACGCGTCGGCAGGACGCCGGCGCTGTTGACGTAGTCCACCACGGACATGAGCCCCTGCTGCTGCCAGAAGCCGAACAGCGGGTGGGCCGCCAGCTCATCCATTGAGCGCTCGGTCAGCACCCGCAGCCCCGCCACGTCGGCCGCCGGCAGGTCGCTCCCGCCGCGCAGGACGATCGCCTTGAGGTTCTTGGAGCCCAGGACCGCGCCCACGCCACACCGGCCGGCATTGCGGCTCCAGTCGCAGTTGACGGTGGCAAAGCGGACCAGGTTCTCCCCCCCGGGGCCGATGGCGGCGATGCGCACCTCCTGGCTGTGCAGCTCCTCCCTGATGAGGCCTTCGGCCTCCAGGCAGCGCTTCCCGGCCAGGTGGGGCGCGGGGACGATGGTCACCTCGTCGCCGTCCACATACAGGTAGCTCAGCTTCTCCGCGCGACCGGCGAGGACGAGCGCGTCGTAGCCGGCCTGGCGGAGCTCGGCGCCGAAGTTGCCGCCCATGTTGCTGTCGCCGTAGATGCCGGTGAGGGGGGAGAGGGTGACGAAGGCCGTCTTCGCGGCCCCAGGCAGGTAGAGGCCGGTCAGCGGGCCGGGAGCGATGACGACGATGTTCTCCGGCCCCAGGGGGTCGGTGATCCGCGGGAGCTGATCGAAGAGCAGCTTCGCGCCGAAGCCGCGCCCGCCCACGTACTTGAGCGCGAAGCGCTCGCCGAAGGGCACCACGCGCGACTCGCCCGAGCTCAGGTCCACCCAAAGAAGACGGAAGTGATAGCCTCCCTCAAGGGCCGGCGCGCTCTTTCTGCTCGCGCCCGATCTCCGCGTAGCGGAGCTTCTTGCGCTCGCCTTTCTCGACATACTCTACCTCGCTCATGTGGGCGTAGCGGAGCACGGAGGCCAGCCGGTTCGCCTCCCCCAGGCCGTGGTCCGGCACGAACTGGAGCGCGCCCTTCGGGCACTGCTGAACACACTGCGGGTGGCCGCCGCACAGGTCGCACTTGAACGGCGTGGCGATGTCATCGTGGAAGAAGATCGCCCCGAAGGGGCACGAGATCACACACTGGCGGCAGGAGATGCACTTGCCCGCGTCAATGGTCACCACGCCGTTCTCGGAGACGATCGCCCCCGTCGGGCAGTTCTCCCGGCACTTGGGCTGCGCGCACTGTCGGCACACCACCGGCATCCGGATCACCGGGTGGGGGTACAGGGCAAGCACGCGGATCGCCGACTTCTTCGGGTTGTTGACCCCGAAGTGCTGCAGCGCACACACCGCCTCGCACAGCCGACACCCGGAGCAGCGCTCCGGCACCACCGTCAGGCGTTTTGCCACCGCCGCCTCCTGTGCGCTCTACCTGGGGGGAGCACGCCGCCGACGCGGCCGCGGCAGTGAGTTCCACCCCGGGCCGGCCGACTCCTCGCGGGCGGCGCCCTGGCTCAGCGCGCCTGGTCGGGGTGGGGGTCGGGGCCGCAGTGCAGCCACACCACGACGCAGGGGTCGTCCCGGTCGGACTCCAGGTGGTGGTTCTCGTCCGGCTCTATGACGACGACGTCGCCGGCCGCGACGGGCTGGTCGCCCTCGTCCAGGTGGACAACCCCGCGGCCCTGGAGCATCAGGAAGATCTCCCCGTCGGGATGGACGTGGCGCTCCTCATCGGCGTGGGCGACCCGGCCCGGGCCGCAGAAGACGACGCCGCCCTGGTAGATGTGGTCTCCGGGGAAGATCCCCCCGAAGATGTGGCTCGCCGCGCTGGGCGGCAGCTCCGACAGGCGATAGCGCTTCATCGCAGCACCTCCTCGTCTTCGCCGAGTGTTCTGAGAACCGCCTGCCAGCGCGCCCGGTGGCTCTCGTGGCTCAGCACGGGCCGGAAGCCGAGGCTCAGGTAGAGCGCGATGGCGGGCAGGCGGAAGTCGTCGGTCCTCAGGATGGCGCGCTCCAGCCCCATCTCGCGGAAGCGGTGCAGCACCGCGACAGTGAGCGCCCGGCCCAGCCCGCGGCCCTGGCGCCGGCGGGCCACCGCGACCATGTGCAGGTAGCCTACCTCCTCCGGCTGCTCCCACCACCGGAGCGCCCAGGCGGTGCCGACGAGCTCGCCCGCGCGCTCGCCGAACAGCAGGTCCTGGGGCTGGAAGCGATGGGCGCGGGCCACCTCGGCGCGCAGGCGCTCGGGCGTCCAGTCGCCCGGTATCCCCTCGTTCACCAGCCCGCACCACGCCTGCTCATCCCCGGGCCGGTAGCCCCGGAGCAGGTACCCCGCCGGCAGGACCATCTCCGGCAGCCCCACAAGGGACTCCCGCGCCATCTCGAGCTGGGGGACGGCTGCCGGCGGCAAATGGCCCTGCGCCCCTCCCCCCGCGCGCGCCTGGCCCCTCACATCACCCTCCAGCGCCTGTCCTCCAGGGCCAAGCTGCCGGCGCGCTTGAGCGCCTGTTGCGCGTTGCGCACGTAGTGCTTCCACCGCTTGCCGAAGTGGACGCCCGCGATGATCCGGTCGATGCTGTCGTCGCACAGGTCTGGGTGAATAGCCCTCACGCGCGGGTGCAGTTGCCGTGTCGTCAGTGGGCCGTCGCGGCGGAGGATGTAGAGAACCGTATCGCAGAAGATCCCATGCGTGGTCCTCCCCTCTGCCCGCGTCCGCAGGACCTCCGTCTGAGCGGCGTCCAGCTCTGCCTCGAACCGCTGCCGGAGAGCGCGGCGGGCTGAGCCCAGGGCCGCGTCACGCGCCTGACGCACGCGCTCTGTCGCGAGCGCGAGGGCCTCCAGGCGCTCGCGGGGCGCGGGGTTGCCCAGTGCCGCGTAGGCCCTAAGATCGGCCCTGAGCTGGGACACGGCTGTGGCATCCCTAAGGGGTACTCCACACTCGTGGTTTGCGGAGAGGCCGGCCTCCGTAAGGTTCGCGGAGGTGACGATGGCGACGGAGTCATCCGCGATATACACCTTGGCGTGGAGGCGAGGCACGACTGATACCGAGCAGTCCGCAAAGGACTCGACGAGGTCGAGCAGAGCGCGCGGCTCCAGCGAGCCGTCGAGCACCGTCGGGATCGTCAGGTCTGTCAGCATGGAGACGCGGAGGTTGCTCTGCCCGCTGCGGGAACACGCGGCGGTGATGCGGCCGACGGCCGCGCGGCGCACGTAAGGCGACACCAGCATCAGCTCTCGGCGCGCCGAAGCGACCAGGTTCTCCAGGGCGTCCTGCCACGGCCTCGTCAGAACCTCCACCATCGCCCGCCACCTCCCCATGACCTCCCTCGGGCTGAGGACAGCCACCAGGGCAGCTGTCTCGGCGTGCTGCCGACTCTACTCGCCGCGCCTCTCCCTGTCAACCCTCCCCTTTCCTGGGAAGGAGGTGGGCTGGTGGCGCGCCAATATCCACCCCAGGGCGCCGCTGCCCGGCGGCGGCCCACCACGAGAGCGGAGATCTCACCATGAGCCAGCAGCAGGACTTCGGCCTCATCGGCCTCGCCGTCATGGGCCAGAACCTGGCCCTCAACATTGAGAGCAAGGGCTTCTCGGTTGCCGTCTACAACCGCACCACCACCCGCACCGAGGAGTTCCTGGCCGAGCGCGCGGGCGGCAGGCGCATCGTCGGCGCCCGCACGATCCCCGAGCTGGTCGCCAGCCTCAGCCGGCCCCGCAGGGTCATGCTCATGGTCAAGGCGGGCCAGCCCGTGGACGACTTCATCGAGCAGCTCCTGCCCCACCTGGAGCCGGGCGACCTCATCATTGACGGGGGCAACTCGCACTTCCCCGACACCATCCGCCGGAACAAGCGCCTCGCGGAGGCGGGTATCCTCTACATTGGCACTGGCGTCTCCGGCGGCGAGGAGGGGGCGCTGCACGGCCCCGCCATCATGCCCGGGGGCCAGCGGGAGGCCTACGCATTGGTCGAGCCTGTCTTCACCCGGATCGCCGCCCAGGTGGAGGGGGAGCCGTGCTGCGCCTACATCGGCCCCGACGGAGCGGGCCATTACGTGAAGATGGTGCACAACGGCATCGAGTACGGCGATATGCAGCTCATCGCCGAGGCCTACTTCATCATGAAGAACGCGCTCGGCCTGGGCGCCAAGGAGCTCCACGACGTCTTCGCCAGGTGGAACGAGGGGGAGCTGAACTCGTACCTGATCGAGATCACCCGGGACATCCTCGGGCACGTGGACGAGGAGACGGGGCAGCCGCTGGTGGAGGTGATCCTGGACCGGGCGGGCCAGAAGGGCACGGGCAAGTGGACCTCCCAGAACGCGCTCGACCTGGGGATCGCGGCGCCGACGATCGCGGAGGCGGTGTTCGCCCGCTGCATCTCCGCCGTCAAGCAGGAGCGCGTCGCCGCCGCGAAGGTCCTGCGGGGCCCCAGCGGCAAGTACGGTGGCGACCGGGAGCGCTTCATCGAGGCCATCCGGCGGGCCCTCTACGCTTCCAAGGTCTGCTCCTATGCACAGGGCTTCGCCCTCATGCGGGAGGCGGGCAAGGAGTACGGCTGGGACCTCAGGTTCGGCGAAATCGCGAAGATCTGGCGGGGCGGTTGCATCATCCGCGCCCAGTTTCTGCACCGTATCACCGAGGCCTATGAGCGTGATCCCGGGCTGCCTAACCTCATGCTCGACCCGTTCTTCCGAGAGGTGCTCGAGCAGGCGCAGGACGACTGGCGGCACGTCGTGGCCTCGGCGGCGACCCTTGGCTACCCCATCCCGGCCTTCAGCTCCGCGCTCTCCTACTTCGATTCCTACCGCAGGGAGCGGCTTCCCGCCAACCTCATCCAGGCCCAGCGCGATTACTTCGGCGCCCACACCTACGAGCGGGTGGACAGGGAAGGGACGTTCCACAGCGAGTGGAGGAGCTACCCGTAACTGACGGGCAGACTGAGGTCACACTCCATATGCACATCCCTCAGACGACCACCGGCCTGGGCTGCCAGGACCGTCTGCTGACCGAGGAGGAGACTCGGCAGGCGATCCTGGAGGCGGCCTCACGGCTGGACGTGGACGGCCGGCGGGTGCTGCTCATCATCCCCGACCACACGCGGACCGCGCCCATCGGGACCATTCTCGCGCTGCTCCACGAGGCGCTGGCGCCGCGGGCCGCGCGCCTGGACTGCCTGATCGCCCTCGGCACCCACCCGCCGCTGTCGGAGGAGATGATCTGCCGCCGAATCGAGGTCACGCCGGAGGAGCGCGCCCGGCGCTACCCGGGGGTGCGCTTCTTCAACCACCTGTGGAGGGACCCGGACGCGCTGGTGGAGGTCGGCCGGCTCAGCAGGCAGGATATCGCGGAGGTCAGCGATGGGCGCTTCGAGATGGAGGTGGCGATCACGGTCAACCGGCTGGTCCTCGACTATGACCTGCTGCTGATCGTGGGGCCGGTGTTCCCGCACGAGGTGGTGGGCTTCTCGGGGGGCAACAAGTACCTGTTCCCGGGGGTGGCAGGGGCGCACATTATAGACTTCTTCCACTGGCTGGGGGCCGTGATCACCAGCCCGGTGATCGTGGGACGGAAGTGGACCCCGGTGCGGGCGGTGGTGGACCGGGCGGCGTCACTGCTCAGCGTGCCCCGCTATGCGGTCTCGCTGGTCGTGAGGGAACAGGGGCTGGCGGGCATCTACTGCGGCCCGCCGGAGGAGTCGTGGTCGCGGGCGGCGGACCTCTCGGAGAAGCTGCACATCTGCCACCTCGACCGGCCTTTCCACACCGTGCTCTCCCGCGCCCCCGAGATGTACGACGACATCTGGACGGCCGGCAAGTGCATGTATAAGCTTGAGCCCGTGGTGGGGGACGGGGGCGAGCTGATCATCTACGCGCCGCACGTGACCGAGCTCTCGGTCTCCCACGGGGAGGTCATCCGCGCCGTCGGCTACCACGTGAGGGATTACTTCCTGAAGCAGTGGGAGCGCTTCGAGCGCTGCCCGTGGGGGGTGCTGGCCCACTGCACTCACGTGAAGGGCATCGGGACCTACGAGGGCGGCGTCGAGCGGCCCCGCGTGAGGGTTACGCTCGCGACCCAGATACCGCGCGAGGTGTGCGAGCAGGTGAACCTGGGGTACCGCGATCCGGGGACAATCCGCCCCGAGGACTACGCCGGCCGCGAGGCGCAAGGGGTGCTGTACGTCCCCAAGGCTGGGGAGACGCTGTTCCGGCTGAGGAACGCGCCGCCGGAGCTGGGCGGGGGCGATCCCGCCGAGGCGGCTGGATGCTGAGTTCGCTGCTCTCGAGTGCGCAGCTGGCGCCCCCGCTGGAGGAGGCGGCCGGCGAGGCGCTGGCCGGCGAGCTGGCGGCGACCGCGGGCTGGCGGCCCTACCCGCGCTCCCTGGCAGCGGTGGCCGGCGCGCTCTTCTTCATCGGCCGGCGCGGCCGGGAGAAGCGGCTCTGCGTGCTCTGGCCGGCGGGCCTGGAGCCCGCGCTCGCCGGCGACTTCCACGGCGAGCGCACCCAGGCCGCGGTGGGCGGCCTTCCCATCGTGATCCAGGCAGGCCCACTGGACCACGCGAACGCGTCCGGCCTGCGGGTCCACCTTCAGTTCACAGCGCCGCGGCTGGTGGGGACGCGGGCCGCCTTTGGCGCGGGCGACCGGCTGGGGCTGGCGACGCCGGCCCACGTGCAGGCGCTCCGCGGCCTCGGGCTGGCGGCGATCTTCGCACAGCAGTCCGTGAGGGAGATGAGCCGCACCGGCCGCACCCCAGAGCAGGTGCTCGACAGCGCCACCTTTGGGGTGCTCGAGCAGGGGTGGCGGGAAGGCTATGGCGCGGACGCAGACCACCTGAAGACCATCGAGGACGCGGATGCCACCGCAGCGGCCGGCTTCACGATGTTCACCGTGGACCCCGGCGACCACGTGGACGGCGTCCCCGGCGGGGAGTCGGCTGCGCGGGCGAAGTTCGAGGCGCTGCCTTGGGGCGAGCTGGAGACGACCTCCGAGGACATGCGGCGCGCGTACGTCGGCCGCACCTTCCGTCTCCCGGGCGACCTGCAGATCGGCTTCGACGACTCAACCCTCGTCGCGGCGGCGGTGAAGTACGGCCGCGCGCTGGCGCACACCGCGGCGATGTACCGGCATCTGGCCGGCGTCATGGGCAGGCGGCCCTTCGAGCTGGAGATGTCGGTGGACGAGACCGACAGCCCCACCACCGCAGCCGAGCACCTCTTCGTTGCCCGGGAGCTGCGCCGGCTGGGCGTGCGGTGGGTCTCGCTGGCGCCGCGCTTCGTTGGGCGGTTCGAGAAGGGCGTGGACTACCTCGGCGACCTCGGGGAGTTCGAGCGCTGCTTCGCGGAACACGTCGCCGTGGCGCGGCGCCTGGGCCCGTACAAGATCAGCATCCACTCCGGCAGCGACAAGTTCTCGATCTACCCCATCGCCGCCCGGCTCGCCGGCGGCCTCGTGCACCTCAAGACCGCGGGGACGAGCTACCTCGAGGCGCTCCGCGCGGTCGCCCGCGCGGCGCCTGCACTCTTCCGGGAGGTGCTCGACTTCGCCATCGCGCGCTACCCCGAGGACCGCGCCTCCTACCACGTCTCTGCCGATCCGGGAGAGGTGCCGACGCCGGAATCGCTCGCCGACGACGAGCTGCCCGGCGTCCTCGACCACTTCCACGCGCGCCAGGTGCTGCACGTCACTTTCGGCTCCGTCGTCGGCGCCGAGGACGCAGGCCGGCCCCGCCTCCGCGACCGGCTCCTGGAGACACTGGCGGATAACGAGGAGGCCCATTACGAGGCCGTCGCGAAGCACATCGAGCGTCACGCCCGCCCCTTTGCCGAGGGGCGCGAGGGATTGAGCCCAGAGGAGGGAGATGGAGATGACCGCTGACCCGCAGGCCCCGCTGAAGACCTTCCGGCCCGAGCACGAATTCTTCGTGGGCATAGACTCGGATGGGTGCGCCTTCGACACCATGGAGATCAAGCACAAGGAGTGCTTCATCCCCAACATCATCAAGCACTGGGGCCTCCAGGCGGTGTCGCGGTATGCCCGCGAGGCGGCCGAGTTCGTGAACCTCTACTCGAAGTGGCGGGGGATCAACCGCTTCCCGGCCCTGCTGATGGTGTTCGACCTGCTCGCCGAGCGGCCCGAGGTGGCGCGCCGCGGGGCGAAGATGCCGGAGGCCGACCCGCTGCGGCGCTGGGTGGAGACGGAGACCAAGCTCGGCAACCCGGCGCTCAGGGAGGCGGTGGCGAGCAGCGGCGAGCCGGTCCTGGCGCGCGCTCTCAACTGGAGCGAGGCGGTGAACGCGGCAATCGCGGACATGGTGCACGGGGTGCCGCCGTTCCCGTTCGTGCGGGAGTCGCTGGCGGCCCTGTGCGAGCAGGCGGACATCATCGTCGTCTCGGCCACACCGGGCGAGGCGCTGCGCCGGGAGTGGGAGGAGCACGGGCTGGATGAGCGCTGCGCGGTGATCGCCGGCCAGGAGATGGGCAGCAAGACCGAGCACCTGGCGCTGGCCGCGGGCGGCAAGTACCAGCCTGACCACGTGCTCATGATCGGCGACGCGCCCGGCGACCTGAAGGCGGCGCGGGAGAACGGCTTCCTCTTCTACCCCATCGTCCCCGGCGCCGAGGAGCAGTCCTGGGAGCGCTTCCACCAGGAGGCGATGGAGCGCTTCCTCGCAGGGAGCTATGCCGGCGAGTACGAGTCCCGCCTGGTCGCCGACTTCGAGGCCATCCTCCCGGACACCCCGCCTTGGCGGCGCTGAGCCGGCTCAGCCGACGAGCTCGCCTTGCGCCTGCTCGATGCGGGCGGGGGAGCCAAGGATGATGAGCTCATCGCCCTCTCGGAGCACGAAGTCGGGGTCCGGGTTGGTGTGCAACTCCTCCCCCTCCCGGCGCACGGCGAGCACCGTGACGCCGCAGCGCTGGCGGGCCTCCAGCTCGCTCAGGCTCTTGCCGACACAGCGCGAGCCGGCGGGGAGGCCGATGCTGCGGATCTCGGTGTCGGGCTCGTCGCTGTGGAGTAGCAGGTCGAGGAAATCCACAACCTGGGGCTTGAGCACCGCCAGCGCCATCCGCCTCCCGCCCAGTATGTAGGGCGACATGGCCCGGTCGGCCCCCGCGCGCAGGAGCTTCTGCTCGTTCTCCTCCAGTATGGAGCGGGCGACGATGTAGAGCTGGGGGTTGAGGACACGGGCGGTCAGCACGATGAAGACGTTCTCCTCATCCGTGCTGGTCACCGCGATCAGCCCCTTCGCGCGCCGGATGCCGGCCTTCACGAGGACCTCATCGTCGCTGGCCGATCCCTCCACATGGGGGATGCCCTGCTCGCGCAGCGCGGGCCAGTGCTCGGCGTTGGACTCGACCACCACCACCGGCACGCCCCCGCGCGTGAGGTCCTTCACGATCTGCTGGCCCATGCGGCCGAAGCCGCAGACGATATAGTGGTCCGAGATGCGCTCGATCTGTTCGTCCATGGCCTTCCTCGCAAGTCTCTCCTCGGTCGCCACCATCATGTGCACCGCCTCGTCGGCTGCGTCCCGGAACGGCACCAGGGTCAGGTGGGCGCCCTTGGCCGCCACCCGCTCCGCCTCCGCCGGCTCGTCCACCGCCACCGCCAGGTGGCCGCGGTAACCCACGTGCTGCAGGGCCCGCAGGAGCGCGTTGCGCACCGGCACCTCCCGGATCGCGCACACCACCCATCGCACCGCGCCCAGGGGCAGGGTGGCCGCGAACTCCACATCCTCGGCGTCACCGAAGAGCGCCAGGCCCCCGCGCTCCCGCCACCGACGCACCGCCTGGGGGTCGAAGTCCACCCCCAACACCCTTCTGCCCCGGCCGCACAGCTCCCCCGCGATGTGGCTCCCATAGCGGCCCAGGCCGAAGACCACCACGTCCACGGCCCCCAGCCCCGCCTCCAGGGCCCGGGTGGCGTCCTCTCGGTAGGGGGTCCTGCGCTCGAACACGCCCAGGTAGGGCGACAGCCACTCATAGAGGTGGTGCGAGTACGTGATCAGGTAGGTGGACAGCCCGATCGTCACCACCCCCACCAGGGTCACCACCCCCACCGCCTCCGGCCCCACGTGTCCGAGCCGCGCCCCCATGGCCATCAGAATCAGCGAGAACTCGCTGATCTGCGCCACCGTCAGCCCGGCCAGGAAGCCGGTGCGCTTGCGATACCCCAGGAACCCCATGATCATCATCACGATCAGCGGGTTGCCCACCAGCACGAAGGCCGACAGCGGCGCGGCGGCGTACACCTGAGGGCCGAGCGCGCGCAAGTCGAGCTGCGCGCCCAGGTCCACGAAGAAGAACAGGAGCAGGAAGTCGCGCAGGCTCACCAGCTTCGAGCCTAGGATCTCTCGGTAGGGCGTAGAGGCGAGGGCGACGCCGGCGAAGAAGGCGCCGACCTCCTTGCTGAAGCCGATCACCTCGGTGAGGTTGGCGAGGGCCACCGCCCAGGCGACGCCGACAAGAACAAGCAGCTCGGGGGAGCGGGCGATGCCGTGGAGCAGCCTGGGGAAGATGACGAAGCCCATCAACCAGGCCCCGGCCACCACGGCGGCCCCCTTGGCCGCCAGCGCGAGCAGGTGCAGGGCGGGGTGGCCAACGTCGGGGCCGGCGGAGGCCGACAGCAGAACCATCGCGATCACCACCACGATGTCCTGGACGATGAGGAAGCCCAGGGCGATGCGGCCGTGGAGGGAGTCCACCTCCCGCTTGTCGGAGAGGAGCTTGACGATGATGATGGTGCTGGAGAAGGTCAGCGCCACCGCCACCCACAGCGCCGTCTGCGCGCTCATGCCTAGCGCGTAGGCGATGAAGAACCCGCCCACCGTGGTGAAGGCCACCTGCCCGAGGCCCGTGGCCAGGGCGACCGGCCCCAGGGTGCGGATGAGGTGGAGGTCGAGGCGCAGCCCCACCACGAACAGCAGCACCGCCAGGCCCATCTCGGCGAGCACGTGGAGCTGGTCGGCGCGCGTCAGCAGGTTCAGCCCCGAGGGCCCGACGAGGATCCCCACCGCGATGAAGGCGACGATGAGAGGCTGGCGCAGCCGCGTCGCCACCGCCCCCGCCACCGCGGCTAGCAGCAGTAAGGCCACGATCTCGCTGAAGATGTCGGAGAAGACGAACACCGGTCGCACACCCGTCGGGCCGCGGCAACCCCTGCCGGCCGCCCTGCGCAGCTTCGGCGATCGCGGCCGCGGCTCCTGTCGCGCGGGCCGGCGATGCTACGACTGACGAGTGAACAGCCGGCGCAGCAGAGACTGCGCGGGCCCCGGTCGGCGCTTCACCAGCAGCACCGAGCAGCGCGCCCGGCGGGCGATCGCGCGGCTCTTCTCGCCGAAGATGAACTGGCTCACCAGGCCCTCCCGCGCCGCGCCCAGCACCAGCAGGTCGGCCTCCCCCGAGGCCTGGATGATCCCCTGGGCGGTGGTGGGGGCCTGGGTGATCTCGAGGTCCACCTGGTGCTCGATCTTCTCGCGGTGGGCGAGGAACATCTCCTCGGTCGCCTGGTCCATGCGAGTGCCCTGCTTGATCACATGCAGGAAGCGCAGCTCCAGGTCCAGCTCCTCCGCCAGGTCCCGCGCTACCTCGATGGCCAGCATCGCGTGGGGGCTGGCGGTGACGCCGACGAGCACCTTCTTGATGGGGTGATCGCCCGCGCGCCAGCGCAGCAGCGCGGTGTCGGCTCTGCAGCGCAGCAGCACCGGGTCGAGGGTGGCGCCGAAGAGCCGGTCACTCGCCCGGGTATGCCCTCGCCAGCCGAGCACCACCAGCGAGGGCCGCTTCTCGGCGATGGCCTCGATCATGCCCTGGGCGATGTCGCTGGACACCCACAGCGCCCCGTACACGGGGGTGTCCATCTCCCGGCCGACGGAGACGGCGGCCTCGAGGAGGGGCTCGGCGCGGTCAATGAAGCGGCGGCCCTCCGAGCGCGGGAGCTGTCTGGGGATCCGCACCATGTTGAGCGCGATGACGGCGCGGTCGCGGCGGCGGGCGAGGGCACAGGCGATGCGCATGAGGGGGGCGACGGTCTTGGGGTTGGCCAGGCCGACCAGGACGGGGCCCTTGACGGGGGCGAGGGTGCGCTCCTCCAGCAGGGGCCGGGCGCCGACCTCGTCTCGCTCGCGGGTGCGGGCGTACTCGCGGTAGACCACCAGCCCGAGGGCGATCCAGCCGGCGGTGAGGAACCAGGCGGTGGCGCTGAAGGTGAACAGGTGGGCGGCGAGCACAAACAGCAGCAGGGTGGAGGCGATGGGCAGCCAGGGGAAGAGGGGGACGCGGAAGGAGGGCTACGACGCGGTGTTCCTCGGCCTGGGCTGCCAAGAGGGCCGGCGGCTGGGCGTTCCCGGCGAGGAGGCG
>Ga0129301_1001304_pt1 | contig 12297 bp, 8 predicted proteins | sample ConPoolayeHmetaG_FD_94489 | JGI IMG/M metagenome (GOLD analysis project Ga0129301, IMG submission 94489) | Hot spring microbial mat communities from California, USA to study Microbial Dark Matter (Phase II) - Cone Pool mat layer H metaG ...
CTCTTCCTGTACAGCCTGTTGAAAACCCTACCCCGCATAAACTGGATAGCAGCCACACCTACCTCGCCTATTCGCTCGCTGGCTCTGGGGCTGGTTGAGGTTAGCGGAATAGCCAAAATCGGAAAACCAGGCCTTTTCAGCCCTGCCACTGGACAGGAATGCTGTCTGAGCAAGTACAAGGTTCAGGAGTTAAGAAGAAGATATACGCGCTATGGCACAACCACCAAGTGGGTAACGATTGACTCTGGTTTTCTTTACGCGCCCTTCTTTCTCAGTGATGAAGAAGATAATAAAATTCTGGTTAATCCAAAAGGGGCGAAACTTGACTTAAAATGCGAAATCTATTATCCTGGTTATCCTAGCAACATTAGCGATAGCGACGGTATTGACCCTGTTGGTTCGGTACGTTATCTGGAGTGGGCAATATACCCTAACACGCTCCTTTACGTGCTGGGCGAAGTTAAAAAGAACCCTAAGTTTGCTGACATCAGGGCTGAAATCTTCGGACGTCTGGCGGTTATCCGAGGGGATGAAGAGAAATTGGGTAGTTACGATAAAAATAAGGATGGCCAGGTAGATATAGTGGAGTGGGACCAGGCAGTAAGGGAGGTAGAGAAAGAGGTGACCGAAGAAACGCTGAAGAAGGCTTCTACCGCTTCCCCTTTGGATACGCTGGTGATAGAAAAACCTTCTCTTAAAAGACCCTTCATTCTCTCTAACCGGAGCGAAAAAGAGGTTTTAAATCGGTTGCGCTGGAAGGGTTATTCTCTACTCCTTGCGGGTCTTTTACTCATCTTTTTTAACCTTTCGGGGATCTTTGGCTTATTGATTGGTGAACCCGCTTTTGGAAAAAGTTATTACCAAATGATAAAATTGATAATTACCAAAAGTCTTTTAATTCCTTAAAAATCTCCTTTAGTGATAAGGAGATTTAGGGATCTCTCAAGGTTTTTGTGGAGGGGAAGATGGTGAAGATCATCTGGATAGTTTTTGTCCTGCTGGTTTTGATTGCACTGGCAGGTGGCTTAATAAGTATCTATAACCTTTTGGTAATGATGAAAAACAACATCGCCAGAGCCTGGAGCAATATTGATGTCCTTTTGAAACAGCGCCTGGATGAACTGGAAAAATTGGTAGATGTGTGCAAAGCATACATGAAGTATGAAAGAGAGACCCTGGAAAAGGTGATCAGCCTCCGTTCCATCATTTCTGGTGCCAAAGGTCTGGAGGAAAGGCTGGAAGCCGAAGGAGCGCTTGGAGGGGTGCTGAAGACTCTTTTTGCGGTCGCAGAGAAGTATCCAGAACTTAAAGCCGACAACAATTTTGCCAGTTTACGCCAGCGGATTTCCTACTTAGAGAATGAAATAGCCGACCGTCGGGAATTTTACAACGAGACCGTTAACTTGTATAATATTAAGATAGCCCAGATACCGGTGGTCCTGCTCGCCCGGCCACTGGGATACAAGCCCGCTCCTCTTTTTGTCATACCTGAGGAAGAAAGGGTTAGTCCTAAACTGGCCTTGTGAAAGAAGGCCATTTTTAAAAACGCAAACGGAGAAAGGAATAAAGATGTGGAAAAGTAGACTTTTTACCCCCGGGCCCACCTCAGTTCCTGAGGAGATCCTTCTGGAGATGGCAAAGCCGCTTATTCACCACCGAACGCCTCAATTTCGGAAGATTTTAGTGGAGTGCTTCTCCGGACTGAAAGAAGTCTTTCAAACGAAAGAGGAGGTAATAATCCTCACCTCTTCCGGTACCGCCGCTATGGAGGCAGCGGTCAGCAATCTCCTCTCACCGGGAGAGAGATGTCTGGTGGTGGAAGGAGGGAAGTTTGGGGAAAGGTGGCGGGAGATCTCGGTTGCCTATGGAATAAAAGTAACCTCCATTATGGTTGACTGGGGGAAATCGGTAACCCCGACCCAAATAGAAGAGGCGCTACGTAAAGAACCGGAGATAAAAGTGGTCTTTACCACGTTGTGTGAAACCTCCACCGGAGCCCATACTGATGTAAGGTCAATAAGCGAGGTTATTAAAAGGTTTCCGGAGGTCCTCCACGTAGTGGATGGCATCAGTAGTCTGGGTGCGGTGGAGTGTCGGACCGACGAATGGGGCATTGACGTTATGGTATCTGCTTCCCAGAAAGCCTTTATGCTTCCGCCCGGCTTGGCCTTTATCTCTCTGAACCAGCGGGCCTGGCACCGGGTGGCAGAGCGCAAATCACCGCGTTATTACCTGGACCTTGCCGCTTATCGGAAATCACTGGAGAAAGAGGATACACCCTATACTCCGGCTTTAACCCTCATAATTGGCCTGGCAGGAGCACTCCGAATGATGAAAGCAGAGGGAATGGAAAATATCTGGAGGCGACACGCTATCCTTGCGGAAGCCACCCGGGAAGCAGTCAGGGCGCTGGGACTGAAACTGCTGGCAGAAACTCCCAGTAATGCGGTTACGGCTGTTTGGGCGCCGGAAGGCGTGGATGCTGAACTTTTAACCAAGGTGCTCCGTGACGGCTCCGGTATAACCTTTGCGGGAGGGCAAGGAAAACTAAAAGGCAAAATCTTCCGCATCGCCCATCTGGGGTGGATAGACCAGTTTGAAATCCTGGAGGCGATTGCAGCACTGGAAGTCCAACTGGCAAAAATGGGTTATCAGGTTGTGCCGGGCGTTGGTGTGGGAGCTGCAGAAAAGGTATTTTTGAGGCAAAAATGAAGATTCTGGTAACTGATCCCATCTCCTCGGAGGGAATTGAAATTTTGAAGAGAGAAGGTTTTGAAGTTGATGAAATTGGCAAGGTTTCCCCGGATGTTCTGGCGGAAAAGATTAAGGGATATGATGGTCTTATTGTGCGCAGCGGAACAAAAGTAACCCAGGCAGTGATTGCTGCCTCCGATAGACTAAAGGTTATTGGCCGCGCCGGAGTAGGCCTTGACAACGTGGAACTTGAACCAGCGACTGCCAAGGGAATTATCGTAATGAACTCACCGGAAGGGAATACCATTTCCACTGCAGAACATACCTTTGCATTGATTCTCTCCCTTCTTCGTAACATTCCGGAAGCGCATCGTTCCACAAAAGAGGGAAGGTGGGAAAAGAAAATTTTTACTGGAACAGAACTGTACCGCAAGGTGCTGGGAATAATAGGGCTGGGAAGGATTGGTCAGAGGGTGGCGCAGTACGGTCTGGCATTTGGAATGGAGGTTATTGCCTATGACCCCTTTATCAGCGAAGAAAAGGCCGCTGTTACCGGAGTCGTTTTGGTTGAATTTGAGACGCTGATAAGAAAAGCGGACGTCATAACCCTGCATGCACCTCTCACCGAGGAGACGAAGGGCATTATCAGCGCCAAAGAGATGGAGATGATGAAACCTGGTGTCTTCCTTGTCAATTGCGCCCGCGGGGGCTTGATTGACGAAGAAGCGTTGTTAAATGCGCTCCGTTCTGGAAAGATAAAAGGAGCGGCTCTGGATGTCTTTGAAAAAGAACCACCAGTAGACAACCCCTTACTCTCCCACTCAAACCTTCTGGCAACTCCGCACTTAGGGGCCTCAACTAAAGAGGCTCAGGAGAGGGTTGCGGTGGATATCTGCCGGCAGGTTGTTGATTACCTGAAACGCGGGGTAATTTCCAATGCGGCAAACCTGCCTTCACTGAGCGAAAAAGTCCTTGATTTGCTCCGGCCCTATCTTATCCTCTGCGAAAAACTGGGTCTGTTCCTTGCCCAGGCTGCTCCGGGTCGGATCGCTGAGGTGCAACTGGAGTATTATGGGGAGATAGCGGAATTTGACCTTTCTCCCCTGCGCCACAATTTTCTGAAAGGTCTACTTACCCCTTTTCAGGGTGAATCTGTCAATTACATAAATGCTCCTCTCCTGGCGAGGGAAAGGGGCATTAAGGTTTCTGAGTCCAAGAGCAATCGGGCAGTGGAATTTGCCAACATCGTTACTGCGACCATCGTATGTAACCAGGGTCAGAGCCTTTCGGTCTCAGGAACGATCTTCGGTAAAGAACCGCGCCTGGTTAAAATTGATGGGTATCTGGTAGATGCGGTTCCGGAAGGCAACCTTCTTTTCTGCCGTAATGAGGATAGGCCAGGTATCATTGGCAAGATCGGAACAATCCTTGGCGAGAACCAAATTAACATTGCGGGAATGACCCTGGGCCGGAAAGCCAAGGGGGGACCAGCCATTACCATCTTGAATATTGATGCGGGAATCACTCCACAGGTTCTGGAAAAGATCAAAGCGATAAAAGAGATAAAAAACGTAGAACTGATTAAACTATAATTTTAATTATGAGGTTTGGTTTGGAAGGTATGAGACTAAAAATTGAAAATAAAATTAGATTTATTCACCCCCCTTTTTACTCCCTGGATCTTCTTTTTTGGGAAACCTTCTTTTCTGGTTCTCCCGCAAAGACCTAAACCTCAAGGAGTAAAAAACCAAAGTTTTGCCTTCCAAACCGACCGCGCACAATTCATCTGCCTGATACAGATGAATTGGAAAGGAGGTTAATTTGACTCTTTCAGACATCCTTCTGTGGTTAATCATTGGTGGATTTACCGGCTATCTTATCCATTTTTTACGCACCGAAAGAGATATTAAAAGCGCGGAAACCAGGGCAAAGGAAATCGTTGCTCAGGCAGAAAGGGAGATAAACCGCCGAAAAAAAGAACTGGAACTGGAAACAAAGGAGACGCTCTTTCGGCTCCGGGCTGAAGTTGAAAAAGAAACGAAGGAAGAACGGCAAAAGTTACAAATTCTGGAGCAAAGGCTTACTCAGCGTGAGAGTAATCTGGAACGGAAACTGGCCTTTCTGGAGAAAAAGGAATCGGAACTCAATCAACAGGAAAAAAGACTGCAGGAAGCAGAAAAGGCTCTCTCCCAAAAAGAAAAGGAACTGACCAATGTTTTGGAAGAGGAGAAGCGACGCCTATCTCAGGTGGCAAACCTTTCGCGCGAAGAAGCAAGGCGGATTTTGATTACCAAGATGGAAGATGAGGCCCGGCAGGAGGCGGCCATCAGAATAAAGCGCATTGAGGAGGAGACCCGGGAGGAAGCAAACCGCATTTCCCAGAATATCATTCTGGAAGCCATTCAGCGTTCCGCATCAGAAGAGGCAGAAACTTCTACCACCTCTGTGGTCAGCCTTCCCAGTGATGAAATGAAGGGGAGGCTCATCGGCCGTGAAGGTCGCAACATCCGTGCTTTTGAAGCAGCCACTGGTGTTGATTTAATCGTAGACGATACCCCTGAGGCAGTAACCATCTCCGCTTTTAACATCTTTCGTCGCGAGATTGCCCGACTTGCCCTGCAACAACTTATCAGTGACGGTCGGATCCATCCGGCTCGGATCGAAGAGGTGGTGGAAAAGGTAAAAAGAGAGATGGAGGAAGAAATTCTCCAGACAGGCAAGGAAGCCGCTCTCTCGCTGGGAATTCCAAAACTCCATCCCGAACTTCTGCGATTGGTGGGAAGGTTAAAGTACCGCACCTCTTATGGTCAGAACGTCCTCCAGCATTCCCTGGAGGTTGCCCATCTTGCCTCCATAATGGCTGGCGAATTGAAACTTGACCAGTCTATTGCCAAAAGAGCTGGGCTCCTTCACGACATTGGCAAAGCGGTGGACCAGGAGGTGGAAGGCGACCACATCCAGATTGGCTACGAAATCGCCAGTCGCTATGAGGAACCCAAGGAAGTTCTGGAAGCAATCAAGGGGCACCACAATGATTTCTCCACCACAACCCCTTATGCGGTATTGATTTCGGCCGCAGATGCTCTCTCCGCCAGCCGGCCTGGCGCGCGGCGTGAAACCCTGGAAGGGTATATCAAACGGCTGGAGAAACTGGAAGCCATCGCCAGTAGTTTCCACGGAGTGGCACAGGCATACGCCATCTCTGCAGGAAGGGAGGTCAGGGTAATTGTTAAGCCGGAAAGTGTTTCGGATGAAGAGGCAGCCCTGATAGCAAACCAGATAACCAAGAAGATTGAGGAAGGAATGGAGTATCCGGGCACCATTAAGGTGACCGTTATCCGGGAAGTGCGCTACTCAGGGACCGCAAAGTAATAAAAAGAGACAACGCTCTTAAGATGGTTCACCAGCAGAAGGACCTTCTCTTCTCTTTTCATTGCGAGGTTCTTTCTCTTCTTTTGCCTCGGTGATTTCGTTGGTTACTACGTCTGTAATCCGGTCACCCGGGGTGAGGTTGATCAGTCTCACGCCTTTGGTGTTTCTACCAATACAGCGGATGGAACCACCTTCAATCCTGATTGCCTGACCTCTCTGAGAAAGAATCAGTATCTCATCGGTATCTCTTACCACGTGCATCGTAACGACCTTGCCATTCCGTTTATCGGTCTTAATATCAATGATTCCTTTGCCAGCCCTTTTCTGTAGCCGGTAGAAGTCAGACCGGGTGCGCTTGCCGAAACCTCTTTCGGTCACGGTCAGAAGTGGGGCTGGTTCTACCAGAGCTTCCACGCCGACCACCGTATCCCCGGGAGAAAGCCGAATGCCCCGAACACCACTGGCGGTTCTACCCATAGGCCGAACATCTGACTCCTGGAACCGGATAGCCATCCCATTGCGGGTGGTCAAAAAGATATTATGGTTTCCACCAGTTACCCGGACACCAGCAAGATAATCTTTCTCTCTTAAAGAGAGCGCAATGATGCCTCCAAGTCTGGGGTGGCTGTAAGCAGAAAGAGGGGTCTTCTTTACCAGCCCCTTTTCGGTCACCATAAAGAGGAACTTATCACCGCTGAATTCTTTTACTGGGATAATTGCGGTTATGGTCTCGTTTTCCTGAAGCCGTAAAAGGTTGACGATGGGCCGGCCTTTTGCCTGTCGGCTCTGCTCCGGAATCTGGTAAGCCATAAGCCAGTGAACCCTGCCCAGGTTGGTAAAGATGAGAAGGTAGTCAAGGGTGTTGGCTAAAACCAGTTCTTTCAAATAATCATCCTCTTTGCTGGTGCCAGCCAGAACCCCTTTACCACCCCGGCGTTGTCGGCGATAGGTGTCCAGTGGCGTGCGCTTGATATAACCACTGGCCGAAAGGGTAATAACCGTCTCTTCCGGCTTTATCAGGTCGCGCTCGGCAAAATCGGTCGCCTCAGTGGATAAAATCTGCGTGCGGCGTGGGTCTCCATACTTCTTTCCCAGTTCCTGGAGTTCCGTTTTAATTATCTGATTGACACGTTTGGGGTCAGCCAAAATTATTTTATATTCTCCTATCTTCTTCTTCAACTCATCACTCTCATCTTTAATCTTTTTCCGTTCCAGACTGGTAAGTCGGGCAAGAGGCATCGCCAGGACAGCATCTGCCTGCTTTTCGGAAAGTTCAAACCTTTTTTGGAGTCCGTCTTTCGCCTCCGGAAGAGAAGAACTGGACTTGATAAGGTTGATAACCTTATCTATATTGGCCAGCGCCATAAGATAACCTTCCAGAATGTGAAGCCGTTCTTCCGCTTTCCTCAACTCATACTGGGTACGCCGGGCAATGACTCGGCGGCGATGATTGAGGAACTCAGTCAACATTTCCGGCAGGGTAAGAATCCTGGGCCTTCCGTCAACCAGAGCCAGATTAATAATACCGTAAGTAGTGCGAAGACTGCTGTGTTTGTAAAGTTGGTTAAGGATCAACTCCGGGTTCTCTCCGGATTTGAGTTCAATCACGACCCTGATCCCTTCCTTGTCCGATTCATCGCGCACCGTGGAAATGCCATCAACCACCTTGTGCTCAGCCAGCGAAGCAATCTCGGCAACCAAATTTGCCTTATTGACTTCATAAGGCAACTGGGTAACAACGATTGCCTGTCGGTTGTGGGATAAGTCTTCTATTTCGGTGTGCGCCTGCATCGTGATGATTCCATGACCAGTGCGGTAGGCGGAAACTATACCGCTTCTGCCCAGAATATAACCGCCAGAAGGAAAATCCGGACCAGGCAGAACCGTCATCAATTCTTCTACGGTTGCTGCCGGGTTCCCGATAACCATCACCAGTGCCTGGACAACTTCTCTAAGGTTGTGCGGTGGTATATTGGTGGCCATGCCCACTGCAATTCCGGTGGACCCATTCACCAGAAGATTGGGAAGTTTGCTGGGGAGAACTGATGGTTCCAGTAAACTTTCATCAAAATTGGGCTGCCAGTCTACCGTATCTTTCTCCAGGTCAGAGAGGAGTTCTCCAGCAATCGGCGCCAGGCGCGCTTCGGTGTAACGCATCGCGGCGGCAGCATCACCGTCAATGGACCCAAAATTACCCTGGCCGTCTATCAGTGGATAGCGTAAAGAAAAACTCTGAGCCATCCGACACAGGGTTTCGTAAATAGCAGCATCTCCATGCGGATGGTATTTACCCATTACCTCACCGACGATGCGGGCGCTCTTTTTATAAGGTTTATTGCTTTCCAAACCCAGTTCCTGCATTCCATAGAGAATGCGGCGGTGAACAGGTTTAAGACCATCGCGTACGTCCGGGAGGGCACGGCCCACAATGACACTCATCGCGTAATCAATGTAAGACCGCTGCATCTCTGTTTCTAATTCTACCGGTGTGATCTTTTCTTTTTCCTCTACCATTTTTAAATGTCCAGATTCCTTACCTCGTGGGCATGCCGGGCAATGAATTCTCTTCGGGGTTCCACCGCATCGCCCATAAGAATGGTAAATATTTCATCAGCCCGAACTGCATCTGCAAGAGTGACCTTCAAAAGCCGGCGGTTCGCCGGATCCATGGTGGTCTCCCATAATTGCTGAGGATTCATCTCGCCCAAGCCTTTGTAGCGCTGTATAGAAAGACCTTCTTTCCCTAATTCTTTCAAGGTTGAGACCAACTCCAGGGGGCTGGTCTTCCATTCCATCTTTTCGTTTTTTATAATAAAAAATGGCTCTTCCAGGTGCGTGGCTTTCACTCCGAAACCTTCCAGTTTTTTCAGAATGCGCTCCAGTTCCCGGGATTCAAAGATTTCCACCACTGGAAATTCTTTCTCCCGGGAAGTAAGAAATTGGGAAAGTCCAGCTTCGTCGTAAAAGTAATAATCTTCTTCCTTCTCCGAAGAGCTGGAAAGCGGGTTTGTTTGGGTTTCAGCGCGAACCACGTAAAGAGGGAGTTTTCCCTCAGGAGAGATTTTTCTAAGCAAAAGCAAAAGAGAAAGACCTTTGTGGCGAAGACTCTTTTCAATATCTTCTATCGCCTGCAACAATCGGGCAAGTTCCCGCACCTCTTCCTTAGTGTATTCTTTCAGTTCTTTACTCTTCTTTGAAAAGACCGTGTTATTCTCCAACGAAAGAGAAAGGAGTTGGCGTCCCATCTCCCGGTCATCGTGAACATAGAATTCTCTCTTGCCCTTTTTAACTTTGTAGAGTGGTGGCTGAGCAATATAGACAAAACCCTGCTCAATCAGAGGCCTCATTTGTCGGTAAAGAAAGGTTAGAAGGAGGGTACGAATATGAGCACCGTCCACATCGGCATCTGCCATCAAAATAAGGCGGTGGTACCGCAATTTGGAAGAATCAAAGTCATCGCCGATGCCAGTCCCCAGAGCCGAGATAAGGGCTTTAATCTCTTCATTGCGCAAAACCTTATCCAAGCGCGCTTTCTCGGTATTGATAATCTTACCCTTTAAGGGAAGGATTGCTTGAAATCTGCGATCCCTTCCCTGTTTACAACTACCACCGGCACTATCACCTTCTACAATAAAGAGTTCTCTTTCCTTAGGGTCACGACTGCTACAGTCCGCAAGTTTACCAGGGAGAAGACCACCGTCAATACTGCTCTTCGCCCGGGTAAGGTCTCGTGCTTTTCTGGCGGCTTCTCGTGCTTGAGCAGCCAAAACTACCTTGTTGATGATAGCCCTTGCGGCGGCAGGGTTCTCCTCCAGAAATTCGGTAAAGTAGGTTGCGGTTAAGCGGTCAACGATGGCACGAACCGCGGTGTTGCCAAGTTTCATCTTGGTTTGACCTTCAAACTGCGGATCACGAAGTTTTACGGAAACGATGGCACTCAAACCCTCTCTGGTATCTTCACCGGAAATGGATTCTTTTCCCAAAAGGTTGTATTTGCGACCGTAATCATTGAGACTACGCGTGAGTCCAGAGCGGAAACCGGAAAGGTGCGTACCACCTTCTCGCGTATTGATGTTATTGGCAAAGGTAAAGACATTTTCCGCATAGGAGTCGTTATATTGCAAAGCAATTTCCACCTCAACGCCATCAACCTCTTTCTTGATGAAGAACGGTGGCGCGAAAAGAGGAACTTTGTTTCGGTTAATATGTTCTACAAAGGTAATCAGTCCGGCATCGTAATGAAACTCTTCTTTTCGTTCGCTGCGCTCATCTTCAAAATAGATAGACAAAACGGGATTTAAAAATGCCAGTTCCCTTAACCGGTTGGAAAGAATATCAGCATCAAACTCAACCGTTTCAAAGATGGTAGGGTCGGGTTTAAAAGTCACGGTGGTGCCTGTCCGGGTAGTCTTTCCGATGGTTTTTAAGGGTGTGACCACTTCCCCTCTCTCATAGCGCTGGTGGTAAATCTTTCCATCCCGATAAACCTCTACTTCTAGCCATTCGGAAAGGGCGTTGACCACCGAAACGCCGACTCCGTGCAAGCCACCGGAGACTTTATAGGACCGGGCATCAAACTTACCGCCCGCATGAAGAACCGTCATAACCACTTCCAGTGCGGGACGGTTCTCTGTCTTATGCAAATCTACTGGAATACCGCGGCCGTTATCCTCTACCGTAACGGTTCCATCAACGCCAATCACCACCTTTATGAGGCTACAGTAACCAGCCATTGCTTCGTCAATAGCGTTGTCAACGACCTCATAAACCAGATGGTGTAAACCGGCAACAGAGGTGTCGCCAATGTACATCGCCGGTCGCTTGCGGACCGCAGCAATCCCGTCTAAAACCTGGATATTAGTCGCATCATATTTTTCCATAATAAATAAAAAAACCCTCCTTATTAACTTCTTTACTTCACAAAATACATTATCTTGATACTTAAGTATAATAATTATACTATGTATTGGGTTTTCTGTCAAATGGAGAGGGCACCCCAAAATTCTGATAAACTTTAGGGTAGTCTATTCTTACCGGAGAGACCTCCACCTTACCCTGCTCAACCCTAACCAGAAGAAAGTGGTAATAACCGCCATTCTCTTCGGAAAAGTTGAGCAGAGGAGCTCCTCCTCCGCCACTTATATACTCTATTATCGCTCCGCGACGCGCTATCCCGAACCGATGCTCGTGCCCAGCGAAGATATATCTTGCTTTGTATCGCTTCAGAATCTTTGCTAACCTCTTTGCATCCTTCAACGGGTAAGGATGGATTAGGCCTCGGTAAAGCGGCCGGTGAATAAAGACAAAAATGATTTTGGAACTGGTGATATTCCTTCTCAGGTCATCCTCCAGCCAGGCAAGTTGCTCTTCTCCCAGACCGCCTGCCAAGCCTGTTATCATCTCGCTGGAGAGAAGAACGAAATGGCAGTTTTTGTGGTCAAAAGAGTGATAGAAGAAAGGGGAGATTAACTCCTGATAGATCACCCCTACCTCCTTTACTGGAAGGTCATGGTTTCCCGGTACCTCGTAAACCGGGACCTTCAGTTTTGACCTCTTTTCAAGATAAATAAGGAACTGTTCTCTTTGCCGCTCCGGGTCAGTAGCCCCAGATACTCGGTCTCCCAAGTGGATTAAAAACTCACAATCGGTTTGATTCACCTTCTCAATAATTCTGTCAAAGACTGGGGAGACCGGCTCTTGGGGAGATACCCCTTGGGTATCACCTACCACCGCAAATGTCCACGGTTGAACAATGGCCGGTAAAAGAAGAAAGGCGATAAGAAAGGGTATCAAGAAAAGAGAAATATTTCTAACTTCTCTGGTGCAAAATCTGCGGTTGCCTTGTAAGAAGGTTGCCTTTTCTCTCATTCTTCAGGGACGAGGATGGTACCGGCTATGGATCTCTTTCAAACGGCTCTTTTCCAGGTGGGTGTAAACTTGGGTGGTAGAAAGGCTTCGGTGACCCAATAACTCCTGGACTATTCTGATATTTGCGCCCCCTTCCAGAAGGTGCGTAGCAAAGGAGTGGCGCAGAATGTGGGGGTAAGCCTTCTGAGCAAGGTCACAGGAAACTGCTGCCTTGTGTATAATTTTCCAGACTGATTGCCTGCTTAATGGCCTTCCCTGCCTATTTAAAAAAACGTGTCCACAAGACCTTTTGGTGTTGCACCAAGCAGCAAGGTAATTTTTTAAAGCATTGGCAGCACTCTTCCCGAAAGGAACCAGGCGCTC
>Ga0129301_1001306_pt1 | contig 12279 bp, 10 predicted proteins | sample ConPoolayeHmetaG_FD_94489 | JGI IMG/M metagenome (GOLD analysis project Ga0129301, IMG submission 94489) | Hot spring microbial mat communities from California, USA to study Microbial Dark Matter (Phase II) - Cone Pool mat layer H metaG ...
GATCTGGCGACATGCGCGTATTCCACCGGCAGGATTTCCGGGGTCGAACTGAGGATCTCGATCGGAGCCTGCAGGCCGCCGTGGATTTCGAAGGGTTTCTTGGGCGCGATGGTTTCGTAGAGATTCTGCAGTTCCTTGAATGCCCTGTCGGCGCCCTTGACGGTGACCTTGCTGCTTCCCTGGACGTACTCCCCGAGGACATGCGTGGGGCGCAGCAGTGGCGTCAACGTCGCCAGGTACTCCTTGAGCTGCGTGCGCAGATGGTCGGCTATCGCCCTGGTCAACTTGCGGAGAACCAGCAACCGCTGCGTCGTGATCTGTTCATCCATGGCCTGCCTGCCTTCCGTGAAGTGAACCCGCGTTTCCTTCGGGCCGTTCTCGAGCGTCCGCGATAATCAGACGAAACCTCCCGGGATCATGTTGCCCACCCCCCCGACCACGGGTCCCGCCGGCACGAAGGGGGGAGCGAAGGTGGGAATCGGACCGGTCCCCAGCACGTTGGTGACCATGGTGGAGGTCTGCCATACCAGGAAGCATTTTTCGAAAGCGTCCGCGATGCAGTCGAACAGCTCCTCGTGATGCGCGGCTTCCGGGTCTCCCAGGTTACCCACCATGGCGTTTTTCAGTTGCGCCTTGGAGATGCCGGTGGTTACCTGGGTCAGCGCCGCCACCGGAACCGGCGTGTTCGGCATCGGCGGTGCCACCGGGCCTGGAAAGGCGGCGAATGCCGGGTACCAGGGAAGGCCGGGGACCTTGATCGAGGACTGATACGCGAGCCACCCCTGACCGATGGCGTTGGCGATGGCCGTAGCGTACTTCATCTCCTGCGGCGTGGCCTTGGGTGCGGATGCGAGGATCAAAGGGGCGAGCGGCGGCCCGACCACCTGGCCCCCCGCGGCCACCACCGCATTGATCACGACTCCGGTCAATGTTGCCGTCTGCTGCCACTGGCTCCAGGCGCTGCAGATCGCCTCGCACATGCCGTCGATGAATTCCGTCAGCTTGTCCGAAATCTCCTTGGCGGCTTTGCAGTGGTACTTGTTGAGGGACGCGGGCAGGAAAAGGGCCGGAGGCATCGGCTCGGGTACGGCCGCCAGCTCGCCGGGCTGGAAGGCGCGCGCGTACTGCCTGGCGGCCTCCTGTTCCGTCGGGTCGGACCAGTCCACGGGGAGCTTGATGGCAAACGTGCGGAACTGGGCCTTGGCCAGTTCCTTCATCATGGCTGCTTGGGGAGCGGGCACGACTCAGATTCTCGGGCAATGGTCCGATACATGGCGCCGCCCCTGCGGCGGCTCCGCCTGCGAACGCGCGCACTATCCTCCGATGATGACGTCGGGACTCCCTTCGACGAGATAGCCCACCCCGCCGCAATGCGCGGTCATGTCTCCAAACCGATGCGCCGGCATGCCGCCGATGATCACCGTCGTAGATCCCATCTGGGCGACCCACATGTTGGGCCCGCAGCAGGCTGCATGGATTCCCTGGTCGCCCACGCGCAAAGCGGGCATGTTGTTGATAAAGACCGTCGGGCAGCCCGTGATCGCCGGCCCTATGACAAAAAGATGGGGGCAGGCCGGACAGCCGTGAGCGTCTGCCGGTGCCTGGGCCTTGTCGCCCAACCTGCCCGCAGGAGGCATATCGATCTCTCCTATGTCCTACGCAGCTTTTCGGCCGCAACTGGGCACAGCATAAAGACAGATCGCCCGGTTTGTCAACAGGCAGAGCCCGCATGTGCCGGCGAGTGCGGTTTCAGTTGAAGAGATCGACGAGCCGACTGAACTTGACCGTCAGGCTGCGATCGGGGATCCCCAGGGCCGTGGCGTGCAGGTCGCGGATTTCATTGTAGACCACGAACAGCCCCGTGTTGGCGGCCTGGATCCAGTTGAAGCGCAGGTTCAGCGACCACTGGTCGGCGCGGTCGTTGTATTGGGCCAAGCTCTGCACGAAAACCCGCGGCGTGAACGAATAGGAAAGCCTCATGCGGATGAGATTGGTCTGGAACTCGCCGCCGGGAAGATCGATGCTGTTGATCCCCCATGCCAGGCTGCTCGAGAACGTCTCGCCCTTGCGCAGGCTGAGCGCCGGCTCCCAGGACACGCGTCTGCCGCCGAAAAACCCGCCTGCCTGAAGCCACGAAGTGAAGCTCAGCCACTGCGCCTGATTGGTATGGAAGACGATCTGGGCCTCGGCGTGGCGGTAGATCCCGGGCGGCACAATAACCCCGGGATAGATCTCGAAAGGTTCCTTCAAGCCTTCCTCGGTGAAGTTGACGGCGGTATGGAGCTCGTAGCCGTTCTTCCATTCGGTATGGTTGTCGATATGGAAGAACCCCGACTCCTGAAATCCCTTGAAATCCCAATAACCCCGGTAGGAAACGTGCGGGCGGAACTCCAGGATGCCGAGCAGACCGGCAGGCCGGTATCGCCGCAGGATGCGGGCCTGCATGTAGCGGTATCCCTTGCGGGCGAGGAATCCCATTTCGGGATTGAAATCGTCGGCCACTTCGGCGTACTCGGCCGCCAGATCCCAGCGCGGCGAGTCGTAGGCCGAGTTGATCTTGAAGGCGTACTGGTCGGAAGAGACGGCCGGCGTGGCGGTGCGCGCCGCGAAGCCCGAGATGAGCCCGTAGGTGCCGATGCCCAGGCGGCCGTCGACGGCGTAGGCGCGATTGTAGTCGTCGCCCGAAACCGCACTTCCGCTTCCTTGCCGGTTGGTGAAGATGGCGCCCAAGGCGGAGCGGTTCCGAAACTCGCGGCTGGCGCGCACGACGGTGAAATTGTTCGCGGGTGCCACGCCCGCGACCTCTTCGGTCTGCATGTTCAGCAGCCCGACGTTGATGCGGCCGATCTTGCCCGAGAGGCGGGCTCCACCCAGAATGGGGATTCCGGTGCCGTCGGCCGCCAGGCCGATGCGCCTGCTGAAGAAGATCTCGGTCTGGCCGCTGCTGCCGACGGAAAAAAGGCCGGCGTTCTCCAGAAAGAACGGGCGCTTCTCCGGGTAGAACAGGTTGAAGCGGTCCAGATTGATCTGGTACTCGTCCACCTCCACCTGGGCGAAATCGGTGTTATAGGTCAGGTCGAGCGTCAGGGCCGGCGTGACGCTGAACTTGGCGTCGGCTCCGAGCTCGCCCGTCCAGGCGACGTCGCTGCCGCGAATGCCCGCGCGCCGCACCCGGCCCAGTCCATAGGGGATGACTTTCAGATTGCGTTGCTGCGCCACCTCGATCGACTCCAGGGTGCCGGCTTCGGACAGGCGATAGAGGTTGAACTGGCGCGCCAGGGGGGCCCAGAAGGCGACCTCCTTGCGCCGCCGGATGTTCCGCTGGAAATTGACGCCCCAGGTCTGGTTGCGCCCCCGCGGGTAGCGGAGCGTGCGGAACGGAATGGCGAACTCGGCGCTCCAGCCCGGCGGCGCAATTCTGGCCCGCACCAGCCAGGAAGCGTCCCAGTTCAGGTTGAGTCCCGCGCCCGAGCCGCTCTGCATGCGCATGCCGGCCTGGGCGCGCTCGCCGCTCTGGCCCTCGTTGCTGACCTGGGCATCGTATTCGATGCCGGCGGGGTTGGTGCCGAAGATGAAGCCGTTCTGGTGATCCCGGTAGGTGTCGAGGATGATTTGAAAACTGTCGGTTTCGTCCAGGGACGAGTCGCGCCGGCTGTCGGTGACGATGATCCCGGCCGGGTCGCGATCGTAGCAGACCACGCCGAAAAAGAGCGTGTCGTCGGTGTAGACGATTCTCACCTCGGTGCGCTCCGAGGCGGGACGGCCCTCGTCGGGGCGGGTCTGCCAGAATCCCTCGATGACCGGCGCATCGCGATACGCCGGGTCTTCCAGCACCTCGCCGTCCAGGACGGGCGGGCGCTCGACCTTGAGCGCGCGCGCCACGGGCCGCTCGGCGGGCGGCGCGGGCCCGCGCCGATCGTCGGGCGCGGACTTCTGCGGGCCGCCCGGCAAGGCCGGCAAAGAGTGAGCGAGGAGCAGCAGAGCCGCAAAAAACGTAGTGGCGATTCCGGTCTTTCCGTTCATCGTACCTTCCGGCAAACAAAGCGCATAATCTACCCGATTCGGCGCGCGTATCAAAGAACTCTCGTTCGCACTGCTGCGACTCAGGCGCTGGCATTTCGATTCAGATAGCGGCAGCCGTAGGTGAGCCGAAGTAGATCCCGCGCGCCGCGCTAGACCGGTAACTTCGAGTAACAAGCCTGCGGTCCGCCGCGGCGCGGCGGACCTACCCTCGCGGCGGACCTGCGGGCGTGCCGGACTCCCGCCGGTGCCTGAATCGCGGATCGGGTCCCTTGCGAACCTTGGTTTTCGATGAACCGGTTTTACACCGGTCGCATCTATGAATTGCGGGAGGATTGAAATGATGCGCAGAACATTTGTCTTGGCGGCGATCTTGTCCATGGGCATTTCGCTCGGCTGGGCCCAGGGAAGAGGAGGTCAGGCCCCCAGGAAGGGCGCGCAAGCGCCTCAAGGACAGGGCCAGCGAGGAGCCGGCACGGCGGAGCGCGACCGCGATCGCGTGCGGGCTTCCCGTGAGCAGATGGACCAGGTGCGCGCCTGCGACCGCTCGGCGCAGGAGGTGCGCAACCGGGCGCGGCGATTGGCGGCCGGCACGTCGGGTTCTTCCTTCGACGCGGACCGCACGCGCAGGGAATGGGACCAGCTGCGCGAGCGCGTCCGTTTCATGCAACAGGAGCACGAGCGCCTGATGCAGGGCCTGAGCGATGAGCAGCGGCAGGCGCTGCAGGAGAGGATACGCGTCATGAACGAACTGCGCGAACGCGTTCTCGCCGAAATGCAGCGCATCGATCAGGAGCTCGGCCGGCCGCAGCCCGACGCCCGGCAGTTTGGCGAGCGGGCGCGCGAAATGGAACGGGCCGCCAGGGAATTGCAGCAGCAGTACCAGGCGATGCGCGCGCGCATGATCGAGCGGCGCTGACCGCGCTTTTGCGCGAGCGCGCGTGCACTCCGATCCCGCAGTTCCTCGGTCCCTGCGTAACCCGGCACGTGGTCCGCGCGCGCCCCGGTGGTATAATCGATCATGTCTTGAGTGGATCGCGACATATGCGGGACGAGGAAAGCCCCCGCGCCGGTACGGCGCGGGATCTTGAAGAGGTCCGCAAGATCGTGACCTGCGGGCTGCGTGGATACCGGGCGCGCATCTATCTGTTCGGCTCCCGGGCCGCTGCCGGAGGCGGGCGGACTTCCGATATCGACGTCGGGGTTTTGCCGCTCGAGCCGATCCCGCGACACGTTTTCAGCGAGATCCGGGAAGCACTCGATCAAAGCGACGTCCTTTTGCCGGTCGACTTGGTGGATCTTTCCGAGGCATCCGAGAGCCTCCGGGAGCAGGTCTTGGGCGAAGGAGTCGCATGGAACGATTGAGGGAGAGACTCGCGACAGCGGGCCGCGCTTTGCGGACATTGCAGGATCTTCTTCGGGAATCCAAGACCGACATCGTACGCGATGCCGCCATTCAGAGGTTCGAATATACCTTCGAGGCGGTCTGGAAGGCGGTGCAGGCTTTCCTCAGTAGAATTGAAGGTCTCGACGCCGGTTCGCCCAAAGCCGCAATCCGTGCCTGTTACAGGATCGGCCTGCTGACCGAAGAAGAATCCCGCCGAGCGCTTGCCATGGCCGACGACCGCAACCTGACGGTCCATACCTACAACGAGGCCCTGGCAGAGCAGATCTACAGCCGCATTTTCGATCACGCTTCGCTGATGGAGTCGTGGCTCAAGGCCATGGAGCGGCGGCTCGAAGAATAGAGCATGCCGGCCGGCGGCGCATGCGGGCGCAGCCGCTCTTGACAGCCTTTCGGAGCCATGCTATCCCTTCGATGCTGACTCGGGGAGTGTGGGGTGACTTTGCTCCGGCATCGCATCGGATTTTCGGCTTCGCTGTTCGCCCTGCTTTTTCTGGTGGCGGGTCCGCTCCACCATCATGAGGATGGGCGCGCGCACGGCTGTGCCGCCTGTCACCTGGGCGATCTCAGCGCCGCGGCGCCTGAACCCGCTGCCGCACTTCCGACACCGGCACCGTGCTCCGTATATCGCGAGCTTCCGGCGCCGAATGGACCTGCCGAACCGATTCGCAAAACCCATGAGGCCCGCGCCCCGCCTGCAGGATTCTGAGTAGGGTAGCGCAAACCGTAATCGTCGCGCCGCAATGCCGCAGGGGGATCTTCGGCTTTCGGCGCGGCCGACAGGAATTCTGCAACATCGGGCGGCCGTCGCGCGCCCGATTCCGCGGGAGGGGTCGGGGAGTGCGCTCCGGTCGCCTATGGAGGGAAGCTCGATCATGTTCAGTTCACGAACGATATCGTTGTTCGGTCTCTTCCTGCTGCTGGGCGCCGCGCACGCACTTCACTTGTGGGCCGGGCAGTCGGCAACGGGGACACTGCGCGGGAGGGTAACGGTGCGGGACAACGGGGCGGCCGTGATCCAGGCATCCGTGAGAATTCTCCAGCTCGGCCGCTCTGCATCGACGGACGGCGACGGTCGGTACGAATTCGACGCCGTGCCGGCGGGCAGGTACGACCTCGTCTGCCACATGCATGCCCTGAGCGACGAGGTCCGCACGGTGACGATCGCCCCCGGCGAGGTCGCAGTGGCGGATTTCGAGCTTTCGTTCGCACCGCTGCGCCATGAGATCACGGTGACGGCGACCGGGAGGGAGGAAACCGCTTTCCAGTCCTTCCAGGCCGTGACGAGCCTGGATTCATTCAACCTGGTCGGCAAGAACGCCTTCGCCCTCGGCGAGGTGGTCCGGGATCAACCCGGAGTGCACGCCCGAAGCTTCGGGCCGGGCAGCTCGCGGCCGGTGCTGCGGGGCTTCGACGGGGATCGCGTTCTCGTTCTGGCCGACGGGCTGCCGACCGGGACGCTCTCGGCCCAGTCCGGGGAGCATGCCGAGCCTCTGGATGCCGGGCACCTGGACCGGCTCGAGATCGTCAAGGGGCCGGCCACCCTGCTTTACGGCAGCAATGCCATCGGGGGCGTCGTCAACGCCGTGACCGAGCACCATCTGCTGCACGAGCATGCGCACGAAGGGCTGCGGGGCCAGTTCGTCGCCGAGGGGAGCACCAACAACCGGCGGGCTTCGGGAGGCGCCGGCGCCGAATACGGATTCGGCCGCTGGATTGTCTGGGGGCACGGATCGCGTCAGGTGGCCGGCGATTACCGCAGCCCGCTGGGGCGGGTCGAGAATTCGGAGACGCGGATGACCTCGGGCAATGTCGGCTTCGGCTGGTTCGGCGCCCGGCCGTTTGTCAGCCTGGGCTATTACTTCAACGACGGGCGCTTCGGCATTCCTTACGCCGGCCGCTTCCATCACCATCACGACGAAGGCGTGGATCCTGAGGATGAACACGATGACCCGGACGCCGATCAGGTCGACGAGACCTTCACCTGGCAGAACGTCCGCCTGACCGCCGGGCTGAAAGACCTCGGCGGCGCCTTGGAGCGCATCCGCGTGGCAGCCGGTTTTTCGCGCTGGATGCACCAGGAGCGCGAGTCGGACGTTGTCGCCACGGCGTTCGACAACCGGACATACAATCTGCGGGCCACCGTCGAACAGAAGAAAAGCGGCCCGCTCAACGGCACCACGGGAGTGCAGGCCTTTCGCCGCCGATACCGCTCGGAGGGAGAGGAGTCGCTGGCGCCGCCCACGGCCTCGAGGGGCCTGGCGATCTTCACGCTCCAGGAACTGCAGTTCGGCCGCGGCACCCTGCAGTTCGGCGGGCGCCTGGAGCACGCCGGCTACGAACCTGAGGGCCTTCCCGAACGTTCCTTCACCGGCTTCTCCGGGGCGGCCGGCCTGAACCTGAAGCTCTCGCACGACACCAATCTGGTGGCGAACTACACCCATTCCTATCGGGTGCCGGCGCTGGAAGAGCTCTACAACAACGGGCCGCACATCGGTAACATCGCCTTCGAGATCGGCGACCCCGATTTGCGGCGCGAGGCGGCCGACGGTCTGGACGCCTCTCTGCGCCACCACGGCGAGCTGGTGCACGCGCGGGTCAATTTGTTCTTCTACCGCATCCGCGACTTCGTCTTTCTGGCTTTCACCGACGAGGAGCGCCACGGCCTGCGTGTGGCGCATTTCTCGCAGGCAGGCGCGCGCTTTGCCGGCGGCGAAGCGCAATTGGATCTGGCGCTCAGTCCCGCTCTGTGGCTCAACCTGGGCATGGACGGGGTTCGGGCGGAACTGACCGACGGCGGCGTACCCCTGCCGCGGATTCCGCCGCTGCGCGCCCGTTTCGGTTTCGATGCGCGCTACAAAGGCTTCCTCTTCCGGCCCGAGGTGGTTATGGCCTCCGATCAGGACCGGCTGTATCCCACGGAAACGCGCACCGCGGGTTACACGGTGGTCAATCTGGAGGCGTCGTACATACTCACCCGGGCGCATCATGCGCACGTCCTCGCCGCTTCGGTCTTCAATGTCGGCGACCGGCTGTACCGGAACCACCTGTCGTTCATCAAGGATCTCGCTCCCGAGATGGGGAGGGGGGTGCGCTTCAGCTACAGCCTGCGCTTTTTCTGATCGGCCGTCGCGCCGGAAGCGAAGCGGCGCGGATATCTTCGCGCCGGGCATTGACTGATGCGGGTCGCCACAGCAATATATAGCCTTGTCCGCGGAGTTTTTTGCGAAGGAGGGAATGGGCGTGGCGACCCGCCGGACATACCTGACATCCGCAAGCCTGCAGCTGGCGGGCCGGCATGCGCTGGCATACGCCCGGTTTCTCCTTCCCCTCGGAGGAGCGGCCGTTCTGCTCACCGTTCTCGGGGTCGGATGGTATACGCAGCCCGACCGATACGTGCGCGGCTACGCGCCCCTGCAGCCCATCCCGTATTCGCACAGGCTTCATGCGGGGGTGCTGAAGATTCCCTGCCAGTACTGCCATTCAGGGGTGCTTCGTTCGCGCCTGGCGGGAATTCCGTCCGTCGACACGTGCATGAACTGCCACCGGGTGACCAAGACCGAGAGCCCGCATATACGGCGGCTAGCGGCGCTGCATGAGTCGGGACGGCCCCTGCAGTGGGCGAGGGTTCATGCCCTTCCGGATCACGTGTACTTCGATCACCGTCCCCATGTGAGCGCCGGCATCCTGTGCCAGACCTGCCACGGCGAGGTGCAGGCCATGGAGGTGCTTTCTCAGGAGATTTCGCTGCGCATGGGCAATTGCCTGGGATGTCACCGCGACGCTCACGATGCGCTGCCGGCGGGATCGGACATTGCCGGCGGGCCGGAACATTGCAATGCCTGCCACCGGTAGGCGGGGGAGTGGAGGGATGCCGGAGGAATTCATGAACGATGCGCAACCGAGCGGCGGCGCGGGGCTCGGCGAGCCCGGGGGCGACGAGCTGTCGCGGCGGCGGTTCCTGAGCCTGCTGGCGGCGTCGGCCGCTTTCGCCGCAGCCGCCGGATGCAGCCGCATCGAGCGCGGCAAGGTCGTTCCCTACACGAGGCAGCCGGAGGAGATACTCCCGGGCGTGCCGACCTATTACGCAAGCGCTTTCCAGGAGGGATTTTCGAGCCACGGTGTTCTGGTCAAGACGCGTGAGGGGAGGCCGATTCACGTCGAAGGCAACCCAGAGGATCCCTGCTCCCGGGGCAAAGCCGGCCTGCGGGCCGTGGCCGATGTGCTCGGGCTGTACGATCCGGATCGGCTGCGCGCGCCCTCGTTCGAGGGCAGGGCGGCGGACTGGGGCGCGGCGGTTGCCGACATGGCGCAGGCGCTCGACCGGGCGCGGGCGACCGGTCGAGCGGTGCTCCTGCTGACGGATGCCTCGCTTTCACCCACGCGCCGGGCTCTCGTCGCGGAACTTCGCAGGGCATTGCCGTCGCTGCGCCACGTTGCCTGGGAGCCCGCCGCCGATCATGCAGCGTTGCGTGCGGCGCGCTCGCTCTACGGTGAGGCCGTGCTGCCGGCTCTGCGCCTGGAGCGCGCCGATGTTGTGCTTTCGCTGCAGGCGGACTTTCTGGGGGGCGCGGCCGCCAGTCCGGCGACGATCATGGATTTCGCCGGGCGGCGCCGGCCGGCCGGAGCGCAGGATCCCGTGAGCCGGCTGTGGGCGGCCGAGGGCTGCATGACGCTCACGGGGGCCAATGCCGACCGGCGATTGCAGGTGCGCCCTTCGGGAATGGCCGCGCTGGCCTGTGCTCTGGCGCGCCGCCTGCACGAGGAACATGGAGCGCCTTTGCCGCCCGGCTTGACGGCCGGGGACCTGTCGCCTTTCGCGCCGGACGCCGTGGCACGGAATCTGGGGTTGGACCCGGCCGTTCTGAAGTCGCTCGCCGGCGACCTCCATCGTGCGCGCGCGTCGGCGCTCGTGATCGCCGGCGCGGCTCTGGCGCCCGAAGCGCACGCCGCGGCCGCGCTGCTCAACTGGATGCTCGGCGCCGAAGGCAACACGGTGGACGCTTCTCTGGCTGTGGCCCTGCCGGAGGCGGCGGATTTCGCCGAGATGCGAGCGGTATGCGAGCAGGCTGCCCGGGGGGAATTCGCTGCGGCCCTGTTCTGGGCGGCCAACCCGGGCCATTCGTTCCCCGATCAAGACCTCTGGAAGAAGGCCGTGGCGGGGATTCCGAAAAGAGTGCGCATCGGCCTGTACGAAGACGAGACGGCCCTGGATTGCCAGTGGAGACTGCCGGAGCATCACTGGCTGGAGTCGTGGGGGGACTTCGAGGCGACGCTGGAACTGTTGCACTTGCGCCAGCCGGCCGCTGCGCCGCTGCACGATTCGAGGCAGGGGGAGGATTTTCTGCTCGATTGCCTGCGATCTCTGGGCGCGGGTGCGCCGCCATCCTACGCCGAGTACCTGAAGGCGCGCTGGCGCAGGGAAGTGTATCCCGGGGACAGCCCGGTGCCCTTCGAGGATTACTGGCAGGCTGCCCTCCACGACGGCGTGGTGCGGCGCCGGGCACGGCCGCGCCCTGCGCGCATCCCGAATGCCGCTGCTCTGCGGGAGGCATTGCAGGCCGCAGCCGGGTTCTCGGGAGCGCCCGGAGGGCTCGAGCTTGTGCTGTATCCCGGGACGTGCGTTCACGACGGGCGCTATGCCAACAACGGCTGGCTCGAAGAATTGCCCGATCCGGTGACCAAGGTGACCTGGGGCAATCCGCTGCTGCTTGCGGATCGCGACGCCGCGAGCCTGAAAGTACGCGAGGGCGATCTGGTGCGCGTGACGGCCGGTGCGGCGAGCGTCGAGGTGCCGGTCGTCGTGCAGCCGGGTCAAGCGCCGGGAGTGATCGGTCTCGCCCTGGGGTACGGCCGCATGACGGGCCATGTGGGGGCCGGGGTGGGCGCCAATGCCTATCGCCTGGTCGACCCCGCCTCGGCATCGCCTTGCCTGCGCTTCGGCGTGCAGGTGACGCCGACCGGCCGGCGCAGCGTCCTCGCCAGGACCCAGGAACATCACCGCATGGAGGGCCGCGACCTGGCACGTTCCTGGAGCCGGTCGGAATACGCGCGCAGAACCGCGGGGCACGCGCGTTCGCATCCGGGCCACGGCGCGGCATCGCTGATACCGCCGCTCCGATTCGCCGGGCAGAAGTGGGGAATGGCCATCGACCTGTCGGCCTGCGTGGGCTGCAGCACCTGCGTGATCGCGTGCCAGTCGGAAAACAACGTTCCGGTCGTCGGGCCGGAGCAGGTCGCGAGGAGCCGCGAGATGCACTGGATCCGGATCGACCGCTATTATGAAGGCGACCCGTCCGACCCGCGCGTGGTGCACCAGCCGGTGCTGTGCCAGCATTGCGACAACGCTCCCTGCGAGATCGTCTGTCCCGTCAATGCCACCACCCACAGCCCCGACGGCCTGAACCAGATGACCTACAACCGCTGCGTCGGCACCCGGTACTGTTCCAACAACTGCCCGTTCAAGGTCCGGAGGTTCAACTTCCTCGACTATACATCGATGAAGAAGGAGCCGGAGAACCTGGCGATGAATCCCGAGGTGACGGTGCGGCCGCGCGGGGTCATGGAGAAATGCACCTTCTGCGTGCAACGCATCCAGGAAGCGCGCCAGCAGGCCAGGGTGGAAGGCAGGGCCGTCGCGGACGGTGAAATCCGGCCCGCTTGCGTGGCCGCCTGCCCCGCGGGCGCGATGGTTTTCGGCGACCGCAACGATCCGCACAGCGAGGTTTCGAGGATTTCGGAGGCCGATCGCGCATACCGCATGCTCGAGGAGCTCGGCATCGGGCCGGCGGTGACCTATCTCGCGGACATCGCCAATCCGCCGGGCGAAGGGGGTCGGGGATGAGTTCCGGAGC
>Ga0129301_1001307_pt1 | contig 12266 bp, 9 predicted proteins | sample ConPoolayeHmetaG_FD_94489 | JGI IMG/M metagenome (GOLD analysis project Ga0129301, IMG submission 94489) | Hot spring microbial mat communities from California, USA to study Microbial Dark Matter (Phase II) - Cone Pool mat layer H metaG ...
AGCTTCGGCATCTGATATGCTGCCCGGGGATGAGTAGCGAGAGGGCATGGATACACCTATAACGTTCTCAGCCCCGAGAGCATCTGCAGCTATGGTAGCTACCAAGCTAGAATCGACTCCACCGGATAAACCGATAACTACTTTCTCAAAGCCATTCTTGCGTACATAATCTCTGACGCCCAGAACAATCGCCTGGTATATCTCGGCAATCTCGTCTAATCTTTCAACTTGTCTTGGTGGCAGAGGTGGCTTGGCTGCCACAAAGTCTTCATTTGATACTTCGATCTTGGTGACCCGTCCTAACTCTTTTTTGACCCATGGTGTCTCTTTCCTCCGGCGAGGGTCGTGCAACTGTGAGCGAAATACCAATTCCATATCCAAATCAGCTACTATGAGATCTTCCTCAAACTGTCTACCTCGTGCAATAGGCTCCCCTTTCTCATTGAAAATTACGCTATTGCCGTCGAATACAAGCTCATCTTGCCCGCCAACCAAATTATTATAGGCAACAATAGCTACATTATCGGCTGCTCTGGTAGCAAGCATCCTCTCCCTAGAGAGTCCTTTGCCGGCATGATATGGAGAAGCGCTTATATTAATCAGCACTCTGGCTCCGGCATAAGCTTGCACTGTAGCCGGCCCGGTCTCATACCATATGTCTTCACAGATGCTTATCCCTGTGCCAATGCCGCAAATACTAAAAATGCTGTACCTAGTTCCAGCTTGAAAATATCTATTCTCATCGAACACGCCATAGTTCGGCAAGTAAAATTTGTGACAAATGCCCGCTAATCTTTTGTTGTATATCACAGCGGCAGCGTTGTATATGTCGCCGTCGCTGTCAACGAAGCCCACCACTATCGCCATGTCTGAGCTGTGCCCTATAATTTCGTTAAGGCTTTCCTTGTTTTGCTTAACAAACTGCGGCTTAAGCAGCAAATCCTCAGGCGGGTAGCCTGTTATGGCTAATTCGGGAAAGGTCAGCAGGTCAACGCCTAGCGACCTGGCTTCGTCAATAAATCTGATTATCTTCTCAGTATTGCCGCTCAAATCACCAACTGTAGAGTTGATCTGAGCCATTCCAATTCTGATGGTGTGCAACTTGCCTCCTTACGACAACAAATTATAGTATACCAGACATTAATAAGCATTTTTCGTAGTCTATAGAGGCTAATACAGAACAGGCCGCCCTCTTATTCAAATGCTCTTGGCCCACTCCACAGCGTTCAGAAAAATGCGGAAGCCATCCCCATAATCCCGCCGGGGCTCTCTGGTCCACCTAGGATGCTGCGTCCAACGGATGAATCGCTCCGGGTGCGGCATCAGTGCAAAAATGCGACCGGTAGCATCGCAGATACCAGCTATATTGTTCACTGAACCGTTGGGATTGTGAGGGTAGCCAGCTCGAATGTCTCCTGTCTCATCAGCATAGTAAAGTGCCACATTTGACTCTTCCAGCACCCCCGGTTCAATTACCACTTTGCCCTCTCCGTGAGCCACTGGGAGATACATAAGGCTTATTCCCCGTGTAAAAATGCAGGGGCTTGTTTCATTGGCGCGGAGGTAGACCCAGCGACACTCAAACCTGCCGGAATCGTTGCTGGCTAGGGTTAGCCCTTGCGAGAAAGGCGAGTTTTCACCCGTCGACCTAGGTAACATGCCAGCTTTTACCAAGACCTGAAAACCATTACAAATCCCAAGAATGAGCCGGCCATCGTCAACAAACTTTTGAATTTCGTCCCTTAGCTTGAGTCTCAGTTCGTTGGCCAGAATTCTCCCGGCCGAGATATCATCCCCATAAGTAAAACCGCCGGGTATGACCACTATCTGATAATTGGAGAGAATCCTCTGCCGGTGGATAAGCTCATTCACGTGGGACAAATCCACCTGTGCCCCGGCTTGTTCGAAGGCAAAGGCAGTTTCCACATCGCAGTTCGTCCCCGGGGCACGCAGTATCAGTGTCTTTACCTTAATTTTCATATCCAGTCTTACCAGCGAAGTGGTCTTTGCCAAGCTTCTTTGAGTTCAGCAATGGAAGCTGAAAGCACTATTTTTCCATTAAGACCGTAGACCTCGAGCCTCTCTCTGCTTGTAACCTGACCAACGGCGGCGAAATCGACCCCAGCCATTATGCTCTCGAATTTGCGTCTATCCTTCGGGGCTACCTCTACTAGGAATCTAGTATTTGATTCGGAGAAGAGCACATAATCATCTCGATTTATGGTTTCGCCCAGCGGCACTTGTCCCAAATGGATTACTATCCCTAAACCCCCGGCGAAGGCCATCTCGGCGGCAGCCACCCCAATGCCCCCCTCACTCAAGTCATGGCAGGCTCTAACCAGGCCCTTCTCCATGGCGGCGCTGAGCGTGTCCATGAGCCTCTTCCCCTTCTTGACATCAACCCGGGGCACTCTGTTCCCTACATAACCATGCACGCCGTAGTATTGTGAGCCGCCAAGTTCATTCCATGTGGTACCGACGATGTAGACGAGGTCACCCTCTTGCTTGCAATCCATTGTAACCGTCTTCTCCACATTATCCATCACTGCTACTGCCGAGATGAGCAACGTGGGAGGGATGCAAATGCTCTCTTTTTCAGACTCAAACTCATTATAGAGACTATCCTTCCCAGAGATGAAGGGTGTCTCGTAGCTGCGAGCAATGTCGTAGCAAGCTTGTGCTGCCCGCACTAACCCGCCCAGCCTGTCCGGCTTGTCGGGGTTGCCCCAACAAAAATTATCCAGCAGCGCCACCCTGCGAAGACTACCACCGACAGCGACGATTTGCCGCAATGCCTCATCTATAGCAGAGGCTGCCATCCAGTAGGGGTCAATGTCCCCATATTTGGGATTTATGCCATTGGTAACGATGATGCCCATATTTGAGTCGAGCAACGGTCTAATGATGGCGGCATCGCTGGGGCCATCATTGTTCACCCCCACAAGAGGCTTGACGACGCTACCGCCCTGCACTTCGTGGTCGTACTGGCGTATCACCCATTCTTTGCTGCAAACATTCCATGAGGACAGAATACGCAACAGGTCTTCCCGCAGATCAGTTGGCTGCGGAAAGTCTGGCTCTTCATGCCGTGGCGGCTCCCAGATAGCTTCCTTTTCCAGTTGAGGCAGCCCTTTGTGCAAGAACTTCATATCGAGGTCGGCAACCAGATTGCCTTCATAGAAAAGCTCAAGCCGCCGGGTATCAGTGAACTCTCCGATGACGGTGGCTTCTACTCCTTCACTCTGGAAAAGAGAAATCAATTGGTCGACCGTGTTCGGTGGCACAGCCAACACCATGCGCTCCTGAGACTCGGATATCCATATCTCTGTATAGGAGAGCCCTGAGTACTTCAGAGGGACCCGCTCTAAGTAAACACGCACGCCTGTTTCTTCAGCCATCTCCCCCACCGCTGACGAAAGTCCACCTCCCCCACAATCGGTGATACGACGGTATAGTCCCCGGTCTCGTGCCTTCAGAAGAACATCAATTAGCTTCTTCTCAGTAATAGGGTCGCCGATCTGAACCGAGCTAGAGGATATAGCCTCTGACTCTTTGGTAAGTTCTCCAGAAGCGAAAGTAACCCCATGGATGCCATCCCGCCCAGTCCTCCCCCCTATCAGAACCACCAAATCTCCAGGCTGCTGCTGACCCCTCTGGCTCATGCTCACAGGCAACACTCCCACAGTTCCACAGAAGACCAATGGATTTCCTATGTATCGCTCGTCAAACAGGATTGCACCGTTTAGCGTGGGTATGCCCAGTCGGTTCCCATAGTCAGCTACGCCGGCGCGGACACCCTTGAAAATACGGCGGGGATGTAACACCCCACGGGGGAGTTTGTCATAGGGAAAATCAGGAGGGGCAAAGCAAAACACATCGGTGTTCAGGATAGGCTTGGCACCCAACCCTGTTCCCAAGATATCGCGAATCACACCACCTATGCCCGTTGCTGCTCCTCCATAGGGCTCTAGCGCCGACGGATGGTTGTGCGTTTCTACCTTGAAGCAGATGGCATAGCGACCATCGAAATCTATTACGCCGGCATTATCTCGAAAAACTGACAGACACCAGGGCTTTTTCAGCTCTTCGGTGACTTTCATCACAGTGCTCTTAAGCAAGTTGTCAACAACAAGCTCACCCAGTCTGATTTTGCTCTTGAAGGTCTTGTGGATACAGTGCTCAGACCAAGTTTGTGCCAGAGTCTCGAGCTCCACATCGGTGGGATTGCGGCCCAGCTTCAAGAAGTAGTCCTTGATGCGTCTCATCTCGTTCAGATTCAACCAAAGTCTGTTCTTGCTCAGCTCCGTCAGGTCGTCATCGTCCAAGCTAAGCAAATCTACAGTGGTTAAAGTAAATTTGTAGGTTGGGGAGGGGAGCGTGACCATCTCTCGTTTCGTAACCACGTGCTGAACCAAGCTATTCACCAAGAGCTTATCGCAGATGGATTGGAGGTCATTATCCGAAAGGTCGCCCCATAGGGAGTACTTACGAGCGGTTTTCACCGATGTGACCGTAGTTATGCCGAGGTCACGGATTGCCTTGCTAACACTCGCTGCCACGGGATCCATCACGCCGGGATTGTAGGTTACCACAATGAGGTGGGTGTCCTCGCCCGCGACACTAGAGAGGGGTTCCTCGCCCCAAGAAAAGTCTTCAACCACTGAGTCAGCCAGCAGTTCCCAGCCAATCCTTTCCACTTCGGTTTCATCTAACTTCCCCTCCAGAAAATACACGTCGCTGACCCTGACTTCCTTTACGGTCGTGATGCCAATGTCCTGGATGTCTTTCTCTAGCTTATCTCCCTCGGGGTCGGGAAACCTAGGCTTTACTGAAACCTCAATTCGAAACATGAGATTTGCCTTTGTGTAGTTTCCAGCAGGCGATACACTTCAGGACTCCAGACAGCTACATCGAAGAATTTTGTCTTCAGGGCTGCCGGACATTTCCTGGTTGACCATACTCAAGAAATAGCTATGAAACCTTAGGTCGTCAGTGAACTCTGGATGGAAAGCACAAGACAGTAGCTGATCCTGCCTAATGGCGACGATTCTGCCGTCGGGAAGACGGGACAGGATTTCCACACCAGGCTCGGCCTCTTCAATAATAGGAGCCCGAATGAAAACAGCACGGAATGGCTGTTTTCCCAGAAGTGGTATCTGTAAGTCTGCCTCAAAACTGTCAACCTGGCTGCCAAAGGCATTGCGTCTGACTTTCACGTCCATGAGTCCTAGAGTCTCCATTTCATAATTGGATACGTTCTTAGCCAGCAAGACCATACCGGCGCAGGTTCCCCAAATCGGCAAGCCGTGTCGAGCCATCTCCCTTATGGGCTGAATCAATCCAAAACTTTCCATGAGCCTCCGTATGGTAGTGCTTTCTCCCCCGGGGATAATAAGCCCATCCACTGTATCAAGCTCATGGGGCAGCCGGATCGGAGGGGCTTGCACACCTAATTTTCGCAGAATCTCAATATGCTCTATGAACGATCCTTGTAGAGCGAGAACACCTACCTTCATATCTTGTCAATTTTGTGGCTTGATTCTCGATAGCTAAACTCGCTTTTCAAGCGCAGATTCAACGGAGTATCCCACGGGCCAGATTCATAATACACTAAACAACAGAACTAAGCAAACTCGTGAATTGGAGCACGCTATGCTTGACAGCCATGACTTCAGTGTAGTATTGTAGACGACGGTTGCCTATTACCTGTAACCAAAGGGACTTGCCATGGGTTTCGAAACACAGGACGTAGAAAGAAAGACACTCGCCATTCTCAGGATTCTGAGCCAATCGAGTGAGCCTGTTGGTGCTCGAGTTATTTCTCATTCGCTTAAGGAGCAGGGTGTTGGGTTAAGTGAACGGGCGGTTCGATATCATCTCAAGCTAATGGATGAGCGAGGATTTACACAGAGTGCGGGAAGGGATGGGAGGCTGATTACACAGCTAGGTCGGGAAGAACTGGAAAGTGCCCTGGTCAGCGACAAGGTTGGTTTCGTGGCTTCCAGAATCGAGCTTCTGGCCTATCAAACGGACTTTGACCTGAATAAGCATCGAGGCAAGGTTCCTGTAAATATCTCCTTTTTCCCCGAAAGGCAATTTAAGAAGGCAATTGAAGTTATGAAAGGGGCTTTTAAGGCTGGGATCTGTGTCGGTGACCTCGTAGCTGTGGCCCGCCACGGTGAAAAATTGGGCGAGATAACTGTGTCCCGAAGCAAGATAGGTTTGGCTACGGTTTGCAGCATCGTAATTAATGGCGCTTTGCTGAAAGCTGGCATTCCTATGGATTCCAAGTTTGGTGGCATCCTTCAAATTAAGAACCACAAACCCTTGCGATTTGTGGAACTTATCCAATACTCAGGCTCATCTCTAGACCCTTCGGTGATATATATTACCAGTAAAATGACAAGCGTTGGTCAGGTGGCTGAAAAAGGAGAGGGGAGGATTCTAGCTAATTTTCGAGAAATACCAGCTATATGCCAACCTGTAGCGGAAAAGGTCATCGCCAGGTTAAAAGAAGCTAATCTGGGCGGAGTGCTTATGATGGGCGAGGTGAGCAAGTCTGTGTGTGGAGTTCCTGTGGAGCTGAATAAGGTCGGGATAATACTTATGGGTGGGCTAAACCCTGTCGCTGCTGCTGTAGAAGCTGGCATAGAAGTGGAAAACCATGCCATGGGTACCGTAATGGAATATCAAGACCTGATTAAATTCTCGGATGTCATGAAATGAATATAGTGCGAGTCATACCCTGCTTAGATGTGAAGGATGGTAGAGTAGTCAAGGGCGTAAAGTTCATGAACTTGAGAGACGCCCGAGACCCTGTGGAAGCGGCGGAGGCGTATTGTCGAGAAGGAGCTGATGAACTTGTCTTCCTTGATATCGCCGCTACTGTGGAGGACAGAGGAACGAGGCTAGAGTGGGTCAAGAAAGTGGCGGAAAAGGTTACCATTCCTTTTGCTGTCGGTGGCGGGATTAGAAGCCTCGAGGATATGAAAGTCTTACTCGACCTTGGTGTGGATAAGGTCTCAATAAATACCGCGGCTGTGAGGAATCCTGAACTCGTAAGAGAGGCATCGATAAAACTTGGCAAGGGAAAGCTTGTCGTTGCCATCGATGGGCGGAAAAATCCTCTTGGGAGTGGCCTTCCACGGCTAGAGGTTGTGGTCAGAGGTGGTAATGAGGCCACAGGAATGGACATTGTCGGGTGGGCAAAGAAGGTAGAGAAGCTGGGAGCTGGAGAGATTCTCCTTACCAGCAAAGACGCCGATGGCACCAAGGAAGGATATGACCTGGAGATGACCAGAGCCGTGGCCGAAGCTGTCAGCATCCCGGTGATTGCTTCGGGAGGAGCCGGCAGGCTTGAGCATCTTTATGAAGCTGTGACAATCGGCAAGGCCGCAGCAGTTTTAGCTGCTTCTATCTTCCACTTTGGCGAAATTTCTATACTTGAAGCAAAACGATATCTAAAAGAAAAGGGGATACCAGTAAAAATATAAAGGAGGTAATAGATGACTTTAAGCAGGCCAAACTCCAGTGCAGCCACAGTAACCACGACCAGAGTGGCGGCAGCGCCTATCTCAGGATTGTGCGTTACCTGCGTTGATGGTTGCCCTGGCTATTGTGAAGTAGGACGGTCAGCGCTCAGGGGAAGAGAGATTATCTACCCGCAGCCCTTTGGCAAGGTCATCGCTGGGTCGGAAAAGGACTATCCAGTGGATTTCTCTCATTTCAATATTCAGGGGACCTGTGTCGGGGCGGTGGGCATTGCAGCCGACTCTGACAAGGCTGTCTTCTCTGCCGTTGACCTGTCTACTGAAATTGGTGCTAAAAGACAGAAGATTAAGATGAAAATTCCTTTCTTCACAGGCGCCTTGGGTTCCACAGAAATAGCCAGAGTGAACTGGGAGGGCACGGCTATTGCCATAGCCATATGTGGCGCGGTTCTTGTCTGTGGGGAAAATGTTTGCGGCATGGACCCCGATGCCGAATTCAAAAATGGCAAGATTATGAGGTCTCCAGAACTAGCAAGGAGGGTAAAAATATATCAAGACTGGTATCAAGGGTATGGGACGCTACTGGTTCAGGCAAACGTCGAGGATACTCGACTGGGTGTCCCTGAATATGCAGTAGAAAAACTAGGAGTTGAGGGCATTGAGATAAAGTGGGGACAAGGAGCAAAAGATATCGGAGGGGAGGTTAAACTGCCCACTCTGGAACGGGCACTCCAGCTCAAGCGACGGGGATATATTGTAATCCCTGACCCCGAGAATCCCTTTGTCCAAGAAGCTCATAAATTAGGCGGGATAGCCGAGTTTGAGCGGCATTCCCGTCTGGGAATGGTAGACGAGGAATCATTTTTGAAAGAGGTAGAGAGGCTGAGGAAAATAGGCGCCAAATATGTCACTCTCAAGACCGGTGCCTATAGACCAGCGGATCTAGCTCGAGCCGTCAAATTCGCTTCGAAAGCCAGAATAGACCTTCTCACCGTGGATGGTGCTGGTGGTGGCACTGGGATGAGTCCGTGGCGGATGATGAATGAGTGGGGTATACCGACAGTGTACATTGAAAGCCTTCTTTACAAGTTTGTTAAGAGGCTTGATGAAAAGGGCGAATTCATTCCGAGTTGTGCTATTGCTGGTGGCATCGCCCTCGAAGACCATGTCTTCAAGGCTATAGCCTTGGGGGCCCCTTACGTAAAAGCAGTCTGTATGGGGCGGTCTACCCTTACAGCAGCAATGGTCGGGAAGACGCATGGACACCTTATGGAGGAGATATATGGTCGGGGCGAAAAATATCATGAGATGTTGCTGCGTACTTTTACTGCTGCGGAACAGCTTAAAGAGAAATATGGGAAGGATTTCGACAAAATACCACCAGCGGCAATAGGCGTCTATACCTACTACGACCGGTTAGCTACTGGCTTAAGGCAACTTATGGCTGGGGAGCGCAAATTTGCCCTTAATCTCGTAGAAAGAAACGACCTAATGGCACTCACCAGAGAAGCGGCAGATGTTTCTGGAATTCCCTACATAATGGAAGCCGACATGGAAGAGGTGGAGAGGATTCTAGGATAAAAAGGAGGAAATATGCTCAAGACGGTTTGTATAAAGCATTGTGCCGAGCCATTCTGTGTGCCAGCATGTCCTTCAGGTGCCCTCGTGGCAGCAGAGGACCGGATTGACGTTGAATCAGATAAGTGTCATGGATGCGGGCTTTGCCGTGTAATGTGCATGACCTGGAGCCGCGACCATGTCATGAGAACGAAGAGCCGATTCTGGCTTGCTGGCAGACTGTAAGCTGGGGCGGGAATAGTCAAAGCCTTAGAATTCCGTCTGATGTTCTCCGGAGCATCAGAATCGAGGCGAAGCCTTAGTGTTAAAACCTCTATCCTTAGAAGCCTCTGTCTAATATATGGCTACAGAGTACCAACAACCATGGCAGAGCTAATAGGGCGCGTGCTTGGTTATTTCCGGATTCTTATGGACAAACAGAATAAATGCTTGCCGAAATTGATGTAGCGATTATTGGTGCTGGAGTGGTCGGGCTGGCTACGGCTCGCGAGATCGCACGAAGGGGGGAACGAGTTTTTGTTTTTGAAAAGAACCGCACCTTCGGGCTGGAGACCAGTAGTAGAAATAGTGAAGTCATTCACGCCGGCATTTACTATCCTGAGAACTCCCTTAAGGCTAAGCTGTGCGTAGAAGGCAAAAACCTACTTTACGAGCTTTGTGACAGGCGTGATATCGCCTACAACCGGCTTGGAAAGATTATCGTGGCGGCAGACGAAAACGAGACTACCCAGCTTGAGAAGCTTTACGAACAGGGTAGAAGAAATGGCGTCGAAGATTTGATGCTTCTTTCTCGAACAGAACTCCAAAAACTCGAGCCAAACATCCAAGCTAGAGCCGGGCTATTATCGCCGTCCAGTGGGATTCTGGATTCTCACACTTTGCTGAAGTGTCTTTATAACCAAGCCAGGGAAAGGGGAGCCGAGTTTGTCTTCAACACTGAGGTGGTAGGCGTAGAAATGGCAGGGGCAAAGTATAAAGTGCAAATAAAGGACCGCGATGGGATTTCAGACGTTATTGCACATGTTGTTGTGAACTGCGCTGGCTTGAGCTCTGATAAGGTCGCTCAGTTAGCTGGGATAGATATTGGTAAAGCAGGTTACAAGCTCCATTATTGCAAAGGCGAGTACTTCAGCCTCAGTTCAAAATACAAAAACCTTGTAAGCAGGCTCATCTACCCCACCCCAGAACAAGCTGGGCATGGAATTCATGTGACCATGGGGCTTGATGGTAGGGTGCGACTTGGACCGAGCGCTAACTATGTTGCAACGATAGATTACTCGGTCAATGACAGATATAAGCAGGCTTTCTACGAATCAGTGAGGAGATTCCTCCACTCCATTGAGCTTGAAGACTTGGCTCCCGAGTCTGCTGGCATAAGGCCTAAGCTTCAAGGACCGGACGACAGCTTCCGAGATTTCGTCATCGCCCACGAAGAGAAAATCGGCTTTCCCGGCTTGATAAATCTAATCGGAATAGAGTCACCGGGACTCACCGCCTCGCTGGCCATTGCCCGATACGTGAGCAGAATAGCCAAAGAGCTTTTTGATTGAAGCTATTAGAGGCAGGGTTGTTAATCTAAAGACAGCGTCTTGGAAATTGATATTTTCAAGTCAAATGCCACCTATATAAATAAAACGACTCACGAGGTATAATACCTTATCTGATTACAGAATCGAGGCAGTTCTAAGTGTTTGCGATACATGTAGAGAACCTAATCAAGACATATAATAGCCGACGTGTGCTTGACGGAGTTAACCTTGACATAGCGGAGGGCGAGTTCTATGCCTTAATGGGGCCAAATGGTTCAGGCAAGACAACATTAGCTTCAATAATTGCCTCAGTGAAAACACAAGATAGCGGTACCGTTGAAGTCTATGGGGAGACGCCAACACAGGCTAAGGAATTCATAGGCTACGTACCGCAGGAGAATTTCTCCTCACCCAAGCTTTCAGGAAAAGAAAACCTAGTATATTTCGCTAATCTCCTTGGCTACTCCCGGAGCCAGGCCAATCAACTGGCGACTCAGATGTTAGAAAAGGTTGGACTATCTGAAGAAGCTGATAAGAGAGTTGCCAAGTACTCTGGTGGGATGAGGAAGAGGTTAGAGGTTGCCACAGCGATTTTCCCTGGTATAAAGGTTCTTATACTGGATGAGCCGACGACTGGACTCGACCCTGCCGCCAGAAGAACCTTTTTCAGTATGATTCAAGAGATTATGGATAAAAAAACCAGTATTATCCTGATTACTCATATCGGGAGCGATGCCGAGCTAGCTTCAAGAGTGGGGTTAATTGACAATGGCAAAATCATAGCTGAAGGCACACCTGATGAGCTTAAAAGGAAACATGCCGTCGAGGATGTGATTACCGTGGAGACAGCTGTGAAGACCGATAGCATGCTCGCAGTATTGAAGGGTTATAGCATCAATGGAAAGGTGGCGGAATCCGAGGCTGGCTACAAAATTTACACGCGAAACGGAGACAGAGTATTAGCCGATGTGGTAAGAAATCTCGACCAGGTCGGACATAAGGTGATGCGTATCGAAATGGCACGGCCCACCCTGGAAGATGTCTTCTTCAGACTCACCGAAACGCAATTACACGAGGTAACTGAATAATTGAGGCAGATATCTGCAGCCTATAATAAGACAGTCAAGGAGCTGCTCAGAGAGAAGGCGGCACTGTTTTGGACCATAGCCTGGCCGATAATCTGGGTAATCATTGGCAGCTTCTCATTTACAGGTGGTGCCCCTCAGGAGGTGGTTCCTTATATCAAGGGTTCTATCGTTATTTCAATGATGGTTTTTGCATTGATGATAGCCGGCATGTCCAACCTTCCTGCCAGTATTGCCGGAGACAGGGCAAACGGTTTGCTTGCCAAGCTGAAATCAATGCCCATAAAACCTTACAAGGATTTCATCGGTAGAATCTCTGCCGTTATTACCCTTTCTTTGCTGGCAGCAGCCCTGGTTATAGTAATAGGCTTTGCACTCGGTGCACGTTTCACAGGAGCTGGAGTTGAGATTCCACAGGCTATTGGCTTTGTCTTTTTGGTGATTTGTGCCTCTGCTGGAGTAGGCCTTATGGCCGGCACATTAATTAAGAATCTTCAGGGCGCAATCATGACAGGTGTCGGCATTGCCGTAGTAACATCCGCCATATCAGGCTTATTCGCTCCATACGAGTTTCTGCCGGTGCC
>Ga0129301_1001313_pt1 | contig 12228 bp, 10 predicted proteins | sample ConPoolayeHmetaG_FD_94489 | JGI IMG/M metagenome (GOLD analysis project Ga0129301, IMG submission 94489) | Hot spring microbial mat communities from California, USA to study Microbial Dark Matter (Phase II) - Cone Pool mat layer H metaG ...
AGACCTACGAGAAGACCTATACTTTCGATGGACAGATATGTACCAGCGGGCAGTATCACACACACTTAGAGAATGAGGGTCCGGATGGCAACGGATGGTTCCAAGTGGATATCGCGTGCGATGGCCCGTGGGCGATCCAAGCGACGTTCACCATAATTGACTGTTCTGTGTATGTGCAGACAAAGTCGGAGAACAAAGTATCGGGCGACGATGCGTGGGCAGAGGTGGACTGCGACATACAGTCTAACGGAATCTACGTCACTTGGTAGGCCAACGGATAACGTGAACCTCCTTTTTTCTTTTTTTCCTTCTTCCTCACTCATGCAGGCTGTGGATCTCGTATCTCACGCTGTTCCCTATGCGGGTGCAGACTATGAATCTGTCCGGTATGAGGGCGGGGCCGGGAAAATCGTAGGACTCTCCCGATGTGCTGGGGGGATGATGTCTCGGATAGTTCCCAGTTCCCTTAACCCACAGGACGGTCCCCGGTTCTTCCGCTGTCCAAATCACCCGGACCCCATCGCCCCACCTTATCAGTTCGACCCTAGCTTCTGGCAGAATGAGGTTCCGCGACCAGAGAAGCCACACGGTACACGAGAGGCTGAAGGCTAGGATGCCGATGCCTAAGAAGGCCCAGATTCTGCGCTGCATCATTCTCCCTCCGTCTTGCCTTTAGACAGGGCCCCATTTATACTTTTCTCGCCCGTCGCTCGTGGCGCTACTCGTAGCGAAACATTCATGAGAATGTGAGCTACAATCAGCACATCTTGGATCTTTCTCTTCTTGTTCCTGGCGTACAGGCCGTAGTACCTTATCGTCTTGAACTGTCTAGGTGGTATGTGTCCTATGAGCTTGCCTATGAGCTCGTAGACGTGCATGCTCACTGTTTCCGTGTCGTCGTCGTGTCTGTACCAGAACTCGACCATCCTGGTGTGCGGGTTGTAGCTGTTTATTCGGGTTTCAGCTATGGCTGGGTGGCGGACGTACCTTGCGACGTATCTGCAGATGAACTCCTTCTCCTTGCCTTCGATCCTTCTCTTGGCGTAGACGTAGAATCCGTTCTCCTTCTCCCTGTAGAGCTGGTCCAGGAGGCTGTGCAGCTCCTTGTCGTGGGGGAGTTTCTCCCTGATCCCTGTGACCAGCTGGTGCTGCCACACCTTTCTCAGCTTCTCGTAGGGAAAGAAGTTGACATCCATCCGCCTCTCCCCGCCGTACTAGTCCCTTTCTCTGAGTCCCCGTCCGTCACTATGGCCTGGATGTGGGGGTTGAACTTGAATTCCCTGCCATAGGTGTGGAGGACTTGATTATCCCTGGGACTATCTGGAGGGCTTTCCACCTGTGGTTTACCACCTCCTCCAGCGCTGTTTTGACCGTGTCCATGACGTCCTTGAGTAGCCATCGGTGTTGTTCCAGGTGGGGCCAGAGCTTGTCTGGTGTGGTGAAGACCATGTGCCGATGGGCTACCTCCAGAAGCTCGGCGCTGACCTTGTCTGCCCATCTGTCGGTGTGTTTCTTCCCACAGGCCGAGGATAGGCGGCTCTTACACGTGAAGGGTACGATAGTGATGCGGCCACACTTGGGACAGTCGTAGGTTGTGTGTCCCTGGGCATAGTCCCTGCACATGAGCACCTTTTCTACTTCTTCTTTCTCCACCGGCCGGAACATTCATAAGGAGAGGGAGGGAAACTTCTGGCGGGTGGGATATGTGACGAGGTTGTTTCAGCTCTTTGCGGCTTCGGCGGCAGCATTTGCTTTGCGTCCATCGTAACCGTGCTCGCCGTGAAAGGAGGCTGGTGGGTTTGCCTTGGAGAAGCATGCGACCAGAGCTACGGAGTCGAGGGATACCAAGTGATTGCTCAAAACAACATCGTCTATGAACCAGATTGGAGCGGTGTCGCCTCCTTCGTGACGATCACCATGGCCAACGGGGACTGGTATCAGATCGGGCAACATCAGGGGAAGATCCCCTATAGGGAAGCCTTCTACCCCCAGGTGCACTATTACTTTGACTGGACCGAAAATGGGGTGTATGGATTCCATAGGTGCAACGATGACCCCGTCGGCACCAATCATGAGTTCAAGATCTACACAACGAGGGGGTATTACCCCAATGGGCCGTGGTATGCGCCCATCGACGGAAACGTGTACAACACGAGATACAACTTTCCGTTGAGGAACGGGGTCCCCTCTGCCCAGTGCGAATCACACGACAACCAGAACCAGATGGAGTACCACTGGTGGAATCTTAAGTATGCAGGGGCGGGGCTGAACCATTGGTATTTCTCGACGAACTGGGACCACGCGGACCCGCCTTGCCAACTACAAAGAGTTCCCGCCTCAGGTCCGAGCCACGAGTTCTATTGCCACGGACCCTGACCCTGGAGGGATGCACTACGGTGTATGGAAAGACTGCAAGGATGCTTGAAGGGGTGGTTGGCTGGAGGGCTTTGGCCTTGGTTGTTGCAGCCGGAGCCCTGATGGGAACCTTGGTGGGCCTCACCGCCTACTTCCTCAACGAGAAGAGGGCAGATGGCCAGAGGGCGACTTCGGCTGGGCCTCTCGGCATCCAGCAGCCGTATGCACCGATCAAGGTGTTGTGGGGACAGAGCGTAAGCCTCAAAGACGCCGTAACCAAGATGGGGTTTCCGATCCCCGTCCCGCGTAGCATCCCAGGGAGCCTCCGCTTGGCGGACGTCCGGGTCAGCATTGGCGAGTTGGGGCGACATGTGGTCCTCATATACTGCCCCGGCAAACTGGATGAGGATGGCGAGATATGGCAAGTGTGCGACAGCGGGGGCTTCTTCCTTCTGGTGTCCCGGCCATACACCGGCCCAGGCGTCGCAGACATCGTGGCTAGGGCCGAGCAAAACGAGATCCCCTACGCAGAAGTAAAGTCGATGGCGGGGCACGAGGTCATGCTCTCCCACAGCAACATGAATAAGCAAGCCACCTTCCAAGCCGGAGACCTGCTATACCAGATCGTGGCGAGTACTGAGATGAGCATGGAGCAGGTGGAGGCCCTCGCTCTATCCGTCGCTGAACAGGTTCCTCATAGTTGAGGTGCTGGTTGAGACCGGCTCCCCCCTGCAAGACCATCAAGCCGCCTTGCGGATGGAAACCCAAGCTTCGAACAACTTGCCCTTCGTGAGAGTGGGATGAGCCACCTCTGGAATGCGATTGCAGGCAATCACCTAGGCGGTGATGGCGATTGACGACTTCCTGCAGGCAGGCTGCGCGTCTAGGCGAAACCCATAAATTTGCAATGGCTGCGAACCGCAGCTCCCCGAGTGCCATGGTTCATTGGCTGCGTCAGGATGAAGATCGCTGCTGCTGCCCTGATATCGTCATTATGGGGGGCGATTCTTGCCAGAGTTTTTGTGGCGAACTGTCCCATCCCCTTTGGCATTCTTTACCGGCGATAGCGGTGTTGTTCTGCACGCCGAGGAAAGACCACACGGCTGCAGTTTGGGTTTGGGGCAGAAATGAAGTAGCCGGTAAGAACAAGGGAGATGGGAGAGGATGTGGCCCGGGTCAGGAAGGTGAACCTCTTCCTGCGGCCCTGAACCGCTGCATAAACGAAGCCTGCGATCAGCCCGATCCAGAGGAGGCCGAACGGTATGGAAGGGGATGCCACGCCGTACAGTCCGAAAAAAAGCACTGGGTGATCAAGGCCAGGCCAACCTCTCTACCCAGCAGCCCCATCTCATCCCCAGTAGACTGCCTCCTGGCGCCTCCTCTGAAATCTGTTGTGGTCCAGTAGTCTCCGATGGAGCACGATCATCCACCCTTGGTTAGGGGGAGCGGCCCCGGGACCGCAATGCCGATGTGATTCACCCACGTTGCCGCTCAGAGAGACTTTCTGATGAGGTCTGCCACCTCGTCCAGGTCCTCCCTCTGCGCCGTTTCAAACTCCAGTGGCGCCAGCACAGCCTGGACCGTCTTGGAGATAGCGTCCCCTTGGAATCTCGGTATGACGTGCACATGAAAATGGTCCACCATCTGGTACGCTGCTCTGCCGTTGCTCTGTATGACGTTGATGCCCTCGGCGTTGACTGCCTCCCTGACCGCACCAGCCACGCGCTTCACAATCCTGAAGACGTCGACCAAGATAGAATCGGGGACCTCATGTATGGTTTCCCAGTGTTCCCTTGGGATGACCAAGACGTGACCCGGATTGGCCGGGCGCAGATCCATGAAGGCCATCACCTTCGCGTCCCGGTAGACGATGCTCGCCGGGGCCTCCCCAGAGCTTATCTCGCAGAATGGACATCCTGCCATGTCCGATCATCGGAGGACCAGTATATACGTTGCCTCATCCCGCGGGTGCTTGTTTCAGGATGGCACCCGCCTCCGCCTTGGCGTGTCCCCGGCTGCGAGGGGGCAGATTTCAACCTGGCGGCGAGAGAGCCGCCGTGGAAGGACCCATGGTCAGAATCGTCTCAGAGCGGCTTTCTGCATTCCAGGGCAAGAGGGTCGTCAAGAGCTTCGGCAGTGCTAGGATCCAGGCCCCACGGATGAACTCCCTCGTGATCCGGGAGATATTCAGCAGAGGAAAACAGCTCATCATAGCCTTTCCCGACTTCCACGTGAGGATTCACTTCATGATGTACGGCAGCTGGCGCGTCGACGAGGAAAGGCCCGGGGTGACCCCGAGGCTGGGCCTTGACCTTGAAGACGGGAAATTGCGGTTTTACAACTGCTCCGTGCGGATCATCGATGGTGGGCTGACTGGGCCGGCCTTCGACCCCGAGATCGATGTGACCGGGCCGAGCTGGAAGAAGGACAAGGTCATTGCTCTGACGCTCCAGAAGCCGGACGAGCTGATATGCGACGTGCTCATGGACCAGGAGATCTACGCTGGCGTGGGGAACATGATCAAGAACGAGGCCCTCTTCGACGCCCGAATCCATCCAATGAGCGTCGTGGCCGCCATTCCCCGCGACGGGCTTTCGGACCTCGCCCAGAGGACCAGGGAATTCGCCCTAAGGCTATACGAGGTTGAGAAAGCGGGAAAGGGCTTCGGGGGTATCTTCGGGATTTATCGAAAGCCGAGATGCCCGGCCTCTGGGGACAGGGTCATCACCAAGAACACGGGAGAAAGGAACAGGGTCAGTTACTTCTGTCCCAAGTGCCAGGTGCTCTACAGGTAGACCGGCGCCGCCGAGGTCGTCTGGTCGGCTCGTGGAAGCGTCTAGACAGGATTCACTCTGCGATCTGTGGGATGGACGTGGAACTGCCGCGGGCCAAGCGCTTGGCCGAGCCGGGGCGCTTGAGCCGGGCACTCATCCGCTCAAGGAGGTGGATGTAGACCTCACCCACCTTCCTCCCCGTGCCGGTCAGCTCATATCTGTTCTCTCCCGGGACGGGGACCACCATGTACTTCTTGAGCAGGCTCTCTATGATGTGGCCGAAGTAGGGGATCTTCCTGTCTATTCCTCGCTCGATTTCGCCCCTGGACAGAGGCCTGCCGACCCTCGCCATATAGGCCAGGACCTCCCGTTTCAGAAATGTCCTTCCTCCGTACTCCAGCTCGGGCGATATGAACTCCAGGACGTAGCTCCGCTGGCTCTCCCCAAGGGTGAACAGGCTCGATACCTTGATCCTCGTCGAGGTGACTTCCACCTCGACGTTGTCGTACTCGTAGGAGTACACCGCCTCCGTCACCTCATGGCATCTCCGCGCCAGTCGGGAAAGGCGAGCGCGATCTGCCTCCTCGGAGCGCGCAGCCTCCACGAGCAGCGTCCTGATGCTCCTAACATAGGAGGACGGGTACCTGGGAAAGTGGTTGGCCCGGATGCCCTTCTCCACCTCGGACAGTGTGTCCTCGATCTCCCGCTCTATGTCGGCGTAGCTCCGTCGCCTCAGGCGGTGGAGCAGTATCGTGACCAGTCTGTAGTAGTCCGGGCGGAGGTAGGTGGGACGCGATACGACCATCTGGGTCCGGACTCTCTCGAGCTCCGACTGGAGCTGCTTTTTCTCCTCTCTACCTAGGCGCTTGGCCTTCTCCAGGATTTCCTCGTGTAGAACGATATGGTCCTCGCTTCCAGGAGGGGTCCTCTGGAAGCGCTTCAGAAGGCTGACTATCTCCTCCCTTTGGGCAGCCACCGCGCCTTCCTCGGTGCCCACTCGTTTGCCCCCGTCGGGCCTGCCGCCAGACAGTGATAGATGTTTCGTACGCAAAGCAGGGATGGCGCGCGCCTTCACACAGAGAGTGCAGCCATGGACCGACGTGATGCAGGGAGGGACCGGGATCGAACCTCAACGACTAGGGAGGCGCTTTCCGGCGTCCCGGGCCCGCCTAGCCTTTCCGATGCTTTGAAAGGGCGGCACCCGCGACCGGGCTTAAGCGACGCGGCCTACCGTCAGAGGCTCGAGGGTTCCGTCTCGGCATGCTCGACGATGAGGTAAAGGCTTCGCCCCTGCTCCTCAGGAACGATCGTTACCAGCATCCCCTGCTCGGCAGGGGCTATCTTTGATCTGGCCTCGGACCCGCATCCGTCTTCCCTCTCGTCCACCAATAGCCTAAGACGAGGGTCGAAAGGGATGGGCAGGCGGACGGCTTGCTGCCCTGACCTGGCCTGGAGGAAGTAAGCCTTCTCGATGCCGTTGGCCAGCCGCTCACGGGGAACGGGGGCGAAGGCAAGGTCTACCGGTTCGTCCGCGAATGCGAACCAGGATCTACCCGATGGACCGTCGATGGAGATGCCCTTGGTGCCGAATCCGCAGAAGGCCTCCAGATTCCCCTCCTTCTCGAGGAACGACATCCTGTACAGGCCCGCGTAGTTTATGACCCGTTTCCCGACCCTGAAGTCCCTTAGTTCCAGCCGCCTCGGCGGCAGGGCAGACTCATCGCATGACTCATCCTTGGGCCTGAAGAAGCCGCCGGCCCAGTTCTCGGCCACGCTCCAGTAGTGCCGGGCGAAGGACAGCGCCCCGTTTGGGGACTCGGCGACGAGGTAGTCGCTCGTGTTTGAGGCGTACTCCGCGGCTCCGGGGCCGCAGGCGGAGTAGATCCCCAGACTGGAAAGGATATGGAAAAGCGTCCTTGGGGCGTCTGGCGTTGATCGAGACTGGTCGTCCCTGGGGCGAAAGCCTAGGTAGAGCGCTCTCCCCCCGGACCGCGTTACGCGCAGCGCGCCGACGACCCTCCGCCTCCCTTCGAGCATCACCCGGGCAACGGGCTGCGACCCGCGGGGAATCACGGGAAACACGAGGTCCGGAAGAAGGTCGGTCGGGATCCGGAGGCTTGGGACCTCCCCGAGCGCACCTTCGAACCTCACGATGGCGTCCTTCGCCTTCATGCCCAGATGGGGCCTGCGGGCCGATCTCAGACCAAAGATGCGGAGGAACCGGGCCCTGACATCGCCTCTGGCGTCCAGGCAGACGGCTGGGGGGACGCTACACCAGACAACGGTACCTCCCTGCCTGACGATCTTCTCGATGACGTCGAGGGTCCTGCGAAGGACCAGGGGCTCGAAGAGCACGACAAGTGCCTCGTAGGTGAGGTCCTTGAGGCGGAAGCGCCCGTTGGGCAGGACATGCACAAGCTCGACGAACTTCTCCTCGGTGAGGTAGTCCGCGTACCCGTACTGTATCGTCCAACTGCCGAACCGCTCCTCGACGTAGTTGAGGTCGAGGGGGTAAAGACACAGGACTGGCGACCTGCGATGTCGCCAGCCCTGGACGTGGGCCATTGCCCCTCCTCCGAGCCCCATCGCGGCGGCAAGGTCGTGCACGCGATCGGAGACCGCCCGGGGCGCGCCCCAGTGGCCGTAATACCCGTAGTCAAGCTCGTTGTAGTGCCCGAAAGAGCATGCCAGGGCCGCACCGTGGTAGTTGCGGTCGATGTAGCCGCCCTCCGGATGGTCGGTGCCCATGCCGGTCAGGTAGTCTCCCCAGCGGAAGTAGTCATAGCAGGCGCTCTGGCTCTCCCTGATGCTTGAGGACCAGACGTAACGAGGGGTGTAGTCGTACCGCGAGACGGGAACCTCCATCTTCTCGGTGCCACACTTGCCCCCGAAGCCGACGCCAAGGTCGAACTGGTCACAGGTGGGAGATTCCTGCCAGGTCGCGTGGGCCCGGGTGAGTATCCGATGTCCGAAGAGCTTCTCGGCATACCTCTTGGCCTGGACAAAGAGCTCCACGACATGGTCCTGCAGCAGACGGAAGTAGTCCCTTCGCATCTTCCAGGTCTGGTAGATCCCATTGGGGCTCGGGCCCAGGACGTGCTGGTCGCCCCGCCTCCAGTAGTCCGGGCCGTCCCAGGAATGCTGCGCATAGGCGAAGTAGACCAAGTACTTGTGGAAGTCCCGGTACCCCGATCCATATCGCTTGCAGTAGGCCCGGACAAGCCCCGGGGTTAGATACCTCGTGGTGATCTCGGTCGGGCCGAAGTGGGCGCCGAGGTCCCAGTCGAACTGTATGTGCATCTCGTCAGAGTAGAAGCTGGAGTAGCTTATGCCTGCCCGGGCGTGATCCTCAATCACCTGCTTGAGGAACGGCAATGCATCCGCGTGGAAGTAATCCATCTCTTCGACATCGTAGACGATGACAGCCAGGACCCTGTCTCGTTTGCCCAATCCGTCAGCCTTGCCCACGATGCAGCCCTGAACGAAGCTGTAGCCCGAGCCGCTGGTTTTCCGCGTCGACTCATCCACCACAAGCCTAGCGGTGGAGGAGATGTCCAGGATCTCGGCCGGATCCACGTGCCAGCACGACGTGCCGCGGATCCGTGTCTCGCTGAAGGCGAAGGCCTCCACGTGGTTCACCGTCAGGTTGACGGGGCCCTTGTTGTGGAACCATCGACGCTGGATGGGCAGCTTGACTTCGTATCGACCCTCGGAGTCTATCATTCCCTCCCGGAACTGGCATGTCTGTCCGCAGTGGTCCTTAAGGCTCGAATAGGCAGGACCCAGGTCCAAGGGCGACATTACGCTGGCGCCGAAGCCCAGGCCGTGCTGCTTTGCTATGTCGTGGAGCGCGCGGAAGGTTTGGATGCATTGGTCGCTGGTTGGGAAGTACTTCCGCTCTTTTCCCCCGAAGAAGAAGTCGTACGCGACATCGACATGGGCGCCTCCCTTGCCGGGGAGGTTGCGGCAGATGTCAGTGAAACTGGAGTCGAATGCCCGGACCTTCATCCCGGGATCCTTCTCCAGCTTCTCCATTTCCTCATCGCTCGTGATTATGAGCGTTCCGCTTGGCCGCAACATTCTAAACTTCGGGGGGAATTCGAGTACGCGACGCATTGGAGTTCCTGCCAGCTCCCAGGTGAAAGACCGCTACAACGTTTGCGTCCCGACTTCCCCGCCCAATAAAGAGATTTCGTCAGGTGAGGTCTCCGAACCCTCGTCCGGCAATTTCCCGGCGGCCGAGGGTCCATCAGACAAACCGCCCAACACACGGCCGCATGCCTGACTGCCATCAAAAGCCTCCGTATCTGACCATCAACAAGGGCAACCCAACAGCATCCACCTAGCTCTTGCTCCGGTCTCTCGGTAACGAGGACACTCTACCAAGGCGTTGGTCGACCGTCGGCAAGTCCTCGGTTTCGCCTCGTCCACACATGGCCGCTAACTTGCAGCCTGATCGGCCGCTAGCCCCTCAAGGAAGCCAGGCTGGCCCGCAGCTTGCCTATGAAGGCAGGCCAGTGGTCAGGGTCGACGAACGGGTTCGGTCCGGCGGGGTTGGACTTGAGGATCTCGTACTTCTGGAAGGTACGGGTCTGGTTGGGGTGGGCCCCCAAGGGTATGTCGACCTTGATCCGCTCCAAGTGGTCCAGGGACCTTGAGTATTCCTCAACATCACCCTCGTAGCCCTGGCTCCTGTTCTCCTGCTTGAAGGTCCACTGGCCCGGGCCCCCGAAGATGAAGGCCGTGAGTTTCCTGCCCTCATGATGCAGGGGGATCTCGTAGCTGCAGACGCCGGGCGTGTGGCCAGGGGTGTGGTGAACCTTGATTACGATGTCCCCGACATGCAGCGTCTCCCCACCCTCGAGAACCCTGTCAACCTTGAAGGTCTCGAAATCCTCGATGCCGTAGATGTAGTGGGCGCAGGTCAGCTCGCTCCCGGTTTCGACGGTCCGGACATCCCGCCTGTGCACCGCCACGGGGGCTCCTGTGATCCTGGCCATCCTCCTTGCCCCGCCGGCGTGGTCGACGTGGCCGTGGGTGATGAGGATCATCCTCACATCCCGCTCTTTGAAACCGAGGTGCCTGATGCTTTGCACCAGGAGCGGAACGGTAGTCGAAAAACCCGTGTCGATGAGCACATGGCCGGCCTGGCCCACGATGACATGGCTGCTCACGTTGAGGTTGCCGACGTAGTAGACGTTCCCGATCATCCGGAAGGCCGGGGCCCTCAACTCTTCGGGATGCTTCCACTGTTGGTTGAGGCCACCAGGATTGCTGAGCCTCAGAAGACCACCAAGTAGGCCTCTCAAGAGCAGGGCCTCTTTACCGTTTCGCAGGGGCCCTGTGATATCGGATGAACAGGTTGGCAGTCTGAGGCGAGCGCCTGCCCGGGCGGCCGGATCACTATCGGGGTCGGGACAAGGAAAGCATCCAAGCCAAGGCCAGCATCAGCAAGACCATGCCTTGGGATGATTGCCTCCTGGGCATCTTCGCCGAGCACTACGCCGGGACCCATCTTGGACCTCGCATCAAGGCCCTATCGGATCTCATGGCCCAGGCCGCGAAGGGAGCCTCGCCCTCAGATAGGGTGTCGTTCGCCCATGCCAAGTGATTGGCGGAGGTCCTTGAGGCGAAGGTCGATCTCCCCCAGCACAGCACGGGAGGCGTACGTGAAGAAGGACGTGAAGGGGCTCCGCAGGACTTCGAGGAGATCCCGAGGGTCATCCAGCGCATGACAGGTGGCTCAAGGCTCACACGGCCCTCTGGCTTGAGGAGAGGAGGCCGTTCGGCCTTGAGGTTCTGCAGTCACGCTACGGGGGCCAGCTCGTCCGTTGGCCGAGATGAAGGACAGGATAGACGAATTGATGGAGGCAAGATCACGAACATCACGAAGTTAGACGAGGAGCCGATCAAGCTCTAGCCGCATCCGGTCCACGTCAGCGGCAGCTACGGGAGGATCGCGACGATGGACCATCAGGTAGGCCTCACCAGGGGGTCCCAGCCCGTTTAGGCCAGAGCGAGATCATCAAGAAGATCCTTATTGCGGGCCAGAAAGAGGCTGTCCACCCGTGCGGCTATGCGGAGTGCGTCCCGAGCGTCAGGTCCTGAGCAGCCAGACATCCGAGACGCGTGACCGGTGCCGCCAGTTCAAGTGGTCCTCGTCCGGCTTGGCAAACGTGACCTCGATCACCCCATCCTTCAGGAGCCGCTTCGGGACGGGGAACTCCTTGAACTGGCCCTCCCCCTTGTTGTACAGGGTGGGCTGGATCCTTTCGCCGTTGACCTCAAGGAGCGCCTCGCCGAAACCGGCGACGCGGATCAGGTAGTTGCCGTTCGGATCCAGGTTTTCGTACCGAAGCTTGGGCCGGTTGATGTAGGTCTGGGATGAAAGCCTCGTCCTGCTGTAGCCGCGATCCCACCATGCAAACCCGATCCCGAGGTTGTACAGCGGATCCACGTGGGGCGAGTTGGCTACGTTGCCGACGTCGTCGTAGAAGCTGCCCGGCCCAGGGTTCTCCCAGGTCCTGATCACCTCCAGCCGCGAACGCTTCTCCTCCTCGCTTGTCATCTGCCGGATCTTTGCGAACTCATCCTCCAGCCACCAACGGTTGTTGAGGGGATAGCGGAGGAAGTCAAGGACGCATCCCCTCTCGGAGCCGCTTGCGTGATATCGAGCGACGCTGGTCTGGAGTCCTATGGACTGAAAGAGGGATTCGCACAGATCCTCGATGCGCTGTCTGAGATCTTCGCAGATGGGCTCCGTATCGGCTCGCTTGACGGTCTCCAGGGCCCTTTCCATGGCAACGTCAATCCCGATCTTGTCCATATCCACGAGGATCGCCATCGCCTGCCTCTCCAGGCCCTTTTCGTAGATCAGCCTTCTGCGCGTATAGGCATCGTAGTAGGCCCGGAGCAAGAACAGCTGCCATCGCCAGTTCCCGGCCAGATGCGGAGCCCTCCTCTCCAGATCCTTCCAGTGATCAAGGGTCTTCTCGACAGTCATGTTCGCGGCAAGCGGACCCTCCCAATTCTTCTCTAGGGCAAAGATGCCCGCCGCGGCGTCATCCGCGACGTCCGCCCCGAAGAAGAAACGGCAGTA
>Ga0129301_1001314_pt1 | contig 12214 bp, 8 predicted proteins | sample ConPoolayeHmetaG_FD_94489 | JGI IMG/M metagenome (GOLD analysis project Ga0129301, IMG submission 94489) | Hot spring microbial mat communities from California, USA to study Microbial Dark Matter (Phase II) - Cone Pool mat layer H metaG ...
CGCGGGGGAGGCGACGGTTCAGGTGGGCGAGCTGCTGGAGGAGGGGGAGAACGAGGTCCTGGTGGTGACGCACCTGCTGCCGCGCGCGCCGGGGGCGCCTGGGATCAGGGATGGCGCTGGGCTGCCGGAGGTAAGGCTGCTGGGGCCGGGGGGCGAGGAGGTGGCGGCTGAGTGGGAGATGAGCGATCGCCTTGCTGGGGAGGAGTTGGGCTGGCAGGGCGCGGAGGTGGATGTGCGGCGGTGGCACTTCGTGCGCCTGGGCGCGTGGCGGGAGCAGGGCCGGCGGCTGGCGGAGGTGGCGGGGATCGGCTGGTATCGGGTGCCCTTCGCGACGCCTAGCGCACCCGACTGGCGCATCCCGTATCGGCTCCAGATCAGCGTCCGGGGCGCCGGGGAGCTGTATCTCAACGGCGCGCGGCTGGCGACGCTCGCTGCCGGTGGCGAGTACGCCGTTCCGCTGCCGGCGCCGCCGCTGCGGAAGGGCGAGGAGAACGTGCTGGCGGCCGCGCTCTACGGGCCGGGGTCCGACACGGGGCTGTATCGGGTGGCGGTCTCCGCCGACCGGGAGCACATGACGCGGCGCCGGAGGGTGGAGATCCGCTACTGAGCAGGGCGGCTCAGCGGCCCCCACGCAGCGCGTCAAGCACCGCCTGGTGGCGCGGGCAGTACTCGGGGGGCCCGCCAAGCTGCGCGCGGAGCAGCTCGCGCTGCCAGTGGGCGTTGTAGAGGCGGCAGTCGGGGTCGGGGCAGAACGGCTCTCCGGTGAGTTGGTAAACGATCGCCTGCATGGCATACCCCTTGGCGATCTCGGTGAGGCGGGGGTCATCGTGGTCCAGGACCTGGTCGCGGAACTGCTCCATGAGCAGGGCATGGGCGAGCTCGGGGCGGGTGGTCAGGCTGAGCCGCTGGCGGGCGAGGTAGAACTCGCGGGGCTTGGCGGGGGCCTCCACGAGGCCGGTGGTGGAGGTGAGGGCGGGCAGGCCGAGGATGATGGTGCGCAGGTGATAGCGCAGGTCGTCGTGGTCCCAGGTGCCGATGGTGCGGTTGGTGAAGGCGATGTGGACGTGGTCGAGGCGGCGCTGGTCCGGGGGCAGCAGCTCACCCAACAGGGCCTGTAGGCCGAGGCCGTCGTAGAGGACGCCAAAGGGCCCGCGGTCCTCGTTTTCCAGGCGGCGCCGCTCGAACGCGACCTCGGCGGGGGCCGGCTCGGCCTCCGCGGGGGGCGAGGCCGGGTCCCTCACCTTCAGTCTCGCGAGGCGTCGCGCCAGGTCGGGCAACGCACCCGCGTCCGCCGCGAGCAGGGAGCCGCGCACCGCGACGCGCCGGCAGCCCGTGGTGGCGGCGAGGTAGTCGCCCACGCCGGCGGCGTCGAGGGCGGGCGAGGCCCCGTCGTCGTAGATGGTGATCTGTTGCAGGCGCGGCTCGCTCGGCATGGGCAGCAGCCCCGCCAGGGGCAGTTCGGCGCGGCCGGCCGGCGCGCCTGTGGCGGCCCGCGCCGAAGGAGCGGCCTGTCGGCTGACGAACCTTCGACCCCAGGGGAGAAGGGTATGCACTTCGCGTTCTGCAACGAGGGCTTCGGCGACCGCCCCTGGCCGGCGGTGTGCGCGGCGCTGGCGGCAGCCGGGTATCAGGGGGTCGAGGTCGCGCCCTTCACACTGGGAGAGCGGGCCGAGCACCTGCCGGCGCCGAGGCGGGCGGAGCTGAGGCGGGCCGCTGAGGAGGCGGGGCTGCAGATCGTCGGGCTGCACTGGCTGCTGGTGAAGCCGGAGGGCCTGCACATCAGCCACCCCGAGGCCTCGGTGCGGGCGCGCACCCGGGACCACCTGCGCCACCTGGCCGACCTGTGCGCGGACCTAGGGGGCCGGGTGATGGTGTTCGGCTCTCCGGGGCAGCGCAGCCGGCTCGAGGGCGTCTCCGCCGACCAGGCCTGGGCGTGGGCGGTGGAGACGCTGGAGGGGGCGCTGCCGGCGCTCGCTGAGCGCGGCGTCACCCTGTGTTTCGAGCCGCTGAGCCCCGCGGAGACGAACTTCGTCACCTCTGCGGCGGAGGGGCGCCGGCTGGTGGAGCAGATCGGGCACCCGAACCTTCGGCTGACCCTGGACGTGAAGGCGATGTGCAGCGAGGCCCAGTCCCCTGCCGAGACCATCCGCGCGCAGGCCGACCTGCTTGGGCACGTCCACGCCAATGACGCGAACCGGCAGGCGCCGGGGTCTGGCGCGGTGGACTTCCGGCCCATCCTGGGCGCCCTGCGGGAGGTGGGGTACGGGGGATACGTGTCTGTGGAGCCTTTCGAGTTCGCGCAGGAGGCGGAGGAGGTCGCCCGGCGTTCCCTCCACTACCTGCGCGCATGCCTCCCGGCGTGACCGCGCCGGACCTGGAGAGCAGCCATGTCGAGACTCGAGCTGATCGTTCACGCCGGCCCGCACCACCGCCGGCAGTGCCCGGTGATCGCCGAGCTGCCGGCTGAGCTGGCCGACGCGCCCGGCCTTGTGGCCCGCACCGACGGCGGACTGGCGCTTGCCGCGCAGGCCTGTGGCGCGCACCCGCTGTCGGAGCGCTCGGGGCGGCGGGCGGGCTCCTACGTCGCCTTCATTCTCCCCGAGCTCCCCGCCGGGGAGAGCCTGCCGATCACCCTCGAGCCAGCGAGCGACCCGCCGCCGGGCGAGGGCGTGGCCGTGGAGGACGATGGCGAGGGCGCGGTGAGCGTCCGCGTCTGCGGCGAGCTGCTCACCGCCTACCGCTACCTGCACAACCCGGCCCGGCCGTGCTTCTTCCCCCTGCTGGGGCCAGGGGGCGTGCGGGTGACGCGGAGCTGGCCCATCGCCGAGGGTGTGCCCGGCGAGCCCACCGACCATCGGCACCATCGGTCGCTGTGGGTGGCGCACGGGGACATCAACGGGAACGACAACTGGAGCGAGGAGGAGGGGCACGGGGTGCAGCTCCATCGGGGGCTGCTGGCGGTCTCCGGGGGGCCGGTGTTCGGGATGGTGGGGGCGCTCAATGACTGGAACGATGCGCAGGGGCGCAAGCTGCTGGAGGAGCGGCGGGTGCTGACGGCCTATGCGGTCTCAGGGGATGCGCGCCTGTTCGACCTGGATGTGTGCTTCACGGCTACCGAGTGCGACGTGCGCTTCGGCGACACCAAGGAGGGCGGCATCCTCGCCCTCCGCGTCGCCCCCTCCATGGACGGAGACCACGGCGGCGTGATCGAGAACTCCTATGGCGCCGTCGGGGAGGCCGAGTGCTGGGGCCGGCGGGCCCAGTGGTGCGACTACTGCGGCGAGGTGGACGGGCAGCGGGTGGGCATCGCCGTCTTCGACCACCCCCACAGCTTCCGCCACCCGACGTTCTGGCATGTGCGGGACTATGGGATGTACACCGCCAACCCCTTCGGCTGGCGCGACTTCTCAGGCGATCCCGCCGCCGACGGCAGCCACCTGCTGCCGCGGGGGGCGTCGCTCTTGTTCCACTACCGGGTGCTGCTGCACCGCGGCTGGGCTCAGGACGCGGCGGTGGCCGAGCGGTACCACGACTACGCGAATCCGCCCCGGCTCACCCCCCGCGCCTGACGCCGAAGGGACGCCTTCCCCGGGGGAGAGCGCCGCGACATGATCGCTGGATCGTCACGCGCGCGTGCGCCAGCCCTGGACTGCGGCCGACGGCTATGGTAGCATGAGGGAGCGCGCCCGCTGTCAGCAAGGTCTCGGCGGGCGCGGTCGGTGAATCTGAGAAAGCCGGAGGAAGCCCTGGATGGTCCCTGAGAAGATCTTCAGCGTGGTGGGCGAGAAGGAGGTCACCCGCGCGATCGTCGGGGAGTTCGCGCGCGAGTTCATGGAGCACGTGGAGAGCGACGTGCTCATCGTCGGCGGCGGGCCCGCCGGCCTCACCGCCGGCCGGGAGCTCTGCCGCGCCGGCAAGCGGGCCTTCCTGATCGAGCGCAACAACTACCTCGGCGGCGGGTTCTGGCTCGGCGGTTACCTGATGAACAAGGTCACCGTCAGGAGCCCGGCCGACCGCGACCTGGACGAGCTCGGCGTGCCCCACCAGGAGGTGTCGCCCGGGTTGCACGTGGCAGATGGTCCGCACGCCTGCGCGAAACTGATCGCCTCCGCGTGTGATGCGGGCCTGAAGATCGCGAACATGACGATCTTCGACGACGTTGTCCTGCGGGAGAACAACCGGGTGGCGGGGGTGGTGATCAACTGGACGCCCATCACCGCGCTGCCCCGAGAGATCACCTGCGTGGACCCGGTGGCCTTGGAGGCGAAGCTGGTCATTGACGCAACGGGGCACGACGCGTGTGTGGTCTCGAAGCTCCAGGAGCGGGGGCTGCTGAAGGTCCCGGGCTTCGGCGCCATGTGGGTCGAGCGCTCCGAGGACCTGATCGTGGAGCACACGGGGGAGGCCCACCCGGGGCTGATCGTGGCCGGCATGGCCGTCTCGACGACCTTCGGGCTGCCGCGGATGGGGCCGACGTTCGGCGCGATGCTGCTGTCGGGCAAGCGCGCCGCCGAGGTGGCCCTCGAGAAGCTGGGCGCCTAGGGCCCGGTGGGCGCGGCAGGGCGGACGCCGCCTCCGCCCCACGCGCCAGGGGAGTGACATGGCCTGGAACTATGCGGTCTTCAGCGTGATGTGCCCCGAGCTCGACCTCGAGGAGACGGCCGCGCTGGCCGCCGAGGTGGGCCTGGATGGGGTGGAGTGGCGGGTGACCGAGAAGGCCCCCGAGCCCGTGACCCAGATCGGCTACTGGTCCGGCAACCGCGCCACCGTGGACATCGCCGATGTGGAGGGCAACCTGGCGCGGGCGAAGGTGATCGCCGACCGCCATGGCCTGCAGATGCCGATCCTGGGCACCTACATGGGCTGTGGGGACCTGGAGCTGGTTGAGGCGGCGATGCGCGCGGCGGCGAAGGTGGGGTGCCCCAAGCTCCGCGTGGGGCCGCCCCGCTACGACGGCTCCCGCCCCTATGGCGACCTCTTCGCCGAGGCCACCGCGCAGTTCCGCCGGGTGGCCCAGCTCGCCCGCCAGCACCGAGTCCAGGCCTGCATCGAGATGCACATGGGCAACATCACCCCCTCGGCCGGGCTGGCCCACCGCCTGGTGTCTCAGTTCGACCCCGCCGAGGTCGGCGTCATCTTCGACCCGGGGAACATGGTGGTCGAGGGGTTTGAGAACTACCAGATGGGCCTGGAGCTGCTCGGGGACTACCTCAGCCACGTCCACGTGAAAAACTGCCTCTGGGAGCCGGCCGGCGAGCAGGCCGGCGCGACCAAGTGGCGCTGGCGGATGGCGCCGCTGAGACAGGGGCAGGCCGACTGGTCGGCCATCGTCGCTGCGCTGCGGCGCGTTGGCTACGAGGGGTGGCTATCGTTCGAGGACTTCTCCGAGGGCGACACCCGGGCCAAGCTCACCGATGGCCTCGCCTACCTCAAGGGCCTCGAGCAGGCCAGCCGCGCCGGCCCTGTTCCCGCGCGCGACACGCCCCTTTGACAGCGCCCGAAGCGCGCCGCTATAGTGGGCGCGCGTGATCGGACACTCCAGAGGAGGCCGAGAGTGGATCTTATCTACTTCGACCATGCCGCCACCACGCCCCCGCGCCCGGAGGTAACGGAGGCGATGCTGCCCTACTACCGGGAGCACTGGGGCAACCCCTCCAGCCTCCATCGCTCCGGCCGCGAGGCCGCCGAGGCGATGGAGCGGGCGCGGGAGCAGGTCGCCGCGCTGCTGGGCGCGCTGCCGGAGGAGATCGTCTTCACCGGCAGCGGCACCGAGGCCGACAACCAGGCGCTGGTGGGAATCAGCATCGCCCGGGAGAAGAAGGGCGACCATATCATCACCTCCGCGATCGAGCACCACGCGGTGCTGCACACCGCGCAGTTCCTCGAGCAGCGCGGCCTCCGGGTCACCTACCTGCCGGTGGACGCGACCGGCCTGGTGGACCCCGACGAGGTGCGCCGAGCGATCACTGATCGCACCATCTTGGTCTCGGTCATGCACGCCAACAACGAGATCGGCACCCTGGAGCCCATCGCCGAGATCGGGGCCATCTGCCGGGAGCGGGAGGTGGTGTTCCACACCGACGCCGTGCAGACGGCGGGGCACGTGCCGATCAACGTGCGGGAGATGAACGTGGACCTGCTGTCGCTGTCGGCCCACAAGCTGTACGGGCCCAAGGGCGTAGGGGCGCTGTTCGTGCGCAAGGGGGTGCGCATCGCGCCCCTGCTGCACGGGGGCGGGCACGAGCGGGGCCGGCGCTCCAGCACGGAGAACGTGCCCGGCATCGTCGGGCTCGGCGAGGCGGCCCGGCTCGCCGCCCAGGAGATGGAGCGCCAGACCGACCACGACTGCGACCTCCGCGACCGGCTCATCGAGGGGGTGCTGGAGAGCGTGCCCGACACCATCCTCACCGGGCACCCGACGCGGCGCCTGCCCAACAACGCGAGCTTCTGCATCCGCTACGTGGAGGGCGAGTCCATGCTGCTGAGCCTGGATGGGGAGGGCATCGCGGTTTCGTCGGGCTCGGCCTGCACCTCGGGTTCGCTGGAGGCGTCTCACGTGCTGCTGGCGATTGGGCTGCCGCACGACGTGGCCCACGGGTCCCTGCGGCTGAGCGTGGGCAGGATGAACGATCGGGAACAGGTGGCTCGGTTCCTCGACGTATTCCCGCCCATCGTCGCCCGGCTGCGCGCCATGTCGCCGATCTCGGCGGGCCGGCCGGCGAGCGACTTCGCGGGCGCGCCAGACCCGCACGAGCACGAGCACGGCCACGACTCCACCGCCGCGTGAGCGCGCGGGGGTGGCTCCCTCCCTCCGGCGCGGGCTGAGCCGGCGCAGCGGACCGTGGCTTGACTGAGGGGGATGCGTGTGCTACATTCAGCCCGGGGCCCGACGCGCCTGGGCCCTGCACGCGTCTGGGCCGTTAGCTCAGCTGGCAGAGCAGGGGACTCTTAATCCCAAGGTCGCAGGTTCGATCCCTGCACGGCCCACGAGCGCGGCGGGACTGGGCTGGAGACGAGGGGCTGCCCTAGGAGTCTGGGCCTTGACCGCAGGGGTGGCGCGCTAGGGCAGGGCCTTCAGCTCGGAGAGAACCTCCGCGAGGTGGCGAGCGCGGGGGGCCTGGGTGAAGGCGATGAAAAAGGGCCACTCGCGCGTCTGGCGAGCGTCGTGGGTGGCGCCGACGCTCGCACCGAGGCTGTAGCCGTCGCGCCCGAAGACCTCTCCGCCCACCTGGGCCGGCCCGCCGGGGCAGGCGAGCAGGACGGCGTCGCCGGAGGCGGGGTTCTCGGCGATGACCCAGCGGTCGGCGCCCACGCCACCGGAGTAGTCGCAGCGCAGGCGCGCGGTGCGGCGGTCGGAGGGGCCGGAGAGGACGGCGTCGAGCTGGCTGGCGCCGAGCACGGGCCAGAGGCCGAAGCCGGCGCCGACCCAGCCAGGGGTGTCGGCGCGGCGCGCGGTCCGCAGCACCAGCGCCATCACGGCGCTGCCGGGGGCGAGGAGGTAGTCGAGGGCGAGCCGGGAGTGGCGGGCGCGCTCGTGCCCGGGTGAGCAGGACACGCGCACTCCCCGCCAGAGCACGCCCTGGCTCCCGCGGCGCTCGACGGGCCGGGCGCGGAAGCGCTCCCGGGCGAGCTCCCCCGGGCCGAGGCCGTGAAGGCTGGGCTCGATCCCGCCGAACCAGGGGTTCATCCAGGACATCGGGCCGGCGCTGGGGTAGGCGGAGCGCAGCAGCTCCTCGCGGCCGCGGCGCAGGGACACCGCCGCGCCCTGGAAGGCGGGGGCGATGGTGAGCGCGTACAGCCCGTTCTCGATGCGGAGCCGCTGGCCACCCTCCCCTTCAGGGAGGACGGAGATTTCGGCTGCCGGGTCGCCGAGGACGATGATGGGCTGGCGCTCCTGATAGTGGGCGCGGTCGAGTCGCGCGCGACAGGTCACGAAGTAGGCGCCCTCGGGCAGGCGGGGTCGGCGCTGCACGGTGACCGCCGCCGCCCGCGGTCGCGCGCCCGAGACGCGGCGGAAGGAGGCGCGCGCTGGCTGGATGGTGACGCCCGCGGGCGGGTCGGCCTCGACCTCGAGATCGAGCTCGAGCCGGCCGACGGCGTCGGCGACGAGCTTGGCCTGCGCGCGCTCCCCGTGCAGCACCAGGGGCCGGGGACGGAGGCCGAACTCGAGGGGCTGGCGGGTCTCCGGGGGGCGCTGCTCGCGCAGGACGCGGGGCCCGAAGAGCATCTGCCAGGAGCGGCGGACGGCGAGGGGGCCGCCCTCGCCGGCGAAGACGTAGACGGGCTCGGCGGAGGCCGAGGCGCCGGGCTCGAGGGGCGGGAGACTGCGCTCGACGCTGGCGCCCCAGCCGAACTCGACGCGCTCGGCGCGGCCCCAGATGAGGCCGACGACGGCGCCCTCGGCGTCCTCACGGGCCAGCCATCCCTCCGGCCAGCGGTCCGCCTCCTCGGGGAGGCGGTGCTCGATGAGGCTGCGGCCGGCGGCGCCCCACAGGCCGCGCACAACTCCGTCGGGGGTGGGGGCGGAGACGGCGCCCCCCTCTGCGCGCATGTTGGCGCCCGCGCGCAGGCGCAGCGCGAGCCGGTCGGGGGAGTTGTTGACGATGGTGTCGCGCAGCTCGATCAGGGGCAGGTTGGAGAGCGCGATGCGGCGCTCCAGGCGCACCCCGGGGCGGTAGACGGACTCGGAGGTGAGGACGGCGACGACCCTGCCGGACTCGCGCTCGAGCCGGGCCTCGGCCCGGGTCTGGAAGAACTCATCCCACGGGAAGGGGGGGCCGAGCTGGGGCGGGCCGAAGCCGGCGAGCTCGTGGCGGTTGCGGACCTTGTCGCTCACCTGGGCCCAGCCGCCGCGGCGCCAGATCGTGAGGCGGAGAAAGTGGGACTCCAGGACCGCGCACTCCCTCTCCACATGGCCGACCAGGTCGCCGGGGCTGAGGGCGTGGGCATAGAGGTCGGCGGGCTTGGGGGTGATGGTGCGGCCGCCGGAGCGGACCTCAGCCTCGACGCGGAGGGGGAAGGCGCCGGGCCCCGGGGCGGTGAGGGTGAGGGGGAGCTGAGCCAGGCCGTGGGCCGGGAGCTGGAGGATGGCGCGGCCCTGCTGGAGGCGGGCGCCGGCGGCGGCGACGCGCACCCGGGCGCGCGCCGGCCGGTCGAGCTCGTTGGAGACCTGGAGCATGACGCGCTCGGGCCGGCCGGGGCGGCAGGCCTGGCCGGCGCCGTCGAGGTGAAGCCCGATGGCTTGCCTGACCTGGAAGCCGGCCTCGAGGCGGAGGGGCGTGCCGTTCACGAGCAGGTCGGTGCGCACGATGGGGACGCGGGGCTCCTTGTCCTTTTCGGCGATCTGAGGGTCCACCTCGAACTCGGCCTCCAGCCGGGCGCGGCGGGCGACGCGCAGCTGCTCGGCGCGCTGGAGCTTGACGCCCTCGTCGGCGGAGGCGAAGAGGACGATGTCGAGGGGCTGGTCGCGGTGGTTGACGATCTCCCAGCGGAGGCGGTGGGGCATACCGGCGACGAGCTTCTCGTCGCTCAGCCAGCAGCCGACGAGGAAGTCATTGGTCTCGACCTCGAGCAGGCCCCAGGACTGGCGGTCGTAGACGAGGCGGAGGCGGTCGCCGTCCTCCTCCCACTCATAGGGGTAGACGCGGACCTTGCCGCGGCGGTGCTCGTCGGGGCGCAGGGAGAGGTCGCGCTTGAGCGAGCGGTACCAGTCGTGGCGGTCGAAGAAGGGGCGGGCGATGGGGTGGCGGCGGGCGCCCGGGGTGAAGTTCTGCATGTGGACGCCCCACTGGCCGGACTCGGGGGACCACATGAAGCCGGACTTCTTGTACAGGGGCACGGCCTTGAGGTTGCCCGGCCAGGTGTGGAGGTCGACGCGGGAGATGCCTAGCTCCCAGACCCGCTCGACGGCGCGGAGCAGGACGGCCTTCCCCAAGCCGCGGCCGTGGTAGTCCGGGTCGGCGGTGAGGAACGGGATGTAGGCCTGGTTGCGCTCCCCGGGGCGGGCGGCGACATTACAGAAGGAGACGATGCGGCCGTCCACCTCGGCGACGAAGGCGCCCAGCAGCTCCTGCTCGCGGATGCGCCGCTCCGCCTCCTGGGGCGTCTTGGGGTCCCAGCCGCCGCCGGGCCAGCCGCGGCCGGTGTAGTTGAAGAAGCGCGCGAGCCGCTCGGCGTCGCCGCGGCGCCAGTCCCGCTTGAGGTCCCTCGTGCGCATCCGCATCGGTGTTCTCCTTGTGCCGCCCGGGCCGGGCGGGCGAAAAGCAGGAACCGTGGGCGGTCGCCTCACCCACGGCTCCGGAGGTGTCTGGGGAAACGATCCGCAGGGCTAGGGGCGGCGCCTCCGGGCGGAGGGACGGTGCACGGTGAGCGATGGTGTATGCAGTTGCACGGCGCGGCCCTCCTTAATAGGAGCAGGCAGGAGGCACGCTCCTGCCCTGCGCGGTGTCGGGGCATGATAGCGCCCGAGGGGCGTGGTGTCAAGGGGCGTGGAGGTCGCGCGCGGCGGGCGTCGAAGCGAGCGCGAGGAGGAAGGCAGCCATGGCGCAGAAGCTGCGGGTCGGCGTGCTGGCCTCGGGGGGCGGGACGAACCTCCAGGCGATCCTGGACAACTGCGCGAGGGGCAGGCTGGAGGCGCGGGTGGTGGTGGTAATCGGGGACGTAGAGTGCGGGGCGCTGGAGCGAGCGCGGCGGGCGGGAGTGCCGGCGTACTGGCTGGATCGGCGGGACCGGGCCCGCTATCCGAGCCGGGAGGCGTTCGATCGGGCGGTGAGGGAGCGGCTGGAGGCGCACGGGGTGGAGCTGGTCTGCCTGGCCGGGTATCTCCGCATCATGACGAGGGAGCTGCTGGGGCCGTATGAGGGGCGGGTGCTGAACATCCACCCGGCGCTGCTGCCGGCCTTCGGGGGAAAGGGGATGTGGGGCCGGCGGGTCCACGAGGCGGTGTTGGCCTACGGCTGCAAGGTCTCGGGGTGCACGGTGCACTTCGTCTGGGAGGAGCCCGACGCGGGGCCGATCGTGCTCCAGCGGCCGGCGCCGGTGGAGGAGGACGACACGCCGGAGACCCTGGCGGCGCGGATCCTGCCCCACGAGCATGAGCTCTACTCGCAGGCGATCCAGCTCTTCGCCGAGGGACGGCTGCGGATCGAGGGGCGGCGGGTGCGCATCCTGCCCGCCGGCGGCGAGGGGTGACGCGATGGGGCGGGGCAAGCGGCAGGCGGGGCCGCGGGAGCCGCTGGTCTCGCTGGTCACTGGCCTGCTGGGGGTGCTGCTGGCGCTGAATGTCGTGCTGTTCTTCATCCATTCGGCGGCCATGCTGAGGCTCTCCCGCTATCAGCTCGACTACGGCGAGGGTCCTATCCTGCAGATTGCGCTGAACGTGGCCCGCGGCGGACCGTTGTACCCGCCGGTGGACGAGCCGCCCTACATCATCGCCAGCTACATGCCGCTCTACTACCTCCTGTGTGCGCTGGGGGCCAGGCTGACGGGGCCGAGCTTCCTGGTGGGGCGGCTGATCTCGATCCTGGCGACGCTGGCGATCGCGCTGTGCTCGGGGCTGGTGGTGTGGGACCGGACGGGGCACCGGTTCGCCTCCTTCGCGGCGGGGGCGATGATCCTGGCGATGCCGCACTTCATGGTCTGGGGCGGACTGATGCGGGTGGATGTCCTGGCGCTGGCGCTGGCGCTGGCGGGGTTCTGGCTCTTTGGCCGGGGCAGAAGGTGGGCGGGGGTGGCGCTGTTCGCCCTCGCGCCGATGGCCCGGCGGACCACGGTCGCGGCGATGGGGACGGCCTTCGTGCGGGAGGCGTGGGCCCGGGGGCCGCTGGCGGCGGGGCGGCTGTTCGCGGCGCAGGTTGCGGTGATCGTGGGGCTGGCGGCGGTGGCGCTGGCGGCCACGCGAGGCGCGCTGTATCACCAGCTCTACCTCCATACGGTGACCTCGGTGGGGCAGGCCTGGTCGTGGGAGCAGCTCCGGTCGCTGTTGTGGGCGCCGGGCAACCCGTCCCCACTGAAGCTGTGGCCAGGCTACTTCGCGGTCTGCGCGCTGGCCGCCCTCTGGTCGGTCGGGCACCGCGGCAGCCGGGACCTGCTGGTGTTCTTCGCCTTCGCCTGCGCGATCTTCCTGACCGGGGGCCGGATCGGGTCGGCTCACAACTACCTGCTGGAGCCGACGGCGGTGGGGGCGATGATGTTCGGGGTGATGTGGGCGGTGGGC
>Ga0129301_1001318_pt1 | contig 12191 bp, 13 predicted proteins | sample ConPoolayeHmetaG_FD_94489 | JGI IMG/M metagenome (GOLD analysis project Ga0129301, IMG submission 94489) | Hot spring microbial mat communities from California, USA to study Microbial Dark Matter (Phase II) - Cone Pool mat layer H metaG ...
GGGCGCAGAAGGCGGCTGAGACCATTGCTGAGCCCTTGAGCGATGAAGGATGAAGGCGAAAAAATCTTCAGCATAAATCAAAGCAATTATGAACAACTTTTTATTAGGATGAAGCCTAGGAATAGTTAATCACAATGAGGCATAGTGATGAAGACAAAGATAGTTTTGTGTCCATTAGGAGCACTGGCTTTCGACGAGAAAAACAAGCTTGTAGAAAAGGTCTTATTTCCCAAAAAGCCACAGATAGTAGCTAAGGCCCTTCTCAATGACGAGGCTGGAAAAATTACGGACGAAGTCGCCACTCTAGTCAGTCTGCTTCAGAATGTTGGCTATGACACCTTTGTTTTTCAGAGCGCAGATCTTGCTCGAAAAGTTCAGGAAACCATGGGCGTCAAGGTTGATTTTGCTAAGCCATTCAAAATAAGTGAAGTTCTTCGCTCTAACATAGAAAAGTTTGCTGTTGAATCTGGGTTTTCCGCGGATACAGAGGAATTCAGTCTCTGGACACATAAGGTCAGTATGGAACTTGCTAAGCTGCGTGTTAAAGGAGCCGTTGAGAAAAGAGACTTAGTCATCGCTCAAGCCATTCAGACCCTTGACGATTTAGACAAAACCATAAACCTTCTAATGGGCCGCTTAAGGGAGTGGTATGGCATCCACTTCCCGGAGCTTGACCGCCTCGTCGAAAAGCATGAGACGTATGTACGTTTAGTTCTGAAGCTCGGAGCCAGAGAAGACTTCAGTCCAGAGAGGCTAAAAAAAGAGGGGATCCCGGAATCGAAGGCGGAAGTGATAGCCAAAGTTGCTGAAACGTCCATGGGTGCAGACATAGGGGAGGCAGATTTGAAGCAGATTCAGGCTTTATGTGAAAACCTTACTAGGCTTTACGAGTTGAGGCAGACAATGGAAGACTACTTGGACAAAGGCATGGAAGAAGTTGCACCTAACACAAAGGCTATTGTCGGCTCCCTTTTGGGAGCGCGGTTGATAGCCATCTCAGGAGGCTTGGCAAATTTGGCTAGGAGACCAGCAAGCACAATTCAGGTTTTAGGGGCAGAGAAAGCCTTGTTTCGCTCGCTGAAAAGTGGGGCAAGGCCGCCGAAACATGGAATAGTCTTCCAGCACACGCTTCTGCATGAAGCTAAGAAGTGGCAGAGAGGAAAAATTGCGAGAGCTCTGGCTGGAAAGCTGGCAATAGCGGTGAGGGCTGATGCATTCGGAGACAGGTACATCGGCGACGAGTTAAAGGCTGATTTGGAGAAGAGAATTGAAGAGATCCGTGAAAAATACGGTGAGCCGCCCGAGGTTCCAGAAAGAAAGCTCAGACACGAGAAGAAGTGGAGAAAGAAGAAGCGTGCAGGCAAAAGTTAAGCCGCATCCAAGGTTCACTGGAATCTATCAAGTGATACTCGAGGATGGAACTCAGAGGCTGGCCACTAAGAACCTTTCGCCGGGCCGAAACGTTTACGGTGAGAGGCTTGTCAACTTCAGAGGTGTTGAGTATCGTGTTTGGGACGCTTTTAGAAGCAAATTGGCTGCGGCAATACTGAAAAACTTGAAGGTTGTTCCAATAAGACCCGGTCATCAAGTACTTTACATTGGCGCGGCATCTGGAACGACGGCAAGCCATGTTTCAGACGTCGTAGAGGAGAAAGGCCACGTTTACTGTGTGGAATTTGCGTCAAGAAGCATGAGAGAGCTCATCAACAACGTTTGCCTTTACAGAAGCAACATGTCGCCCATTCTTGAAGATGCACGGTTTCCTGAGAAATATGCAATTCTTGTTCGCGGAAGAGTTGATGACATCTACTGTGACATAGCTCAGCCGGAACAAGCCAAGATTTTAGCAGACAATGCGGATCTGTTTCTGAAAAAGTCTGGGTGGATAATGCTTGCCGTAAAGGCCCAGAGTATAGACGTAACAAAGGAGCCGACCGAAGTGTATCAAGGTGAGATTAGGGTTTTGGAAACTCGTGGTTTCGACGTTAAGGAGGTTGTAGATTTAGAACCTTATGATAAGGCTCATGTCATGATTGTGGCTCAACGATAGCGCTCACTTACTGTTACCAGTCAAACAGGTCACATTGTTTATATCTTCCAATGCAATGGGTACTTCCTGTGAACACCTGATGAACTGCAGCGAGACAGAGAACGCAGGTGCTGTTAGAGAGATATTGAGGGAAGCTGGTTTCAAAGTTTCGCAGAGATGCTCCTCACGCCCGAGCTGCTTTGACTTCGCTGCAAAGAAGGATAATGTTGCAATTCTGGTAAAGCTTCACTCGGACATAGATACGTTCTGTCCTAGTGATGCGTATGAGCTTAGAGCCATAGCTGAGCACGTTTCAGCCACTTCTTTGTTAATAGGCATGAAAACTCGTGAAAAACTATTAGAAGACGACGCTGTATACTCGAGATATGCTGTTTCTGTAGTTACTTCAAAAACTTTTGAAAACATCGTTTTTCGTGGAGCATTTCCATTAATTCACGCTGGCCCCGGAGGCTACTACGTTGAAATCGACGGAGAAGCCGTCAGAAGGCGAAGACAAGAGTTGGGATACTCTATTGGTAAAGTTGCAGAGATGGCGGGAATATCCAGAAGGACTCTTTATGGTTATGAGAGGGGTATGGCTGAGGCTTCTGTCACTTCCGCATATAACCTGGCGAAAGCATTAGGGCTTCCCGTGGCAAAGCCCATAAACATATTTGGAAGATCAGGTGGCCGACGTCAACGCTTCCTAGTGAAGGCTAGACAGGCAATTTCTGGAAACACTCTCCTCTCGAAGATCTTCAGAAAGTTCGCCGCTTGCGACATTACTTCCGTCAGAAAGGCGCCTTTTGATTTTGTCATAAGCGCTCCGGACGAGAAAGCAGTAATCGTCGGCGGCATCGCAACGAGCAAAGAGCTGAAATTGGATAGGCGAGTGGATGAAATCGTAAGTGTGAGTGAAATTGTTGGAGCGCATCCGGTCCTCGTAACAGAAGGACGAAAGCCGCCAAACAAACATATACCTTGTATCTGTGAGGAAGCATTGGCTAAAATTAGAACCCCTGAAGACTTGATTTTAAACTTGAACATTAGATAATCTTTTTCTGGAAAGCACCTTTTTCGCTTCTGGCTTTCTTCGCTGGTTTCCAAGATTTTCTAACGAAGGCTGGGTATTCGTCGAAACTGTCTAAGCACTGCTTGAGGAAGCTTATAGTCTTTGGATCCGTGGGATAGCCACTGCCGAAATCGCCATATTTTTTGGCCAGTTCCGCTATTTCTTTGTCCCTCTCCACCTTTGCAATTATTGAAGCTGCGGAGACTATGGGGTAGCTTCTGTCAGCCTTATGTTCAGAAATTATCTCCACTTTGAAAGGTAAGCTTTCCAAGATGTGCTGTTTGAACCGGTCTTCCAGAACGTCTGAGGCATCCACGTAAGCTATGTCTGGCCTCAGGTTTTCTATGACTCTTGCCATGGTCCTTGCCTCAAGCCTGTTCAGTCTATGGAGCTTTCTGCCGCCTTCAACGACAGCGTCAATCTCTTTCGGCGACAATTTCATCACAGCGCATTTTTCTGCGATACGCTTAATCTGAACGGCCAACGCTTCCCGTCTTGATGGCAATAGGAGTTTTGAATCCTTAACTCCTAACCGAATAAGCCTTGGAAGATCTCCTTCTTTCATAAGAACGCCTGCAATGACCAACGGGCCGATTACGCATCCCCGACCCGCATCGTCAACACCAGCAACTAACATCATGAGCTCACCTTTCATAAGGGCTATTTTGATCTTCAAAGCTATAACGCTTTATTGCTATTTTTGGCTTGTGAAGCAACCAGTGCGACAGCGCGTGCTATGAAATGAGTTACCTATTTAGTAACCGCTACTTTAAGTAGTTTGGTTACCAAATAAGTAACTATGACATTGCCCATTCCAACCTATGCTCAGCTGGCATATGCAATCTTGTATAACAGATTCGGAGACCAGCCGTTTGAATCCAATTATTTAGATTGGTTCTTGTCCAAGGGCATGGTTAAGAAGACGTTGCATGTTTTGGAAAAGAGGCGCTGGGTTCAAAGGGTTCGGAAAGGCAGCTATGTCTGTATCAACCCTGATGAAATCTTTAGAAGCATGGTCCAGTTCAGAGTGCCTGGATTGTTGGAGAGAGCTGGGAGGAAATTCTCATATACTGGTGCAAGCGCAGTTGAGGTCTGGACAGATTACAGCTATATACAGAGGAGTTGGGAGCACTCGCCCTACTTCGTGAAGGTCTTAAGAAAAGACTTGAAATCATGGGTACACTACTTTAGAGAACATAAGGTGAACGTGTTCGTTGAAGACGCGAAGCCAGCCATAGGGGAGTTTGTCGTCTTATTTCCCGAAGAGCGGTTTGAGTTTGAAGTCTACGGTGGCAATCCTGTGGATAAATTGAACGAAGTAGTGCGGTTCTGTGAGAGAAACATAGACGCCTTTGAGTATCCTTTGGCGTATTTGAAGAGCAAGTTTGGGGTTAAGACCAAAGAGAGAATAGATGAGAGGGTTTTGCAGGAAGTAGCAAAGGTGGTTTAGTGCTAGAGGCCAGGGAAGCGTTAATTCTTCAAGTTTTGAAAGGGCTACCTAGAGAACTCGTTCTCATAGGCGGCTACGCTGTTAACGCGTACGTTCCACCGAGGTTCTCAATAGACTGTGACATAGTTGTTTTTGAGGAGGTTGCAGAGGTTAAGAGGATACTGTTGAAGAACGGCTTTGAGGAGACGGAGAAGGGAGAAGTGCCGTACGGAGAGTACATTAGGTTCATGAGAAAGAGGGAGAAAGTATCCTTTGAACTGCTGCTCAAATCGGTGCTCGACAAGGACACCGGGATAGTGTTTGAGGACAGCCTATTTAAGAAGTATTCAAGGGAAAGGGTCACTGTGGGCAGAGCCAATCCAATCAGAATAAAGATGAGGATAGCCGACCCTGAACTGCTTTTCGCCCTCAAGTTTGTTTCAGCCAGAAGACAGGACATGCGTGACGTCTTCATGCTTTCTGGAACAGAACTAGACTGGAACCTGATCAAAGAAATCATAAAGAAGAAATGTGGTGAAAAGTTGATTGATGGAAGGACTAGACTGATAAAAGCCAGAGTCATGAGCAAGCACTATAGGGACAGCCTGCATGGAGCATTTGGAAAGATCCCTGACAAAAAATTCGCCATTTGCAGCTCAAACCTGCTTAGACTTCTTGATATACTGATACAAAAAGTGGCTTGATAAAAATAGAGTGTGACTCGCTCTTAGTAGAGCTTTAGGCGCGCGTGACTGGCAAAAAATTCGTTTTGTTTTAATTTTTTGGGCGTCTGTATTAACAATATTGTGCGCGACCTGAAACGTTGATTGAACCTTTTTGTTTTACGTCAATCGATGATTTTGACTTTTAGAACCGGTTTTCAATTATCCTACCTTTGGCGTAAGGAATGAACTCTCTTATGGTTTCAATCGAAGCTTTTTGGACTTTTTCGCGTAGTGGTTTTGGTATGCCTGCAGCCAAGTTTTTTAGAACCTCTCTTAATAGCGTTTTGCCTTCTTTTTCCCCTGGGGCAATTATGACGTGAATTTTTGTCTTCGTTTTCACATTTTCTACAGGACCGCCGACAAATTTTATTGAACCGTTTTCTTCCTCCACGACGCCAACGGCCACTTTAAGCGGCACGTTACGCATCCAATTTCTTTTTCCGCGAACAAAGAACGCTCCACGCGGCACGTACTCGCCTGAAGGCCCGCTTTTGCTCACCTGTTCCGGCTTTATCCAGTAGACGTCTGCGGTTCCGAAGTTCTCTCGCCAACCTCTGGAAAAGGCTGCGGCGAATTCGCCGGCTTCACGTAAGCACAGTTCGCTGGGTTGCTTACCTCGAGTTTTGATGACAACGAATGGGGCGCCAGTAATGTCTGTATGAAAGACAATGTCGTGTGGTTCAGTATACTTCTTGATTAGAACTTCGTTGCTCACCGCGTCTTTGCCTGCGACAACGAGGAACCCATCGGAAGAGGTGAACCACCGGAACTTTTCGAACCAATCCTTGCTTTTGACTCTCTGTTTTGTGAGCGCTTCTATGGCTTCAGCTGGTTTGGTGCGTTCTAAAGCTGTTGCCTCCTTCATTTTTGCTTCAGCTTCAGCTAATTTCTTGCGAGTCTCTTCTAGAGCTGCCCTTGCACCGGCCATTTTTTGCTTGAACCGCTTGCTTTGTTCATAGAATCCTGTGGCGTTTTCAAACAATGTTTTGTGCAGGTTCAAGCTGAACCGCAAATCTTCCAAGCTGACATTGACTGCAAAGTTTTCAGAGTCAAACGACTCGAAGAAAGCGCTTGGTTTCAAACCAGCCTTTTTCTCGATTGAGACTTCACGAACAACGCTATTCCAGTCCTTCCCCTCCTCCTTTGCTTTCAAGAATTTATCTAATACCCCTTGGAGTTCATTGGTATGCGAATAAATGGTGTCTCCGATGCGTTTATAGTGCTCTGCTCTGCTCTGTGCATCCTCAATGATTTTTTCTTGTTCGGCAGCTATTCGCCCCAGTCTTTCTACCTCGCGTTTCAGCTCGTCAACCTTTATACCAGCGGTTACTTTCTCGACGGCTGTGATTCGGGAATAGAATTCGTCTAGGGCTTCATTAAAACTGCCGTACGGTTGACTCTCAGAAGCCTCGTAACGTTCAAGCTTGAATGGTACGACATCAACGAAACCGCCGTCTTCGTCTAGAATGACGCATGGTTCCAGTTTACCTTCGGCAATGGGCAAAAGTAAGCTCTGGAGACTGCAAAAAATGGCGTCTACCTCAGAATCGCTTAAGGCGTTACAGTGTCTGCTTTTTTCAACGTTAGCCTTAAGCAGAATTTCTTCAGCGTAAACTCCGCCGATGCTTAGAAAACGCGTGAGACCTCTGACAACCTCGACATCGCCGAGTTTTACCAACGCTTCAGCCAGTTCTTCCTTATTGACTTTGAAGGGGTTTTTTCCGCTTGAAGGAGGAAACTGAAAAATCTCGTTACGGACGATATTGCGATCTCGCATGCGCTTATATGCTAAGGCTTGCAGAATCTTGCCGTTATCATTTACTAGAATTATGTTGCCTTCACCGAAAAGCTCTAGAATGAGCCTTATCATACCGGACTTAGTTCTGAAATAGAACGTGACAATTCTCTCAAACTCGTACTGCTCCACGTCGGCTAACCAGCCGGCTCGCAAGTACTTGCGCAAAGCCATGCAAAATGCAGGCGGTAGAAGCGGTTTTTCTAAAGCATAATTTGTTAAGTGCAGTCGTCTGCCAGCTTCTAGGGCCAACCTAATGATCGGCTTATCCGCCTTATGCAGTTTTAAAAGCAAAGTTTTCGGACCTAACTGGTAAATATTGTTTATGCGAGAATTCACTACCGCACCTTTCAATTCTTTAACAACTGCAGCAGCGTCAAAACTTGTGAATTCCTTCTTTGGCAACATTCTCCACATCATTCTAAAATCTAGTAATTCGGAAGCCTATAAATAGACACCCTAAAAATGAGCGGTTTTCGCTGCTTCCCACAAGAGCTTCATTCAGCACGAACTTGAATGAGTTCGGACGCATAAAAAGGTGGAAATGACGCATGATTGACAAAAAGCAGGATAGAATAGTATATAATAGGCAACTTTAAATTTGGATCTATAATATAAGTTGGAAGGATTGAAGGACAATGAAACCGGTTGAAAAGATATATTGGCTTAGGCTGGGTTTGGGCATTACTGCCGCTCTTGTATGCACAGCTTTTGGGTGGGCAACAGGAGTGATAAGCCCAGACGCATCCCTATACTTAAATAAGTTTATGAACGGCTTGTCCCTAGCATTGATTGTTTATTTGATATCCTACTACATTATAAAAGCTAAATTCCTGGCTAAGGTGGAAAAGCCGCAAAAACTGTTGACAATGGGCATAGGCATATACTTCATCTCATGGATAGTCTTCTGGATATTGTTCTACTCAATATTGGCAGGGCCGCCACCTGCGCCGCAGTAGACGTTACTCATTGTCTTTTTCCAAGAAATCCTCGATGGTTACTTGGCTTTTGTCGCTCTTCATAGTTTCTATCTCATTCTTGTCGGCAGCTGAACTGTCAGCGTTCGGAGGAGCCGGGACAACCACCCGGCTGAGTACACGCATGCAATCTGCCCAAGCTGAGAAGAATCCTCGGTCGAAATCCCCGTGAAGCCCGTTTCTCACATGCTCCATAAACTCACGCCTGTAAGCATGCAAAGCTGCTTTATCGTTTAAGTCCAGTTTTGAAAAGAGAGCGTACGCATCGCCATTGTTTTTGCGTGAAAGGTACATGCCATACAAAGCTCTGAAGTAGCCCCGATTCCACTCCGTCTTCTGCATTTTCTGCTTTAGCCTTTCCATCTCTCTTTCTGCTTCAGTGAATTGCCTATTAACCAGAAGCTGGAAATACCGTGTGACTAAGGCTTGTGGAATAGGCATCTTCAACGACCACGAGGTTTGGTTTTCTCCTCTTCAGAAACGTCCTCTATACCGTTCTCGGTTATTTTAAGGATTTCCTCTCCTTCGGGTAGATATGGGCTTGAAACTAGACGGGCAATTCGTACAGGACCATGCGCGGCTCTGCGCAGGTAAAGACGTGTGTGGCTTGTGTGACCTACGATGTGGCCGCCGATGGGGTGAGTAGCGTCGCCGAAGAACACGTCAGGCTTGGCCATAACCTGATTCGTAACGACAGCCACGGCATTGAAAGCCCTTGCTAGACCAATGAGTTTATGCATGTGCTTGTTGAGCTTCTGCTGTCTAGACGCAAGCATCTCCCGCCCAAGATATTCGCTTCTGAAATGTGCGGTTAAAGAGTCAACAACAATCAGCTTCACATTATTCGTCTTAATCACTTCGTCTGCGTTATCCAAAAGAAACATTTGATGATCTGAAGTGTAAGCCTCAGCGTAAATGATGTTTTTGACAACCTGCTCAGGGTTGAGACCTAAATGCCTAGCCATCTGCACAATCCGTTCAGTCCTGAAAGTGTTCTCGGTGTCAACGTATAGTGCAGAACCGTTAAGTCCGCCACGTTCAGGTGGCAACTGGACATTTACGCATAATTGGTGGCAAATCTGACTTTTGCCGCTACCATACTCCCCGTAGAATTCCGTTATGGTCTGGGTTTCAATTCCGCCAGCAAGGATCCTATCTAAAGCTTTGCTGCCCGTTGTTAAACGCAAAACGCTCTGGCGCATCTTAAGAAGCTCATCGGCCCGCACAAAGGAGACTCCGATGGAAGAGCGGGCAGCCTCGATGATTTGAAAGGCCTTCTTCTCACTTATGCCGACAGGTTCCAGTTCACGGGCCGTAGCCATAGCCAAAGACTCAACCGTGTGGTAGCCTAGTTCCCGCAATTTCTGAGCAGTAGCAGGACCAATTCCTGGCAAATCCTCTAAGAACTCGTACTTCTTCTTGCCTGTTGCAAATTCCTCCTCCTGTTCTTCCGACATAGGCTATACAACTCTTATGCTCAATCAGAGAACAGTTAGAGACAAGCCATATTTAAAATACACGAAGCATAAGAACCTTTGGCCTGTGGAGAGATAGGTTAAAGTGAAAAATTAAAGGTGACTCCTTAAGCTTCACTTCCAAATAAAGATAAGTCATAAATACATGGCGCTTTCTTATAAAAAAGACCTAGAAGAAGAGGTAGTAAATTTGGAAATTGCAAAGATTGTGGAAGAAGTCGCTTTCAACATATTGAAGCAAGCCGTTATCTACTTGCCTGAAGACGTCAAAGAAGCCCTAAGAAAAGCTTCTAAGGAAGAAACAAGCGCCACGGCGAAAACGCAGCTTGAAGCCATAATGGACAATGTTGAACTGGCTGAAAGATATCAAGCGCCAGTATGCCAAGACACTGGAACAATAATATTCTATGCTAAAGCCGGCTCTCAGGTGAAGAATCTGGACAGAATTGAAGAAGCCCTTGTAAAGGCGACGCAGAGAGCAACGAAAGAGGTGCCTCTTAGGCCAAATGCGGTTGATCCATTCACCCAGAAGAACAGCGGAGACAACACTGGACGGTTAATCCCGTACGTGAACTGGGAAATCGTGCCTGGCGACAGTCTAGAATTGACGGTCATGCCAAAGGGCGGAGGCTCCGAAAACGTCTGCGTGACAGGAACACTTGTGCCAGGTGAAGGAATAAGGGGACTAAAAAAGTTCGTCATTGACGCAGTGATAAAAGCTGGAGCTCAACCCTGTCCACCAACAATTCTAGGCATAGCCATAGGAGGCGGAGTGGATATATCGATAAAACTAGCTAAAAAGGCACTGTTGAGACCTCTGAACGAGCAGAACCCGGATCCGGAAATCGCTAAAATTGAAGAAGAAATCTTTGAAGCCGCAAACATGACCGGCATCGGCCCCATGGGACTTGGAGGTAAAACGACGGTTTTGGGCGTTCACATAGACTATGCATACAGGCATCCTGCGTCTTTTCCAGCAGCGGTTGCTTTTAACTGCTGGGCTTCCAGAAGAGCCGCTGCAAGAATCAGTGCAGATGGAACAATTGAATATTTAACGCGTAAAGCAAAATCGTGAGGTGAAACATATGGCAACCTACAAACTGAAAACTCCGATCTCCGAAGAGGAAATCCGTAAACTCAAAGTGAACGACGTCATATACATAACTGGAACCATAGTAACTGCGCGGGACCAAGCCCATAGAAGAGCCTTAGAATACTTCAACGAAGGAAAATCCCTTCCCATAAACCTTGAGGGTCTAGCAGTTTTTCACTGTGGCCCTGTAGTAGGTAAAGAAAAAGATAAATGGGTCGCCGTGGCTGCTGGTCCAACAACAAGCACCAGAATGGACATTTTCGAAGATCAATTCATCAAGAACTTCAAAGTCAGGGTTGTGATTGGCAAGGGTGGAATGGGAAAGAGGACTACTGATGCCATGGCAAAGTATGGTGCGGTATACGGTGCTTTCACGGGCGGAGCCGCAGTGTTGGCAGCGAGGGCAATAAAGAACGTTAAAAGCGTTGAATGGCTCGACTTGGGTGTGCCGGAAGCCATGTGGGTATTTGAGGTCGATGACTTCGGCCCGTTGGCTGTCGCTATTGATTCGCATGGGAACAACCTTTTCATGGACGTTGCTAGGAAGGTTGAAGAAACCAAACAGAGGATTTACCAGAAGCTGGAAATTTAGTCCATCTTCGCTTTTAACCCTTGTAAGGATCTTGACCTAAACTTGGTTACCGCCGTTCAACGCCGCGTAGAACAAGTTTAAACATCTTGCTTCCCGCTTCCTTTATTTTTATGTCTGATCTTTGATAGGGAGTTTGGATTTTGTTTCTTGTGTCAGAAGATTTAATATGGCATTTTCCAATCCAATAAATGGTCTAGAATAATGTTCAAAAACTTCAGAGATAGAATTGTCCTTTCAGGATTCGCAGTGTTAGGGATAGGAATAGCTTTGCTAGTGTTCACGTTCATAAGCGCTTATGGATTCTTGACGGCAAGCCTAGAAATAATCGCAACTGAGGATCTGGTTCAAACCTTTGGCGAAGCTTTAGCTCCGCTGATTGCTACCTGTATACGGATAATGTACCTAGGCATAATGGGCTGGATAGGTTCGCTAATAACCATAAGAGGAGTAACAATAATCGCTAATGCGCCGAAGGTCGAAACTGCCGTTCCAAAGAAAGTTGAGCCTGAAAAGGAAGAGAAGCTAGAAGCTAAATCTGCAGAGCCAGAGTTTGTAGTAATGCCTCTAGATGAAATTGAACAGCCACAATCCCAACCCCAATCCCAATCCCAATCGCAACCATCACGATCTAGCTCTTAAAGGTCTCATACAAAGTTAATCACCAGATGGGCGGCAATGAAAGTATCGATTCGCATGATAGGCATAGCTACCATGTTCTTTTGGACATTTCTGATTGCTTTCGCTGTCTCCGCAGTGTATTCTATTAAGGATTTGCAGTTTGACTTTGGCGAGGCTCGTTTTGGCATGAGTCCGAATCATGGAATACTTTTTTCTTTGCCAATATTCATCGATAACAACGGCTATTACAGTATAGACTCCTTCAACATAACGACGGAATTCTCAGACTCGGAAGGCGACTTTATCACGAAAGGATTCACGTTTGTACCGGTTATACCAAAGGGCGAGAACGTGACAATCTTTCACAACATCACCTTAGACCTTGA
>Ga0129301_1001321_pt1 | contig 12184 bp, 12 predicted proteins | sample ConPoolayeHmetaG_FD_94489 | JGI IMG/M metagenome (GOLD analysis project Ga0129301, IMG submission 94489) | Hot spring microbial mat communities from California, USA to study Microbial Dark Matter (Phase II) - Cone Pool mat layer H metaG ...
TAACATGATTGAGCGGTACTCCCGACCTCAAATGAAGAGAATTTGGTCTGAGGAAAACAAGTTCGACCAGTGGCTTAAGGTAGAAATAGCTGTCTGTGAAGCCTGGGCTAAGCTGGGCGAAATTCCCCGAAAAGATATAGTTAAGATAAGGAAAGCCAGCTATAACTTGAAGCGTGTTGCCGAATTTCTGAAGGTGACCCATCATGACATGACTGCTTTTCTTAACTCAGTAGCTGAAAGCCTGGGTGAAGAATCACGCTTTGTCCATCTTGGCCTCACCTCCTCAGATGTTATGGATACCGCCCTGGGTTTGCAGTTGACTCAGGCGGCAGATATCTTGGCAAAGGACGTGGCTGAACTTATATCCGTACTAGAGAGCAAAGCCGTAGAGCACAAATACACCATTATGATGGGGCGAACCCACGGAGTCCACGCTGAACCCACTACCTTCGGTTTGAAGATGGCTCTATGGGCTGAAGAAATGAAGCGAAACGCTCATAGGCTAGCTGAAGCCAGAAAAAACATCTCGGTAGGCAAAATATCAGGGGCAGTGGGCACTTATGCCACTGTACCTCCGCAAGTTGAGAAAATAGCTTGCGCCAAGCTAGGACTTACTCCAGCTCCCATATCAAGTCAGATAATCCAGCGCGACCGATATGCTCAATTCGTAACCACTCTGGCTATCATCGCCAGCTCCCTGGAAAAATTTGCCACTGAAATTAGAAGTCTCCAGCGAACGGAGGTCCGGGAAGTCGAAGAGCCTTTCGAAGCAGGGCAAACAGGGTCGTCAGCCATGCCTCATAAAAGAAATCCTGAGCTTTGTGAACGTATCTGCGGGCTGGCCAGATTAATTAGAGGCTACGCTTTGACTTCTTTGGAAAACATCGCCTTATGGCACGAGCGTGACATCAGTCACTCCTCTACAGAGCGGATTATCTTACCTGACTCCTGTCTGGCGCTGGATTACATGTTATCTATATTTACCTCCATAATGAAAGGGCTCAAGGTTTATCCGGAAAATATGCGTCGTAACATCGAGCTTACCCAGGGCGTCATCTTTTCCCAGAGGGTGCTCTTGGCGTTAATTGATAAAGGGCTACCGCGGGAGGAAGCTTATAAACTGGTGCAAGACAACGCTATGAAAGCCTGGGAGCGAAGGAAAAGCTTTCTGAGCTTGCTTGAAGCAGACAGGCGAATAACACGTCATCTGGGCAAAAAGGAACTGAACTCTCTGTTTGATTATGGGTATTACCTGAAACATGTGGATGAGGTCTTTGGGCGGCTGGGATTAAGCAAGACCAAGAAGCCCAAACGAACTAAGGTGGAAAGGTTAGCTCCACATGCTATCTAACCTGGGGCAACTATGTCTGTATTGTTAGAAACCAATCTACCTCTGCCTTTATTTCGGCGTGGCAAGGTCAGAGATGTTTATGATTTAGCCCCTGATTCAATCAGGGGTAAACTTCTCATTGTGTCCACCGACCGCATCTCGGCTTTCGATGTTGTTCTACCTTGTGGCATCCCTGACAAAGGAAATGTTCTTAACCAGCTCTCTGCTTTCTGGTTCAAGAAAACAGCCCATATCCTACCCAATCATCTTATCAAGGTGATTGATAGCGTGGATACACTTCGGGATGTCATTGCGAGGGCTGAAAGCCCGAAGCAATCTCAAGGGAAGAGAGGTTCCTCGCTTATGCCTGAAACAAACCTTATCGGCCGCTCTATGCTCGTGGCTAAAGCCGAGCGCATACCCGTTGAATGTGTTGTTCGGGGCTATCTCTCTGGCTCGGCGTGGGCGGAATACAAAGAGACCGGAAAAATTGGCGATATCCGCTTGCCTTCGGGACTGCAGGAAAGCCAGGAATTCTCCCAGCCTATCTTTACCCCCACTACTAAGAGCGACACAGAGCATGACCGCCCTTTAACCAAACAGGATATAAAAAGCCTGGGCGTTGAAGACCTTTTTGAGGAATTGGAGCAAAAAAGCTTGCTCATCTACGGCTATGCTCGGGATTACGCCAGACGCCGGGGCATAATAATTGCCGATACCAAATTCGAGTTTGGTTTCATCAATGGTCAGTTAGCTCTTATTGATGAACTGCTGACGCCGGATTCAAGTCGCTTCTGGGATGCCAGCCAATATAAGGTTGGTTGCTCGCAACCCAGCTTCGATAAACAGCCAGTCCGCGATTGGCTAGTAGCTTCAGGATGGGACAAGGAACCACCGGCGCCTATGTTGCCACCGGAAGTGATAGAAAGCACATCAAAGAGATACCGTGAGGTATATAGTAGGTTAACTGGTGGTATTCTCAGGGGGAAATAAGCCAGAGATTGTCAAGAGAAGCAAGTCTAAACCGGACGTAGCGCTTCACGATGTTCCTATCCTGCTAATATCTTGACCAACTGTAACAGGTTGGTATCTAATTCCTTCTTCTTTTCCCATGTTTCCCTCAATGGAGTGAAGGCTGTCTCTCCCTTCAATTCCCCTACCATGTAGCCCGACATGCCCTTGACCAGAGCATCCACAGCCGCTGCTCCTAACTTGCTGGCGAGAATTCTATCTCTGGCCGTCGGTGAGCCGCCTCTTTGGACATGTCCCAGTACACAAATTCGGTACTCCAGCTTCAATCTCTCCCATACTTGTTGAGCAATTGAAAATGCACCGCCTGCCTCATCTCCTTCAGCAACTATCACGATACAGGATTTCTTACCTCTCTTGAAGCTACGCTCTATATCAAGACTAAGCTGTTCTATGTTTGTCTCCACTTCTGGAATTAAGATATCTTCGGCTCCCCCAGCAATTCCTACCTCCAGTGCAATAAAGCCCCTGTTCCTTCCCATGACCTCGATGAAGAAGGGGCGTGGCAGCGACCCCGCCGTATCTCTAATCTTATCTATGGCATCCAAAGCTGTGTTTACAGCGGTATCGAAGCCAATAGTATAGTCAGTGCCATAGACATCGTTATCTATAGTGCTGGGAACACTAATCACCTTTACGCCACCCATTTCGGCCAGGGCTGTGGCACCGCGCAATGTGCCATCTCCGCCTATGGTTATCAATCCCTCGATGCCTTCCCGCTGCAGAACCTCATTCGCCTTCTTTATGCCTGCCTTGGTCTTCATTTCCTCGCAGCGAGCTGTCTCCAGGAAAGTGCCGCCACGGTGGATAATATTGGCTACCGACCTGCTGCCCAATTTCACAAAGTCCGCTTCCAGTATGCCGCAGTAGCCCCGCCGGATGCCCACAACCTCTAGCTTGCGGGCGACTCCGCAGCGGACAACAGCCCGGATGCAGGCATTCATTCCCGGAGCGTCACCACCGCTGGTTAAGACGGCAATCTTCTTCATAATAGTTTCCAATTTAGCTCGTATTCTAACACGAAATGCCTAGCCCGCTTCTTAAACCTTGTAGCTATCCCGATAATACACCAGCAAATATAGCTCCCTAAGCAGGTCAGATTCGTTATGCCTTATGATTTGCTGCAAATAGGTATCATCCCCGGTGCAAAGGAATCTTTGCCATAGCAAAGGGACGTCTTTGCCGCTTATCACTGGTTCGTTAAAATAGTGCTCCGCATGGGAAAATAGCTCGTCCAGCTTGGGCCACTTGAGGTAAAGTGCCTCAGCTTTTTCCTTCCAGGGCTGGAATAAGTCTATGCCTTCTATCTCAATCCCTTTAGCTTGCAGAAATCCTTTCTCAAAGGAGAGATTGTAGGCGTAAAATGGCTGGGGGAGTCTCGAAACAAGTTCTGCAAGCTGGGCGACAAACGGTGCTTCTTCTTCCGAACTCCGGCAAACTATCTCCAGGCGGCTCCCTTGAATATAGCCAAAAAGCACTATCTCATCCTGCCCCACATCAAGACCGGTGGTCTCCAGATCAATTAAGGTCCCTCGAGGGATACCTAACAGCAACTCTCGACTGTATGACGTAATCATGCCTGCATCTTCTTGTTTTTGCCATTATTATACAAGCCGGACTACATCAAAGATAGCATGTGTGCTGGCTGACCACATGGGTAACAATTGATAGGGAATAGTGGCTCAAATCTTCATTTTTGGGTGAGAGTTATAGTTGGAAAATCTTTCGCCAAAGGCCCTCGCTTTGCCAGTCGCCCGAGGCTTTGAATTCCATAACTGGTCAGACCACCAATTGCCTCTAACCCTGCCGTAAAAACTAGTATGATGGGGGGTTATAAGCCCGTCTTCCGTATGAACCACTTCCATCACGACCAGTACACCACAGTTGCAAACATATGAGAAATAGCCATTACCAATATCAACACATCCCCTAAAACTTTGCCAGGAGGAATGTGCTGGCTGGTTCAGTAGAGATGTGGTCTATCTCATTGTTTAGTAGTAGAATAATTCTAAAGGAGGCAATACCTGAGAAATGATGCGAACATGGTTCCTAGAGATTAGACCTCAGTTTTTGATAATCTCGGTTACACAGGTATTTCTCGGTACTTCAGTAGCCTGGTACCATGGTCACTTCAGCCTTCTATATTGTCTGCTGGCTCTCGTTGGACTACTCCTTGCCCACATCAGCGTTAACACATTGAATGATTATTTCGACTACAAGAGCGGGATAGACCTGGAAGTAAAAAGAACGCCTTTCAGTGGGGGGAGTGGCATCTTATCTGCCGGGCTACTCAATCCTGTCTCTGTGGGCAGGTTTGGTCTCGTCTGCTTTTCATTAGCCATTCCGATAGGCATTTATTTTGTTATCCTTAGAGGCTGGCTTTTGCTGCCCATACTGATAGCAGGCGCACTCTGTGTACTTTTATATACAACTCACCTGACAAGATGGGGATTAGGAGAAATCGCCTGCGGCTTAGGGCTGGGAACTTTGCCGATATTAGGAGCCTACTTTGTTCAAAGCGGAACCTATACCTGGGAGGTGGTTATTGCAGCCATACCCTCGGGGATTTTACTCCATAATGCCCTTTTGCTAAATGAATTCCCCGATGTGGAGGCTGACGAGAAGGCTGGGAAGAAGACTTTCCCTATTGTAATAGGAAAGAGAAAAGCATATTTATTGTACTCTATATTGCTCATAGCAATGTATGTGTGGATAGCTGCTTGGTCAGTAGCGAGGTTTATGCCAACATTTACCTTACTGGGTCTGCTAACACTTCCGCTGGGGGTCAAAGCAATGAAGGGAGCCCGGCATTACGATGAAGAAAGCAAATTGCTCCCCGCCCTGCGTGCTAATTTGATAGTAGTGATAGGCACCCAGGTTCTATTAGCTGTAGGATATATAATTGCAGCGATTGTTTAGTTTCCCTTTACTTTTTCAAGCAATTTTCTGAAATTTCATTGAAACTCCAGTAATACTCTCCTGCCGCAAATGCAAAATTGACGAGGTGCCACCACCGTGCTATCTTGGCTTAAACACAGACGAAGCAGACCGAAAATTATCGAAAGAAGTGCTGAAGTTATCTTTAGATAGATTACAAAGAGCCTCTAAATTTGTCTGGCTGCGAATTCTCTAGGCAAACGACTGCTGATGATAAGCGAACAGGGCATAAAAGAGCACTTGGGAGAACTTGATGCCACTCTAAAGGAGTGGACAGGATATCGCGATAGCGTCCAGAATGAGTTAAAGGAAATCATCAATAGAACCCCTCCATCTCTTCGCAATATTTTGCGATACCATATGGGCTGGGAGAATGAGAGGGGTTGTGCCCACCAAGGGAAGCCTGGTAAATTTGTCCGTTCTATTCTTCATCTTCTCAGCTGTCGAGCAGTAGGAGGAGACACAACACAGGTATTGCCATCTGCAGCAGCCGTGGAACTTGTCCATAATCTTTCTCTCATCCATGATGATATCCAGGATAGAAGTCATGAACGTCGCGGGCGGCCTACTGTGTGGAAGTTGTGGGGTAAGTCGCAAGCTATAAATATCGGTGATTTCATGTTTGCCCTGGCTTCTCTAGCCTTACTTAAGTTGCAAGATAATGGTGTACCCAGCGAAAAGATTGTACATTCTTTTTACCTCTTAGCCGAAGCCTGCAAGGAGCTTTGTGAAGGGCAATATTTAGATATCGAGTTCGAGAACAGAGTCGATATTACTGTAGAGGATTATCTCAACATGATAAGAAAGAAAACAGCAGCACTGATAGCAGCATCTACTTCGATGGGAGCTTATCTGGGTAAAGGAGAGGCGAAGGTACAACATTTTTATCAGTTTGGCGAAGCATTAGGTATGGCTTATCAGATTCGTGATGACACATTAGGGATTTGGGGTATGAAAGAAAACACAGGTAAATCAATGGAAGAGGACCTCCGACAAAGAAAGAAAACTTTACCAGTAGTTTATGCTCTTAGAGAGAGCAAGGATAAGGCAAAACTGAAGAGACTTTATTTGCAGGGGCATATTGAGAGTAAAGATATACCTATAGTGATGGGGATACTTGATCGGTCAGGTGCCCGAGACCACGCTCAGAATCTAGTTCGGCAATTTTGCCGCCAAGCCTTAGAGCAACTCGAAGCCAGCGGTGTGGAAAGAAACCGCCAGGCTCCTTTGACGCAAATAGCACATTTCTTAGCAGAACGCAATTACTGAAAAGGGAGTTGCTGGATATCTTATTCTGACCATACACGGGAGCATTAGATTGGCATATTGCGACGGCAACTGATTAGGCAAATACCCCGCCATCTATAGTGATGACTTGCCCCGTAATATAGCCAGCTCTTTCACTGGCTAAAAATGCTACCAGTTCAGCTATATCCTCAGGTTGGCCAAAGCGTCGCAACGGAATCATTGCTAATATAGCCTCTTTTCGTTCCGCAGGCAGCTTATCTGTCATCCCGGTAATAATAAAGCCTGGAGCTACAGCATTGACAGTTATATTACGGGACCCCATCTCCCGGGCTATGGTCTTAGTGAAAGCAATGAGCCCCCCTTTAGAGGCAGCATAGTTGCTTTGCCCCACGTTCCCGAATATACCAGCCACCGAAGATATATTAATGATACGTCCCCACCCCTGCCTCACCATAGACCTTAGAGCAAACTTGGTGCACAGGTAAGCTCCACGCAGGTTGGTGTTGATTACATCATCCCAGGCCTCATCAGACATTCTTAACAAAAGGGTATCCCTATTTATTCCAGCATTGTTCACTAGAATATCAATTTTGCCCCATTTATCAGTCACTTGCTCCACCATAGCTTTCACGGCTTCACTATCCCGAACATCAGCTTCAACTGACATAGCTTCCCCACCCAGGCGGATTATGCTCTCCACCACATTATCAGCATCAATCTTATTATTGGCCTCAATTGCCACATAATTAACTGCCATCTTTGAACCAAGGCTGGCAAGCTTCAAGGCAACGGCCTTACCTATGCCGCGAGAGGCACCAGTGACTAGAGCTACCTTCCCTTCTAGTTCCATCATCAGCCCTCATTCATTGACACGTTTAAGCACCAGACAGCAATTTTCACCACCCAAACCAAAGCTATTCTTCAGACATACATTCACTTGAGCCGGGCGAGCTGCATTGGGGACATAATCCAGGTCACAGTCCGGGTCAGGAGTCTGATAATTTATGGTTGGGTGGATGATGCCTTTGTTCATGACTAATATAGCGGCGATGCTTTCAACGGCACCGGCAGCAGTAATGCTATGCCCAATCATGGACTTAGTAGAGCTTATAGGGATTCTGTAAGCGTGCTCTCCAAACACCATCTTAATAGCTTTGGTTTCACAGGAGTCATTCAGCTTGGTGCTGGTGCCGTGAGCATTGATATAATCAACTTCCACAATCCTTACCTTGGCATTTTGCAAGGCAGTACGCATGGCATAAGCCTCGGACTCAGGGGCCGGAGCAGTTGCATCATAGGCATCAAAAGACCAACCGACACCAGCAACTTCTGCCAGGATGGACGCACCCCGCCTCCTGGCATGTTCATAGCTTTCCAAAACAACTAATCCGGCACCCTCCGCATAGACGAAACCGTTGCGGTTGAGGTCAAATGGGCGACAAGCTTTAGATGGATCAGGTTCACGGGAAAGGGCTCCCAGAATCTCCAGCCCAGCTATGCTAACTGGTTCCAGGCTAGCATCAGAACCACCGGCTATCATTACATCAGCATATCCTAGGCGAATGAAGTTCGTCGCTGTGCCTATGGCATCAACGCCACTGGCACAAAGGCTATTGACAGCGTTGTTAGGACCCTTGGCTCCCAGCATCATGCCCACCTGCATGGATGCTGCGCTGGCGCTTTGTTTGGTGGTGAAGAGCACGTCAACTCCTCTCGGACCCAACTTTTGAAATGCTTCCCATCCTCTGACGACGTAGCCCTGTTCTGTCATAGTGGAAATGATAACACCCACTCGCTCAGGATTTTCCCGAGTCATATCCAAGCCGGCTGATTGTATTGCTTCTTTAGCGGCAGCGACAGCAAACTGAATGGTTCTGGAAGTCCGGTCAATTACCTTCAAGTCCATATACTTTGTAGGATCAAAGCCACGCACCTCAGCATCCACTTTCACTCGAAACTTGCTGGCATCAAAGCGGGTAATAGGGCCGATGGCCGACTTGCCTACAACTAATCCTTCCCAGAAGTCTTTTACATTTAGACCCAAGGGATTAATAGTGCCCATACCGGTAACTACAACCCTTGGTATATTTAGCGTGCCCCACAAACCCGCCGAGTCTTTAGGAACTCTAGCCATGTTTCTCAGTCCCTCTTCCTAATAAGAAAGGACTACATATAGAGAAACCCCCATCAACAATAATGGTTTGCCCTCTTATCATGAAGGCTTCCTCACTGCACAAAAAAGCCACTACATTAGCCACATCTTCAGGGGTCACCCTTCTTCCCGCTGGAGTCGTTGGAATATTGTCCTGATTTAACCCTTCATCAAAATAGAACTTCAGGGCTTCCGTCTCCACAAAGGAAGCGGCTACAGCATTAACGCAAATGCCTTGAGGCGCTAATTCTATCGCCAGATAACGAGTTAGAGTTTCCAGAGCACCTTTGGAGACTCCCACAATAGCATAAGTGGGCCAGACAAGAAACGAACCTAAGCTAGAGAGGCTGACTATCTTACCACCCCTACCCTCCATTAGTTTAGCTGCTCTCTGAGCGCAGAGTAAACAGGCCCGGGCATTAATGTCCATAGTCCACTCCCAAGCCTTAGCATCTATATCCATTACCGAGCGACCGACGCCTGAAGCAGCATTATTAATCAAAATATCCAGGCGGCCAAATTTATTGCCAATCATGTCAAACATTTCGTCTATCTTCGCCTGGTCTCCCACATTAGCCCGGATAATTTCAGCCTTCACTCCTAGAGCCTGGATATCCTTAGCTGTTTGTTCAGCGGCTTCGCGACGGCGGAAGAAATTGACAACGATATCAGCACCCTGCGAAGCAAGTTTTAATGCGATCGCTCGACCAATACCCCGCCCACCACCTGTAACTAAAGCTAACTTCCCCTCAAAGGACACGGCTAAACCCTCTCCTTTTGCCCCACCCGACCCTCTACATAAGATACAAAATCACCGAAGTTCTGAAACTTTTGGGCATCTTCGTCAGGGATTTCAATCCCAAAGGCCTCTTCCACCGCCACTAATGCCTGCACTATATCCAGAGAATCCGCCTTAATATCCTTAAATGTGGCTTCCCTGGTAATAAGACTCTTATCAACATGGGTAATCCGGGCTATGATTTCTCTTATCTGCTCTTCAACAGTCATAGTTGACCCCCTTGGTGGTTAAATTTCGCTAATTCCGACTTCAGACATTCAATAATATCGGCTTTTACTGCTTCCTTGGCGCTTTCTATAGCGTTAGCTATTTGAGGGGCATGGCTAGCTCCATGCGCTATCTTGACAACTCCATCAACACCCCACAGAATACCACCAACCCGCTTCTCCGTTTCACTGGATATCTTGGTGGCCGGGAACAATGAATCAAACAACGCCTTGACCAAGACATCTAAAGGTCGGTACTTTCTCAACTTCCGTGCTGTCCATTCCTTGGCATAACCCGCGATGCTTTCATAAAACTTCAAGACAACATTGCCCACAAGGCCGCCACAGACGATAACATTGGCCTTGCCGTTTAAGATATCACCGCCTTCTATATTGCCAACAAAGTTCAAACCGCTATTTTTGAGCAAAGAATAAGCTTCGCGTGCTACTTCGCCCCCTTTACTTTCTTCACTTCCAGTGTTCAGCAGAGCTACAGTAGGGTTAGGGATGTTAAGGAACTTCTTGGCATACACCGAGCCAACAATGGCAAAAGTCAGAAATTGGTGCGGCTTACAATCTACATTGGCTCCCAAGTCTACCATTACAGTATTCGGCGCAAAGCTGCCCAGAGAGCCAACAATGGCTGGACGGCACACCCCATCCAACATGCCTATATATTGAACAGCACTTAGTGCTGCGGCTCCGCTAGACCCGGCACTAACCAATGCATCTGCTTCGCCAGATTTCACCATTCTTGCTGCTACCGCTACAGAGCAATTACGTTTCTCACGCACGACAGCAATGGGTGGCTCATATTCGGTGATAACTTCACTGGCTTCGACAACGCGGATGGACGAACCGTTGGTGAATTTATACTTGGCTAATTCCTTTTCTAGAATGGCTGGCGAGCCGACCAAGAGGATTTCTATATTGTCCTTCTGAGCAGCCAGTACCGCCCCCTTGACTATTTCGACAGGGGCATAATCACCACCCATGGCATCCACAGCTACTCTTATTCTGCCATTTTGAGCCATGTTTTTATTTTCTATCATAATTTCTATCCTTTGAGAACTTGACTACTGTCTCTCCTGTGACTATCATCTCACCCTTTTGATTACGGCACTCAAAACTGCAGTTTGCGTATGATACATCATCTTTCTGTTCCACGCAATCAATTTTGCCATTGATAGTCAGAGTATCCCCAGGACGGGCTGGCTCCTTGAACCTGGCTCTAAGCTTACCCCCCGACAGCCAACTTCGGCCAAAAGCCGAAGTCATCATCTCCGACACATAAGCTAGGTTAAGCATACCATGAGCAATAGTGCCACCCAAAGGAGTCTTAGCCGCGTAAGACTCATCTACATGGATGGGATTAAAATCACCCGATGCTTCAGCATAAAGATTAATCTTCTCCTGGGTGATATGTTTTATCACTGGATTGAGAGCCTTACCTTCTTGAATCTCTGTGAGCATTTTCTTCCTAGGTGGGCAATGCGATGGTTGCCCTTCCTGATTGCACTTTTTCCTTGCCCTCGTCGAAAACCTCGAGCTCTAGGATTAACATGCTCATTTTGCCCCGCGTTATCTTTTGCATCACTCTGGTATGACACTCTATCATGGCCCCAATGGGCACCAGTTTGAAAAACTCTAACTCTTGTGAAGCATGTATAACGACAGTCCCCGCTGGCGGGGAAAAGGACTTTGTCATAGCCGCTATGGCACAGGCCGTAATAGCCAAAGGAGGAACAAATCTATCACCTGCACTATCCACGGCTTTCAGATATTTGGAGACGAGGGAGGCACTCAGTTCATAGGTTGCAGGAGGGAACTTGTAGCCGGGTATTAGTTCGTCACAGCTTATAACTTCGGCTGACATTTGATTAGTTTGATACATCGGTATACTATGTATTATTACATTATACACGGCTACTAATTCTTGTCAATACCTTGTTATTTTTACAATGAGCTTTGCTATCGACAGGATTAACTTAAAATCAACCTGTCACACTAGGATTCCTTGAATTGGTGGCATATATATAAGAATGAAAAGGCTATTGGGCAAAGTTCACGAGCTACACTGGAATTCCGTATAGTTCTTTGTGCAATGGGCTCGGTAGGATTCGAACCTACGACCAACCGGTTATGAGCCGGCCGCTCTGCCCCTGAGCTACGAGCCCGCTTTCCCACATAAGGGAAGTGTCACTTTTCCTGCCAATTGAATTTGCGTGGAGCGGGAGACGGGACTCGAACCCGCGACCACCTGCTTGGAAGGCAGGCACTCTACCACTGAGTTACTCCCGCGAAACTGAATCTATTTTACCTCAAATATTATAGTTGGTAAACAAGGCGCTATATCTCTAAATCGTTGACGGACAAAGCTTTTTGTTTTAGACTTACTTCCCTGATATGCATATTCTAGCAAACAAGGCGAGGGCACCGGGACTTGGCTTGAGTGCCCTAATTTTGTGTCTATCCAGGAGGTA
>Ga0129301_1001323_pt1 | contig 12179 bp, 4 predicted proteins | sample ConPoolayeHmetaG_FD_94489 | JGI IMG/M metagenome (GOLD analysis project Ga0129301, IMG submission 94489) | Hot spring microbial mat communities from California, USA to study Microbial Dark Matter (Phase II) - Cone Pool mat layer H metaG ...
GCTTGCACCTGTAATCATGTTTTTAACGAAGTCTCTGTGGCCTGGGGCATCGATAACCGTGAAGTAGTATTTTTTGGTTTCAAATTTTAGGAATCTGAGGTCTATTGTTAAGCCTCTTTCCCGCTCCTCTTTTAGGTTGTCGAGAATCCATGCGAACTTGAAGGTTTCCTTGCCTAGTTTCCTGGCTTCTTCTTCGTAGGCTTTCACTGTTCTTTCGTCAATAACGCCTGCCAAGTATAGCATGTGCCCAGTGGTCGTTGACTTTCCATGGTCCACATGTCCCATTATCACTAGGTTTAAGTGGGGTTTTTCTGTTTTACTCATTCTTTTTCCTCCATACTTTAAACTCTTTTCAGTTTCCCTTTAAATTTAGTGAATTCGTTTACACAACTGTTTATTCAGTTATTTTAAGTTTACCATCATAATTCTGCGTTTATTATCCATACTTTGAAAACCTCGTAGGTCTTCGGTAATAACTTATAACTGTTCCACCTATTCTACGCTCATCATATTTTATAAACCTGCAGCTCTCCTTCTCACTTTGTCGAAGCACGAAAACATTGATCAGTAGGAGGCGCCTAGCATAGCTTGAATGTTGCCAGTTGACACCGCAAGAGGCGGATTATGAGGATTTGAAGAGGGAGTATGCCAAGCTCGTTGAAAACCCGAAGTGCTCCATTATAATGTTGAAGGATGAATTAGAAACCTTGCAAGGCTTGGCTGTTGACTATGGGCTGGACTTCAAAGACATGCACAACGCAGACGAGATTATAGCCAAGCTTTTAGCCACGACGGACATTCCAGACGAAGTGCTCCACATTTTCATAAGCCTCATGGAAGTGGCGAAAAAACGTGAAATAGGCAGAAAACTAGCCGAGATCAAGCTTCAAAAATATATGCCAACACTATGAGCTACAAAGGCTAGCATCGCGAAAAACCGCATAAAAAGCCAGAAAAGAACCCCTCTAAAGAAACCGCCCCCACTAGACAAATTTATTACTTTAAATCGCCTCTTTCCGTTAGTTTCTACAAATGTAAAAGGTGTCTGAAGTAATCTTCCTTTGGACATTATTAAATGAACAAACTTAGCAATAAAAGATTTTTCAAAAAGCATTTAATGTTACGATACTCAAAATTTCGGTTTGACGGTGCGTTAGCGTTTTGTTGATAGGATGATTTCTTACGGTGTTTGTAAGAGCCTTAATGTAAGTCAAAGTGAATTTTCAGTGTCAGAAAAGACTTGAGAATTCTTAGTTTTGGTAGGTGTAGAAGATAGTTCTCTAAATATTTTTATATATGATGCAATAAATTTTAGCTGTACAAGCCATTTTTGGTGGTGGTTTGTACGGAGATGGGAAAGTGAGACGACAAGTTGTTGTTCTTTTATTGTTTTTTATGCTTATGGTATCTTCTATGCCTTTTAGAATTTTTTGGGGTGGTGTTGTTGGTGAGCTAAATGGTGTTATTGTTAAGGCTGAAGACGAGCTTGTTGGTGTTGAAGATGAGCCTGTTAGGGCTGAAGATGGTTTGGCTAATATTAAAGCGGAGATTTTAGCATTTGAAGAAACAGGTTTTGGCGGTTCTCTTGATGTTGTTATTGATAAGGTTTTGTCTTCCGGGCGTTTAGTTTTTCTTTATTTTTATGCTGACTGGTGTCACTTCTGCAAGTTAGAGAAGGCTATAATTGATGAGCTTGAGGAGATCTATTCTGAAAAGGTTGTTTTTATCCGCATCAACGAGGCGAGGAACAAGTTAGCCTTGGAAGAGTTTGGTGTTGAAGGTTTTCCAACAATGTTTTTGGTTTATGGAAAGGTGGGTTCTACTTATTTATACCATGAGTTTAGGGGCTTTAAGGATAAAGGTTTTCTTGAAAACGTGATCGCCCAAATGGTTGAAGGTAACTTTATTGTCATAGACCAAGCTGAGAAGGGGCAGTGTCTCACGTTGATAGGGGGGCTTTTCAACCATGAAAGCTGCAGCTTCTGGGACTGCGTCAAGGAATGCACTAATAGAAAAGAGAGAAACTGGGATGCTATTATTTGGGAACTATGTGAGACACTTATGGGATGCGTTGACCCTGGAATCCTACCGACTATTTATAGTTGTGGGAAAGCCCTCATAACAGATGACGTAGACGATTGGATTGGCTGCGCATTAGGTGTTCTTGAGGCACTTAAAAAGATTCCAGAGAAGACTGGTTGCGCATATAGCATAAGTCACCTTTTGGCTGACCTGCTTGGTGCCAAAGAGATTGGTGAATGTTTGGGCGAATGTGCGGCTTCTCCGGGTTCTTATGGTCAAGTATGCCAGCCTGGAGAAGAAAGGTTCGTGTGTATAGATGATACTTTCTATAAAAAGCAGGTATGTTCTTCGGAATGTGAATGGGTTACCGTGCCTGGAAGTGTTCGTTTCTGTGGGGCCGGCAAAAAATGTGCGATGAATGGAGGCGGTGCGACTTGTGTGGATATAGATATATGTGAGGTTGAACCTAGCCTCCCTCAATGTAATAACCCTGATAATTTTCCAGTTGTTCCTCCAACCTATCCTGGCATGGACATGCCAGACGATAACTATGACGTCTCAACCTTAACTTATCAAAACAACGCCTACTCATCTTTAAAAGCAGGCAACGCTAGGATCGTCGCGGTTTTAAATCGGGGGTATTACTCTGGAATTGCAAGTTTCCTTGAAGGGCTTAACCAGTCTTATACTCTAGTTACATTAAGTTCTCTTGGGTATTTAGATCCTAAAAAATACCCTGTTTTAATTGTAGCTAGTGGAGGTTTTTATGGTTTAACTTCGTCGTTTTCCGCTAGGCAGAACCTTGAAAGTTATGTGGGTAAGGGTGGCAAACTAATCGTTTTCTCTCAACAGAGAGGAGTTGACTATGGCGTGCTTCCTGGAGGAGAAGTTAGAGGATTTGGATGGGTTGAAGATCAAAGCTGCTGGGGATTCTCTTCCATAATCAGCACGTACCATCCAATCGTTTCAGGACAAGAGCTGAAAGCAAGTGGGTTTATAAGCATCCATGTCGATGGATTCTTCACCAGTTTTCCAAGTAACGCTATAACTATCTTAACAAGGGCTAAATCAGGCACGCCGTCCCTGATTCTTTACGGGTATGAAAAGGGCTATGTTTTGGCAGGAACATTGTACTCTGACGTCCAGTGGTTCTACGGCCAGTACAGCCTTGAGGAAGTGGCTATCCTCAGAGACATGGTGCTTTGGGCACTGTCTGAGGACAAAATTGAAACTTATACTTTTTCATACATCAATGAACAGCAGGTTGAAATACCGTTTATGAATCCAGTAGCCTTTTCGCCTTCATGGCCAAAATTCAGGAGAGGTGATGTTGTCACAATCCCCGTTAACGTGACAAACTATGGCAGCACAGCAGCAAGTAGGGTTGTCTTCACCCTTATTGATCCCTACTACAACTATTGGTATTTGAATGTCTCAGCCTCTATTTCGCCTAACGGTTGGAGAATAGTCAACTTAAACTATTCAACTACAAGCGCCTCCAGCCCTGGAATTTGGATGGTGCTCTATACTTTGTATAACGGGTCTGGAAAGATTTGGAGTGGCTACCATGGCGCCTTCACCTTAGATGTGGACATCAACGATTTTTCCTCATTTACGGCTGAACTGACGTTTATAAGCCCCAGCGTAAATTGGACAAGCTATGGATACAGGCCTTCCATGACTGTTAGAAAAATTGAAAACATATCTTTTTACGCTTCGCCTTCAGAAACAGTTTTGATAAACACTACTTTTACTCCTGACTCGCTTGGAATATGGATTATAAGCTATCAAATTAAAACTTTAAGCGGCATAACAGTTAGAACAGGTTCGCTCTTTTTGGCGGTAAGCCTTTACGATGAGAACCCTTATGGATGGTCCTATGCAAGTATGAATATCCGTTCAAGTATAACAACAGATGAAGAGGCATACTTCATGGGAGAAAATGCTACTTACACTATACATATATGGAACCATGGAAACAAAACGCAGAACATAATAATTGCCTTTGGTCTTTGGTTCAGATATCCATACAGTATATGGGGAATATATGAGAGCGCTGGCGCACATGTTGTTTACCCTGGACCTGACCTTGAGAGAAATGTCATAATTAACACAACTATAGCAGCTGTCAGCTACATAAATTACACGTTTGTTTGGCCTTTTGGTTTTGATCCACCCGACATAGCAAAACCCTACAATTTTACTAATTGGCACCAGTACAACTTTCTGTATTTGACGGTCTTCAATGGAACATACACAAAAGGCATTTTAGGGGATGGATATTATGTTCTATCTAAATGTGAGCGGTATTTAAGGCCGCGAGGAGTCCCGTATCATTTTGACGGTGTAAAGGCGATAGAGTTAGACAAGACATTTTACAATGTTGGAGAAAATGTAACAGCCACTGTTAAAATTGTAAGTGAGAACCCGAAAGCTAACCGTTTAAAACTTAAGTTTCAAGTTTATGATTTTGTTGATGACCTCTTCTTTGAAGAAGAAAGAATTCTAGAAGTTCCACCTGCAATTTATGGACCAATAATAGTTAGCTCAACTATCAGGTTCACCCTTCCAGCGACTGTCAACTTGACAGCGCTAACGCTTTTGGGTCTTCGCACGCCATTTTACCGCATACAAGCAGATTTTCTCTTAACTATCGCCGGCAGAGAAGTTTCAGTGCTGGAAATGAGGGAGTGGGGACCTGTGAGTAAGTACTTTTATGTAGAACCCTTCGCAGGAATGAACTTCTCATCGGATAAATCCCAATATAAAGTTAGAGATGAGATGACTTTGACGTTCTCCTTTTTCAACAAGCTTTCAAATCCAACATCTTCCAGGCTAAAAGTGAACATTCCAGACATTGGATACACAAACATAACGGCTATTGAAATACCTCCTCAACAAGAAAATTGGATCCTAATTATGAAGGTTATCCTTCCTTCTTCGATCGATCCAGGCTACCACGAAATACTCGTTAATTTTGAGGTTCAAAATATCACACGCGGATACCTTTTCTGGGTTTCAGGTTCATACCTAAACGCTGAGCCTATTGAAGAAATCATTAAAAGTAACGAGTTAGGGTTAAGAATCCAAAACACAGGCGGAGTTGACACAAACTACACATACAGCATTAAAGTCTTCGGCTCATATGGATACCCAACCACAACCCACATTATATACGAAGAAGCGGGAGCAAGCTCAATTCAAGCTGGAGAATCCATAACACGAAGCTACACTATACCCGAAGATGTTGTTAAAATGACCCCTGCCCAATGGATAAAAGACGGATTCTACAAAATATTCTGGATAAACATCGAGTTGGAAGATTTAAGCCCACCATATCCACGGAAAAACACAATACGCTTAATTTATTATTTAATATCAGAACCGCCTTCAATGCTGACGGCAACCCCTGAAAAGCTAAGCTACGCTCTGGGAGAGAGAATCGGCGTCGAAATAAGAAACATCGGCGGTTCAGCAGCTAACTACATTTACGCTTTACAACTGTTCGACTTCCCCTTGGTTGGCGGCACCATCAAGCTTTACGAAGGTTCAGGTTCAGGCCGCCTCGAAGCAGGAGAAAAAACAACTGTTAGATTCACATTTCCAAACAACGCAGTGAAAGGCGTATATTACCTAAAGGTTGATCTGCAAAACCTGAATAATTTGAGAAATTCAAGCGACCTCTTCATAATCCATGTGGAAGGATTGAATGCCGTTCTAAAGTCTGAAACCGATAAAAAGGTTTACTCCCTCGAGGAAAACATAACTGTAAAAACTGAAATTGAGAACCTTGATGGAATGATACAGAATGCGACATTAAACCTTCAAATTTCTGGAAAGAAACCATGCGTCATCCCCCACGACGACATGTACATAAACGAAGACACGGTTCTCTGCCAAGGAACATACAGCATTAAAGACGCTGGAACCCAAGGAGTATTAATAATAAACGCAAGCAACATAGTCCTCGACTGTAACGGCGCAGTGCTCAACGGAATAGACAAGACGGGGTATGCAATCATTTCTTTCGGTTGGAACGACAACGTCACCATTAAAAACTGTAAGATAATAAACTACGACTATGGTCTCTATTTAAACTATGCCCACAACAACATAATAATAAACAATGAAATACAAGACATGGGGCATTACGGGATTACCCTAACCTTCAGTTCCTCTAACATAATATTCAATAATACCATAACCAACTGCTACTACGGAATCTATTTAGCCCGCGGTGACCAAAACATAGCCGTAAAGAATACGTTGCAATCCAGCATAGACGCCGGCATCTACATTTACACGGAAGAAGACGACATAATAGCAAAGAACACTTTTATCGATAACCTTTATGGAATATCTTTCAACGCTTTAAGTAGCTATTATCCAAATGAAAACATGACAATAGCATACAACCACGTTGCGCAGAGTAGGGAACATGGTATTTACATGCGTTACACTATGAATAGCCTCATCTTTAATAACACAATAATTTCAAGCCAGGGAAGCGGCATCTGTATAACAACCTCACAATCAAAAAACAATCTTATAGTAAATAACACTGTAGAAAAGAACGCACACGGCGTCTATCTGTACGTTCCAACAACTGTTCCTCCAACCACTCCACCAACAAACAATGTTATAGCCTCAAACATCATAAGAAACAACACTCAACACGGAGTATACTTAGAAAACATCCAAAACACCACAATAATAAACAACCTAATCGGATACAACGGATACAGCGGCATTTATTTGGCGCAAGTAAACAGCATAAATATATTCATAGCAAACAACACCATCGAGTTTAACGCTTACGGAAGCGGAGCCTACTACACTTATTACGGCGGCATCCACATGCTTCGCAGCGCAAACAACACCATCATCGGAAACACTGTAAAGTCAAACAAGTATTATGGAATCTACCTAGGAGGCGCAAAAAACAACACAATAGCAAACAACATCATAACAGGAAACAATCACGGAATATACTCTGAGTATCAAAATATTTACCCAGCCAACAACGGCATATACCTCAATAACATAGAAAATAATAACATAGGAATATACGGCTATTCATTATTTAATAGTACGATAGCTTCTAACATTATTAGAAACAATTTGCAGGAAGGCATAATCCTATATTCAAACGGCAACTCTATAGTTAACAACACAATAGCATACAACAAAATAGGAATTACGGTTTCAGCATCCGCAGCCAATAACCGCATATACCATAACAATTTCCTAAATAACACATCAAGACAAGTATATGACTATGGAGCTAGCATTTGGGATAATGGCTACCCCTCTGGCGGAAACTATTGGAGCGACTACACAGGAGTAGACAATAATGGCGACGGAATAGGCGACACGCCATACATAATAGACTCCAACAGCCAAGACAACTATCCATTCATAAAACCAAATAGTTGGGCGCCCTTCCAAATACAAGTTTTAAACATTACGTTCAGCCTTAAAATAAATGTGCCAAGCATAATTGACGATCCTTCAGCCCCTGACCCGCCAAGCCAAGGAGAAGGCAGCATAATATGGGAGAGAAACCTCAATGTCACCGTAGTGGATAAATTAAGCCTAAACACTTTCGTAGGGCAGTTGGGCATAACTGGAAAGTTCTATTTAACAGCAAGACTATACTCTTCGTCAACGCAAATGATCGCCTGGGACACATACGCATTCTACATAACAGAATCCGACATCCACCTGATAATGAAAACCGACAAGAAAATCTACAAACCAGGAGAGAACATAACCATATACGGCGAAGTGAAAAACAGAGGAAACACAGCGAAAACCCTGACTCTAACCATAAAGAAGAACGAAACACAAATCTACTCAGAATCCTTCACATTAGAACCAAACAACTCCCGACCATACACGCTTTTCACTTTTTCAAACACATCATTCACCTTGGAAGGGAGCGTAGATGGATTCACCGCAACAGAATTCATACGCATTGCCGAACCTCAGATACACATAACCCTAATTGCGCCCAATGTCGTCGGCAGAGAACCTTTCATAGTCACTTTGGAAATCCAGAATAAAGGAGAATTGCCCGCAAACCTAAACGTTACATTAAACGGACATAAATACTCTGTAACGATTCCAGCTAACCAGACAACGCTAATACAAACTGAAATAACTATAAACAAAAATACCACATTAACTGTCACCATCACTGGAGATTACAGCGAATTAATCCAGAAAGAAGTAATTTTCGGCGAAAACATTCAGATGGCGGTATACCCCCACTCCTTCTACCTTGAAGGAATCGTGGATATCCCCTACAATTTAACCAACATAGGCATACTTGACACAAGTTTTAATATAACTTTTACAATAAACGGCGAAACCGTCAATAAAACAATATTCATACCAGTTGGCGAAAGCATAATCGACGCGGTTAACTTCAACCTGACTAAAGGAAAATACCTGCTTCGCTACCAGACACCGTTCCAAGAAGGAAACGCAACAATAAACGTGGAAACACCAGCCGAGTTTATAGTCACTACTCTACCCGAAAACGAAACATTCCAGTTAGGGCAGACAGCAACCCTAACAGTAACAATTAAAAATATAGGCGGCACAGCTGGAACAGTTCAGGCAAACATAACCGTGCCCGGTATAACAGAGCTAACCAACAGCACATTTATACTTCCAGGCCGAGAAGGGCGCATAAGCTTCAGCTTTGAAGTGCCCGACGACCTAGAAGAAAAGTATTATAAAGCCATATTTGAAATTGGAGGCAAAAAATACGAAGTAAAATTCTTTGTTCAAGGCATAAAAATAGCGGTTAACGCCTGGCTTGACAAAAAGCTTTATGAAGAAGGAGAAAACGCCACATTAATCTTGAGGATCGATAATCTTCGCGAAATGAACTTGACGCTGTTCTCAAGAGTTGTCCTCGGCGGCTACGAAGCCATCAAATACTTCAACCTCTCAAGCTACGAAACAAAAGAACTGACTTTTTGTGTGCCCGTTGTCTTCGATGCTGGAAAACTCTCCTACTCAATTTACATGACATCAGGAAGAGCCCTTTACATAAACGCCTTATACATATATCCTAAAACACCAGAATCAGCCGGCATAATCCTCTACACTGACAAACAGGTTTACACAATAGGCGAAACCGTAACAGTTTATGCCAATGTCACTAGACAAGGTCAGCTAACCATGACAGCTCCTAATTTAAACGTTAACACAACTGTTTCTTCAGGCATGCATATATTCACTTTCGAGGTCCCAAAACTGCGATCTGGAACCTACTTGATAAATTATATTTTTGAAGGTTACCAGTCATTCTACCCAGTTGACATTATAGGTTACTCAGCAAGAATAATAAGCTCAGAAATTGAAAACAAAACATACTCAAACGGAGATGTCATCTCCCTCACTTTAATCATAGATGCTAATAGAAACTTTGAAGGCTTAGTTAAGGCTTGGGTTTTCGATCCGCAGGATAAAATCGTGGGCGAAGGCGAAGCAAACCACACCTTTACTATTGGAGAAAACAAAGTCAAACTAAGCATAATCCTGAATACAAACATAACAGGCTTACATGCCATAGCCTACAGGGTGTATGCCTACGGTTCCTTTATACTGTTGTCTTCTGGAGCTACATATTTCAACGCTGAAGTGCCTGTTACCGCTCCGCCTGACACTACGCCGCCACAAATAGGCTACGTTGACGTAACCAACGCGTTAAATGAAAATAGGCCAATAACCCAAAATGAACCAATAGCAATTAACGCTATAGTAACTGACAATTTTAAGGTTGAAAAAGTAACATTATATTATCGAAAGGCAGGCCAGCAGAGTTATACTAAAATTGTTATGACCATATGCCCAGGTTGTATAGACACCTATAATGCTACAATCCCCGCATCCCAAGTAACAACCGCCACCATAGAGTTTTATATAAACGCTACGGATGGAACAAACTACGCCACATATCCAGCCGCAAACCCAACCACAAACCCCCAAACAATAAATGTTAACTTATACCCAACACCGGTTGTTTTAAACCAGCCCACAGATATTACCGAAAACTCGATGAAGCTAAGCTGGACGCAAAGCGTTGACGCAGACTTTAAGAACTACACCATATATCGATCAAGCGCCTCTGGAATCCTTGGGACAGCGATCCATACAATTACACAAAAGTCCACAACATTCTATACGGTAACTGGTTTAACAGCTGACACAAAGTACTACTTCACAGTAAGAGTTTACGATACGGGCGGACTCTATGCTGACTCCAACCAGGTAAGCGGAAAAACACTAGCCGCTGCACCACCACCCGTTAACTTGCCCCCAACCGCGGTAGTTCTAAACCCGCCAACTGAAATTACTGAAAACTCTATGAAACTGAGCTGGACAGAAAGCATCGACGCAGACTTCAAAAACTACACAATCTATCAGTCAAACACCGCTGGAAGCCTTGGGACTCCAATATACGCTATAACAACAAAATCAACGACATCATACACCGTGAAGGGGCTAACAGCTGACACAACATACTATTTCACAATAAGAGTTTACGACACTGGAGGGCTATTTGCTGATTCAAACCAAGTATCAGCAAAAACACTGGAAACACAACAACAAACACCACTGCAACCGCCTGCCCAATTCCCATGGGCACTCATAACTATAGGCGTATTTGCCACTACACTAATCATCGTAATTTCAGTAGTAATGATTCAAAAACGAAAAAGAACCAAGAAATAACCACACAGGGATGCTTTTGCCCAAGGCTAAATACCTCAAGTTAACAATTTCCGCTATTGCTCTACTATTATTACTCGTTCAATTAAGCTGCTCAACAAACCCTTTAATCGTGGAATTTATTTATTGGAACCCCCATGCAGATCCAAACTATTGCGAAACATGCCCCACATGGATTAAAGCCTATGAGACGTTCGCAAAAAAGAATGAAACAGTTACCCGCCTAAGCCAAGCATATTTAGGAAAAGCGGATTTCAAATGGATTGACGCAACTTCACCTTTGGGAATTGAGAGGAAGAAGCTATATCAAGTTTCCTCAAACTCTCTAATTATAAATGGCACCGTTAAGATAGAAGGAGACTTCAACGAAACCTACATAGAAGAAGTCATTGACAGCATGCTTAACAGCACTTCTTTTATAAAAGAACCCTCTAAAGATTTTCTACCTACATTGGCATTGGCATTCTCGTTTGGCTTTTTAGAAACCTTTTCTCCATGCTTACTCGCAATGTTATCCTTTATACTAAGCTATACTTTAGGGGAATCCTTCACCGCAAAGAAAAGCTTCTTCCAAATAATGCTATTTGGAGTAGGCTTCGTCGCAGCCGCATTTATCATGGGGCTAAGCTGCAGCCTACTTTTCATTTCACTCTATTCTTTCCAAAATATAATAACATGGGCAGTTTGCATTTTAGCGGTAATCTTAAGTTTTAATCTGCTAGGATTTTTCTCTGTACCAATAGAATCCAAGACTCTACTTCAAAAGTTGTCCAGAAAATACATCTTAACCATTGGAGGCTTATTAATCTTAGGGTTTCTATTCTATTTCCTCGATCCATGCATCGCCCCTTTCTTTTTTGCAATGATGCCCCTCCTATCGCTAAACGCATTATCAATAATTCTTCTAACCTTCTGTTTAGGAGTTTTAACGCCATTCTTCTTCATCGGAATCCTAGCCGAATTCATATCAAAACTAGCAAGAACAGCCTACAAGCGCAAGTCAAAAATACGCGCTGCAAGCGGATTAATCCTTTTAGCTTATACAACGTATATTATAGCTTTTCATTTGATATAGAATAGAAATTGAAAGTTACCATGAAATTCTAGAACACCGCGAACACGCCAAGTTCTGCTAGTGTCTCCTGGCAGAGGTGTGAATAAATAGGTTATATAGGGGTTGATTTGCCAGTATAGTTGATGGTGTTTAGTTGAGGCTGTGGTCTATTCATCCTAAGTATCTTGATCGTGTGGGTTTAGTTGCTGTTTGGAGGGAGGGGTTTCTGGCTAAGCGGGTTTTCGAGGGCAAGACAAAAGGCTACCGTAATCATCCTCAACTTTTGAGATTTAAAGGGTATGAGAAACCAGTCGATTTAATTGATGCTTATCTTTTTCAAATTTATGTTGAAGCA
>Ga0129301_1001325_pt1 | contig 12169 bp, 6 predicted proteins | sample ConPoolayeHmetaG_FD_94489 | JGI IMG/M metagenome (GOLD analysis project Ga0129301, IMG submission 94489) | Hot spring microbial mat communities from California, USA to study Microbial Dark Matter (Phase II) - Cone Pool mat layer H metaG ...
CTGCGGCCGGCCGCAGCCAGCCGAGCGCCAGAAAGAGAAGGGTGGACTTGCCGGCGCCGTTCGGTCCGATGAGCGCGCTGACGGCGCCTCGGGGAAAGTCCAGCGACAGATCCTCGAAGACCGGCGCGGCATGGCGCCGGTAGGAGAAACCCACGCCTTCGAATTGCAGGATCGGTTCGTTCATCGTTCCATCCGTATCCCGCGCCGGACCATCAAAACGAGAAAGATCGCCGCGCCGGCGAGCGACGTGAGGATGCCGAGCGGTATTTCGCCCGGGAGCATCGTGCGCGCCAGATCGTCGCAGGCGAGCGTGAAAAGGCCTCCCAGGAGCATAGTGGCCGGGAGCGCGTGGCGCGTATCGGCGCCGAACATGCGCCTGCCGATGTGGGGGATGATCAGGCCGACCCAGCTCACGATGCCCGCGACGGAAATGACCGCGGCGGTCGGCACCACGGCGGCGACGAGCACCAGCAGGCGCTCGCGCTGCACCGCCATGCCCAGGGAATGGGCCGCCTCCTCGCTGAGCGAGAGGGCGTTGATGCGCCAGCGCTGCGCCAGCATGTAGGCGATGCCGGCGGCGGCCGCCGGCAGGATGGAGAGCGCGGTCGGCCAGGAGGCCGCCGTCAGCCCGCCCAGCAGCCAGAAGGTGATATCCGGCAGCTCGCGCAGCGGGTCGGCCACGTATTTCATGATTCCCAGTCCGGCGGAAAACATGGCCGATACCGCGATGCCCGCGAGCACCAGCCGCAGGACCCAGCCGCCGTAGCGTATGCTGCGCGCGAGCGCGAACGAGGTCCACAGGCCGGCGAAGGCGAAAAGCGCCGCCGAAACCTGCACCATCCAGGCCGAGCGCGACAGCATGATGATGCTGAGCGCCGCGCCGAAGGCGGCGCCCTGGGAAACGCCGAGCAGGCCGGGCTCGACCAGGGGATTGGCGAACAGCGTCTGGAAGACCATGCCGGCCGCGGCCAGCGACATTCCCGCCGCCACGGCGGCGATGCAGCGCGGCAACCGCAGCTCGAGCACCAGCCGGCGGGCGAGACCAGCGGATGAGGCGTCGCCGGCGGCCATCATGCGCAGCGCCGGGAACCTGCCGGCCACGAGGGACAGGGCGAAGAGCAGCAGCAGGGCGGCGGCGAGCAAAGCCAGCGAGCGCCGCCTGCGGTTTTTCGCACGCTCGTGCGCATGCTGCAGGGCGATGCTCGGGGACACGGGCGGGCCGCTCACGGCAGATCGCCCCGCAGGACCGGCCGGACCTTCCGGTCGAAGAAGGAATCGTCCTGATCGTAGGCCGTCCGGTAGAACATGCGCACCGTCTCGAGGATGTCGATGCCGCCCATCCGCTCGGGGTAGAGCTTGCGCGCCATCCAAGTCAGGCCGAGGATCCAGCGCGGGTCGGGCAAGTCCCAGCTGAGGAAATCGCCGGCAAACGCGTGCAGCCGGCCGGCACGCAGCGCGCGCAGCGACTGCCAGCGGGGATCATGCCGCAGGCGGTCGACCACCGCGGTGCTCGGCTCGGCGTACGATGCAACGAAAACGGCGTCCGCGTCCCAGGCATAGACTTGTTCGAGCGAAACCCGGCTCCATCCGCCCCCGGGATTGGCATCCTTCCACACGGGAATGCCCCCGGCCATTTCGGCCATCACGGTCTGCAGCCAAGACGCGGGCGGGACGTTCAGGGCGGCGGAGCCGCGGCTGCCGGAGTAGTAGAGGACCAGCACGCGCCGGCGGTCGCGTTCGGGGATACCGGCCACAGCTTCGCGGACGCGGCGCGCGGCGGCCTGGAAGTAGCCGATGAGCTGCTCGGCGCGCTCCCCTTGGTCCAGCATGGCGCCCAGGGTTCGCAGGTCGCGATAGAACTGCTCCGGCGTCTCGAGGTCGACGTAAACCACGGGCAGCTTCAAGGTCTCCAGGGAGCGCCCCAGGGTCTGCGCCAGGTGACTCTTGAGGACGACGACATCGGGCTGTTGGGCGGCGATCGCTTCGGGACCCGTAAGTTCCGGAAGCGGCCGCCTGCGGGCGGCTTCGGCGTCGATCGCCCTGATGAAATCGGAAACCACCTCGCCGGTTTTTTCGGCGGCGATGATCCGCCGCCCCGCGTCCGGGAACATGTAGAGCGCGTGGGCGATCATGGTGACGGCTTTTCCCGACAGTGCGATGCGGCGCGGCGGTTCACGGAAGTGGACTTGCCTTCCGAGTGCGTCGGTGACGGTGTAGCCGGGTGGGTCCGCCGGCGACGGCGGCACCTGCCGGCAGGCGGCCGCGCCGGCGCACAGGATCGCCCAAAGAAGCAATACAAGCCTGGTCGGACACCGGTCGTGCATCGCTGCGAGCTCCCGCATAGGCGGTGCGGAAATCCATATTATGGAGCATGCACCGGCCCGCGCCAACAGGATCCGCGCTCGCGCCGGGCCCGCCGCGGTTCAAGGACGGGGCGCGCGGCATTCCTTTCCTGCGAGGCTCTGTGTTTCCGGGATACTGCAGTTTTTTGGTTGCCCCTCGGCCCGAAGAGCCCTATACGTAGAGCACGTGCGGGTCCGGGCGCGAGTGCACAATCGCCCTGCTGAATGCCGGGCATGACGTCCCTTGTGCGTGCGTCCCGGGTGGCGCCTGGTTGCGCTCGGATCGCGATCATGGAGGTCTGCCGTCGAGAACATCTGCCTGCAGGCGGTCGCCCTGGATCTCGGAACGACGGTGGTCGGCGCTTTCACCGACGACCAGGTGAAGAAGGTCGTGGGCATGGCGGAGGACGAGCAACCGCTCGCGATTGTGCCGGTCGGAAAGGCTGCGCCATAGGCGCGCCCTGCCTGTCGATCGGGAGACCTTCGGCCCGGCCTGTGCACACCGGCTCGGCGACCGCGACTGCGAGACGGCCCCCGCGGCCACGAGATCCTTCCGCCGGGCTCGTTCATTGCATTTCGAACCTTATGCCCCCGCGATAGGTCCGCCCGGGCGCGGGGAACAGGTACAGCGTCTGGTATTCCTTGTTCGCGAGGTTTTCGATCCCCAGGTAGACGCTGAAACCCTTCTTCAGTTTCTGGGTCAGTTTCGCGTTCAACAGCAGGTAGCCGTCCAGGCGCCCGCGGACGGCGGTCAGAACTCTGTTGTCCCGGGGATCGGCGCGATCGTAATAGGTCGCTTCCGAGAAGTAGTTTCCATTGAGACCGGCCTCGAGGCCGAAGCGGAAGCGATGCCGGACTTCCATGTCGACCTGATGGGCCGGCCGGTACGGCAGTTCCTCGGGCCGATAGACGAGAGACGGAAAGTACTGGTTGTCGATCCTTACCGGGGCACCGGCCCGGGATCTCATGAAGGTGTAGGCCAGCAGCAGGTCCGTGGCCTCCGTCACGCGGGCGCGCGCATTCAGTTCCACACCGGCGATGGAAGCCCGGGGATACTGCTCGAAGCGTCCGATCAGGTTGTCGAAGTTGATCATGTTGCGGATGCGGCTGTGGAAGAAGGCGGCTCCGAAGCGCACCTTGTCGGCCGCTCCCGCCTCCATGCCGATCTCGGTGTTGACCGTGCTCTCCTCCTCCAGATCCGGATTGCCGGTCGGGCCGATGACGCCCGTGGCATAGAGGTTGCGCATGGTGGGGAACCTGATCTTTCGCCCCACGGATCCGTAAAGGCTCAGGCTGCCGGAAGCGTCGTAACGCATGCCCAGCTGCGGGCTGATGCTCGACAGGTCGGCGCCCGGCGGGCCGGAGACGGAGGACTGGAACCTTTCCCGCTTGTCGAAGCGATCGATAGCGATGCCGGGGGTCACCGTGAAACCGTCGCTCAGGCGGATTTCGTCTTCGATGCCCACCGACCACGTGTCCGATGACAGGCGGTCGGTCGGCCCGGCAGGAGGCGGGGCGGCGCCGGTTTCGCGGTGCACGTCACGCCGGAAATTGAGAGCCGCCCGGAGCTCGTTGCGCGCCGTCGCCCTCCAGTAGGCATAGACGCCGAAGCCGGCGTCGTAATCGTCGTAGAGCGTGTTGCCCGAGGGAGGGGAGATGCGGTTTTGCGTCGTGTAGCTCGGATCGTCGTATATGTCGAGCAGATTGTCGTATTTGTCGTAGAAGCCGCGGAACCTCAGGATGAGGCCGTCCGTCAGGCGGCTTTCTTCGACCACGTTGATCATCGTGCGGTTCCAGTCGGTGAAGCGCCAGTAGCGCGGGAAGTAATAGAAGCCGCGCCTGGTTTCCCGGTAGATCGGCACCGGCGGGATGCCGTAGCGGTTGTCGTAGTGCTCGAACGACACGCCCAGGGTGTTTTTTGCGTTCAGCGCAACGGTCCCGGTCAGGGTGAAGGCGTCCCGCACGTAGTCGCTGTTGTCGCGGCTTTTCTCGTCGCGCGGGATCGGGACATTGGGCAGGCTCGCCGGTGAGGCGGGCGCCGCGGCCATGCCCTTGAGGATGCTTTCGGGCAGCTCGAAGGGCCGCGCCAGAGGATAGCCGTTGCTCTCGTTATGGCTGAAGGCCGCATAGTAGCCGACGGGCCCGATTTTCCAGCCGTGGCCGACCTGGATGTGGTGCGTCGCATAGCGGCTTCCTTCGTACTGGGCCAGAAAAGTCGGCCCGGCCTCGCCCTTGCGGGTGATGATATTGACGACTCCACCCATGGCGTTGGTGCCGTACAGCGGCGAGGCGATTCCCTTGATCAGGCGGATGGATTCGATGTTCTGCACGGGGATGTCCGCCAGGCTCATCTGGCCTTCGTAAGGGATCGATACCGGGATGCCGTCGATGAGGATCAGCACCTTTTCCTGCTCGAACCCGCGCACCGTCACCTGTTGTTCGGTCTTGGCGCGGGCCAGCCGGTACTGCACTCCCGGCAGCAGGCTCAAGGCTTCTCCGAGATTGTTCACATTGCGCTCCCGGATCTGCTCGGCCGTGACTTCGGCGATAGTGGTCGGTATTTCCGGTTTTTCGAGTTGCGCCGTGACGACGACGACTTCGAAAAGCTCCAGGAGAGGTTTCTTCTTCTCCTGGGCCTGCTGCTGGGCCGCAGCCGGCAGCGCGCACAGGAGCGCGAGGAGGATCGTCAGGTGTCGGGCTCTCATGATTCCGTCCTTTCTCGTTTACTCGTGGTCATCGTGAATTCGGTATTTCCGGCGGCACGCGCTTCCACCTGCGCGGCGGCGCAGTCGGCGCATATCCGTCGCCGGGCTGCGAAACGTGCGGCCGCAGTGCCGGCGTTTGTTCAGCGCACCTCGATTCTGTGGATGCGCCGCACGGAGCGACCGCCGGTGCTGTCCTCGCCGCAGGCGGACATGGCGAATCCGTCGGCCGGCGACAGCGGCCGGCCGTCCTTGACCATGGCAACGACGGCCTGCCGGCCGAGTCGCGAATTGAAGAGTTCACCGAAAGAGAACGTCGCGCAATACCCGTCGTCGCTGCTGACGACGACAATACGATGGTAAGGCGCCGGGTCGGGAACCTTCAGATAATGCTTCAACAGGACTGCCAGCGGAACTCCATCCAGGGTATGGATTCCGTGAAATCCCTCGCAATCGCCGATGAGAACGACTGCCGGCAGATGCACTGTCGGCAGTGCCCGCAGGTCGGCAGGCTTGACAACCCACTGGTTGCCGGCGGCGGTATCGGCGAGCACAAACTGCGTGCTCGGCGGGCGCACGACCTGGTTATCCTTGTCGTCGTAGGCCAGCAGTTCCAGCTCGACGCGCGCCACCGTGATGTCGCTGACGCCGGCCAACATGCGGCCGTCGTATACGTCGGTTCCGACGACGAGTGTCAGCGGGCAGGGCCGCGCGTCGCGCTCGTAAGCGACGAGCAGGCTGCGCCCGATACTGGAATAGAAGATCTCGCCGAAAGAGAAGGCGGTCTCCCGTCCGTCCCCGGCACGCGCGCGTACGTAGACTCCCGGCTCCCATTTCCGGCTGTGCTTCATTCCCGCCTTGAGGAGCAGGTCCCGCAGCAGGACGCCGCGGAAGGAAGCCTGGGTTGCGGAACCTCCGTCCTTTTCGCGGCGCGCCTGTTCCGATATGACGGGGACGCCCGGCAGGAAAAAGGCAGGAAGCGCCTTGATGTCTTCGAGGGAGAGCGACAGGCGGGTCAGCACCTCTCCTTGGATGCGGAGGACAGGCTCTTCAGAGAGAGCCGCGGGCCCACTGACGGCTCCCGAGAAGAGCGCTGCCAGAAGCAAGGCCGGAGTAGCGATCGAGGCAAGGGTTTCGGTGATCAGTGCCATGCAAACCTCCCAGTCCACAGGGCGGCAGCCGTTCCGTCGCCGCCCCCGGCATGGGAGGCTACGGGGTCGCAGGAAGGGCTCGAGCCCCCTCCTCCGAACAGGGGAGCGGCGGAGCGGCAATCGATACATGCACGACGTGCAGTCGTTGCCGGATTCAGGTCTTTGTCTTGCGTATTCTCATCGGACAGCCTCGGGCACGCGGCGGCATCCGCCGCTGCATCCCGACCATACCCTATCACATCCGCGTTTCCGATGCGATGGTTTCAGTGACAGATCGCCCAGGCCCGGGATTCGCGTATTCGCGGCGATTGCCGGCGTTCCGATGCGCGGCGGTGACGGCTTCGATTTGCTCGATCACCTCGAGTGGCGCGCGCTTCTGCCGTCGCTTCCGAAAGCCAGGGACAGAAGTTCCACAGGCAGTCCGGGTGTGACGGAGCTGACAAGCGGCGTCAGGATCAGAGGCACCAGGAAGGCCCAGAAGCTCGCGTTCGTGGGATTCATGCCGAATACGGCCGGCAGGATCACGGCGATCGCGAGTCCCGACAGCGCGCCGGTCAAGGCACCGGCTCGCGTCACACCCCGCCACAGCACCCCGTAGACATAGGGCGCAAGGAAAAAGCCGCTGATGGCGCCCCAGGAAAGGCTCTGCAGCAGCAGGATGGACGCGGGCTTCTCGACGGCGATCATGATCGAGAAGAGAATGAACAGAACGCACAGGCCCCGCATGACCGCGGTGACGGTCCGGTCGCTCACCCCGGACTTCACATAGCCCTTCAGCAGATCCATGGATATCGACGAGGCCGATACCATCACCACGCCGGCCAGGGTGGACATGGAGGCCGAGATGATCAGCAGGAAGATCAGGGCCAGGGCGACTTCCGGCAGGAAGCGCTCCAGCATCTGCGGCAGCAGCAGGTCGGCGCTCGGGCGCAGCGTCTGGGCGTCCACGGGCAGAGTATCGAAGAACAGCCGGTCCATGAATCCGATCCAGTGGATGGGCAGAATGATCAGGACGGCGCTGATCGTGCACACGACGGTTGCGGCGGCAATGCTGCGGTCGTCCTTGACGGCGAAGAACTTCTGGATCATCTGAGGCATCCCGAGCGGCCCGATGCTCGTCAGCACTATGATGGGGACCAGCTCGAGCCAGGCGGCCGTGCCTGAAAGCGACGCCGAGGTCAGCGCCGGGTCCACGGCCGACAAGCGGCGCATGCCGCTTATCGGGCCGCCGACCTGCGGCGCGCTCCAAAGGAACAAAACCATGATCACGGCGCCCGCGATCATGATCATCCCCTGGATCGCGTCGGCGAGCGCCACTGCCTTGTATCCCCCCAGCGTCAGATAGATGCCCGTCAGGACGGTCATGGAAATCAGGGCGAACTGGTAGGGTATGTGGAAGATGTTTTCGGATATGTAGCTCAGGCCCATGAAGACGGATCCCGAATAGGGAACCATGAACACGAAGATGCAGACCGCCCCCAACAGCTTGAAAAGATCGCTGTCATAGCGCGTTCTGAGAAATTCCGGCATCGTCATGGCATTGAGGCGGATCGTCATGCTGCGGGTTCTGCGTGCCAGAAGCAGCCACGAGAGCAGTACTCCCAGGAGCACGTTCCCCAGCCCGTTGAAGACGGCGCCGATCCCGTAGGACCAGCCGATCTTTCCGGCATTGATCACCGCCACGGCCGAGATGTAGGTGGTCACGTAGGCGAATGCCGAGAGGACGGGACCCACGCCCCTGCCGCCCAGGAAGAAGCCGCCGGAAGTCCGGGCGTGCTTGCGGTTGACGATTCCGCTCAGGACGAGCACCAGAACGTAGAGGCCGAGCAGGATGTACTTTGCCATCGCTCTCCCGGCGGCAGGCGGCCCGGGCCCCGCCGCACCGCTCGTTTTCCCCGGCGCGCGCCCCGAGGGTTGCGCCCGCGAACCGGGGCCATATTGCATACCATAATGCATGCAATTGCAAGAAGCTTCCCGCGCTTGTTTCGCGCCGGCGCGGCGCCGGCAAGCACGGGAAGTGCGGCACAAAGGCCGGGCGGGCGCCAACGGGCGGGGAGCGCAGGCATTGCCTTCGAGGCGGAAAACGGTTATACACGCCGGCATGGCCGCCAAGGGGAGGGTCGAAAAGGTTGCGGGCGCAAAGAATCGCGCGCATCGGCGGGCGGTGCAGGCTGCGGGCGGTGTCGGGCGGCAGTGGCTTGTGTTTCTTTTATTGCTCGTGGCGACGCTGGCGGCTTATCAGCCGGCCTGGCGCGGGGGCGTGCTATGGGATGACGACCGGCATATGACCCGCGAGGACTTGCGGACGACCGATGGCCTGCGGCGGATATGGTTCGAGATCGGGGCGACGCAGCAATACTACCCCCTGGTTCATACGGCCTTCTGGATTCAGCATCGTCTGTGGGGGCAGGACACGCTCGGCTACCATCTGGTCAATATCGTGCTGCACGCCCTGTCGGCGTTCCTGCTGGGCGTGATATTGACGCGCTTGGGGGTGCCCGGAGCCCGGCTGGCGGCTGCGATCTTCGCCTTGCATCCGGTGCACGTGGAGTCGGTCGCATGGATCGCCGAACTCAAGAATACGCTTTCGGGCGTGCTTTATCTGGGCGCGGGCCTGGCCTATCTCCGCTATGACGAGCGCAGGACCGGGCCTTTCTACGGACTGGCCCTCGCGCTGTTCGTGCTCGGCCTCCTGAGCAAGACCGTGACGGCGACGCTCCCGGCCGCGCTGCTTGTGGTTCTCTGGTATCGGCGCGGGTGCCTGAGCTGGAGGGGAGACGTTGTGCCGCTGGTTCCGTTTTTCGTGCTGGGGGCGGCCGGCGGGTCGTTGACCGCCTGGGTGGAGCGGACGCTGATCGGCGCCCGGGGGGCGGAGTTTGCATTCACGCTTGTCGAGCGGGCGCTTATCGCCGGGCGGGCATTCTGGTTTTATCTGGGCAAGCTCGTCTGGCCTGCGGGCCTGACATTCATCTATCCGCGATGGGAAGTGAGCCGGGTGTCGGTCGCGCACTATGCCTACCCTCTTGGGGCCGGGTTGCTCGTGGCCGGGCTGTGGCTTGTGCGCAAGCGGTCGCGTGCACCGCTGGCGGCGGCGCTGTATTTCGGCGGCACGCTCTTTCCCGCGCTGGGCTTTTTCAATGTGTACCCGTTCCGTTTCTCGTTCGTGGCGGATCACTTTCAGTATCTGGCGAGCATAGGGGTGATCGCGCTGTTTGCGGCGGGAGCGGCGCAACTGGCGCGGCGGTGCGGCCTCGGGCCAAAAAGTGCGGCAGCGACGGCTGCCGGGATATGCGCAGTTTTGGCCCTGCTGACCTGGAACCAGAGCCGGCAATACACGGACGCGGAAACGCTCTATCGCGCCACGCTGAGGCGCAACCCTTCCTGCTGGCTGGCGCACGTCAATCTGGGCATTCTCGAGCTGCCCCGCGACAAGAAGGAAGCCGAGGAGCACTTTGCGGCGGCTCTCCGGCTCAAGCCCGACCTGGCTGAAGCCTATATCAACCTGGGACTTCCGAAGTTCAGCGAAAACATCGAGCTGGCGCAGGCGTACTTCAGGGAAGCCGTCAGGTTGCGCCCGGACTCAGCCGAAGCCCATAACAATCTGGGCTGTGCGCTGCAGCAGGTCGGCCGCCTGGAAGAGGCGTTGGAGCACTTCGACGAGGCGTTGCGCCTCAGGCACGACTATGCGGACGCTCACTACAACCGGGGCAATACCCTCCTCAAGATGGACCGCTTGCGCGAAGCCGAGGCCCATTTTCGCCGGGCCGTCGAGCTCCGGCCCGATGCGGCCGAGATCCGCTGCAGGCTCGCCGACGCCCTGCGCCGGATGGGGCGCCTCGGCGAGGCGATCTTCGAATACCGTGAAGCCGTGCGGTTGAAACCGGATTACGCCGAGGCCCGCTTCAACCTCGGATACGCGCTGCACGAGGCCGGCCGTCCGGATGAAGCGGTGGTGCAATACTCGATCGCACTCGAGTACAAGCCCGATGCCGCGGAGATACACAACAATCTGGGTGCGGCCCTCGACCAGCTGGGCCGGCTGGAGGAGGCGGCGGGCCACTTCGCCCGGGCGGTTCGGCTGCGTCCGGATTCCGCCGAAGCGCGCAACAATCTGGCCTTTGCGCTGCATCGCCTGGGCCGATTGGAGGAGGCCGTCGTCCAGTATGAGGAGACGCTGCGCATCAGGCCCGACTATCCCGACGCCGACATCAGGCTCGCCAATGCATTGCAAAGACTGGGCCGGCTCGAGCAGGCCGTGGAACACTACCGGAAAGCGCTTTCGCGCACGCCCGAGGCGGCCGACGTGCACAATAACCTGGGCGCGGCGCTGGAGCTATTGGGGCGCTTGAGCGAGGCCGTGGCGCATTACCGGGAGGCCGTGCGTCTGAATCCCGCATCCGAGGAAGCACGCGAGAATCTGCGAAGGGCCCTGACGGCGTTGCGACGGAAAGGCGCGGCAGGCAATCCTTGACCTGCAAAGCCCGGGCGGTGCCTTCCTTGCCCGGGCTGTTCTGTTGCACCGCTCCGGGGTGCCGGTCATTGCTCTTCCGGCAGCGGAGCTCCATAGATGATGGCTCCTATCCCTTCCGGTGTCGGAATCGCGGGTCACTCCCATTTCAGGCTTGACATGCTCGCAAACGTTTTGCTATCAAGAAGTCAAGGGAAGGGCCCGCATATCAGGAATCTCCTTCGCCGGGTATGAAGCTCAGGCCGCGGATCCCCGGCAGGTACAAGTGTACGGATCCGAATCCTGAAGGGGGTGCGAAATGAAACGTGCATCGGCCGCGTTGATCGCGGCGTTGATTCTGGGTGTCCTTTTCCCATCGCATGCACCGGCGCAGGGCGGCGCGACGTCTTCGCTGACGGGAGTGGTGACCGATCAATCGCAGGCGGTCATCCCGGGTGCGGAAGTCCTGGTGGTCGACGACAGGGTGGGCACCAAGTTCTCGACCGTCACTGCGGAGAACGGCACTTTTTCCATTCCGGCTATGAGCCCGGGCACTTACACGGTAACCGTCTCATTGCCGGGCTTCAAGCAGGCCGTGATCAAAGACGTCGTCCTGAATGCCGGTGTTCCCACCACGGTGCGCGTGACCCTCGAGGTGGGCGGCATCAGTGAAACCGTCACGGTGGTGGCCGGCGGCGAGGTGGTGCAGACGCAGACGGCCAATGTCGCCGCCACGCTGAATATCAGCCAGATCGGCAACCTGCCTCTGATCTCGCGCAACCCGATCAACTTCATCCCCCTGTTGGCGGGGGTCAACACGTCGGGAAACATCCGCGACTCGACCATCAATGGCCTGCCCGAGAGCGCGATCGATATCACGCTCGACGGCATCAACATCCAGGACAATTTCAACAAGACCTCGGACGGCATGTTCACGCGTGTGCCCACGAGCCTCGACTCGGTTCAGGAAGTGACCGTCTCCACGGCCACCCCGGAGGCCCAGGGCGCGGGGATGGGCGCCGTGCAGGTCCGGTTCGTCACGCGCCAGGGATCGAGCGAGTTGAACGGGAGCGTCTACTGGTACCATCGCAATCCCTGGCTCAATTCCAACTACTGGTTCAACAACCGTGATCTTGATCCGGTATACAAACCCACCGGAGCCGCCTGTACACCCGAGCAGCTGCGCAACGAGCCCGACAAGTGCAAGGCGCCGCGCGCCAGAGTGTTGTTCAATCAATACGGCTTCCGTGTGGGCGGGCCGGTGTTGATCCCGGGCCTGCTGACCAGCCGCAACCGGGCGTTCTTCTTCGTCAACTACGAGGAATTCCGCCAGCCTACCCAGGTCAACCGCCAGCGTACCATATTCAACCCGGAGACCCAGGCGGGCGTTTTCCAGTACAACGTCACGGTCGGCGGCCAGACCGAGGTGCGGAAGGTCAACCTGCTCGACGTAGCGGCCCGCAACGGGCAGACCGCGACCATCGATCCAATTATCGGAAAACTGCTGGCCGATATACGCAAGGCGAC
>Ga0129301_1001326_pt1 | contig 12152 bp, 14 predicted proteins | sample ConPoolayeHmetaG_FD_94489 | JGI IMG/M metagenome (GOLD analysis project Ga0129301, IMG submission 94489) | Hot spring microbial mat communities from California, USA to study Microbial Dark Matter (Phase II) - Cone Pool mat layer H metaG ...
TAATTTTTCTAGGAAGTAATCTTTCTTGGAAGCAAAGATTATGAGTCAGGAAAATATTAATTTTCTTTTGGCTAAAGAAAAAAGTTTGCCTTTCCGTTTTTTTAACTTAAGTCTCAGCCAGGTTTTCTCTGATGGCAGAATTGCCGGCGTTTTGAGAGTCGCTAATCACCAATATCTTGATGGTCTTCCTGACAAAAGCAATCTTTATTGTGTTGAGATTGATGGCCAAGGAAAAATAATTAAAAGTAAGCTGATTAATTTCAAGCCAATTGGGATCGCTGGTGAAGATTTAATGGTGAGCAATGTCGAAGACGACAGGTCAGGTCAAGATAGTGCTCTTCACGGAGTAACGGCAGTAATAAATCATAATTTGTGTTATCCGGCAATTTATTCTCGCGCCTGTGCAAGAGAAGACGGCCGATATGGTCCTGAAGACCCGGGAGGACGTCATTATAATGATGGTGATTGGCAAAAAGAGGTTTGTCTTCGAGTTTTGAATAATTTGCCTCCGGGAAAAAATACCTTGCCAGGAAAACGCCAGGATCAAGACTTTTTTCTTTACCGGCCTGATCATACCCCTTGTCAAATTTGGGGTTATTATCTTGAAAAAGATAATCTTTTGCTAAAAAACAGCCCGAAACCTGATTTTGTCTGGAATTTTTTGCCGAGTTGGTGGACCCAAAAAAGAGTCGGGTTGGTTAGCGGAAGTTTAATCCTTCAAGATGGCCGAGAATTTTTACCAATCCATGGTCAATATCTTGACCAAAATGATGATCATACTTATTATGCCCTTGGTGGTTGTTTGGTAAAAATTGATCAATCTTCGCTCATTACTCCTTTTGCCAATCCCTTTCTTACCCCAAGAATTATGGAAGAAATAATTGGTAGAAAATTGCCTCAAGCTGTGCCTAAAAAGACGATTATTTATTCTTCCGGTGCGTTAAAAAACAATGATAATTTTGAAATTGCTGTTTCAGTTGGCGATGCCAAGACTTTTTATTTGAAAACTCCTTGGTCGGAAATGGAGCAATATATCAATTCTCAAGGTGAATATTTGCCTTCTTGGCAAGTGGTTTGGGAATTGCAACCAGAGATTTCAGAATTTGTTTTTGCTCTTTCTTCCAGTCATAATTATTTTCAATGATTATTCTTTTTGGTTTAGGCAATCCAGGCAAAGAGTATCAAAACACCAGGCACAATGTTGGTCAAATGTTTTTGGATTTTTTGGTCAAAAAATGGGGATTGGGCTGGAAAAAAAGAAAGGATTACTTAGCCTTGGTGGCGAAAAAAAATAATTGGTTTTTGGTAAAACCAAAGGTTTTTATGAACGAATCAGGAAAAGCAGTGAAGATTTTTCTCACCGCAGGACCAGGGAAATGTTTTAAAAGAGGAAATAAAATCTGTTTAATAGTGGTCCATGATGAGCTTGATTTGCCATTGGGGAAGTGGAAATTAACTTTTGCTAAAAGTTCGCCCCTTCATAAGGGAATCATTTCAATAGAAAGCTATTTAAAAACAAAAAAATTTTGGCGGTTAAGAATTGGGGTGGATAATAGACAATCTAATGATTGGCTTCCAGGAGAAAAATATGTTCTTCAGAATTTTCAAAGAGAGGAAAAAGAAATCTTAACCAAAGTTTTTGCTGAAATTGCCCAAAATGCCAAGTTTTTATCTTGTGACTAAATTAGTCGGCTGACCGGCAAGAAAATTTTTAATATTTTCATAGGTAGTCTTAACAATTCTTTCAATTGCCTCTTTGGTGTTGAAAGCATTATGGGGAGTGATCAAAACATTTGGTTTTTCTCTTAAAATATGAGCAGTGACTAGCTCTTGAAGATCGTCACGATTGATATAAGAATCAAAAAGAGCCCAGGGTTTATCCAAAACTTCTTCTTCTTCTAAAACATCCAAACCAGCGCCGCTTAAGATACCTTGCTCAAGAGCCCATAAAATTGCTTCGCTTTCGACCACTGGGCCACGGCTAGTATTGATTAATAAAGAACCGGGTTTCATTCTTTTGATATTTTGCCTGTTAATTAGATGGTGGGTTTGAGGGGAATAAGGGACATGTAAAGAAACAATATCGGCTTGTTCAAGACATTCTTCTAAGGTTACCCAGCGATAGCCTAATTTTTTTTCTTCTTTTAAATCACGATGGCGGGTAACGCCTAAAACTTTCATCCCAAAAGCTTTGCCATACTTAACCAGCCATTGGCCGATCCTGCCAACACCAACCACGCCTAAGGTTTTGCTTTTAAGATCAAAGCCAGTCAGACCAGTGGGAGAGAAACCACCCTGACGAACCCGATCAACGCTTTCAATAATTCTTCGGCTTAAGGCCAAAATTAAGCCAAAAGCATGCTCAGCGACAGTATTCTCGCCATAAGAAGGGACATTGGCAACAGCAATTTTGTGTTTTTGGCAATAATCGAGATCAATATGATTAAAGCCAGTGGAGCGGGTGGCAATCATTTTCAAGCGGGGCAGTTTTTTTAAGATTTTTGAACTTAAGTCTGAATAAATAAAAGTGGAAAGAATTTCATATTCTTTAGCCTGGTCACAAGCATTTTCTACTTCATTAATAAAATAATCAGCCCCAAGTTTTTCTCCGTACTGGGGAATAATCTCTTTTTCCCAATCTTTAATTTCAAAAAAAGCAATCTTCATTAAATTAATAATAGAAGTTAAAAAACAGTTTTACAAGAAGCAAATTTTGATTTAAAATGGTTTTAAATGCTTTCGCGAAAAAATTGGGAAAAATATCTTAAATTAGAGGTTAATCCGATTATTAGGTTGTTGATTCTTTCGGATTTTGCTATTTTTTATGGATTTGGATTAATCAACCCTATTTTTGCTGTTTTTTTAAATAATCAGATTAGGGGAGGCAATCTCGAGGTAATTGGTTTTGCCTCAACAATTTATTTGGTGACCAAATCTTTGGGTCAAATTCCAGTGGCAGAGGTAGTTGATAGATTAAAAGGAGAAGAGGATGATTTTTGGCTAATGGTGATTGGTACTTTTGCTTTTAGCTTGGTGCCAATTCTTTATTTGTTTGCCCGGACTCCCCTCCATATTTATTTAATTCAATTTTTCAACGGGGTGATGACTGCTTTTACTTTTCCTTCTTGGATGGCAATTTTTACCCGTCATATTGACAAAAATATGGAAGGGCTAGAATGGGGGATCTATTATACCTTAACTGACCTTGGAGGAGCAGCAGCTGCGGGTTTAGGTGGTTTTCTGGCTCAAAATTATGGTTTTCAAAATGTTTTTGTCCTCACGGCAATTTTTTCCTTAGTCGGCAGTTTTTTTCTTCTTTTGACCAAAAAATATCTTTTTATTGATAAATTTTAGGCTGAAAAAATTAAGATTATTTTAATTCCACCGTAGCGCCTGCCTCTTCTAGTTTTTTCTTGGCTGTCTCAGCTTCTTCTTTTTTCACCTCAACCAAAACTTCTGCTGGTAATTTTTCAGTCATATTTTTAGCCTCTTTTAAACCAAGGTCTGGTTTAATCTCGCGCAAAGCCTTAATGACATTAATTTTGTTGCTGCCTGAGTTAGTCATCACCACAGTAAAAACAGTTTTTTCCTCAGTCATCGTCGCCTCCCCTCCAGTGGTTGCCGGGCCGCTGGTGGCTGGCACAGTGGCCATTGCTTGAACCCCAAATTTTTCCTCCAAAGCTTTCACCAATTCAGCAAGTTCTAGAACCGAAAGCTCACTAAGTTGATCAATGATTTTTTGCAATTTTGGTTCTAGTTTGTTGGTTTGACCTGTTTTTTCATCCATTCATCTTCACCTCCTTCTTGATTAAATTTCAATTTTGAAATTTATGAGTGTGACTTTTGTTCAAGAGGGCTTTTAAAGTGAAAACCAATTTTGTTTGGTTATATTTTGTCGCATAAACTAATCTGGACAAAGGATTAGTCAAACTAGCAACAAATTGGGCAAAAAGCACTTCTTTTGTTGGTAGATTAGCTATTTTTTTTAAAGCCTCCAAGGATAAGATTCTTCCTCCCCAGATGCCTAATTTAAACTCTGGTTTTTCCCATTCTTTTTGGGCTTGACTGATTGCTTTTAAAGGGGCAATTTCGTCAGTGATTGCCCAAACAAGGGCGCTGGGACCAATTAGTGGTTGATCCAGTTTAAGACCAATTGTTTTTAAAGCCCGGCTAACCAGACTATTTTTGACAATTTGTAAATTGCCACCAACATCTTGAATTTTTTTCCTCAACTGGTTTAGCTGCTTAGAATTTAGACCTTGATAATCAATCAAGGCAATGGATTTTGCCTCTTTTAGTTTAGCCTTTAAATCTTCAACAGCAAAAATCTTTATCTGATTGACCATTTTTAATTTCGCGCCTTAAAATAATCCCGCCGATCCCAAGACAGGGATGAATGAGGCAAGAAAGAAGCCAAACCGCTTAGGGAAATTTATCCTTCCCCCGGCCAAGAGGCTTCATTAAAAAACCTCGGTTTAACCGAGGCTGTTTTGCCAATTTAATCTAAAAAAATTTCCGCCTCGGTAGGATTTTTAATTCTGTCTGCCAGAGCCCTACTGTCTTTGGCAACAAAATAATCATAACACATAATTTTGAAAAAGCAAGAGTTTAAACTGGGCAATCCACTAGCCATCAGCTATCAACTCCGTTATACTACACTTATGCTTAAAAAAGGGAAAACATTCGCTGTTTATACTTTTGGCTGTCGTTTAAACCAAGCAGAAAGCCAGCTGATTAAAGAAAAATTGCTGGTTGAGGGTTTAAAAGAAACTGTGATCAGCCAGGCAGACTGGGTAATTATTAACTCCTGTGTGGTCACTCAAAAAGCCCAAAAAGAAGTTGGCCAATTTGTTCGCCGAATCAGAAGAGAGAATTCAAACTGCCAATTATGGTTAGTTGGTTGTTTTGCTGATCTAAAAAGAATTGATCACCAATTGTCTGATTTGCCAGTTGATCGTTGGCTGACCAACAAGGAGAAAAGAGCGTGGCTAAAAGGTTTTTTGGTTCCTACTTCTTTTAAATCTCAGGGTAGAGGACTGGTGAAAATCCAAGAAGGCTGTCAGCATTTTTGTAGTTATTGTCTTGTTCCTTATCTCAGAGGAAAAAGTGTCAGCCTGCCAGCGGATTTCGTTCTCAATAATGTGCGACGTCTAGTTGAAAGAGGGACTAAGTGGGTAGTCCTAACCGGAGTCGAGGTAATTCATTATCAAGATCACAATTTAGATTTTTTAAGTTTGGTGGAAAAAATTTTAAAGCAGACATCGGTAAAACTTATTAGCTTTGGTTCAATTTCGCCTTTAATTGGCAATGGGGTGGAAAGACTAATTAGACTTTACCAAAAATTCCCCCAAAGATTAGCCAGACATTTGCATTTAAGTTTGCAGTCAGGGAGTAATAAAATTTTAAAATTGATGAATAGAGGCTATTCTGCTCAAGAATATCTTAGTTTGGCGGAAAGATTAAAAAAGTCCATTGCAGGATTGAATCTGACTACTGATATCATCGTTGGTTTTCCCGGAGAAACAAAAGAAGATTTCCAAGAAACTTTAGCTTTGGTCAAAAAAATTGGTTTTGGCAAAATCCATATTTTTAGATTTTCTCCCAGACCAAGGACTTTAGCAGAAAAAAAAGCCGGTCAATGGGGCGTGGTTGATGAAAAGACCAAAAAGCAGCGGGCAAACCAGTTAGCCAAGTTAGAGAAAAAATTAAGACTGAAATTTTGGCGATCTTTATTGGGAACCGAAGCAACTGCTTTGGCTTTTGAAAAGTTTGGTCCCAAAGTGGCCAGTGGTCAAACTGATAATTTTGTTCCTGTTTTGATTAAGCCGATAAAGAGAAAGAATCTTGGCAGATTGCTCAAAATTAGATTTGAAAAAATTGATGGTAAACATATATCCGCCTTCCAGGTGAATTAGTCCGCAAAAAAACGGCAATCCAAGAGCCTTTGGGGTGAAGGCGAAGAGACCGAAAGGATAATTTTGGTTGCAGTGTCGGGTCCGTGTTTTGTTTTCAAACTAATGGAGGGGGACGACGTTTTGAGTGTAAGTGTTGTTTCCTTCGTCGCTTTCCACAACTTCGTTGTTGGCGTCAACAATTGCTTTAGTTTCATAGGTTGACCAACTGGTATAAGTATAGGTACAAGAAACAGTTTTTGTTTCTCCAGCAGGAATGCCTTCTGTAATCCTTTCCCGGCAGGGAGTCAACGCCCAAGTAGCCTTCCACTCCCACCAAAAAGCTCCCGCATTGGCATTTCCTTGATTAGCAATCACAATTGTGACTGTAAATGGTTCGTCTTTTTTGGGAGGATGATTAAAGGAATAATCTTTGATATAAAGGTCGGCTTTTGGTTCTACTGTCGGGGTAGGAATGGCGGTTGGTGTGGGGGTGGGAGTTGATGTTGAAGCTGGCTTCGGCTTTGAAGTAGGCGTTGGGGTAGGCTCTTCAGTAAGCACCGGGGTTATCGTTGGCGAAGGTAAGGCTTCTTGAAAAGGAGTAGGGCTAAGTGAAGGATTAGGTTGAACCTGTTTTTGACCAAGCTTGTAGGCTCCAAAAACTATTCCAATTAAAATTAAAATTCCCAAGGCCCCCAAAACTCCAAAGATTAGACCAGTTTTTTTAGTTGTTTTTTCTTCTTCTATCATTTTAACGCTTAATTAATTTGTTTATATCACAAATAATTATTCAAAGTCAACGGCCAGATTTTTAATTTCGCACCTTAAAATAACCCTGCCGATCCTGAGAAGCCACACCAGCCAAGAACTTTCGCCCTTCTCCGGGCAAAGATGAAGCAGGCAAAAAGGCTGATTACCAGTTTGTAAAGCTAAGACGATCCTGGACCGTAAAAAAGTTTGTATATCCCTGACGTTAAAATAGTGGGAGATAAAAAATTTCTTCTCAGATTTTTAGTTTTCGTTTCAAGTATAGGCTCCATTCTTCTTATTAATCAATTCTTCTAAAATCTTCCATCTTCGTTTTTTCTCTTCAGGTGAAATGTCGTCTTTTAAACGAAAGGCAGCGGTGCCGGGCCGAGGAGAATATTTAGCAATATAGGCTTTCTCAAAACCAACTTGGCGGCAAAGTTTGACCGTGTTTTCAAAAGCTCTTTTGCTCTCGCCGGGAAAGCCAACAATAATATCAGTGCCAATTTTAATCTCGGGAATGCGTTGGCGAATTTTCTTTACTAAATTCAAATATTGTTTAGCAGTATAAGGCCGGTTCATTTTTCGCAAAATTCCATCGTCTCCTGATTGAACTGGCAAATGCAAATAACGGTCAATTTTCGGCAAACTCATTGCTTCCACAATATCGTCAGTTAAATCCCAGGGGTTGGAAGTAAGAAAAGAAATTTTTTCAATGTCGGGAATTTTATGCAAAATCGCCAAAAGCAGAGCAAAAGGGGTATGGATGTTTGCTGTTTGATGTTTGATGTTTGATGTTTTGAGATCTTTTCCGTATGAATTAACATTTTGGCCAATTAAAAGAATTTTTTTAAATCCTTGGTTGACTGCTTCTTGAGCTTCTTTGATGATTTCTTCAAATGGCCGGCTTTTTTCTAAACCGCGGGCATAAGGGACAATGCAATAACTACAAAAGTGGTTACAACCTTGAGAAATAGGAATTAGAGCAAAATCATTTTTTGTCCTTAAAGGAGGGATGGCGAAACTGGCTAATTCTTTGGTGGGAATTATTTCCACACCTTTTCCTACTCTTTTTTGGAAAAGATTTTTGGCTTGTTGAGAGAGTCGTTTTTGGCCAATACAACCAGCCAGGCAGCCAGTGAGAATTATTTTTCGGTTTGGTTTTAATTTTTTTAAATTATTAATCAAGCCCCAGATGCGATTTTCCGCTGATTGCCTGACTAAACAGCTGTTGATAATTACTACTGTTGCCGACTGGACATCTTTGGTTGGTTGATAGCCATTATTAACAAAAGCTTGAGCAATTCTTTGAGAATCAGCCACATTCGCTTGGCAACCAAAAGTCTTAAGATAAAAAGTTTTTTTCTTTCTAACCATATCAAAGTATAACATTTTAGAGTTAGAGTTGAGAAAAAATCCCAAACTGTGGCCCTGGAGGATGGAAAAGAAAATTCCTAACTTCTCTGACCGCCTTCTGAATGCATACTTAGTTTCACTTATCAACTTTGATGATAATTTATATCAGGATCTAACAACTAACAAGATAATTATAATTAATATCTATAAGGTTTTAATAGGCAGTAGTCAAAACCCGATGGTATGGAGCAACATCTCTTAATGTTTGAGATGCTTTCCATAAGGCATTATCAACTTTCGCAGGAATTAATTTAGCGAAATGAGTGATTAATTCTCCTGCCCAAATTGTGGCCGAGCGGATTTCTATTTCTTCTCGACTACCCGCTTTGAGGATTTGATAATTGTCAATTCTTTCTGCGAGCGATGGAGAGTATTCTAAGACTTTAAAGGCGCGGAGAATTTGAGGAAGTTTATAGTCGGAAAAGCAGGTTAAGGTTTTGAGGTTAGTAATTTTTAACCCTGGCAAGAGACTTAAATCATAGGCAAAAATTTGAGCCCGCTTATAGAAGTTGATTCGTTTACCAGCCAAAATCGCATAATCCTCAAAGGAAGGGAATTCTTTTATCAACGAGGAAGTAATTTTATCAGCATCAAGGTGAGTTTGGAGCAAGAAATTATAGATATTACCTTTATATTTCTTAAGCAAAATTGCGCCAATTTCATTTAAAATTTCTACTCTTTTTTTCAGGAGAGGAATAGGTTGGTTATTAGTACTATGGAAAATATATTCTGCTTCCGAAATTTTTAAATTTTTAAGATAGCTAGCATTTAAAATTGGAACCCTTTTCTTTATTGCTCGCTGCACACAAGCTACCAAGGCGAACCAACCATTGGAAATAAAATTTCCATTAGGATATTCTACTGTCCACTTTTCTTTATTTTTTCCCGCCCAAAAGCAAAAATTAATGGCATCAAGAATAAAAATTAACTGGGGGGTAGGATTATTGGCACCGAATTGTTCGGCAGTAAGTACCTCCTTTGCTTCAACCTTCTTTTTTATTAAACTAGCAGTTTGTTTGATTTTTTCTAAATCAAGACAAACAAAAGAGGCTCTTTTTAATACCTCGGCTGTCGTTTTCCTGACTGCCAATGGATCAGGAGAATTTTTAAGAATTTTGTCAATAAGTTTCATCTTCTAGAATATTATATTGTATTTTTCTTTAAAATTTTAACTATTAATTGTTCTAAATTAGCAACTCTTTCTTCAAGTTTTTTAACTCTTTCAACGGTTGCCAAAATCGTCTTTTGCTTTTTACCTATCAAATGTTCCAAGCGAGTGTCAGTGGTTTCAGCTATTTGAAGCAGAGTAGGTAAAGGAGGAATAGCTCGACCAGTTTCGTAGGCAGAAATGGTTTTTACCGAAACACCTATTTTTTCTGCTAATTGTTTCTGTGTAAGTTTGGCTAAAATTCTGGCTTTTTTAATATTTTGAAATAAGATATAGGGATCTAGTTTTAGGTTTTTTGTCATAATTCTATTTTAACATTTTTACTTTATGAGTTTTTAATATATTAGTTATCATAACTTAGCATTCCTTTTTCTAATAAAATTAGACCCATGATAAAATAGAATCGTATGGATAAACAGAAATTATTAGTAATTATTGGGAACGTTTCTTATGATAGTAATATTTATCCTTCTGGAGAAAAAAGAAGGATTGTCAGTGGCGCTGCTTATATAGTAGCTCTCGCGGCTTCTCTTTTTTCTAAGAATATTGGCATTGTGACAAAACTAGGTAGTGATTTTAATTTAAAATATCTCCAAGAACTCCAAATTGATCTAAGTGGTGTCCAACTAATTAAAAACGCCAAAACTTCAAGGTTTTATCATACCTATAAGAATAACGACCAATCACAAAGAATTTTTAAAGGAGAATTAACTATCGGGAAGACCTTGTCTCCTAATGACATCCCAAAGCATTTTCTTAGTGCGAAGTATATCCATGTTGCCACTATGCCTCCTATACAACAAAAGATCTTTGTCGATTTTCTTCGCAAACACTCTAAAGCTAATATAAGTATTGATACCCTTGAAGACTATATCCTTGAATGGAGAGATATTGTTTTTGATAATTTTAAAAAGGTGGATATTGCTTTTGTGGACAAAAGAGAACATGAATTACTTGAAACTATCAAATTAAAGAAGGTGGAAATAGTTATTAAGAAGGGGAAGGATGGTGCTGACGATATTTATTATAAAAATTATAAAAAGAGGGTGATTCATGCCGATGCTCCAATAGTTGCAAAAGTAATTGATAAAACAGGGGCAGGTGATGTATTAGCCGGTGTGTTTTTGACTCTTATTGCCAAAGGAAAATCTAGAGCATATGCTCTTTCTAACGCAGTAAAGATAGCCTCTATTTCAATTACAAATTTCGGAGTTAGACATCTGTTAGAATATACTAATGAACGGATTTAGTCATTCGAAAGAAAGAATGATGCCTGAAGATCTTTATACGAAACTAAAGACCCTACTTGAACAAGAAATTAGCCGGACAGAGTATGAAATTAAGGAGTTGGTTAAAAAAAGAGCGGAGCTAGAAGGTCCCAAGGTTTCTAAATCTTCCCATGATCTTCAAGATAACGAAGAGGAAGTCTATATCAAACAACTTTTACTTAAAGATTATCAAGAAAAGCTCCAAAGTATTGAGGCAATTAAAGAAAGATCTGGGGGAGAGACTGCCGAAGAAGGAGCAATGGTTAAATTAAAGTTCCTCACCGATCAATCAACTCAAGATTTTATCTTGATAAATGGTCCGGGAGGAAAAGTGGGAGAATTTACTCTACTATCAACCAAAACTCCGGTAGGAAAAGCGACTATCGGGAAAAAAACTGGAGAAAGAGTTGTTATCCAGACACCAGGGGGAGAGGCAGAGATCGAAATTCTATCTGTAATCTAGTAGTTTTATCTGTAAATAAGGGGACAGTTATCACCAAGGAGTTGTTGTGCTTGCCATAATTTTTTTCCTAACGAAACATCCTTCCTGTTTTTAACCTCTTCTAATATAGAAATGGTGGATGCATCAAACATACAGGGTTTTAATTTTCCTCCTGGGGTAATAAAAATATCACTATGTTTCTGGCAAAATTTTTTTGGATCAGGCGTAGTTCTAACCTTGTCACAAATACAACTATCAATTTCTATTTTTATATTCTTTAAAGAATAGAATCTTTTTCTATTACTTTCTTTGATTAAGGATGCTCCAACTCCTATCAACATACTATTAATTTTATTGGTTATATAATTTGGTGGTAAATTGCAATCTAAAACCGGCGGGATGAATTTAAGGAAAACACCGAATTCTTGGGCAAACTTAAGAAATTTCAAGATATTTTGTTCGTTTATATTTTTATTTGGGACCGAAACAATATTCAGTTTTATAATTTTTTTAGGATAATTTTTTCTAAAGAGCTTTACCCCTTTTATTACTTGCATATATAAAACACTTTTTGTAGCTTCTTGCCATATCTTTGTTTCCAGACTAAATAATGAGATATGAATTTTTGCTAGAAAGTTTCCTAACGAGATATATTGATAAAGTAAACTGCCATTAGTAACTAAGGTGATCTTTGCCCTTCTTGATCTTAAATCTTTTATGATTTCTTCTATATCTGATCGTAAGAGTGGTTCGCCACCGGTAATTGTTACTCCTTTATAGCCAAACAAAATTCTTGCTGTCTCAAAAATAAAAACATAATCTTCAGCAGATAATTTTTCTTTTTCATAGATTTTTACGCCTTCTCTATGGCAAAAGAAGCAATTAAAATTGCATTGCTGGGTTACGATAAAACGTAAATCACTCATGTTAATTATTCTAATAGTCTAATTTAATTAGAATTAAAGCACAAAATAGATTATTTGTCAAAATATAAGGGAAAATTAAAATAGACATTGAACTTCAAAATATGCACTATTCCAGTTTTTCTACAAACCAAGATTTAAGATCAATGAGGCCTTTTCAGTTGTGGCGAATCAGCCACATTCGCTTGGCAACCAAAAGTCTTAAGATAAAAAAATTTCGCTTGTTTTGCCATAGTTATAGTTAAAGAGGAATTATTTAAGTCATAGTATATTAAAGAAAGCTTTAAACCACAAGGA
>Ga0129301_1001327_pt1 | contig 12132 bp, 13 predicted proteins | sample ConPoolayeHmetaG_FD_94489 | JGI IMG/M metagenome (GOLD analysis project Ga0129301, IMG submission 94489) | Hot spring microbial mat communities from California, USA to study Microbial Dark Matter (Phase II) - Cone Pool mat layer H metaG ...
AGGGGTCCAGTGGGATTGACGCTGACGAACTCGACCTGAACCCGCTTACCTTTGCCTAGATCAGTATCGCCGTATGATTCACCAGCAGCCAGGACGGATTCCACCTCGGTGGCCAGCCAGTCCTTGCGCAGCGCAAAGTTGATGAAGCCGGGAGCAGCCACCCAAACCTTCTCAATTTGCGGCGGTGGCTCTATACGCTCAAAGATTCTTTCGGCTATGGTCATGGGGGACATCCTCATAGCTCGCGCTAGTCTCAAAGGCAGACCCGAGGCAAAATCTCCATGTTCCGGACTCTGAGGATGCTCTATCAGTAGATCAGGCAGGGCAGACGGGGCGAGCGCACCTTCTTCCTGTGCCTTCAGCACGGCTCGTTGCAAACAATTAACCAGTTCTTGCTTGAGCATGTCAAATCTATCTTCTCGGGCTTTTCGCCTTCATACGCTAGGTCAGGAAAATTCCACCATCCACAACCAGACACTCTCCAGTGACAAAGCTGGAAGCATCGGACGCCAGATAAATCATTGCCCCGACCATCTCGTCGGGGTCAGCTATGCGTCTTAGGGGCGTTCGTTTTATCATTTCCTGTTCATATTCAGGCATAGCCAAAAAACGGGAGTCGCCCAGGCGGGTGTGGACATTGCCGGGGGCTATCGTATTTACGCGGATATTGTATGGAGCCAGTTCCAGAGCCATCACCTTGGTCACCATTATCACCCCAGCCTTGCTGATTGCGTAAGTGCCGATGTTTGCCTCTGGTTTGATTCCATCCATCGAGGCCACGTTGATAATCCTGCCTCCTCCGTGATCCCTCATTACCCTGGCTACAGCTTGACTGAGGAAGAACAGTCCTTTGAGGTTAAGATTCATAATGCTGTCCCACAGACGCTCATCAACCTCTAATGAAGATGCCAGAGCCGGGCTGGTGCCGGCATTGTTGACCAGGATGTCAATTCTGCCAAATTCCTCGGTGACTCTGGCGACGAGGTTCCTTATTTCTTCCGTCCGCCCTACGTGCGCGGCTACTGACAGGGCTTTTCTTCCCAGCTTTCTTATCTCCGTAGCTACATTCTCCAGGTCAGAAAGCTTCCTGCTAGCTATGGCGACATCTGCTCCGGCTTCGGCAAAGCCCAGGGCGGTAGCGCGGCCGATGCCTCTCGAGCCACCGGTCACCAGAGCCACCTTCCCATCCAGACGGAATTTATCGATATACATAGTCAGATCCTCCCACATATCTTACACGTGTCTCAGTACCATTCCGTACATTGTAACCGAATTACCGGGCTTTTGCTAAAGGTCATCGCTTTTCTGCGGACTCTGATTCTCCCCATCCTATCAGATTTCCGTCGCTTGTGATAGATACAGTGGTGGCTGACCACGGAGGTAACACTCGAGTGCGGATTCTGGCAAGTTCTTCGTGAATATACTCCCTTGGAGCGAGCTAGCCAAAAGATTGGTGCGGGCCGTGAAAGTTATCCCGACTTTTCAAAACAACAGGCTTTCCCCTAAAGAAGTAGAAGCAGGCTGGCTTTCCCATATCGGTAACTCCTGATGATAAATCGCTGTCCCTAAACATACCATGAGTATTACCCATGTATCTCACCCTCCGCAAATTTCAGCAAATGCGGCCGTAATCGCTTTTGAGCGTTGTTCGGAATTCAATCCATAGCCGTCGTGCACCATTCCTCTCGTATGTATTCGACATCAGTGGTACCGTCAGCACCCGGCCATTAGCTATGGAATAGCACTGACCCCTTTACCCGTATATAATACATAGTAGTTATGGGGCCTAAAGGACCACAAAAAGAGCACCTCCGGGTATCCGCAATCCTGTTGGCTGCCGGCGAATCCAAGCGCATGGGACAAATGAAGCAACTTATGCCGTTCGGCCGCAGCACCATACTGGGTGAAGCAATCAATAACCTATTGTCGTCGGCAGTAAACGAGGTTATCCTGGTGTTAGGCTACAAGGCCGATGAGGTGATCAGGACATCAATAGGCAGGCCAGTCAAGCTGGTGATTAATCCATACTACTGGCAAGGGATGAGTACATCAATAATAGCCGGAATGAATCACGTTGATACTCGGGCGCAGGCAATTATGATCGCCCTAGGTGACCAGCCGCTCATTAGTAGCCAAACCATCAATACGCTGATCAAGGAGTTCCAGAGCCACGATAAAGGTATTGCTGTCCCAACCTATCGAGGCAAGAGAGGACACCCAATCATATTCGGCATCAAGTATAAGCGCAAACTGCTGGAACTAAAAGGGGATATAGGAGGCAGAAAGATAATCGAAGACCATCCCGATGACGTTCTCGAGGTAGAGGTTGCCTCCGAAAGCGTCGTCGTTGATTTTGATACCAAAAATGATTATCGCGGCTGGGTTGGCCAGTTTGAATCTTAGCGACACCCCCGGCTTAAGTGTTTGCTGAAAAGTCCTTCCTTACGTAGGTTGTAAAGCTAGATATTGTTACCTATTGCTTGACAGAGGCGTAATATCGTATAAAATATAGCGCTCACCATTTCCGTTGGAGAATCACCGTGCCCGATATTGAGAGTCTAGGCTTTCAAGGTAAGAAGCCTTCGCGCTTTTCCTGTCATCCGCAGCCGGGCTATGTGATAAAGGGCAGGATATGGGTGGAGAAAGACGGTGAGCTGTATATGGGGTGGGGCCGAGTAATGTTGCTGGAACGTATTGAAAAGCTTGGCTCGATTGCGGAGGCAGCTCGCTCAATGAAGTTAAGCTATAGTAACGCTTGGCTGTGGGTAGAGGCGATGAACCGTCTGGCGCCATCCCCTTTAGTGAAGAAAACTGTTGGTGGGGTTGGTGGAGGACGGACCAGTCTGACAGAGGAAGGACGAAAGGTCATCAATGAGTACAAAGAATTGCGCTCCAGATTTCAAGAATTCCTGAAGCAAGAGCGACGGATTCTTGAAAGCTGTCATCTGGAACAGGATAGAACGCCCTAGGTAGGTGCAAAGTTTGAACAAACTAATAAACATGATCTCAGCAGGATTCCTGGCCATATTACTAGTTTTCATTTTTCTCGCCGGCCGTGGCCATGGACAGGAAGTTTCTATTGGAGTGGCGGTGGAATTTACAAACCATGCTGCTTGCGCTTACGTCAGCAAGGACAAGGGGTGGTTTGACAAGGAAGGGCTGAACATAACTGCCTACGAGGGATATGTCACTGGCATGGCTCTAGCCGCTGCTTTGGCTAGGGGTGATATTCAAGTTGCCTATATCTGTCTGGTGCCAGCCATAAATGCGTACGCTAACGCGGGGGTGCCGATAAAGATCGTGGCAGGAACACATAAACATGGCTATGGCCTGGTGGTCAATCCCGAAAAGATAAGCACTGTCAAGGACCTAGAAAAGCCCAACATTCGTATCGGGTGTGTCCAGGTGGGTGGAGCAGCAGATCTGATTCTGCACAAGATGATAGACGAGTATGGGCTTGATCAAGACAAAGTGTTAAATAACATTCAAAGCATGAATCCACCAAAGCAGGTTCTGGCTATCAAGACGGGACAACTGGATGCTGCTTTCCTTCCCGAACACTGGGCAACTATGGCTGAAGAGTTGGGCTTTAACATGCTACTGACGAGCCAGGATGTCTGGCCTGAGATGCAGGGTAGTGTTCTGGTTGTCAGAAGCGACTTGATAGACAGCCATCCTGACCTAGTGAGAAAGCTGGTAGAGATATCGAGAAGGGCGACCGAGTGGATTAATGACCATCCTCAGGAAGCAGCCGAGACAGTGTGGAAACAATTGCAGGTCACCGGCGGTCAGGTCTTCCCGGCTGAGGCTGCAGAGCTAGCCAGCAGCCTAGAACTCACACCAGCAGTGTTGTTACGGTCTATAAGCAAGCTAGAGTATACAACTGATATCGACGCCGACATGGTTCAGGAGACGATAGACTACATGGCAGAGCTAGGTTACATCAGAAGTAGCTTCAATGCCGAAAACATCCTTGATTTGAGGTATCTGCATGAATAGGCTTAAGAGATTGATACCAGGATGGGGAATAGTGCCTATCGCCGTATTTCTGGCTGTATGGGAAATAGTCGCTCGTCTGAACTTGGTCCCAGGTCAGTTCTTCTTGCCCCCCTTTTCTCTTGTGGTACTGGAGTTCTACCACCTGACAACTAGCGGCGTGCTTGGGGACAACCTCCTCGCCAGTCTGGTAAGGGTGTTGAGTGGCTTCTGTGCTGGCTCTATCGCTGGCATAACGATGGGAACTATTATGGGGTGGAGAGAGGGTATCAATAAAGGATTGCACCCCATAATCAGCCTGTTCTACGCCATCCCTGCTATCGGGTGGCTGCCGCTGCTCATGTTGTGGATAGGCATAAACGAAATGCTGCCGATTACCATAATATTCATCTGTTCCTTCTTTCCTGTCCTCTACAATACAGTTACCGGCATCAGAAATGTGAATAAGGATTATATCCAGGCGGCAAGGACGCTGGGAGCCTCAGATTTTAGAATTCTGGCTACAGTGGTTATGCCTTTAGCCCTGCCTAACATTTTCACGGGATTGAGGTTGGAAGCCGGTATGGCATGGCGAGTAATAGTAGGTGCTGAGATGGTGGCCATACCCACTGGCATCGGTGCACTACTTATGAGGGCTGAAAGCTTGATTCGCATAGACATCATCATTGTCTGTTTGATGGTGTTGGCTATGATGTGTCTTGCTTTCGAAAAATTCTTCGAGTATCTGGAAGACAAGATAACTGCGAAGTGGAGATAGTATGCCGTCTATCACCCTCAAAGATGTAAGTAAATACATCTGCCAGGCCGTGAACCTGGAGATTCTTGATAAAGAACTGCTGGTGCTGGTGGGGCCAAACGGTGCTGGTAAGACCACCCTTCTCAACGTCATAGCTGGATTAACTGATTACAAGGGATCGGTTTACTTTGACGGTCGGCCGGTGGATAGGCTGCCGGCCAGCCAGAGAGGCGTTGGTTACTTGTTTCAGAATCCAGCCCTGTTTCCACATCTCAATGTGGCTGCCAATATAGCCTACGGCTTGGTGTCTCACCAGCAAGCGCCTGAGCGAGTACATGCCAGGGTAAATGAACTACTGCGCATGATGAAGATAGAGCACCTGGCATCGCGGTATCCTAAGAACCTGAGCAGTGGTGAAAGGCAACGGGTGGCATTAGCCAGAGCCCTCGCCTTCTCGCCGAAAATATTGCTTTTGGACGAACCGTTGTCCAGCCTCGATGTGCAAACTGCCAAGCGCCTGAGAACTGAGTTGAGGCAACTTCAGCAGAGCCTCGGCATCACAACTGTCTATGTAACCCATGACCTGCAAGAGGCCGAAGAAATGGGAGATAGAATAGCCGTTATTAAGAGCGGCCATATAGAGCAAGTAGGCAGACCCGAAGAGGTGTTCTTCTATCCCAAGAACGAAAAGGTTTCCGATTTCATCGGCGCACCAAACATCTTGGATTGTGACTACTGCCGTAGTGCAGGGAGGGGCGTCATGGAGGTCGGTTGTCGCGACCTGATTATAATTGTTCCCCATGACGGGAATTCGGTTCACAGAATCGCCCTCTTTCCTGCCGACATATACATATCTGAAGCCAAACCACCGGGCCCGGAGATTAATCGGTTCAAGGGTACTATTAGCGACATCAAGCCCGCTGGTGATGCCGTTAGAATCAAACTGCAGGTCGGCGCAACCTCGCTGTGGGCTGAGATGCCCCACCACATGTTCGAAGATACAGATTTGGCCGTAGGCAAACAGGTCTTCGCAATACTGAAACTGAGAAGGATAAGGGTCTATGAAAACCAAAATCTATGAGATTCTCAAAGAGGAATTCGTCAGAATTGTAAGAGATAATGCCCTCGAGGGGGAGGTAGTAATCAAAGCTGCTGTGCTTTCGCCAGAGGAGACTATCGGCAACCCAGAGGACAAGGATTACCCCCTGATAGTGGGGAAGGAGCGCATGATGCAGGCTGAATTCCGAGGTTCTCCCGGTCAGGCCTTCACTGATATGTACGGTAACTTCAGCGGCAAGTTGTCCGAAATAGCAGCTATGGAGCTAACAGACAGCTTCCGAAGAGCCATATTTATTTCCAGCCTTAATGCCGTGATGAGATATCTGGGCTTAATAGATAAGACGATACACTGCAAAAACGACGAACCCAGAATGTGCAGCTATGAAGTGGCGAAATATATAGAAGAAACTTATGGCCACCCCAAGGTAGCTATGGTTGGTTTTCAGCCCAGGATCGTTGAGGTATTGTCCAAAAGGTTTGAGCTAGCGATAACCGACATGGATCAGGCCAATATCGGCACCGAGAAATTTGGTTGTATGATACATAGCCCGGAGATGACAAAGGAGCACCTCAAATGGTGTGATATTGGCCTGGTAACCGGCACTACCATAGTCAACAATACCATTGACCAGTTTATGATATCCAAGCCGGTGATTTGGTATGGTGTTACCATATCAGGAGCAGCAAAGCTGCTCGGCCTGAACCATTTTTGCCGCTTTGGCCATTAAGAGGGCGTGTGAGCATTATTGACAAGCTGATTTCTAGCTTGAGCGTCGACGACGTAGTGCGCGAAATTTACACATGTGTTTTTTGGACTGTGGTAGTAAGCAAGCATTGTGGGCTGGCATCTACTTTTCGGGATGAACGCTTTCACGACGAAATAGTCAGCGGAGCAGGAAACTTGAGGAACAGGTCGGCATTAGAGCTAGCCCTATATGCCAAATCAGACAATCCTCTGGAAGCATCCATCGGGATGGCAGCCATAAACTCGTTAATTGATGTCGACGAGACTAAATGTGAAGCCAAGAATGCCTTAGACATCTTGATAGAGAAAGGAGTTGGCAAGGATATCGCTGTAGTAGGTCACTTCCCCTGGATTCCGAAACTACGGAAAGTAGCCAGGAGACTCTGGGTGCTGGAGCAAAGACCACAGCCTGGCGATTTGCCTCCGGAAGCAGCCAAAGACATACTTCCAAAAGCTGATGTGGTTGCTATCACCGGCACTTCGCTGATAAACCATACTGCAGAGAAGCTACTGAGGTTAGCCAAAGCTAGCTTCGTTGTAATGGTAGGACCCACCAGTCCTCTGTCAACGGTCCTGTTCGACTGGGGTGTGGATGTTGTCAGCGGGGTCAAGGTGGTCGAGCCGGCAAAGGTAATTCGCTGCATCACTGAAGGGGCGATCTTCCGGCAGGTGCAGGGAGTCAAGTTACTGAGCATGCGTAAGCCGCGATGAATAGCAAGCTAACCGACTTGACAGTTTTGATCAGGGGAGGCGGTGAGGTGGCCAGCGGTGTAGCCCACAGGTTGTTGCGTGCCCATTTCAAGGTTTGCCTGACTGAGATACCTCAGCCACAAGCAGTTTGTCGCGGGGTGTCTTTCTCCGAAGCCGTATATGATGGCGAGAAAGAGATTGAAGGTGTGGTAGCCAAACTGGTGAAATCCGCCAGTGACGTACCCACGGTCTGGAGGGAGAACAAGATACCGATAATAGTTGACCCAGAGGCAGCGATCAAGGATATCCTCCACCCCAGCATCTTGATTGACGCTATAATGGCCAAAAGAAACTTGGGGACAAGGCTTACTGATGCTGACTTGGTAATCGGCCTTGGTCCCGGCTTCCAAGCAGGCAGGGATGTCCATTTGGTGGTGGAGACCAACAATAGTGAGAGGCTGGGCGAGGTAATCTTTGCCGGGGAGGCAGAAAAAAACACGGGTGTCCCCATTTCCATTGGCGGTTTAACTTTTGAAAGGATACTGCATGCTATTGGCGAAGGCCTATTTATCACCAACAGGGAAATAGGAGAACAGGTCGCCGCTGGCGAAGTGATTGCCTGGGTAGCAGGGCAGCCCCTCAAAGCACCGATCAGTGGTGTAGTCAGAGCCCTGCTCAGGAGCGGAACACGGGTAAACCCAGGAACCAAGCTGATTGAGATAGACCCGGCAGCAAGTAGAGAAGTGTGCTATCGCATCAGGGCCAGGACGAGAGCGATAGCTGGAGGGGTTCTGGAGGCGATATTAGCCTGGTTCAATGTTTAGTTATGACGCTTAAGGAAGCCCTAGACATCAGGCGCGGTGAGGTAATAAGTCTGGTTGGGGGTGGGGGCAAGACAACCCTCATGTTCGCCTTGGCCCGGGAACTGGCTTCCGATAGCGGTTGCGTTATCACCACTACCACGACCAAAATTCTTGAACCATCGCCTTGTGAAGTGCCTATTCTTCTGCTGGAAAGGGACGAGGGAAAGTTGATCAGGCTGCTCCTCGACAACGTGGACAAGTATAAGCATATTGCTTTGGCGAGTGGAAAGTTGCTTTGCGGGAAATTGACAGGTATCGACCCCGAGTTTGTAGCAAGCTTGGCAAGATTGAGCCAGGTCTCTTATATCGTGGTGGAAGCCGATGGGGCAGCACACAGGTCACTGAAGGCGCCAAATGCCAGTGAGCCAGTGATTCCGGCCAATACGTCACTGGTTATACCGATAGTGGGAATCGACGCCATAGGCTGCCGGCTAACTGAAGAACACGTTTTCCGACCTGAAATCGTCTCCGAGTTGCTTGGTTTGCCGCTGGGCGAGGTGATATCAGCACACGCAATTGCTTCTCTAATAACCCATCCGCAGGGCATAATTAAGGGAAGCCCTGAGCAGGCGAGGATTGTTCCTTTCATCAACAAAGTGGACATGGACCAAGGTCTATGGAAAGGAAGGGACTTGGCTGATAGAATTCTGGCCATGAGACACCCTCAGATTGAGCGGGTCGTGCTGGGGCAAGCTCAATCACCAGAGCCAGTAATCGAGGTTGTTCTGCAAAACAGTAACCGATGAGGAGAAAGTAGGATTTGGGAGGCATCAAATGCTCGAGATTTATCAAGAGTTGGCCAACATAGCGGCAAGGGGAGAACGGGCAGTGTTAGCCACTGTTATCTCCAGTCAGGGCTCCGTACCAAGGAAACCAGGGACCAAGATGATTATCAGGAAAGATGGCTCTCTTGTCGGCAGCATAGGTGGAGGCAAACTGGAGCAAGCAGTGCAGGAAAAAGCTCTTGACGTGATGAAATCAGGTAGGCCGCAAACGATCCATTTTGACCTAACAGGCAGTGGTGCGGAAGCCTGGATGATTTGTGGCGGGCGCATGGATGTCTTCCTTGAGCCAATCCTACCCGCCGAAACATTGTATCTGTTTGGCGCCGGGCACCTCGCTCAGAGCACGGCAGCCATAGCGAAGATGCTGGGATTCCGCGTAGTGGTTATAGACCCCCGTGCCGAATACAATAACTACAACCGATTCCCTGGCGCTGACTCACTGGTGGTCGAAGAATATGAGAGTGCCTTCTCCAAATTGGATCTGGACGAGAACGCTTACGTCGTCATCTACACACCGGAGCATGCCAGTGACGAAAGGTGCTTACAGTTCGCCGTTAACACTGCGGCGAAGTACATTGGGATGATTGGTAGCAAGAAGAAGGCTAAAGAAATCAAAGAGCGCCTGCGAGCGAAAGGAGTATCGCAGCAACGGTTGGATGAGATTCATGCCCCGATTGGTTTAGAAATAAATGCCCAAACGCCGGAGGAGATAGCGGTCAGCATCTTGGCTGAGATAACGAAATTTAGAAGATCTTCAACAAGGGATAGTTAGTAAGAGATACAAACGCGGTAGATCTGGGCAGCTCAAGCTACTATCACCGCACCAGCCTCTAGCCTACCACAGCCCTCACAGCTATGCAAAAAAGACAAAAAGGAGTATCCTATCAGCGGCCTGATTTACTCCAGTTTCATAGCGTTCGCGTCACTTGCGTAGGCCTAGTGTTTGTGCGTAAACGACCCTTGCTGGAAGTGTTAGATTGAAAGAAAAGCTAGGTCAGGAGGTCAGTATGAATTTTGTCAAAAGTTTGCGGTGCATAGATTGTGGCAGAGAATATGCACCCGAAGCCCTGATTTCTGCGTGTACAGAGTGTGGCAGGCGAGGATTTGGATTCGGCCTCCTGGACCCCACTTATGACTATGACAAGATTTGCGAAACCTTGAATAAGCGTGTCTTGGCAAGGAGAAAACCATCGGTTTGGAAATACAAGGAGTTGTTACCCGTATCAGATGGCTTTAAGGTGGTTTCTTTAAACGAAGGAGGGACCCCGCTGATTAAGTGTGAAACACTTAATCATGAGATGGGGATCGATAACCTGTATATCAAGAACGAAACTGTAAATCCGACATTCAGCTTCAAAGACCGTGCCTTTACCGTTATCATTTCCAGGGCTCTCGAGAAAGGGGTTAAAACTGTGGCCGCTGTCTCGGATGGTAACGCCGGCGCTTCTGCAGCCGCGTATAGCGCTAAGGCGGGAATTGCCTGCTATATCTTCACTCCAGCATTCTCTGTCAGTTCCAAAGTAGTCCAGATGACTATGTACGGGGCAAGGGTGTTTTCGGTAAAGGGTTCTCTTCTTGAAGCCGGGATATTAGTTTTGGAGGCCTGCAACAAATACGGGTGGTTTAATATAACTACAGCCAAGGTTTTAAACCCCTACCAAACTGAAGGGCATAAGACGTTGGCTTATGAGGTTTGCCAACAACTGGGATGGCGGGCTCCAGACTGGGTGATTGCGCCGGTTTCTAGCGGTGATAGTCTGGGTGCTATATGGAAAGGTTTTAAGGAGTTCCACAGGCTGCGGTTCATCAACAATCTACCGCGAATGGTTGGAGTTCAAGGTGAAGGGGCAGCGCCCTTGGTCAAGGCTTTTGAAAGTAATAAGCAGTTTTATGAGATAGAACCTTTCGAACCAACCACGATTGCAGATGCCTTGTGCATAGGGGCAGTTCCTGGGCCGTGGCCAATGAATGCGCTTAAGGAATCTAGCGGTTACGCTGTAGCGGTCTCCGACGACATGATTTTGCAAGCACAGAAGTGGCTGGCTGCCAGAGAAGGGATATTCATTGAGCCTTCCTCGGCTGTTACCATTGCTGGTTTGCAGAAGCTTTTGCGTCAAGGGGTGATAGACAAAAATGAAACCGTAGTTTGCGTTGCTACAGGGTCGGGGCTCAAAGTTATGGAGGTAGCTGCCCAAGTATGCAAGAAACCAGTTCAAATTGCACCTGATATGAGCGAATTAGAAAAGGCTCTGGCTTCATAACAACACTTCACTTGGAGGCAGAGCGAAGACACACGAGTAAATTGAGTGTGGTTAGACACAAAAGTCTGCCTATCAGTTGCCAAAGCAGCTGTGGTTATTGATGATTTTGTGCGATACTTGGCGCAAAATTCGCGCGAATCATGTAGCCGAATGAACACTACATATTAAGGAGGCGTTTATGGCTGAAGAAGCTAAGGGCTGCAAGGAGCTATTTGCTGAGGTCATAGAAACCGGCCTGTGTACTCTATGTGGCGCTTGTACCGGCAGTTGTCCTTACCTGGTCTATCATAAAGGCAGGATAGTGCTCCTCGATAATTGTACGTTGCCAGCAGGGCGATGTTACGAAAGCTGCCCACGCACTCATACGGACATGGACAGGATCAGCCAGCAGGTCTTCGGCGTTCCGTACGGCGAGAACGAGATAGGCGTTACCAAGGAAGTATTCATGGCCAGGTCAACGGATGCCCGTATCAAGGAGAAAGCACAGTACGGCGGAGTTGTGACCACACTGTTAACCTTGGCGCTGTCGGAAGGACTTATTAATAGTGCCATATTGACAAAGACTTCTGCCGATAAGTTCCCGACTGCCTTTCTGGCTCAAGACGCACAGGCAATACTCCGATGTGCCGGCTCCAGCTACATGGCTTGCCCTGTAGCGGCCGGACTCAATCAAAGAGCCAAGGATGACAACAGCAAGCTGGGAATAGTTGCCATGCCATGTCAAGCCCTAGCTATAACCAAGATGAAACAAAGGGCAAACAAAGAGGATAGAGTCAATGCCGACAATGTTGGATTAGTTGTAGGATTGTTTTGCACCTGGGCTTTATCGCCGGATAAGTTCCACAAGTTCTTGAAGGAGAGGCTCGACCTACCATCGGTTAAGAAATTTGACATTCCACCGCCGCCAGCGAATCGCTTCGATGTTTACACTGCATCGGGTAAGCTTTCGTTTCCCTTGGAGCAAATAAGACAATATACCATGCCGACCTGTGCCTAC
>Ga0129301_1001330_pt1 | contig 12120 bp, 13 predicted proteins | sample ConPoolayeHmetaG_FD_94489 | JGI IMG/M metagenome (GOLD analysis project Ga0129301, IMG submission 94489) | Hot spring microbial mat communities from California, USA to study Microbial Dark Matter (Phase II) - Cone Pool mat layer H metaG ...
CTTATCTCGCATGACTATTGTGGTTGTCGGTGATTCTGCCCAGGTAGAGCAGGTGAGAAAGCAATTGGAAAAGCTCATCAACGTGGTTAAAGTCTCTGATATAACCGCAGAAGACATGGTGACTAGGGAATTAGCCTTAATTAAGGTGAAAGCTACCGCTTCGACAAGGAGCGAGATTATGCAAATCGTGGGCATTTTCCGGGCTAACATAATTGATGTGGCTCCAGGTTCGTTGACAGTGGAGGTGACTGGCGATGAAGACAAAGTGAATTCTCTGCTCGGGCTCCTTCGTGATTTTGGTGTTAAGGAGGTTTCACGAACGGGCAGGATAGCCTTAACTCGCGGAAGCAGTTCTTGAATAGTGAAGGCATTAAGATGAACAGAATAAGAACATGGATAGAAGCAAAAGGTTTAGGCGTTTCGGCTGAGCATAAGGGCATCCGCTATTGGACTTTCTGGATAGCAGTATACATAATTGGTATGATAATCATCTTAGCGATTACTGTCCTAGTAGGCGGACTGCTGAAGGGATACATACCATAATTGTCTGCCTAGTAGCCATCAGCCGATACTGGATACTAGGATTGACATCTTAACCTACTAATTGATGATAACTGATAGCTGAGAGAGGAGGGATTATGGCGAAAATCTATTATGATAAAGATGCTAATCTGAATTTGCTCCAAGGGAAAACAATCGGCATTATCGGCTTTGGGAGCCAGGGACATGCTCAGGCTCAGAATCTAAGGGACAGCGGCTGCCAGGTCATCGTCGCTGAGTTACCGGGCACCCAAGCCTGGAAGGCAGCCAAAAAAGCTGGTTTTGAAGTAACCACTGCTGCTGAAGTGGCTAAGAAGGCAGACATAATTGTTATGCTTGCCCCAGATACGTTGCAGCCTAGAATCTATCGCGAGTCAATTGAGAAAGAGATGACTCGGGGCAAGACACTGATGTTTGCTCATGGTTTTAGTATCCACTTTTCTCAAATCGTGCCTCCGGTTGAAGTTGATGTCAGCATGATAGCGCCTAAATGTCCGGGACATATACTCAGGAGGCTTTACACTGAAGGTTCAGGAGCTCCGGCGTTGGTGGCTATCCACCAAAATGCCTCGAAAAAGGCAAAAGATATTGCTTTAGCCTATGCTAAGGGCATTGGTTGCACTAGAGCTGGGGTTCTGGAAACAACTTTTGCAGAAGAGACCGAGACTGACCTGTTCGGTGAGCAAACAGTCCTTTGTGGTGGAGTCTCATCCTTGATAAAGGCTGGCTTCGAAACATTGGTAGAGGCTGGCTACCAGCCGGAGATTGCCTATTTCGAGGTTTGCCACGAATTGAAGCTCATTGTTGACCTGATTTATCAAGGTGGTTTGAGTTACATGCGGTATTCGGTAAGTGACACCGCAGAGTACGGCGATTATACTCGGGGGCCACGAATAATTGATGATTTGGTCAAAGAGGAAATGAAGCAAATCCTAGCCGAGATTCAGGATGGCAGCTTTGCTACAGAGTGGATTTTGGAAAACCAGGCTGGCCGCCCCAGCTTTAACGCCATGAAAAGAAGAGAGGCAGAGCATCCCATTGAAGTCGTGGGCCAGAAACTTAGGAGTATGATGCCTTGGCTGAGGGCCTGAGTTATTAGAAAGGCTTGCTACTGGCACACTACTGCGAGCTTTAAAAATTTTTAGAAAGCTTTGTAGTAATCTCCTGGCGCACATGCCAGCTCAGGTTGGTGGATTTTGGTTAGCTGTAGCTTACAATAACGCTTGCGAAAAAGATATTGGGAGGTGTGGCTATGCCATATTGTCGGTATTGTGAGGAAAAGGTAGATAAAGATGCGGTGTCTTGCCCTAAGTGTGGGGAAAGTCTAGTTGGAAGAAGTACAAAATTGCGAAAATCTCAGATCCAGGAGAGAATTGAAGAAGCTAAGCATAGGGCAAATATGTACATTATTTTGGCAACAGTTTTGGTAACGATGGGACTGCTAGGAGGTAGTATCCTTTTTGTCTCATCGAGTCTGCTTGGGCTTTTTGGAGTCGTGCTTGTTTGCTTAGGCATCGGGTGTACTGCGGAGGCGGCTCGATATGAATGCAAAGCCCAGAGTTTAGGGAAACAACTCCGGCGGCGAACTTAGTCTGAAGTCGTATTAGTCAAATATTAGCACCTCAGTTCATCCGCTAACTGGTCTCCGTAAAGTATTTCCTGCACACACTCTGGACTTATGGTATGGCGATGTCATTAAGGTAAAGTGCGCCTTAGTTCAAACACCACTGGGTTGGCCGGGTCAGGACAGGCAACAGTAGTCTTGTCTCTGTCTTGTTCCCAAGGGAACGAACCGCCGAATTGCAGGACTTGGGCAAAAGGGAAAAGGGAGTAAAAGGCCCATGCACAAAGATTAGGCGGAGTCTGCTGTCCGATGACAAACTCATCACCAATCTTGTGTTGAGCTTCACAAGTCCCCTTTTGGGATATTACCTTGGCTATCACATCAGACATCTCAACCTCCTATTTCACTACCGATTTAGCTAATATCTCCTCCTCCATCTCTGGTAGGAGCGACCCGGGCTATCTTATCATATTAAAGAACTTGCGAGAATGCGTAGTCTAGTGCTACCTGTGGCCAGTCAGCACAATGAGTTGAGTTAGCTAGGCTTTATTGCTATACTTAACTCTGAAGATGATGGATTGGGACGATTGCCAGAAGAGCTTAGGAGTAGCTTTCCGCCAGGAATCGTTACTGGAGCAGGCCTTTGTGCATCTATCGTATCTTAACGAAAATCCTAGTTTCGCTCAGCCTAGCAACGAACGTTTAGAGTTTCTTGGTGATGCTGTACTAAATCTCATTGTAACAGAAAAGCTGTATGAAGAGTTTCCTAAACTATCTGAGGGAGAGCTAACTGAGATTCGTGCCTCATTAGTTTGCCGCGATGCTCTGGCTGAACTAGCTTCTTCTCTCAAGCTTGGCAACTGGCTTCTGTTAGGACGGGGTGAGGAAGCAACCGGGGGCAGGGCGAAGGTGAGCAACTTGGCAAACGCTATGGAAGCACTGATCGGTGCCTTGTATTTGGACCAGGGGCTAACCCAAACCCGCAGATTTATTCTCAGGCAGTTCAAACCAGAATTGAAAAAGATAAAGGCTGGGAAGACACCCCCAAATTACAAGGCATTAGTGCAAGAGCTTATTCAAGGACAAAAGAGGCCAACGCCGGTTTACCGTTTGGTGGAAGCCACTGGTCCTGACCATAGCAAGCAATTTACCGCCCAAATCTTGGTGGAGGGGGAGGTTTTGGGCAGGGGGACTGGAAAGAGTAAGAAAGCGGCTGAGAGCCAAGCAGCCAGAGCAGCTTGGGAAAAGCTGAGGTGCAACTATGGGTAGACGAGATTACAGACGGCGGGAGCCCAAGAAACCCAAGAAGGGGGCGCAGAAAAGTAAACCGATTTCGGAATTCGTGCCACAAGTGGAGGTAGAGGTAGTCAAGAAAAAGAGGAAGCCCGCTGAGGAATATGAGGAATAGCATACTTGGCAGCTTACCTGGAGCTTTACCGTAGTGGCAAGCTAAGGGAGCGGGTAGAGGCTGCTCTATCTTTACTTGAGAGCTGCTCCGTATGCCCGCGCAGTTGCGGTGTGAATCGTTTGGCTGGCGATGTCGGCAAGTGCCGCACCTCCCGCAAAGCAATAGTGTCCAGCTATGGGCCTCACTTCGGGGAGGAAGCCCCTTTAGTGGGCCGACATGGTTCGGGTACTATATTTTTCACTAACTGCAACCTTAGATGTCTGTTCTGCCAGAATTATTCCATTAGCCAGCTAGGCGAAGGTTATAAAGTGAGCAAAGAAGAGCTGGCTCATATGATGCTTTCCCTTCAAGCCAGAGGATGCCACAACATAAACTTGGTTTCTCCAACCCACGTGGTTCCTCAAATTCTAGAAGCACTAGAGCTAGCAGCGGAGTCCGGCTTACATCTCCCTTTAGTATACAATAGCGGTGGCTATGACTCAGTGGAGACTTTAAGGATAATCGAGGGCGTCATTGATATTTATATGCCCGACATGAAATATGACGATGAAAAGATTGCTAGAGAATTGTCGGGCATTGAAAACTATCCTGATGTAAACAGGGCTGCCATCAAGGAAATGCATCGGCAAGTGGGAGACTTGGAAATAGATGAGGAAGGAGTGGCTCAACGGGGACTCCTAGTCCGCCACCTGGTTTTACCTAGCGGTTTAGCAGGAACAAAAGGGATAGTAAATTTTCTCAGCAAAGAAATTTCCCGCAACACCTATGTCAATATCATGGCTCAATACCGTCCCTGCTACAGGGCTTTGGAAATTCCTAGTTTAGGGAGGCGAATATCCTCCACAGAATTCTATGAAGCATTATCCTTAGCTCAGGAAGCCGGGCTGACCCGGCTGGATAAGGTTTATTCCGTAGGGATTTTATACCCCGACAAGTCAGGGCGCAGAATGAGAAAAGGCATCTGAGAGTGGCATGTCTGTTCCTTGTCACCCTGACGGGAGTGAAGGGTCTCAGAATTGTCAGGTGGCTGAGAATGACAGGCATAACTCAGAACAACAAAATGGCTGAAGTGGCACATCTTTCCGCCACAGTTTATGGTCGCGTGCAAGGCGTTTTCTTTCGCTCCTTTGTCCAGAATGTAGCCAGAGGGTTGGGTTTAAAAGGCTATGTCCGTAACCTTGCTAGAGGCGATGCTGTGGAAGTTCAAGCTGAAGGAGAGAAGCAGTTGTTGAATAAGCTACTGGAACAGCTTAAAGTAGGTCCACCAGGAGCTCGGGTTGAGGGGGTGGAGGTAAAATGGGCGGACTATTCAGGCCGGTTCGACGATTTTAGCGTGAGATACTAACATAAATCCGAAGCACCAAATCCCAAATACTAAACAATATTTAAATTCAAAACTCCAATGACCAAAACAACAAGATTTTGAATTTTGGAATTAGGATTTGGGATTTGTTTAGGTTTTAGAAATTAGAATTTAGGATTTTAGATTAGCGTGGGACTTATTTAGTCTTCAAGTTGAACCCTGCCCTCGCTAATCAACCTTAAGTGCTCACAGTCCACTCCAGCTATTTGAGAAGCTTTAAGGTCAATTTCATGAGGTTCGCCGAGCAAGATTTTTCCAAAATCCTCTGTTTTCCCTTTTGTAGGGTCATCAGTGTAGGAGAACTTCTGATGGGCTTCAATAATGCCCAAATCAAAAGGCAAAGTGAAGTAAAGGTCAGCAAGGACTTTTTCGATGCCCAGCTCATACAGCGCTCCCCAACCACCCGATCTGCCCTTTCGATACTTGCTCACCGGCAGAAGACTCAAAAGGTTTGCGATACTAAAGTAACCAGAGTTACCACGAACCTTGAAGGGGGCAACGCTGATCAAGAAGTCGCTGCGCAACACCACGTTAGGCACCCAGAAGCTCTCCACAGCATAGAATTCAGTTAAAGGATTTTGCACCTCTATAAAAATGGAGTCCCGGATATCGAGCATAAGAACGTGATGAAAGTTATATCCTAGAGCTTGGTATATTGGATAAATCGATTCACCGCTAGGAGTCCCGTCAGCAATGATGATATCGGCTTTACTAACTTTCCTGATACCTCTAATAATAGTATTCAGTAGTTTGGGACTTGTAGTTACAGGGTATGGCAAGGGATATCCAGCACAGGGCTTGATCAAAACCCGTCTGGCCCAGGAAAGCTGTTTGGGAGGAATAAACACAAAATCAGAATCTTTGACAATCATTGACTTTTTATCAGCGACCAAATTTCAATCCCGATTTAATCGGGACAGAGCCGGTTGCAATAATACGATTTCGGTGGCAGCCGGAAGCTTCTCGCGCTCAAACTCCACTTCACTACTCCTTACCCTCCTCACATTTTTCTTGCCCTTAAGGAAATCTTCGACGCCGGCTATGGGATAGGCACACCCGGGCGTCTTAAAATGCATGGGAATAACTACCTTCGGCTTTAATTGGTCACATACTTGGCTGGCTGCAGATGCGTCAATTGTGAAGAAGCCACCCACAGGGGCAAACAGTATATCTACCGCACTAATTTCATGGACTTGCCCCGGGCTAAGCACATGCCCTAAATCGCCTAGGTGGCAGAGCTTCATATTATCTACGGTGAAACAGAAGACGGTGTTAGGTCCTCTTTGGTTGCCGTGAGAGGCGTCATGGTAAGTGGCGATGCCCTTAAACTGAATACCTTGGACAGTTTTTGTGCCGCCACCTCTAACCACTTCTGGCCTCCCCTGTATTGCCGAAACGTTACTGTGGTCATCATGGTCATGGCTTACCACAACAATATCCGCAGTTTCCTTGATGGGAGAATAGTTAATTCCTTCACCCACAGCGTAAGGGTCAGTGATTATTCTTACACCACCCTTAGAGGTGACTAAGAAGCAGGAATGTCCCAACCACTTTACTTTCACGTATCCTCCTGACCTTTCGCTTCATTCAAAGCTAATTCGACTAGGGTTCTGACGCCAACTCCAGTAGCCCCTTTTACTGTATAGCCGCTCTCCTTTGTCGAAAGAGCAGTGCCTGCTATATCGAGATGAACCCAAGGGGTATTATCAATAAATTCAGCTAAGAAAAGGGCAGCTGTGATAGCTCCGCCGTATCTGTTGCCTGTATTCTTAACATTGGCAATTTCGCTTTTGTTTTGCTCCTTATATTCCTCAGGCAGGGGCATTTGCCACATTTTCTCGCCGGTTTTTTCGGAAGCTCTGAGTACTTTATTTACCAGGTCTTGGTCATTGCCAAAGAGACCGCTATATAAGGTGCCTAAAGCAACACGACAAGCTCCGGTTAAGGTAGCCAGGTCTACTAAAGGAGATAAACCTTGTTTTGCAGCATAACTCAGGGCATCAGCCAGGATAAGCCTTCCTTCAGCATCGGTGCTTATCACTTCTATGGTCTTGCCATTCATGGCTTTCAGTACATCTCCCGGTTTCAGGGCGCTGCCACTGGGTAAATTCTCAGTAGCCGGGATAATGGCGGTGACATTAATCTTTGGTTTCAACTGGGCAATAGCCGCAAGTGCCATCATGACCGCCGCAGCACCAGCCATATCACCCTTCATCTCATCCATCCCCTCCGAAGCCTTAATAGAGATGCCCCCGGAGTCAAAAGTTATGCCCTTGCCTAGAAAGCCCAGAGCTTTTTCAGAATGTTTATCCCCTTTATAGCTGAGAATTATGAGCTTGGGGGCTTGGTTGCTCCCTCTCGCTACCCCCAAGAGTGCTCCCATGCCCATCGCTTCCATATCTTCCCGGCCGAAGACTTGGCACTCCAAATTATATCTGCGGGCTATTTCTTTTGCTGTTTCAGCCATCTGGCTGGGTGTCATATAGTTAGCTGGTTCGTTGACCATATCCCGAGCCAGGTTGGTAGCTTCAGCCATCACCTCTCCCTTGTGAACGGCTTGTTCCAGAATTGGAACTTTATCCTTTTCCCTCACCACTATCAGCATTTCTGCGATATCTTCATATTCTGGCTTCTTATATCTGGTGAAGCTATAGAGCCCGAGAAGAGCGCCCTCAGCTATTGCTTCGGCAGAAGCTTCAGGCTCAATATTGCCTATGCCGGCACCGTGAAGGATTGTAGCTATCTTGTGGCAATTCAATTTACGCAGTGCCCGACAAAATTCTCCGGTTACCCCGCGAACTTTGTCCACACCGAAATCCTGACGCTTGCCCAAGCCGGCAATAGCTACTCTCTCTGCCGGCACTTTGCCAAATGTGTGGACAATGGTAATTTCCCCAAACTTACCTTTGATCTCACCTCGACTGATAAGAGAGCTAATAGCTCCGCCTAATGCTTTATCCACAGCCGCGGTAGCACCGCCTGGTTGTTCCACACCTTCGAAAATGTTTACCACAATGGCATCAGCTTCGATTTGAGCTATGTCCCCGACTATAACTTTAATCTCCAAGATTCATCCCCCTAAAATGTGTAAATTTGGAAACATTTATTTTACTTCATTTGAGTGAAGAATTGAAGAGGTTAATAGAGGAAATTTTGTTCTTATCTGTTGGTTGCTCGCACAATTTTATCAATTACGGGAGTAATGTCCTGCGAGGTATCAACAACAAGGTGATTGCGAGGAATCTTTTCCCTTCGAGATTTCATTTTATTATACACTTCCCAGTCGGCTTCCGAGTCGTACTGAGGTATAGTTGCTTTTTCCCGCTCCAGAAGGCGTTGCCTCACCACTTCGGTGGGAGCTTCAACCCAGACCAGGATGAGCTTGGCCCCGGCTCTTTCAGCAGCCCGGTAGAGATATTCTCGATGATGCTCCAGGAGGTTTGTGGCATCAAAAATGACCGGTATTCCCTTCCTTAAAAGCTCTTCGATGAGAACATGGCAGGCGGAGAAAAGCCGCTTATTTTCAATTTCATTATACTGGGGAGAAGGGAACAGGGTTTTTCGCAAAGTGTCACTGGCTAAGATGAGAAAAGGCAACCTTTCAGCTAGTTTGCGGCAGAAAAAAGATTTACCTGCGCCTGGCAAGCCACTGACCACTATAAGCGGAGGCTCTACCTGGGGTTGAGGTAAACCATTAAGGCTTTGTCTTAATTTCTTGACATCTTCATCTAAGCCACCTGCCATAACACCACAATTATCATCCTGAGTCATCTTACGCGTCAAGATACTGTCTCCGTTTTGGTACCTTGGGGATGATTATCGAGCGCGCTTGCTATACAGGCTTCGAGTTCATGTTTTCGTCGTTCCGACTGTGTTAAGGAATGCGGTGACGACAACTGGGTCGAACTGTGTGCCAGAACAGCGCTTAATTTCGTCTATAGCTTCTGTGGTAGATAGTGCTGAGCGATATGGTCGGTCGGATATCATAGCATCAAAGGCATCGGCTATAGCCAAGATTCTGGCCCCCAACGGTATGTCATCGCCCGCTACAACTTGATGAAGTCCGCTGCCGTCATAATGGTCGTGGTGGTGCTCAATTATCTCGACTGTTCTCTTATTAACCACCGGCCGAACAATTTCGGAGCCGACGTGGGCGTGGGTCATAATGTGCTCATACTCTTCAGGTGTTAGCTTGGTAGGCTTATTCTGGATAACCTGGTCAATGGCAATTTTCCCGACGTCGTGAAGTAAACTACCCCATCGCAAGTCTTCCATTTCTTGTGGGGATAGGCCAAGTTTATTGCCTATAGCTAATGCTATCTCGCTTACCCGACGGGAATGTCCGGCAGTGTACCTGTCCTTGGCTTCAAGGGCAGATACCAATGCCTCAATGGCGCCCAGGAAAAGTTTCCTAATCTCTCCCGTCTGTTCCTCAACCTTTCCCTCCAAGTATTGCTGGTAGCCTCTGAGCTCGAGCTGTAGATGCCTTTTCTCGAGAGCTCTTTGGACGGCCAGGGAAAGTTCGTCCAAGTTGAAAGGCTTGCAGAGGTAGTCATCAGCCCCTTGCTTCAGGCACTGAATGGCCACGTTAATCTCAGTAACAGCCGTAGCCATAATAACCGCAGTATCAGGATAGTTGGATTTTATTTCCGAAAGGAGTTCGACTCCTGATTTGCCGGGCATCTTTATATCCAGGATAACCAGAGCAATCGGACTGGTAGCCAGCGTGTTCAGGACTTGCTCAGCATCCTTTGCTTCCTGACACTGGTAGCCTTCTCTGGATAATTTCTGGCACAAAACCCTTCTGATTGGCGCTTCATCATCGACAATAAGCAATGCTTCTCCCTTGCTATGCATGCTCTCAATGCCTTGCTCGTTGGTTTTAGTCTGTTTCATGGCGTCCCTCTGATATGGTTAGTGGCTGTTAATGGGCAACTCGATAATGAAAGTGGCTCCTTTGCCAAACTCACTCCTGGCGTATATGTGCCCACCGTGCTCGGTCACCACCCCATGGCAGATGCTCAGACCAAGCCCGGTTCCTTTGCCTGCTGGTTTAGTGGTGAAGAAGGGGTCGAATATCCGCCTCAAGTTTTCCTCTGAGATACCCGGGCCGTCATCTGCGATGGAAATCACCACGTTGCCATTCTGTTTTTCGGTGGTAATGGTCAGGGTTCCTTTCTTGTGTGCCTCGGTCATGAAGTATTCGGCGTTGATAATGATATTGAGGAAAACCTGCTGCATCTGGAAATAGTCAACCATGATTTCGGGAAGGTTAGGAGCAAGCCGTTTCTTGACCTCGATGCTATTCACTTTGAGTTCATAGGTGCGCAGTTTCAGCACATCCTCGATAATATTATTTATCTGGCTAAGCTGCTTCACGGGTGTGTGCCTTCGGGCAAATGTCAGGAGATTCTTCGTTACATTGGCAGCCCGCTGAGCCTCGTTGTAAATAAATTCCACGTCCTCACGGATGTCTTCAGGGATATCCTTCTCCCTGAGCAACTGGGAGAAACCGATGATGCTCGTCAGCGGGTTGTTGAGTTCGTGGGCAGTGCCGGCTGCCAATTCACCAAGGGAGGCCAGCCGGTCAGCCATCATAAGCCGCTCATTTTGTTGCTTTTGGGCAGTAATGTCTCTGGTAACATGTATAGTGCCGATGACCTCACCTTGCTTATCGAAAATCGGTGATGTTGACTCCAGGAGATGTTTTCCTAGGTGAGATTCATAGAACTCTGCTGCTGCAGGCTTCTTAGTAGTCAGTGTCTGCTGGTGAGGGCAGCCTGATATGGGTTTGTTTCCACCGTGTAGCTCGTAGCAATGCTTGCCGATGACCTGGCTGATTTCCATGTGGAACATGTCAGCAAATGCCTTGTTTGCCCGCTGGATCCGGAAGTCCCTGTCATGAATAGAAATAGCATCGGTGATGGAATCGAAGGTATTCCTCCATTCCTCGGCTGCTAGCTTTAGTGCTTCCTCTGCTTGCTTTCGTTTGGTGATGTCGGTGTATATGATGTATGCGCCAACAAATCCGCCATTAAAACGAATAGGATAACCGAGTATAGAAACATCTACCAGGCTGCCATCCTTGCGTCTTCTCACCGATTCTCTCCGAATGACTTCTCCAGCAAAAATTCTCTGCAGAGAAACGGATGCATCCTGCGCATTCTTTTCAGGGACAAGGAGTTCCCGAATAGACTGCCCCTTGACTTCTTCAGCAGGGTAGCCAAAAAGCATTTCAAACCCCCTGTTGGCCTGGATTATCCTGTTGTTCATATCAATCAAGACAATAGCATCGGGTGAGTTGTCGAACAGTTGCTGGAAGTAGGCTCTTTGAAGATTGAGTGCCTCCTCCATCTTCTTGCGCTGGGTAATGTCTCTGCAGACACAGAAGATTAGCTTCTGCCCTCCGAACATAGCGGCATTGATGCTGATATCAACATCAAAGACCGAGCCATCCTTGCGGGTGTGCTTTGTCTCTAGGTGGAAACCTTTCTCGTCAACATTCCGCCCCATCTCCAGCAATTTCTCGGGGGGAAAGTTCTTATCCCAGTCCCAGGTGTGGAGCTCACGTACTTCCTCCGGGGTATAGCCCAGCATCTCGGCAAAACGCTGGTTGGCTTCTACCACCCTGGCGTCGACATCAAGGACGACTATCCCATCTAAGGACTGGTCAAAGAGGATACGGCGCCGAGTCGCTTCATCAGCCAGCGCCTGCTCTTGCTTCTTGCGCTCAGTGACATTCCGACCAACCTCAAGGCAGGCGACAATCCTCTCTTGAGCATCTCTGATGGGGTTAGCCGTATTCTCCCAGAAGGTGAGCTCCCCTGAAGGCAATACCCGCTGCCTCTCTGCGATGTGTGACTTACCATCCTGAAATGCCTTTTCTACCGGACATCCGTCGCATATCTTATCTCTGCCCTCAAAGACCCGGTAGCATTTCTCCCCTGCACGGTCACCGCCAGTAGTTCTTTTCGAGGGCTCGTTCTGGAAAATAATGTTATATTCTCTATCTTGTATGGTGAGGTTATCCTCCATGGCATCTATTAGTGATTGCAGCTTATTTCTCTCGGCTTGCAGTGCCTCCTCCATCTGCTTGCGCTGGGTGATGTCTCGGCAGACGCAGAAGATTAGCTTTTGTCCCCCGAACCTAGCGGCATTGATGCTGATATCAACGTCAATAACCGAGCCATCCTTGCGGGTGTGCTTGGTCTCCAGGTGGAAACCTTTCTCATCAGCTCTCCGTCC
>Ga0129301_1001332_pt1 | contig 12119 bp, 7 predicted proteins | sample ConPoolayeHmetaG_FD_94489 | JGI IMG/M metagenome (GOLD analysis project Ga0129301, IMG submission 94489) | Hot spring microbial mat communities from California, USA to study Microbial Dark Matter (Phase II) - Cone Pool mat layer H metaG ...
GACAAGACCACACGAGAGGTGGTGGAGCACAGCGAGTGTGTAGCTGTGGTAGCTCTTGATGAACAAGATAATGTCCTTTTGGTTCGCCAATTTCGTCACGCAGTCGGCAAATCTCTTCTAGAAATACCCGCTGGCGGCATTGACTCCGGCGAAGAGCCTATTGACGCTGTGCGCCGCGAACTACAGGAGGAGATTGGCTATTACCCCCAAAAAATACAGAGATTGGGGGGCTTTTATGCCATCCCCGGCTATGGCACAGAATACCTTCATTGCTTTCTGGCTACCGACCTTGTGCCTGCTCGTCTCGTGGCTGAGGATACCGACGAAATCGAGCTAGTCCGCGTTCACTTAGGTCAGATATCCCAACTAATCACCTCAGGCGAAATCTGCGATGCCAAAAGCATCGCCGCCTTACTTATGTTACTCTTTATGCGGCAAGGGAAATAAGCTCGTCTGTGAGGTGATATCCCAATCGGCTCACACGCCAAATCGATACCGTGACAGTGCGGAGAATGTGATACAATAATATTATAAGTTGGAGATTTTGGGGAAACTAAAGGAGTAGTTTTGTCATTTAAGCATTTGGATTTCAATTGTCATTTGGATTTTGAGATTTGAAATTTGTCCAAGGCGACTACAAAATTTGGAAGTGGAAGATGAAGACAATACTTAGTTCAAGGAGAGCAAATTACCTGGCAAGAATTAGCATCTTTTTGATTACGGTAGCCTTAATTGCCGTGATGGTAGGCTGTGGTACTACTACCGTGGAAATACGGGATTGGCATGATTTGGATGCTATCAGGAACAACTTGGGTCGCAGTTACATCCTTATGAACGACCTTGATTCCACTATTGCCGGTTATACGGAACTGGCGAGCCCGACAGCCAATCAAGGAAAGGGCTGGCAGCCGATTGGCTCTTCTGACCCATACGATCCACAACAATTTAAACCATTTACCGGGAGTTTCGACGGGCAAGGACACGTGATACGCGACTTGTTTATCAATCGCTCTGACGAATACTGTGTAGGGCTTTTCAGTTGGGTTGGTGAGAGAGGGGTCATCAAGGATCTCGGCGTGGTGAACGCCACTGTGACCGGCGGCGAAGCTGTTGCCCATCTGGTGGGAGAAAGTGACGGAACTATAACCAACTCCTATTCCACAGGTAGCGTTACTGGCAATTCATATATTGGCGGTCTGGTGGGACGAAATGATGGCACTGCGAGCAGCTCCTATTCCACAGACAGCGTGGCCGGTAATAAGCGTGCTGGCGGTCTGGTGGGAGTTAATTATGGCACCGTGAGCAACTCCTATTCCACAGGCAGTGTGAGTGGCAATGAGGATGTTGGAGGGCTGGTGGGATACAGTGAGGGCACTGTGAGCAATTCCTTCTGGGACATCGAAACCAGCGGACAAACCACTTCGGCTGGCGGGACAGGCAAGACCACTGCGGAGATGAACAGCATCGCCACGTTCTCAGAGGCGGGGTGGAACATAAGTGCAGTCGCCGATCTCGGCACACGCAATCTCGCCTACATCTGGAATATCGTAAATGAAGTGACCTATCCCTTCCTGAGCTGGCAGCCCGTATAAAATAGGATGGTCGGGGCGGGGCTCGCCCCTGCCCCGAAGGCGAGGATAAACCTCGCCACTACATTTTCCCACTGAGATTGCTTCGTCCCGATAGATCGGGACTCGCAATGACAGAGGAAGCCCCGATGAAATCGGGGCAACTACAGAAATCTGACTTATGCGAAACCAGCGATAACGGCTTGACCCAAGGATATGCCACCATCATTACAGGGCACTTGCCTATGGGTAAGTACCTGAAACCCGCTACTCTCTAGCAAATTGACTGCTTTTCTCAACAGTAAACGATTCTGGAATACGCCGCCACTCAAGGCGACCTTAGTGATGCCGGCTTCATCGGCTATCAAATGGCACATCTCGTTTATCATCTGAGCTACGGTATCATGGAATTTAAGTGATATTATCCCCTTTGGGATACCACGATGCGAGTCTTCTATTATGGCTGAGAGCAGATCCCTCAGATGCACAATTCTTATTCCCCCATCCTCCACTATACGGTATGGGTAGCTTTCCTGAACATGGGAGATTGCTTCGTCTAGTTCCCTCGCAACGGCGGAGGAGTGGGCAGCCATTTCCAGTTCCACCGCTGCCTGTCCTTCGTAATCTATTTCCTGCCTTATGCCCAGCAGGGCCGATATAGCATCAAAAAGGCGTCCCATGCTCGAGCTTAGCGGTGAGTTTATCTTTCTTTCTATCTGGCGCTTGATAACCTCCACCTCAACTTCGGTAACTTGCCCGACTCGCCTGCCAAAGAACTCGTTCGGCGAGCAGGTAGAAGCTAGTTGAGATTGCTTCCCCTTCACTTCGTTCAGGGTCGCAATGACAGCATTGAGGGCGTCCTCTCCTAGTAGAGTGAGAACATAGCCGATGGCGGTGCGGTAGGGTCTTTTTATAGCCGCGGCTCCTCCTGGCAAGGGCAGATATTCCAAATGTCCTGCTCGGCGAAAATCATGGTAGTCGGCGACTAGGAATTCCCCTCCCCAGATATTCCCGTCGGCACCCATCCCCGTGCCGTCGAAGGCTACCCCTATGACCGGAGTATCAACCCCATTATCAACCAGGCAACCGGCAATATGCGCATGGTGGTGCTGCACGGGGACAAGCCTCAGACCCAATTCGCCTAATTCCTTGGCATATTTTGTGGCCAGATAGTCAGGATGCAAGTCATGGGCAACGATTTCGGGCTCTACACGGAAAAGCCTCTTGTAAAGAGATAGCGTGCTGTCAAAATGCTCCAGCGTCTCCATATTCTCCATATCGCCGATATGCTGTGATAGGAAGGCATAGTTATCTTTGGTCAGGCAGAAGGTATTTTTTTCTTCAGCGCCACAACCAAGCACCTGCCTAGTCTTAAACGGGAGGCGGATGGGGTAGGGAGCGTAGCTGCGCGCCCGCCTTATAAGCTGGCTAGTACCCCGTTCCGCTATGGCCACGCTGTCATCATAACGGGAATAGATATCCCGATTATGGATTAGAAAGTAATCAGCGATACGAGAAAGCCTCCTTAAGGCTTCATCATTATCCCTGGCGATAGGCTCCTCACTGAGATTGCCACTGGTCATTACCAAAGGCAAGCCAGTGTCCCTGAGCAGTATGTGGTGAAGCGGGGTGTATGGCAGCATAATCCCTAAAAACCGTAAATTGGGCGCCACCTCTCGAGATACACAAGAATCATCCTTCCAGTTCATGAGCACGATGGGCTTCTGAGGCGAGGTGAGTAACTTCTCTTCCTCCGGTGAGACGTAGCAGTGCCTTTTGGCTTCGTCCATGTCGGTTACCATTACGGCAAAGGGCTTCGAAGAGCGCTTCTTCCTCTGTCGCAACGTCTTGACTACGTCGTCGTTGGTGGCATCACAAGCCAGGAGAAAACCTCCCAGGCCTTTAACAGCCACAATTTTTCCTTCTCTAAGGAGCTGACCAGCAGCGGCTATAGGATCAGAAGTGTCCACCAGACTACCATTGTTATCTACCAGCTCAACTTTGGGACCGCATTTCGGGCAAGCATTGGGCTGGGCGTGGAAGCGGCGGTCCAAGGGATTATCATATTCTGCCTGGCATTGCGGACACATCTGGAAGCGTCGCATGGTAGTTTGGGGACGGTCATAGGGCATATCCTCAATTATGGTAAAGCGTGGGCCACAATTGGTGCAGTTCGTAAAAGGATAGCGATAGCGGCGGTCTGCCGGATTCAGCAACTCACCAAGGCAAGCCTGGCAGGTACCGACATCGGGAGAGATAAGCTGATATTTTCCTGTCTGAGCTTGGCTTTGCTTAATTTCAAATTTCTTGTAACCACGGGGGGCGTGATACTCAATTGTTACACTCTCGATGCAAGCTAACGGTGGAGCTTTGGTCTTGAGCTCCCGCTCAAACTGCTTAATAGCCTCTGCCTGGCCTTCCACCTCAATCCTGACATCTTCTGAAGTGTTGTAGACCCATCCTTTGAGGCTATGTTCAATAGCTAGTCCGTAGACGAAAGGCCGAAAGCCGACGCCCTGAACAATGCCTCGGACACTAATAGAAGCCGATTTAAGAGACTGCTTTGCTGCTTTTGACATATACTACCCACGACAGTCTTGCGCTTTTCGTGGAACCCCGTTTACTTTAGAATAAAAATTCGTCTGGGGCTAGTTTATTAGACGATTCTTAGGGAATGCAAGATCGAATTATACTAACACGCCCTCTATTTCAGCTATAATTTCTTCAGTAGTGAAGTGTCTGTGAGTAATCGCTCTACTGGGACAAGCTGCGACACAGGTGCCGCAGCCCTTGCACAGTGCTTCATTGATATTAGAGACCTTCTTCTCAGCATTAAAGGAAATGGCATTATAGGGACAGAGAAGATTGCAGATTCGGCACCCTGAGCAAAGAGCTTCATCAATAACCGCCGTGCTTGCTTCAAGCTCCACCTTGCCTTTGGTAACCAGCGCTAAAATCTTGGCAGCCGCCGCCGAGGCTTGAGATACCGTGTCCGGGATATCTTTGGGACCCTGGCAACAACCCACCACGTAGATTCCATCAGTCATGGTTGCCACTGGGTCCAGCTTAGGGTGTCGCTCTAAAAAGAAGCCGTCAGCCTTGCGATTCACGGAGAAGATACGAGCTACCTTCTCTGTATCCTGCCGAGGTTCGATGGCAGCACAGAGGATGACCATATCAGCGAATATCTGAGACACTTTGCCATTATCTGGATCCTCCGCAGTAATCATCAGTTTGCCTTGGTCCAGCCCCTTTCCATCAGCACTGGCGACTTGCTTAACCTTCCCCCGAACGAAGTTCACTCCTTCCCCAGCCAACCGCTCGTAGAAATCCTCATAATCCTTGCCGAAACAACGAATGTCAGTAAACACTTGATAGACCTTGGCATCAGTCTTTTCTTTGATAAGGTGCGAGTGCTTTAGGGCATACATACAGCATACTCGTGAGCAATAGTCGTGAAACTCTTCGTCGCGGCTGCCGACACAGTGGACAATGGCCACGCTTCGAGGGACGGAGCCATCCTTGAGCTGAATGTTACCACCAGTGGGACCGGTGGCATTGCATAGACGCTCAAACTGTAATCCAGTGATAATATCGTCAAACTTTCCATAGCCATACTGAGCAGCCAGAGAGGGGTCGAAGTTCTGAAAGCCGGTAGCTATGATAACATTGCCTACCTCCACCTCTATTAGCTTGTCCTCATCATTGAAATTGATGGCCCCGGCCTCACAGAATTTCTCACAGGCCCGACACTTACCCTTCTGGAAATAGATGCAGCTCTCTCGATCAATAACCGGGACATTGGGCACGGCCTGAGGAAATGGAGTATAGATGACTTTCCGCTGCCCCAAGCCCATCTCGAACTCGCTGGTTACTTTCCAGGGACATTTTTCCTGACAAACCCCACAACCTGTGCATTTCTGTTCATCAACGTACCTAGCTTTCTTCCTAATCTTAGCCTTGAAGTTGCCGACGTAGCCTGATACCTCTTCAACCTCACTATAAGTGAACAACTCGATATAGGGATGCGAACCCAGTTCACTCATATTGGGGGTCAGGATACAGGCGGAACAGTCTAAGGTGGGGAAGGTTTTATCCAGCTGAATCATGTGTCCCCCAATGGAAGGCTCTCGTTCCACCAGGTAAACCTTGTGCCGAGAGTTAGCAATCTGCAAGGCTGCTTGAATGCCGGCAATACCTCCACCCACTACCAGCGTATTGGGATTTACCGGCACCTCTCTTATCTCCAGTGGCTCATGATAGAAGACACGCCTCACAGCAGCCCGCACTAGCGCCTTGGCTTTCTCTGTGGCTTCTGCGCGATCGCTGGTTACCCACGAGCAATGCTCTCGAATATTGGCCATCTGGAATAAGTGGCGGTTCAGCCCGGCCTGCTCACATGCCTTACGGAAAGTTGGTTCATGCATCTTTGGGGAGCAAGAGGCAACCACAACCCGGTTTAAGCCCAACTCTTTGATATCCCGCTTTATCATCTCCTGCCCCGGCTCAGAGCACATGAATCTATAGTCTCGAGCCACTACCACCGAATCCAACTGTGAGGCATACTGGCTTACGGCAGCCACGTCTACCGTTCCAGCAATGTTGGTGCCACAATGGCAGATATATACTCCTGTCCTAACCTCTCCTGTTGTCATGGTTGCTCCAGAAACTGCGAAATCTGCTCCAGAGTAAATACCGGACCATCCTGACAAATATACTTTTCACCAATATTGCATCGGGCGCATTTACCGAGGCCACACTTCAGCTTAGCCTCCAGGGTGGTAACAATCTGGTTATCCTCAAAGCCTAAGTTCTTTAGCACGGATAGGGTAAAGCGAATCATTATCGGCGGTCCACAAATGATGGCAATGGCATTATCTGGCGAGGGAGCTAACTCCTTCACCACATCAGGAACCAGGGCTACTCGTCCTTTCCAGTTTTCGTCACCTTTGTCAACAGTGAGTTCCAATCTAGTTCTGGGGGCTGCCTTCCATGTTGGGAACTCCGGTTGAAATACCAGGTCCTGCGGTGTTCGCGCTCCATTTACGATTAACAAGTCTTCGTAATCATCCCGCCGTTGCAATATCCTGTTAATCACCGGACGCAAAGGTGCCATCCCGATGCCTCCACCGATGATGATTATATTCCTGCCCGCATAATCCTCTAAAGGAAAGTAATTGCCGAAGGGCCCTCGCACTCCCAAGATGTCTCCGGGCTCAAGTTCTTGTAAGGCTCTGGTTACTGTGCCAATACGCCGTACAGCGAACTCCAAGCCATCTCCTTGCTCAGGCAAAGATACGATGCCAAAGGGTGCCTCTCCTTCCCCAAAAGCCGAAAGCAAGGCAAATTGCCCTGGCTTGTAGTCAAAGCCGACTCTAATGTCAGGGTCTTCCAGCTCCACGCTTAGAAGCTTGATGTCAGGAGTGAGATGTATAGCTGTTTTCAGGGCTGCAACATAGGGAATAAAAGGACTTTCAAGAGCCACTTCTAGCCTCCGTCAGTTGCTGCAAGTCGCTTATAACTTCGCGAATGTCTATGTTTACCGGGCAGGCCTTACCACAGCGGCCACAGCCAACGCACCCCACCTCCTGGAATCGCTCTGGGAAGTAGAGGAGTTTGTGATAGAAACGCTGCCGCAACCTCTCTCCCTTCGTAGTCCGGGGGTCATAACCCCCAGCCGTGAGGCTGAAGCCCGGAGATTGACAGCTCTCCCAACTCCGCACTCGCTCTACCTTTCCCTTATCAGGATAGTCTCGCACATCAAAACAATAACAGGTGGGACAGACATAGGCACAAATGTTGCAGTGCAAACAACGGTCAGCAAGTCGCTCCCAGTAAGGGTCATTAAAGAGTTCCCTTACTGCTGAGACGATTTCTTTGGTAGGAATGGTCTTAAGCTGGGGAGGAGTGGGCATTTTCCCCTTGTACTTTGCCCAGCCCTTGGGCAGCAAGGCTTTTCCCTTTTCAGTAACCACCTGAACAATGTAGCCATCCTCTACTTCAGTGAGCAAGATATCGACATGGCTGAGGTCGTCAGGTGCACTGCCCATGCTGGTGCAGAAACACTCTGGCTGGGCTTGGTGGCAAGCCAATCCGACTAGAGCCGTGCGACTGCGGCGTTCCTGATACAGAGTATCGCTGGGCTCCTGTAGAAAAGGGCCATCCATCAAGGCAATGCCCCGAGCATCACAAGGACGTAATCCAAAAACAACTGCATCATGTTCCACCAACATGGGAACCAACTCAACTTGCCCATCATCTCTTCGTACCGAGAAAAGGGTCTCGGTGGGGGGCAGAAACCATCCTTTTGGCGAGAGGGTGGTGTTACCAAAATCAAAGATAATTTCTTCCACCTTAGATATGGGTTGAAACATAGTCTGCCCTTCAACCCGGACAGGGGCAACGACGATTCGCTGCTGGAGAAGCGACTCCAGCCAGCAAATCAGGTCATCCCTGGAAGCAAATAATTTCATTTTTCGAACTCCAGCATTTCTTCCTTTTTGAAGGTGGCGAAGGGGGGTGGCTCTTCAGGGTCTAGCCCCGCCTGGAAGGCAAAGAGTCTCTTCACGTCCTTTTCTAGCTTGCGGTTGAGCAAGCTCAAGGGAATGTCCACGGGACAAACCCGCTCGCATTCATTACAGCCAATGCAGCGTCCGGCCAGGTGAAAAGTTCGGACGGTTTGCCACAACGTGTTCTCTTCAGGAGCGATACGGATACCCACCCACAATGGCTCGAGTCGTTCAGCAAAGCACACGGGACAGTAACAGCCTGGACAAACCTGGCGGCAGGCGTAGCAACGAATGCAACGGCTAAATTGCTCCTGCCAGAATTCCCTCCGGGTGGCAACAGACTCAGCCTCGGCCTCCCGAATATCGGAATAGGTTTCCTCCTCAGCCTTTCTTGACGTCTCCCGTCCTAACAGAACGTCATAGACTAGTGGTTTAGTTAGCTGGCAGCTTCGACATCTCGCCTGCAAAGTCTCACCTTTGTGGCTCCAATTCGTTTCCACCACACCGGGACAGCTAACCCCGATAATGAATACCCTGTCCCGCTCTACCTGCTTTTCATTCAACAACAAGTTGATAGCCCGCGAGTCACAGGGCTTAACCACAACCGCCATCCTTTTGCCCTTCTTATTCAGAAGATATTTAACCAGGTTATGAGTGCAAGTCTCGTCGAAGACAAGTCGCTCTACGGCAGAAGAGTCGTAAGCAAAGAAGGGACGAGAGGTAAGACCATCGCCAGCCCGTTCGTAACCAATGACACCCTCAACCGTACCCTCCTGCAAAAGGTTTCGAGCTTTATCTCGAATCTGCTGGATTAACTCCATATCCATCTCAGATTTTGCTCCTTGGCCCAAGCCTGGCTAGCTCCATGGTAAAATCGGCTACCAACTCGGCAAATCTCTGCCCTTCTGATGCGGAAACCCACTCCACCCGCAGCCGCTCCTTTTCTATACCTAAATAATCAAGGAACTCACGCAGCAGTGCAAACCTACGCCTGGTATGATAATTGCCTTCAGTATAGTGGCAGTCTCCAGGGTGACATCCCGACACCAAAACTCCGTCAGCTCCCCTCTGGAAACACTTTAATACGAAGAGGGGGTCAACTCGTCCTGAGCAAGGAACACGAATAATGCGAATATTTTCGGGATAGCACATGCGGCTAGTTCCGGCCATATCAGCGCCGGCATAACTACACCAGTTACATAAAAACCCAACGACCTTAGGTTGATATTCCACACTCACAATGACATCACCTCAGCGAGAATTTGCTGGTCACTGAAGCCTCTGAGTTTTATCGCCCCCGGGCGGCAAGCAACGACACAGAGGCCACATCCTTTACATAGACTCTCATTGACGGAAGCCACGGTGCGTCCATCACGAAGGACTTGAGCCTCAATTGCCTGGAAGGGACAAACCTGGCGGCACAGCAGACAGCCTGTGCACCGAGTGATGTCCACAATAGAGGTCATTGGCTCAGCCTCAATGAACTCTTGGCTAAATAGTTTCAGCACGTATTGCGCCGCAGCGCCACCCTGGGCTACAGATTCCGGTACGTCGGTGGGAGCTACGGCACATCCGGCGATAAAGATGCCATCCATAGCCGTCTCCACTGGTCGCAACTTGGGATGCGCCTGGAGGAGATAGTTCTTGTTGTCATAGCTGATATGGAGTGTTTGGAATAGATTGGCGACATCCTGGTTGGGCATTAACCCTGTAGCCAGAACCACTAAGTCGGCGGGTATATTAAAGGTCTTGCCTGTAAGAAAATCTTGCCCTGAGACCAAGAGTCTGCCATCTTGCCGTGCCACATTGTCAATCTGGCCTCTCATGTAGGTGGTCCCTATTTTCTCTGCCCGCGTCAGGAAGTCCTCGAAAATCTTACCTCCCGGCCCCCGGGCATCGGTGTATATGATGTAACTATGAGTATCCAGGGCATGCTCTTTGAGCATGATAGCTTGCTTAGCCATATACATGCAGCATATCTTGCTGCAATAGCCGCTCCCGGTGCGTTCATCCCGAGACCCCACACAACTTATAAAGACCACCTCCTTAGGGTGAGCTCCATTGGATGGGCGGATTACCTCGCCACCAGTGGGTCCGGCAGCGCTCATCATTCTCTCTAGCTGCAAGCCGCTGATGACATCAGGATAGACACCGCCACCATAGATACTGAACTGGGTATGGTCTAAAGGACCAGCTCCGGTAGCCACTATTATTGCTCCCACTTCCTCCTCTGACATCTCATCTTTCATTTCATGGGCAATAGCCTTTGCCTCGCAGACTTTTTCACACTCACGACATTCGGAACAGACTGCGCAATTCAAACAGCGCTGAGCTTCCGCGACTGCTGTTCTTTCGTCAAAGCCCAGCTCAACCTCACCAAATCCCCTTCGTTTTCCTAGTTCCAGAGCTGGCATAGCATGTCTCGCTTCTGGTTTTACCCCCGCCTTTGACACCTCTTTTACCCTTTTGACCGTTTCTGGTCTTCCTTCTTGCATATCCAGCCCCCTGAGGTAGCGGTCAATAGAGATGGCTGCCTCCTTACCAGCAGCGACAGCCGCGATAACATCGGCTGGACCAGAGACCACATCCCCACCAGCAAAAACACCATCGACATTAGTCTGTAAAGTAACCGGGTCAACAGAGAGGGTTCCCCAGTTAGTGTAGGCTAAACCTTCGGGCAGCGCTGCCTTATCTACAGCCTGACCAACGGCTATAATCACATTGTCAACATTTATGGTAAACTCTGAGCCTTTGACAGGCATGGGGCGGCGGCGACCACTGGCATCGGGAGCTCCCAGTTCCATGCGAATACATTGGATCCCGGTTACCCGGTCATCTTTGGATAACACCTTAACCGGTGCTGCCAGGAACTGGATCTTAATTCCTTCTCGTTCCATTTCTTCAATCTCGCTGGGGATAGCCGGCATCTCAGCGCGGCTGCGACGATAAATAACAGTTATTTCATTAACACCCAGACGCCGGGCTATTCGAGCAGTATCCACAGCGGCATTACCACCACCAATAACTGCCACCTTTCTTCCCAGACTGACTTTGACTCCAAAGTTGACTTGCCTCAGGAAGTCCAGGGCATGCAGCACTCCGGGGATGTCCTCTCCAGGAATCCCCATTTTTTGACTGATGCCGGCACCTGTGCCCAAGAAAATGGCTTTATAGCCCTGATTGAAGATTTCTGAGAGACCTTTCACCATGGTATTGGTCTTGATCTCTGCCCCCAACTCTTGTATATAGCTTATCTCATTACTGAGTACAGCTTTAGGTAATCGGTATTCAGGAATGCCATAACGTAATAGACCTCCTGCCTCAGGAGCAGACTCGAACACGGTAACCGGGTATCCCTGCCTAACCAGATCGTAAGCACAGGCTAGACCGGCAGGACCAGAGCCGACAATAGCCACCTTGTCTTCTTTGGTCCTTTCCACCGGTGTGGCTTTTTCCCGGCCGGCTTTGAGTTCATAATCAGCCATAAATCGCTTAAGAGCTCTGATAGCCACGGGTTGGTCAACTTTGCCCCGCTCACAGTCGTGCTCGCAGGGGTGGGTGCACACTCGTCCACAGACTCCGGCAAAAGGCATAGTCCTGCGGAGCACCGCTAGAGCTTCCTTAAACTTGCCCTGGGAAATGAGAGCAATATAACCCTGGGCATTAACCCCAGCCGGACAGGCCACACGGCATGGCGGATAACCACGTTTATCAATAGTATATTTATTGGGAATTGCCTGGGGAAAAGGAATATAGGTAGCTTTTCGCTTACCCAGGTTCTCGTTAAATTCGCTATTCAATTCGACAGGACAAACCTTAGCACACTCACCACAGCCCGTGCACTTGCTCACATCAATGTAGCGGCTCTTGTTTTTGATTTTCACCCGAAAGTTTCCTACATACCCTGACACATCCTGTACCTCACTGTAGCTCATTAGCTTAATATTAGGATGCTGTCCTACTGTAGTCATCTTGGGCGTCAGGATACAGGCAGAACAATCCAAGGTGGGGAAGGTCTTGTCCAACTGAGCCATGTGTCCCC
>Ga0129301_1001339_pt1 | contig 12101 bp, 7 predicted proteins | sample ConPoolayeHmetaG_FD_94489 | JGI IMG/M metagenome (GOLD analysis project Ga0129301, IMG submission 94489) | Hot spring microbial mat communities from California, USA to study Microbial Dark Matter (Phase II) - Cone Pool mat layer H metaG ...
CCGGCAGGTGTCTGCCGGCCCTCCGGGGCTTATCGGTTGCCGGTGCGCCTTTCTCCGGGTTCGCTTGCGCTCACCCGGAGCTACCAGCTTCCGTCCCTCCGGGACGGATACGGCCCCGGCAGGGGCCCTGAGCTGGTAGCCGGGGGTGAGCCGCAGGCGAACCCCCGGAAGGCCGGTTGCGCATGCGCCGAGCCCCGGCAGGGCCGGCAGATCATGAAAAAGCCGCCCTCATGATGCCCGCCTGAGTCGCCTCGTGTTCCTTGCGCGAGCCGGAGGCCGGGCTGGCGCTCTCCGGCCGCCCGACGTAGCGCACGGCGCGCCCGAAGGAAAGATCCGCCGGGATCCGGCGGCTGACGAAGTTCCACGCGCCCATGTTCTGCGGCTCCTCCTGGACCCACAGCAATTCGCGGGCGCTCCGGTATGAAGCGAGCGCGCCCGCAAGGCGATCGAGCGGGAAAGGATACAGCTCTTCGATGCGCAGAAGCGCGCAGTCGGCGCTGCGCCGCCGCTCCCGCTCGCGTGCCAGTTCGAAGTAGATCTTGCCGCTGCACAGCAGCACGCGGCGCACCGCATCGCGCTGCTGCACTTCCGGGTCGTCGAGGACCGGCTGGAACTCGCCGTCGGCGAGCTCGTGCGGCGCCGACATGGTGCCCGGGTGACGCAACGTGCCCTTGGGGGTCAGGATCACCAGGGGTTTGCGCTGGGCGTCGCGCACCTGCCGGCGCAGCAGGTGGAAATACTGGGCCGCGGTCGTGGGCTGGCACACGCGCATGTTGTCCCCGGCGCACAATTCGAGGAAACGCTCGAGGCGCGCGCTCGAATGCTCCGGACCCTGCCCTTCGAGCCCGTGAGGCAACAGGAGCACCAGGTCGCAGGGCTGCCGCCACTTGGACTCGGAGCTGGCGATGAAGTTGTCGATGATCGGCTGGGCGGCATTGGCGAAGTCGCCGAACTGCGCTTCCCAGATCACCAGGCTCAACGGGTCGGCCGTGCTGTAGCCGAACTCGAATCCGAGGACCGCCGCTTCGGAAAGCGAGCTGTCGCAGACCTCGAACCTGGCCTGTTCCGGATGAACGTGCTCGAGGGGCCCGTACGGCACCCCGGTCTCGAAGTCCGTGAGCACCAGGTGCCGCTGGCTGAAAGTCCCGCGCGCGCAGTCCTGCCCGCTGAGCCGCACCGGAGTGCCTTCGTAGACCAGGGTGCCGAAGGCCAGGGCCTCGGCGTATGCCCAGTCGATCGGAACGTCGCGCTCGAGCAGCTCCCTGCGCTTCGCCATGAAGGACTCGAGCTTCGGATGGAGATGGAACCCCGCGGGCAGGGTGCAGATGGCGCGCGCGACCTCCTTCAAGGTTCTCATGCCCACCCGGGCGGCTTCGACCGGCTGGAATTCCTCCAGCTCCTCCTTGGAGACGGCGAGCGGGATGTCGGGCTCGAAACTGTGGGTGCCTTTCAGGCTTTCCGCATAGGACAGATCGAGGCACTCGAGGATACCGCGGCGCAGGCTTTCGATCTCCTCGCGCGTGACCTCGCCCTCGCGGATCAGGCGCTCGGCGTAGAGGCTCGCCGCCGAGGGCCGCTCGGCGATCCTGCGGTAGAGCAGCGGCTGCGTGTAGCTGGGCTCGTCCCCCTCGTTGTGGCCGTGGCGCCGGTAGCAGACGATGTCGATGACCGCATCCTTCTTGAAGCGGCGGCGGTAGTGGTAGGCCAGGCGCGCGACCCGCACCGCCGAGTCCGGATCCTCGCCGTTGACGTGAAAGATCGGGGCCTGCACGGCCTTGGCCAGATCCGAGGCGTAGGGTGAGGAGCGGGCCTCCTCGGGCGGGGTGGTGAAGCCGATCTGGTTGTTGATGATGATGTGGATCGTGCCGCCCGTGCGGTAGCCGTGCAGCTGCGACAGGTTGATGGTCTCCCAGACGACGCCCTGGCCGGCGAAGGCGGCGTCGCCGTGAACCAGGATCGGAATCACCTGCGTACGTTCCCGGTCGCCGCGCCGCTCCTGCTTGGCGCGCGCGACTCCCTCGACCACGGGATTCACCCATTCGAGGTGGCTGGGATTCGGAACGACCGAAACCAGGATCTCCTTCCCCTCGTCCGAGCGGTAGACGCCGGCGGCGCCCAGATGGTACTTGACGTCTCCCGAACCCTGGGTCACGAGCGCTTCGGGATTGCCTTCGAATTCCGTGAAGATCTTCTCGTAGGCCTTGCCGATGATGTTTGCCAGCACGTTGAGCCGGCCGCGGTGCGCCATCCCGATGACCGCTTCGGCCGTGCCTTCATCGGCCGCCTCGCTCAGGACGCGCGCCAGCACCGGCATGAAGGTCTCGCCGCCTTCCAGGCCGAAACGCTTGTGGCCGACGAACCTGGTGTGGAGGTACTTTTCGAACGCCTCCGCATAGACCAGATGGCGCAGCGCCTGGCGGCGCAGGCTGCGCTCGAGGGGCGCCCGGGCGGCGGGCGTCTCCAGGCGCTCGATGATCCAGTCCTTCTCTTCCGGGTCCTGGATGTGGCGGAATTCGACGCCGATCCTGCGGCAGTAAGTCTCGCGCAGGATCGAGAGGATTTCCCGCAGGGTGCCGCGCTCCAGCCCGCCCAGCCCTCCGGTGGCGAACTCGCGGTCGAGGTCCCAGACCGTGAGCCCGTGAGTCGCCGGATCGAGTTCCGGGTGGTAATAGGCGCGATCCCCCAAGGGATCCAGGTTGGCGATCAGGTGACCGCGCACGCGATAATAGTTGATCAGCTCGAGCACCCCGATCTGCTTTCTGAGATCCTCGTGCGGTGCGGCTCCGGCTGCGGGCGCGGGGCCGCGCTCGGTCGCCCAGCGCACCGGCACCTGAGGCAGCTTCAATTCCTCGAAGACCGCGTCGTAGAACCGCTCGTTCCCGAGCAGCAGCTCCTGGATCCTGCCCAGAAACCGTCCCGATTCCGCCCCCTGGATGATGCGATGATCGTAAGTGCAGCTCACGTTCATGACCTTGCTGAGCCCGAGAGCGGAAAGCGCCTGCTCGTCCCACGCGCGGTACTCGGCGGGATAGTCCACCGCCCCGGTGGCGACGATCGCTCCCTGGCCTTCCATGAGGCGCGGCAGCGAAAGGAGCGTGCCCACGGTGCCGGGGTTGGTCAGCGTGACGGTCGTTCCCTGAAAGTCCTCCGGATCGAGGGTGCCGCGGCGCACGCGGTCGATCGTCGCGTCGTAGGCCTCGAGAAACTGCCGGAAGGTCATGCGCTCGACGTTCTTGATGTTGGGGACCAGCAGCGTGCGCGTCCCGTCCTTGCGCTCCATGTCGACCGCAATGCCCAGATGGATTTCGCGGCGGAGCTTCTTGTGGGGCACGCCGTCGATCACGGCATAGCAGGAATTGAGCGACGGCATCTCCTTCAGCGCCGCGACCAGCGCCCATGCTATGAGGTGCGTGTAGGACACCTTCGGCCCGCCGGCGGCGCCCATGTGCTCGTTGATGATGCGGCGGTTCTCCTCCAGAAGCTTGACCGGGATCGCGCGATAGGAGGTTGCCGTCGGAATCGCGAGGCTGGCCTGCATGTTTTCCGCCAGGCGCTGCGCGCCGCCGCGCAGCGGCAGGGCTTCCTCGGCAGCCGCGCGCGGCTGCCCGTTCTCTTCTCGGTTCACGGTCTCTTCTTTCATGCGATCTTCTTGATGACCCGGGCCGGCAGGGTGATCACCGCCCGGAGGAGCTCGAGCACCCCGCTGACCGCGATCCCCAGGATGCGGAACGGAAGCAGCAGGAGCCAGACCAGAGGATACAGGACCAGGGCGAGCAAGGCCAGGGGCCAGCAGAGCACAAGCAGGATGCACCAGAGGAGAAACTTGACCATGGGTCACACTCCCGCGCTCCGATCGCGCGTCATCAGGGCTGCGCGCCCGCAACCTCCCGGACGTCGTCCAGGATGGTGCGGGCGATTTCCTGCCGGCCCGAGCGCCCGGCGGAGAAAAACCGCCCGCCCTCGTCTGTCGTAAAAACGGCTCCTTTGGCGGTCCCCGCGACACTGAAAAACGGCGAGTCCGGGCCGACCGCTTCCGGGGCCACGCCGAGCGAGACGCCTCCCGGCAGCGCGCGCGCCCGGCCGACCAGCCGGACCGCGCGGCCGGCGGCGCGGGCCTCCCGGATCAGGGGCTCCGTCTCGGGGCCGATCCCCGCGCGCGCGACGTCGGCGAGTACGGCGCCGGCGTTCATCCACCGGTTCGCCAGGATGAGGATCTTGCATGCCGTATCCCATCCGCCGGTATCGAGCGACGGGTCGGGTTCCGCCACGCCCTGCCTCTGAGCTTCGGCGAGCGCGGCCGCGAAGGGGATCGAATCCTCGAGCATGCGCGTGAGGATGAAGTTGGTCGTGCCGTTGAGCACCCCCTGGATCTCCGCGATGCGGCGCCCGGCGATCCCGGGCGGCGGGCGCACGCCGGTGGTGCCCGTGAATGCCAGGGCGACGCCCGCGCGCCGCGCCTCGGCGGCGAGCGTGCTGAAACCGTGCACGAGAGGGCCCTTGTCGACCGTCACCGCCGGGATGCCCTGGCGGAGCGCGGCATGCAGGTAATCGAGCGCGGGCCTGCCGTCGGTTATGTTCGTCGGCATGCACTCCACCAGAACGTCGATGCCTGCGGCGCGCAGGCATTCGATGAATTCGGGAACTTCGAGCAGACGTTCCGCTGCGGTACAGTCGCGGATCAGGAGCCCGCGCTCCAGGCAATCGAGCAGCCGCCGGATCTCGTCGGGATCGTCCCGGAAGATGCCGCCGGAAATGTCGGCCACGGCCGTGATGCGGTAAGGATGCTCTGCCTTTGTGTCGTCGAGGTGGCGCGCGAACGCGCGCCCGACGTTTCCCGCCCCCAGAAGCGCGACTTTTTTCATCGTCTGCAAGCGGCCCGTGTGCGACGGGCGGCGAGGATATTGTAGTGGGAAGCGGCCGGGGGGCGAAGAGGATTGTGACGGCCGGGGCGGCTGTGCGCGGGCCGCCCCGGCCGTGTGTGCGCGTGTGAAGAGGAGAAGAGCGATCAGCCCCTGAGGATCGCCTCGACCTCCTGCCGATCGACATCCATCACGTACTGGATGCCCGAGATCTCGGCCGCTTCGCGCGTCAGCGCGGCGATGTCGTCGCGCGCGATGAACTCCGGAGCGAACTTGCGGCTCCCCGCCATGAGCTGGCGCAGGCCCTGGGCCAGCCGCTCGTAGTAGGTATAGAGCCCCAAGGCTCCTGCGGGGAGCTTTTCGAAAGCCTCGTCGCCCAGCTCCTGGCGCAGGGCGGCGGCGGTGACGAAAATCTCGTCCTTGGTGCTGCCGAAGCGCTCGACGTATACCGGCAGCTGGTTTTCCTCGATGGCGCGCCCGATGGTCTTGCCGACCATGGCCGCCGCGATGGGCGCGCGCGCCATGCCGACCAGCTTGACATAGGGCGCCCCGAGGGCCAGTCCCTTGAATATGGAATCCTCGAACACGAAGCTGCCGGCGACGGCGAGAGCCGGCACCGGCCGGCCGGCGTCGGCGAGCTGCTTGACGTAGCGGTAGAGCAGGGAATGGAGTTCCACGGGAGGCACGCCCCACTCGTTCATCATCTTCCAGGGGCTCATGCCCGTGCCGCCGCCCGCACCGTCGACCGTCAGCAGGTCGATTCCGTACTTGGAGGCGTAGGCCACCGCGCGCGCCAGGTCGACGGGACGATAGGCGCCGGTTTTGAGGAACACGTACTTGGCTCCGGCCTTGCGCAGCTCCTCGACGCGGCGGGCGAAGGACTCCTCGCTCACCATGCCGACGCGCGAGTGGCGCTCGAATTCCTTGAAGGCGCCGCGCTCGAAGGCCTTGATGACGAATGGATTGGTCGGATCGGGGAGGACGATGTAGCCGCGCTCGTGCAGGATCTGCGCCTTCTTGAGGTTGTTGATCTTGACCTCGCCGCCGATGTCCTTCGCTCCCTGGCCCCATTTCAGCTCGACGCACTGCACGCCCAGCTTTTCGATGACGTACTCGTGAACGCCGAGGCGGGTGTCCTCGATGTTGGCCTGCACGATGACGGCGCCGTAGCCGTCGCGCATGTGATCCTGGTAGAGCTTGACGCGGCGCTTCATGTCCACGGTGTCGACCACCCGGCCCTTTTCGATCACGGCTTCGGGATCCATGCCGACGACGTTCTCGCCGATGGTGAGGCCGGTTCCCGCCAGGGCGGAGCCGATGGCCAGCCCCTCCCAGTTGTTCTTGGCGATGTTGGTCGAGCCGATGCCCGGGATGATCCACGGGTAGCGGAACTTCAGGCCGCCGTCATGGCCGATGCGCACCTCGAGCTTGACCGCGGGGAAGATGGCCTTGTCGCTGTCGGCTTCCACGCCGTAGGCGCCGGCGGCGGTTCCCATGATATTGAAGTGGGAGTAATCCACCGGGTAGGTCTTCTCCGCGGCCGTGGTTATCACGCCGAAGGGTTGCGGGTAGATCACCTCGTGACCGCGATAGGCCGACTTGCCGATCTCGCACATGCCGATGCAACCGTCGACGCAGGTGACGCACATGCCGGAGCCGGGCACGATGGACCCTTCCGTCCGGTTCTTGGTGAGAGTTGCTGCCGAGGCGTTGGTTCTCGAGTATGTCATGGATGATATCTCCTTATGGGATCTTCAATCTTTTCGGATTTCACACGCGACACAGGGTGTCATGTAGCACATCATGTCGTTGAACTTGGGTTTTTCGAGGCAGGGCGGGCTGAGATTGGCGCAGCCGCCGCAGATCGCCTTTTCCGGCTCCGTGTAGGTGCAGCGCAGCTGGCAGGCGGGGCAGACGTAGATGCAGCCGCCGCACAACCGGCAGACTTCCGACTTGACGTCGAACGGGGTGCCGATGCTGCGGTGCTCGCCGCGCCCGCGGAAGCCGATGGCTCCCGCCATCATCTGCTCCTTGCACATGCGCACGCACAGCCCGCACAGGATGCAGTCTTCGTATTCCTGGCGGAAGCGCTGCTGGCGCACCTCGTGGGCCGAGGCCAGGTCCTGGATGGTTTTGGACTGCGGGCAGGAAGCCAGCAGCAGTTCCAGGATCATCTTGCGCGCCCGGACGACGCGCTGGGAAGCGGTGCGGACCTTGAGGCCTTCCTCGACGGGGTAGGTGCAGCTGGTGACCAGCTTGGCCTTGGGGCCTTCGCCGATCTCGACGACGCACAGCCGGCAGGCGCCGTACGGCGAGAGGCCCTCCATGTGGCACAGGGTGGGTATGGGGAATCCGAGGAACTTGGCGGCCTCCAGGATCGTGGTGCCGGGTTCGACCGACACCGGCAGCCCGTTGATTTTCAGGTTGATCATGCCATCTCTCCCTTCATTGCGGGTTCTTCCGCAGCCGGCCCGGCCGGGCGCGTGAACTCGAGATCGCAGCGGAGGCAGCGCCGCGCTTCACGCACCGCCTCCTCTTCCGACAGTGACATTTCCACTTCGGCGAAGCCCCTGCGGCGCCACTCGACGGGGGCGCGCGGGGTTTCGGTCCGTTTCAACTGAGCGAGATCCAGATCGAGGGGCTCGGGAGGCTCGACGTAGACCCGCGGCAGGCGGGGCGCGTGCGGCACGCGCATCTCCCGGCCCTTCAGGTAGCGCTCGATAGTCACAGCCGCCTTCTTTCCCGCCGCTATGGCGTCGACCACCGTGTTGGGGCCGGTGACCACATCGCCGCCGGCAAAGACCCCGGGCCGGCTGGTAAGCAGTGTTTCCGGGTCGACGATGACGGTGCCGGCGGCGCTGGTCTCGATCTTCTGGCCGCTGGCGACGGCGACGCAGTCGGTGTCGGACCCTTCGCTGATGGCCACGATCAGCGTGTCGAGCGGCACCTGGAATTCGCTCCCGGGGACGGCCACGGGCTTCTTGCGGCCGGAGGCGTCGATCCCGGCCAGTTCATTGCGGACGAACTCGACGGCGCCGAGGCGCCCGTCGGCAGGCAGTATCCGGGTCGGAGACACCAGGGTCACCAGCCGGACGCCTTCCTGCAGCGCGGCCTCTACCTCTTCGGGGAATGCCGTCATTTCCTCGCGCGTGCGCCGGTAATAGATGGTGACGCTTTTGACGTCTTTCTGGCGCAACGCCACGCGGGCGGCGTCCAGGGCCGAGTTTCCACCCCCGATGACGCCGACGCGTCCCCGGGCGAGCGATTCGCCCTTGCAGTTGAAGGCCTTGAGGAACTGGATGGAGGGGCAAACCCCGGGCAGGTCCTCTCCCGCGATGTTCAGGCGCAGGCTCTTGTGGGCGCCGAGAGCGATGAACACCGCGGCGTAGCCCGTCTCGAAGAGGCCGTCGACGGTGACGTCGCGGCCCAGGCTGCGTCCGCACTGCAGCTCGATATTCGGGTTGAGGAGCGACAGGATCTCTTTCTGGATCACCTCGCGCGGCAGCCGGTAGGACGGTATGGCGCTGAAGAGCATGCCTCCCGGCCGATCCTCGGCTTCGAAGACCGTGACGCGGAATCCTTTGAGCGACAGATAGTGGGCGGCGGTCAGGCCGGCGGGACCCGAGCCGACGACCGCGATGCGGGCGGCATCCGGCGGCGCCGGAACCAGCGTCTCCGGCCGGTATATCGAGGGATCGAACCTGTCGGTGATGAAGCGCTTGAGCAGCCGGATGGCGATCGGGTCGCCGCCGCCGGCGCCGGCGCGGCATTTCTCCTCGCACGGGTGGTTGCATACGCGCGCGCATACCGAGGGGAAGGGATTGGCTTCCCGTATGACCTGGTAGGCGGCCTCGTATTCGCCGCGCGCGATATGGGCGACGTAGCGCCAGGCTTCGGTCCCGATGGGGCATGCCGCCTGGCACGGTGCTCCCACCAGCTCGCGGCAGACTCCGGCCGGGCACCGTTTTGCCGTCACGTGCTGCTCGTACTCGTCGCGGAAGTAGCGCAGGGTCGAGAGCACCGGGTTGGGGGCCGTCTGCCCCAGCCCGCACATCGACACGTCCTTGACGACCACGGCCAGTTCCTCGAGGAGCTTGATCTTTTCTTTTGTGCCCTTGCCCCGCGATATGTCGTCGAGGATTTCGTGCATGCGCTGTGTTCCCTTGCGGCACGAAAAGCACTTCCCGCACGATTCGTCCTTGAGGAAGTTCATGTAGTACTTGGCCAGGTCCACCATGCAGGTATTGTCGTCCACGACGATCATGCCGCCGGAACCCATGATGGAGCCGGCCTTGGTCAGGCTGTCGTAATCGATCGGGAGGTCGAAGAGGCGCGCCGGAATGCACCCTCCGGATGGCCCGCCGGTCTGTACGCCCTTGATGCGGCTCCGGCCCGGGGCGCCGCCGCCGATGTCGTAGACGATTTCGGCGATCGAGGTTCCCATGGGGACTTCGACCAGGCCGGTGTTGCGCACCTTGCCCACCAGGCTGAATATCTTGGTCCCGCGGTTGTTGGCCGTGCCGACCTTGGCAAAATCGGTCGAACCCTCGCGGATGATGATCGGGATGTTGGCCCAGGTCTCGACGTTGTTGATGGCCGTGGGCTTGCCCTCGATGCCCTTTTCCACCGGGAAGGGCGGGCGCTGGCGCGGCTCGCCGATCTTGCCCTCGATCGAACGCATGAGCGCGGTTTCTTCGCCGCACACGAAAGCGCCCGCGCCCCGGACGATGCCGATTTCGAACGAGAAGGGCGTTCCCAATATGTTCCTGCCGATCAGCCCCAGCTCGCGCGCCTGGCGCAGCGCGATCGTGAGATGCTTGATGGCCAGGGGGTATTCGTTACGCACATAGATGACGCCCTCGCCCGCGCCGGTGGCAAAGGCGCCGATGATCATCCCCTCGATCACGCTGTGCGGGTTGCCTTCCAGGACGCTGCGGTCCATATAGGCGCCGGGGTCGCCCTCGTCGGCGTTGCATACCAGGATCTTTCCCCTGCCGCCCGGCTGGCGCGCCAGCAGTTCCCACTTCAAGCCGGTGGGGAAGCCGGCGCCGCCCCGCCCGCGCAGGCCCGAAGCTTTGACCTCCTGGATGATCCAGGAAGGGTCTTCCCGCTCGAGGGCGCGCGCCAGCGCGCTGTAGCCCCCATTCTCGATGTAATTGAAGATGCGAATGGGATCGATCTTCTCGTTCCCGGAAAGGATGGTGCGCACCTGCTTCTTGAAAAAGGGCAGGTCGGCCATCCTTTCGATGCGTTCACCGGTCGCCGGATCGACCGTCAGCAGCCGTTCCAGTGTCCCGCCGGCGGCTACGGCATCGACGATCTGCGGGATTTCGCCCGCGGGAACTTTGGGGTAGAAGGTGCCGCGCGGTTCCACCAGGATGGAAGGCTCGGCCTGGCAAAAGCCGAGGCAGCCGGTGACCCGCAGTCCGATTCTGTCGCTGAGTCCCTTTTGGAGGAGCTCGCGCTTGGCGATCCGGATGAGGTCGTTCGCTCCGCTGGCCTGCCCGCAAGTTCCCGCGGAAATCACTATCGTCGGTTTTTGCGCGTCCCGGCCTGCCGCCAGACGAGCCTGCAACGCCTTGAATTCCTTGATCGATTCAAGTCTTTCCATGAATCCGTTCCTTTGCCTTAGGTTTTTGCTTGCCTGCGGTGCCCACGCCGGAGGGCGTGCATGGTCGCGGCTAAGCGTTGATCCCGTCGACGTCCAGCCGGTGGCCGCGGCAGCCCCGGCGCATACAGATCAGGAGGACGCCGCCCTTGCGCACGATCATGGTAGCCATGGGCGCGCTGCATTCCGGACATATCGATGCGCCGCGCAGGCCGGCATGGCAGTGCGGGCAGAAGAAATCCGCCACGGCATCGACCGGAATCTCGAGCTCGCACTCGGTGTTGCGGCTTCCGTAAATCGAGGACAGCAGCAACCGCCCGCTGCTGCCGCCGAAGGCGATTGTCACCCTGATCGCAGGAAGGCCGTCGATCGGATGGATTTCGTCCATCAGGCCGTGATTGCATCGGGAACAAGCGACTTCGATCGGGAACAGGCGCTCGTCGGTCGCCACATCGACCTGATCCAATCCCTCGCTCGTCCTGGCGATGATGGACCTGACGCGATTGGGGGTGACGTTGGAAAAGTAGTGACCGTCGGCCACCACGATCGGGCCCAAGGCGCATGCCCCGAGGCAGTTGACCGTTTCCAGGGAGAACTCGTTGTCGGGCGTCGTCGACCCCGGCTTGACGCCAAGTTGTCGCTCGAACTCCTCGGCCACTCTCGGCGCTCCGCGCACATGGCAGGCCGTCCCGAGGCAGCAGGACAGGAGGTGCTTGCCTCTCGGTTTGAGGCTGAACCACTTGTAGAACGTGGCCACGCCGTATATATCCACCAGCGAGCGGCCGGTCCGTTCGGCTACTTCCCGGAGGGCAGACTCGGGAAGGTAGCTGTATCTGGACTGGATATCCTCGAGAATCGCGATCAACTCGCCGCGTTCTCCGCTGTGCTTGTCGATGATTTCCCGGACTTCGCTTGCCTTCATCGGATCCTTCCTTGCAAAAACAACCCCATCTATGACTTCAACAGTAGTGTTCGCATCGCCAGACGCCCGATTCGGGTTTCGCTATCGTGCACTTGTTGCGGCGCCGGCAATCCGCACATAAGCCCTGTAATGGAATTTTCTTTGCCGGCTTTCTCCGCCGCCTGGGAGGCGAATCTTCGGAGGGAGAGCCGATCGGCCTTGGCTCGTAATTCGAGCACTCGAGTATTGTAGCGCCGCTTGCGAGCGGGATGGTACAGGAATCCGCCTTGGCGCATGTCATGCACGGGCTGTCCGGCGTCCTCGATGCCCCCTGCATTCCTCCCGCTCCGAGTCCCGAACCGGCGCGGAACGCCGCCGGCCGGGCACATGCAGCCAGGCCTTTCACAATCTTTCGGGCTAGCAACGGGCGTGCCACGGTGGCATCCCGCGAAGCGGCGCAGCCTCTCTTAACATGGTTAAGATAAGTCCTTGGTTAACCGTTCAATAGGGATGACCGACCCTCTACCCCAAGGGGATTGCTGCACTTCTTCCGATCTCGGGTTGCCATAATGGCGGGGAGAAACGAACCAGCGGGGAGGAATTCACCGTAGGTCCGCCGCGCCGCGGCGGACCGTGGGCTTATTGCTTCAAGCCACCGGTCGGCGTGCCGGAGGCACGCAGGAAAGTAGCTCCGGGCGAGCGCATGCGAGCCCGGAGAAAAGGGACGTCATGC
>Ga0129301_1001342_pt1 | contig 12083 bp, 11 predicted proteins | sample ConPoolayeHmetaG_FD_94489 | JGI IMG/M metagenome (GOLD analysis project Ga0129301, IMG submission 94489) | Hot spring microbial mat communities from California, USA to study Microbial Dark Matter (Phase II) - Cone Pool mat layer H metaG ...
CCCTACGCCTTACTTAATACCTTAGTGGGGCTCTTACTCTATCCTTTACTCTATCCCTTCCTTAATTCCTTTCCCTGCCTCTTACTCTTGCCCTCTCTCTTACCCTTTCTTAATGCCTTATTCTTTCTCCCTCTGATACGCTCCCTGATAGGCTCTCTTGGTCCCTCCCTGTGCCTTTCCCTGTGTCCTCCCCTTATTCCTATTAGGGATGGTATTAAATGCCCTGTGTGGAAATCTTTTATTGGTTCTGAGGTCGGACTTCACTTCCAAGTGTGCCGATAGTTGACAGAAGGGTAATTTTTCGCTATAATCCAGAATGAAAAATATGAAAGAGATGGTAAGAGTCAGAGGACTTAACCTCATCGGATTTATAATTATCCTCTCTGGGATTTTTTTCTCTCTCTTCGGTTGTAAGAAACAGGTGAAATTAGGCACTCCCTACTTTCCCCTGAAGGCAGGTATTTCTTATGAATACGATTACTGGGCGGTTGATGAAGAAGACGACACCCTGGAAACCGGTGAACTGATTTTATCGTTTGCGCAGAAGGAGACAAATGATAAAAGTGACCGATACCTCGCAAAGGTCTGTTTTATCACCAACGGCGACACCACTACGGACACTTTGTATTTTGAAGAGAAGGAGTTTGCGATTCTTGAATACGATTCCTTAGGGGCAGTTCCTGATACCTTTCTCTCTCTACCGCTGATGAAGGGAAAAAGTTGGAGGTATGAACCATTTTGGCACAATCTCGTTAGTCTCAAAAAAGATGGCGGCGCGGGGCGAAAAGGTGGTGATTTTATCGCTCAGAATCAGGGTAAAGAAAAGGTAACAATAAAAGCGCACGAGTTTAAGGACGCCTATAAGATAGAATATAGTAATGAAGATATTTCGGGTGATTTCTATCTCGCCAGGGATGTGGGGCTGGTGCGATTTTCGGAAAGGGAAGGAGACCCCGAGAGTTATTCCTGGTTTATCTGGGAATTAAAAAAGTATTAAGGAGGAAAAGATGCCTCTACCAAAGGCAAAAAAACAGGAAATAATTGAGAAGTTTAAAACCCATGAGGGTGATACCGGCTCGCCCGAGGTCCAGATTGCCGTCCTCACCGAGAGGATAAATCAACTCACCGAACATCTGAAGGTCCATAATAAAGATAAGCACTCACGGATTGGTTTGATAAAGTTGGTTAATCAGCGCCGACGGCACCTCAACTACTTATTAAAATATCACAAGGACCGGTATCTCGTGATTGTGGAGAAATTAGGTCTGCGTGGATAGAAGCGGTGATTAAAGTAGAGAGAGAGATCGGCGGACGAAAACTTTCCCTGGAGACCGGGAGTCTTGCCCGACAATCCGGTGGTAGTTGCCTCTGTCGGTATGGGGATACCGTAGTCCTTTCCGCGGTCTCTTATAAGCCAGAATCACTGGCACAGAATCGCCCCTTCCTGCCCTTGACGGTTGATTATCGGGAGTTCTCTTATGCCGCGGGAAAGATACCGGGTGGATTTTTTAAGCGGGAAGGGAGACCACGCGACCAGGAAATCCTGACCTCGCGTCTCATTGACCGCCCGCTTCGGCCGCTCTTTCCCAAAAATTATTATTACGAAACACAGATAATCTCCCTTCTTTTCTCCTTTGACCAGGAAAACCCACCTGATGTCCTCGGGATAATCGCCTCTTCTGCGGCCCTCCTTTTGTCCGGCATCCCATTCCCAACACCGATTGGTGCCTGCCGGATTGGTAAGTTCAAAGAGCGGTTTGTTGTAAATCCCCCCGTTGCTTCTCTTAACGAATCGGACCTAAATATTGTCGTTGCCGGCACAAAGGATTCAATCATTATGCTGGAAGGTGGTGGACAGGAGGCGTCCATTTCTGATTGTATAACCGCCCTAACGATTGCTCAGGAGGAGATTAAAAAGGTGGTAGAAGTTCAGGAAGAACTCTTAGAGATAGCCGGTAAGGAAAAGATTGATTTTCCCGCACCGCTCCTCTCCGAAGAGTTAAAAAGAAAAATTGAGGAGATGCGGGAAGAGATAATTGAAGCAAACGAAATACCAAAAAAGAAGGAACGGGAGGAATATCTCTTCTCTCTGATTAATCGCCTCAAAGAGAAATTTACCCCCCTCTTCCCCCAACTTTTAGACCTGGAGGCGCAGATTGTTATCCAGGTGGAAGAGATTTTACGCAGGGATTTTCGGCAGAGGATTTTAAGGGATGGGATAAGGATTGATAAGAGAAAACCGGATGAGATTAGACCAATCTCCTGCGCGGTTTCTGTATTACCCCGTACCCATGGTTCCTGCCTGTTCACCCGAGGCGAGACCCAGTGTTTAGCGGTTGTTACCCTGGGGACGAAAGCCGATGAGCAGATTATTGATGCCTTAACTGGTGATTATATGAAAAGTTTTATGCTTCATTATAACTTCCCTCCCTTCTCTACGGGTGAGGTGAGACCAATGCGCGGCCCTTCCCGCCGCGAGATTGGTCACGGGGCACTCGCCGAACGGAGTTTAGAGGTCTTACTTGAGAAGTCGGCTCCTAATGAAAGCGCATCCGCCAAAAAGGACTCTTTCCCCTATACGATTCGGGTGGTCTCCAATATCTTAGAATCTAATGGTTCTTCCTCAATGGCGACGGTCTGTGGGGCAAACTTAGCCCTGATGGATGCCGGCGTGCCAATTAAAGCCCACTGTGCCGGAATAGCGATGGGTTTAATTAAGGAGGGAGATGATTATGTAATCCTCACCGATATCTTAGGTCAAGAAGACCACTACGGAGATATGGATTTTAAGATTGCCGGCACAAAGAAGGGAATTACCGGACTGCAACTTGATTTGAAGATTGCCGGGGTGAACATAGGAATCTTAGCCGAGGCATTAGAGAAAGCAAAAAAGGCGCTTCATCATATAATTGATATTATGGAAAAGACCCTCCTCTTCCCCCGAGAGAAAATCTCAGATTATGCCCCCCGGATTATCAGTTTTACCATTCCCAAAAATAAGATTGGCGAGGTAATTGGACCAGGCGGAAAGGTAATCCGAAAGATAATTGAAGAGACCGGGGTGGAAATTAATATTGAAGATGATGGAACGGTGCAAATCGCTGGGTCAACGGTGGACAAAGTAGAATTAGCACGGGAGCGGATTCTGACGATTACCGCCGAAGTGGAAGTCGGTAAGATATATTCCGGGGTAGTCAAAAGGTTGATGCCGTTTGGTGCCTTTATTGAAATCCTCCCGGGAAAAGAGGGTCTGTGTCATATATCGCAGTTAGCGGATAGAAGAATTAGGCATCCCTCGGATGTAGTAAAAGTTGGCGATAAGATAAAGGTGAAGGTAGTGGAGATTGATGAAATGGGTCGGATCAACCTCTCCCATAAAGCACTTAAAAACTTGCGCTAAATAATGATAAAAAAGGAAGTGATTAATGGGATAAGAATTATTCAGGAGCCAATTCCCTTTCTTCCCTCTTGTGCCCTCGGGATAATATTTAACTTGGGCAGCCGGGATGAAAACGAAACCAACACAGGAATAACCCATTTCATTGAGCACGGTTTTTTCAAAGGGACGCAAAAGAAAACCCCTAAGGAAATCTCTCTTTATGCCGAATCCAAAGGTTGCCATCTTGATGGCTTCACGACTAAGGAGTCAACCGGTATTTATGCCCGCTTCTTAAAAGAAAATATCGGTCCGGTCCTGGAATTATTATTGGAAATCGCTACCACCCCTCTTTTTCCCAAGGATGAATTAGAAAAAGAGAAGGGGGTTATTTACCAGGAGATAAGGGAGGCCGAAGAAGACCCCGAGGATAAGATTCTCTCCTTGCTCTTTTCCCATTTTTTCTCTTCCCATCCCCTTGGTCGCCCGATTACCGGCACTTATGAACAAGTTAAGGATTTGACAAGAGAAAAGGTATTGTCTTACTTCTCATCTAATTATACCGCGAATAATATCATTCTCCTCTTGACCGGTGGGACGGAGCGTCTATGGGAAGAAGTGGTCTCAAGGGTTCCAAAGGTAAAATCTTTAACTAATAAAATCAATTCGCCAAGGCGCGCACCACCGCCCAATTCTCCTTCCTCGCCACTCTTAGTTGAAGTGCGGAAGGAATTAGAGAGTGCCTACATCATTTATGCCCGTCCGATTTTTTCCTATCCGCCGGAGAAACGGTATGCCCTTTCGGTTTTGAATACCGCATTTGGCTCTTCTCTCTCTTCCCGACTCTTTCAAAAACTGCGTGAGGAAGAAGGTTTAGTCTACCAGATTTCCTCCTTTGTTGACCTCTATTCGGATAGTGGATTATTTGGCATCTATTTTATCACCAGAAAGGATTGGGCAATCAAGGCATTAAGAATAATCTCAGCGGAGAGAGAAAAGGTTTTAACTGAGGGGTTTTCCCAAAAGGAGATAGAAGTGGCCTTAAACTTAACTAAGAGTTCAATAATCCTTTCCCAGGAGAGTCCCCTGGCTCGGATGTTCGCCTTGGCAAAGAATGAGTTACTTTTAGGGAGGTGCTTTACCTTAGAAGAGACACTTTCTAATTACAACCGGCTAAAGGTTTCGGATGTCAACTCCCTTTTGCCTGAGGTCTTATCGCCACCCTTTTTCGTCACCGCTCTGGGCGATGTGCCGGAGAAGGATTTGAAGCAATTTGTATGTTAAAAGACTCGTCGGCTGTTGGCGGTTGCCGCAAGTGGTATGAAATAGTTAACGAACCAAGCGGCGCGCCAGCCAACGGCTGATGATTTTTTACCGATAGGAGGAAAGATGAAGGTATTGTTTATAAATCAGAAGGAGGTAAAAAAAATTCTATCAATAAAGGATACCCTCAGGGCTACCGAGACCGCCTTTAAGGAAAAGGGCCTGGGAAATGTCCAGATGCCGGCCAAGATGTATCTCTTCTATGAAAAATACTCGGGTGACCTCCGGGTAATGCCCTCTTACATCACCTCACTTGAAATTTCCGGGGTAAAAGTAGTTAATGTTCATACCAATAATCCCAAGAGGTATAAGTTGCCAACGGTGATGGCGACGATTCTTTTAATTAACCCAAAAAACGGTTTCCCCTATGCGGTGCTGGATGGAACTTGGATAACGACGATGCGCACCGGTGCCGCTTCCGGTGTTGCCACCAAGTATCTGGCACGGAAGAATTCCGAGGTCTTATCTTTGGTGGGCTGTGGTGTCCAAGCCGAAACTCAACTTTTAGCCGTGCTCGCTTACATTCCCATAAAGAAAGTTAAAGTCTTTGATGTATCCACCTCCCAGGCGGAAAGGTTCCAGCGGGCGATGAAAAAGCGGGTCAGGGTGCCGATAGAATTAGCGCCTTCCTTAGAAACGGCGGTTCAGGATTGCGACATCCTTTGCACGCAAACGCCGGTGCGCGAACCAATCATAAAAAGAGAATGGATAAAACCCGGCTGCCATATCAATGCGATTGGTGCCGATGCCCCAGGAAAAGAAGAGTTAGACCCAAAAATTCTCTTAGACGGTAAGGTCTATATTGATGACTGGGAACAAGCGACCCATTCCGGAGAGGTGAATGTCCCTCTGACCAAAGGGATAATAAAAAGAGAAAATATCCAGGGTGAATTGGGTGATTTGCTATGTGGGAAAATAGAGGGGCGAACGAGTGATGAAGAGATAACGATATTTGATTCTACGGGCTTAGGCATCCAGGATGTGGTAACCGCTCACCGGGTATATAAATTAGCCAAACGGAAAGGGATGGGGAGAGACTGGTCTTTCTTTTAGCGCTATTGAGATGCGAATTCTGATGGTCTCGGATGTTTACTTCCCCCATGTTGGGGGAATTCCCATTCATATCTATCATCTCACCCGTGAGTTAAAAAGATTGGGACACGAAGTAAAAATCCTCACGACCAATTTCTCAACGCGCATCTTAGATGGTGTGAAATATTCGCCGAATGAAGAGGATGTTTATCGGGTTGGCCGGTCGTTTACGATAAGGTCAAATAAATCCTGGGCCTCGCTCCCGCTTGGCCTTCGGCTTGGGGCCAAGGTAAAAAAGATTTTAAGTACCGGATTTGATATTATTCATATTCATGGCTCACTGGCTCCAACCCTACCAATGTTAGCCCTCCGTCACTCCCGGGTAAAGAATGTGATTACCCTCCACTCCTATTATACAAAGAGCAAAGGTTATACTCTCTTCCGCTCTTTTCTTCTCCCCTATTTTAGGAAACTGGATGGTGTAATTGCAGTATCCCGAGCCGCGGTTGAGGCGAGTCAACGTTATTTCCCGGGAAATTATCATATCATCCCTAATGCCATTGACCCAAACCGTTTCTCACCGGATATCCAACCCCTGCCCCAATATCTTTCGCGTTGGCCCCGGTTATTATTCGTCGGTCGCTTTGAACCAAAAAAGGGGCTGAAATATCTAATGCAGGCCCTGCCTTTAATCAAAAGGGAATTCCCGAATGTTCTACTCTTGACGGTTGGTGGTGGGGTGCTTGGCTATTCGTATAAGGAATACATTGATAAGACCGTGGCCGAGAATGTCCATTTTTGTGGCACCGTCTCACCCGAGGAGATTCCTTACTATTATGCAACCTGCGATGTCTTTTGTGCGCCATCGGTTGATTGTGAAAGTTTTGGGATAATCCTCTTGGAGGCGATGGCCACCGCCAAACCGGTGGTTGCCTCGGATATTCCCGGTTATCAAGAAGTGGTGAGCCATGGTCGGGATGGCTTTTTGGTGCCACCCCGCTCGCCTCAGGCAATCGCCGAGGCACTGTCTAAAATCTTAAAAGATGAGAACCTCAAAAAAAGGATGGGCGCCGAAGGAAGAAAAAAGGCCTTAGGATACTCCTGGGAAAAGATTGGAAGGGCAGTAGAGAGATTCTATCACTCCCTATTAAAAGGCGATACCGCAATAACCAACCGGATGGACCAGGCGGGACGCAAGTTCACATGGATTAAATCCATTCCTTAGCCTATTTCAACCACCGATGCTTTGACCCGATAGCACTCGCCAGTTGCCCACTCCAACAAAATGATGCCCGGGGAGAAAAGTAAAACCGCTCTTGGGGTCTATCCGTCGCTTTCCCCGAGGAGTGAGTTTTTCAATCTCTTTAAGATAAAAAGATTCCTCATCTTCACCTTTTCCCAGGCGTTTTCTCTTTTTGGTGATAAACTGGATTATATGGCGCTTCTGGCGATGATTGCCTTCTTATCGCAGAAGTATGGCTGGAAGAGTGCCCAGGCAATCTCCTATCTCTCCGTTGTCATCGCCCTGCCAACGATTATCTTTGGTCCTTTTGCCGGAGTTTTGGTTGACCGCTGGGACAAAAGAAAGATTTTAATCTTTTGCGATATCGCCCGGGCACTTTTAGTCCTTTCCATCCCGCTTTTGATCTTAGAGATTGGCAATCTATTTTTGGTCTACCTCTGTTCTTTTTTAGTCTTTCTCTTTGGTCTTTTCTTTAATACCGCCCGACTATCAATCATCCCCACCTTAGTGGCCCCAAAGCGGCTCTTAGCGGCCAACTCCTTTCTCAATCTCATCGGGCGGGTCGCCACCCTTTTGGGAATTATCCTCGGTGGGTTGATTGTTGACCTTGAGTTCTGGCGGCGCATCGGTATTCGCTATACTTGGAGTGCTGGTTTTTATATTGATTCGCTCAGTTACTGGATTTCAGTTCTTGCCCTAATTTATGTCTTTCGCTCTTCAAAAAAAAGAGAAAGAGAGAAAAGAGAACCCCTTCTGGTCCGGGGAAGAAATTTACTATCATTAGCCTTTATCAATATAAAGAAACTGTTTCTCAATCTCAAATCCGCCTATTTACTAATCCTTTCTTCGCCGCCGGTCTCTCTTACCTTTGCCTCTTTATTGGCGTTTGTCTTAATTGGCGCCTCCGTTTTTGTTCTCTATATCCCAATTGTCCAAAGTCCGGAGCAGATGTTAGGGCTTAATTTAGGTACGAGAGGAGTTGGTTTTTTGGGTGGGGTTGGTTCAATTGGGCTCATTTTAAGCTCTCTTTCCTACGGCATCTTCGGACACCGGATTAAGAAGGAGATTATCGTCTTCTTTTCCCTATTTACCTTAGGTGTGATAACCATCTTTTCTTCATTTATTCGGGAAAGCCTTGTGGTCTTTTTTCTTGCCTTTTTAGGTGGTTTTTTTCTCTCACCGGTCTTTATCGCCTGGGATACGATTCTACAAGAGGAAGTGCCAGCTGAAGCCCGAGGGAGGATATTTTCCACCCGAGAATGGTTACTTCATTTCTTTTTTGGGCTCTTTGCCTTTCTCTTAGGACAGTTAACTATTTTTTTTCCAAAGCGGCATCTGCTTTTGGCGGTTGGCGTTCTCGTCACCGGCTTTTCTATTCCATTCCTTATTGGACTAATAACTCGTTTCCGTCGTCCGTGAGTCTATGAGACCGTTTGAAAAATTTGCGGAATATTACGATGAGTTTATGTTGAATCTGGTCCCCTATGAAGAATGGGTTAACTATACCATAGAAATTTTTAAGCGCGAGGGCATAAAGCCCAATTGGATATTAGACCTGGCTTGCGGAACGGGCATTCCAACCGAGTTGCTCCTTAAAAAGAAATATAAGGTGGTCGGTTTGGACCGTTCCCCTGAGATGCTTGCGGTTCTTAAAAAAAAGATTTTGCCCCCGGACACCAGTTGGCAAATTTTTGAAGGGGATATGAAAAATTTTTCCCTCCCCTATAAAGTAGATGCCGCTATTTCCTTTTATGACAGTATCAATTACCTATTAGAGGAAACGGCGATAAAGAGTTGCTTTAAGTCAGTCTTTTCCGTTTTGCGGCCGAAGGGAATTTTTGCCTTTGACCTGAATACGATTTTCAGTTTGAAGGAAATCTGGGATAATCATTCCTTCTGGCGAGAAAGCAAAAGACTGCTCACCCACTGGCGAAATAGGTATGATACCCAGAAACGGATTTCAACATTGTTCCTTACTGCTTGGGTAAAAGATATTAGACCCTTATCGCCACTGCGTCCACCCGACTTTGAAGAGATTCATCAGGAGCGGGGCTATGAGTTAGAGGAGATAGAAGATTGGCTCCGGCAAGCCGGTTTTTTTAAGATTAAATTTTATCGCCACCTAACCTTTGAACCACCCGGTCCGGAGACGACCCGTGTTATGGTTATCGGAAGAGTGCCTTCCTAACTCCTGAACCGCAAAACTTCTGAACTTCGAGGCTGGGTGCTACCCGCTCGGTTCAATATGAACGGAGACGAATGTTCCTTTACCAAATACTTTTTTAATCTTCTCTTCCACCCGCGTTGCAATATCATGAGCCTCTAAGATACTTAACGATTTGTCAACCTCAATATGGATATCAATTGCCATATTATTCCCAATTTTTCTTGTCTTCATATCGTGGGGATTTTTAACCCCTGGGATATTTCTAATAATGGTTAGGATTTCGCTTTTCATCTCTTCACTCAACGATGCCTCTAATAACTCATTGATACTTACCCGCGTGCTATTAATTGCTACCTGAATAATAAAGAGACCTAAGACAATTGCGGCAATCGGGTCTAATATCCGCCACTTTGGTCCTAACAGAATAGCACCGCCAATTCCGACCGCGGCACCGATAGAAGAGAAGGCATCAGAACGGTGATGCCAGGCATTAGCAACGATTGCCTCACTTTTAATCTCCTTTCCCAATTTTACTGTCCAACGATATAACCATTCCTTAGTAAATATTGAGAGGAGCGCGGCAAAAAAGGCAATCCCTCCTGGTTGAGGCAGGGTGGTTCCAAAAGTGTTGCTAATAACTTTATTAACTCCATCCCAGATAATTTTAAGACCCCAGGCGAATAACAGAACACCGATAATTATTAAAATTAAAGTCTCAACCTTGCCGTGCCCGTAATTATGATTTTTGTCGGCTGGTTTATCAACGAATTGAAAGCCCAACAAAATGACGATATCGGTTGCCAAATCAGAGAGGGAATGGCCGGCATCAGCAACCAGCGCACTACTCCTACCGATTATCCCGGCAAATAACTTAAAGGCAAATAAGGCAATGTTTAGAAGAACACTAATCCATGTTACATAAAGCGCCTTTTTTGTCCTAAGGCTAATCTCACGCGTCATATCTTAGATTTCTAACTCTAAGAGTCTTTTTATCCGCTTCGGGATTGGTGGATGAGTGGCAAAGAGTTCTGAGATTTCAAACTTATCTTTGCCAAAGGGATTGGCGATGAAGAGATGGGCGGTGGCGTCGGTGGCGGTTCGCATCTCACCCTTAAAGTTGCCAATCTTTTCTAAGGCCCGGGCAAGTCCGCGGGGATAGCGGGTTAAATAGGCGGCCGAGGCATCAGCCAGATATTCCCGTTCCCGGGAGATTGCCAGTCTTATGAGCAGGACTAAAATTGGTGCCAGTAGTGCGAACAAAATGCCCACCAAGAGTAAAACCCCTTCGGAACCGCCCCGGCGCCGGTCGCGGCGGCCACCGAGAAAGAAAAAAGAACGAAACAAAATATCACGGAAGAGAACGATTAACCCGCCAATTATTGAAACAACCGTCATTAAGAGCATATCATAATTTCGGATATGAGAGATTTCGTGGGCAATAACCCCCTGGAGTTCCTCCCGATTCATCAAGGCTATTAGCCCGGTGGTAACACAGACCGAGGCATCTTTAGGGCTTCTACCGGTGGCAAAGGCATTCGGGAAAGAATCTTCCATTACATAGACCCTTGGTTTGGGGATACCACCGGCAATCGCCATCTCCTCAACAACATTATGGAGTTGGTAATATATTTCTGGTGGTGCTGGTTTGGCGCCACTTATCGCTAAAACGATTTTTGATGAATTATAATAAAGGATAAGGTTATAGAACAAAATGAAGATGGCAAAGAAGAGATAACCGGCCGTCCCCCAGTGAAAGATATTGACAATAAGATAACCGGCAAAACCTAAGAGGATACTGATGAGGAAAATAAAGAAGTAGGTTAATCGCTTATTTTTGGCGATTAAATCATAAAAGGTTACCGCGGACATCAGAATTTAACTCTTGGTGCCTCTTTCTCAGATTCCGGGGTGGTGTAAAATTCTTCTGGCTTGAAGCCAAAGATGGTGGCGATGATACCAGAAGGGAATTGCTGGCAGGTGATATTATAAGAGAGGACGGTATCGTTATAGAACTGCCGGGCAAAGGCAATCTTATTTTCGGTTGCGGACAGTTCTTCTTGGAGACGGAGGAAATTCTCATTTGCCTTTAATTGCGGATAGGACTCGGCAACGGCAAAGAGCGTCTTCAAGACACCGGACAGACCTTCATTGGCTTCGGCGGCTTCCCGGGGGCTTTTTGCGCCCATTGCCCGCGCCCGTGCCTCGGTAACCTTTTCAAAGACCTCCCTTTCGTGGGCAGCATAACCCTTCACCGTCTCCACTAAATTGGGGATTAGGTCATATCTTCGTTTCAACTGGACATCAATCTGCGACCAGGCGTTCTTCACCCGATTGCGCTTTATAATTAAAGAGTTATAGGTGAAGAGAATATATAAAGCAATCAAAACTAAAATTATTATTAAAATAGCCATAAGGTATTATAAGGATTAAATTGAATATGTCAAGATAAACTGTTGTCCTTCATCCGACAACCTCTTCTGATTTTAGGAAGTCAAGCCAAGATTTGGGAAAGAACTGGTAGTTTATTGGACAAGGAAAAGAGGGGCAGTCAAAACATAACTCATAGCCTTTCTCTTTCGCACAACCCGGCATCGGGCATACCGGATTGGGGGCGCAACCGGAGCAGTGCCTTTTAACAAACTTCGGACACCGCTCACAATAAATCCCACAGGCCCCAATTTTCATCCTTTAAGATTAAGGGAAAGGTTTAAAATGTCAACTCTTTAAGGCAAAACCGTCGGTCAAAGTAAAAAAATCGGCTTAAAGTGTTTCCCTAAATCTTGGGATGAATCTTGTTAATCACATAGCCACCCGTAGACCTGATTTGACTTTTTTTATAATTCCTGTATAATATTAAGTTATGTTTAATAAAAAACGGAGGTTATAATGAATATCTATGTTGGTAATTTGTCTCGGGAAGTTACCGAAGAAGACCTGCGGAA
>Ga0129301_1001343_pt1 | contig 12077 bp, 8 predicted proteins | sample ConPoolayeHmetaG_FD_94489 | JGI IMG/M metagenome (GOLD analysis project Ga0129301, IMG submission 94489) | Hot spring microbial mat communities from California, USA to study Microbial Dark Matter (Phase II) - Cone Pool mat layer H metaG ...
CACCTGGGATGGCAGGGATGATGCTGGTGCCACTGTTGCCCGCGGTGTCTATTTCTACCGGGCGCGCAGCGGTTGTGATGAGGTGTGGGGGAAGGTTGTGCTTACGAGAAAATAATTTAGAGTTTATTGGGTTTCGGGGGTAGGAGCGGTAAGGTGGCTTCTATCCCCGAAAATCTTTGCCTTTTGTAGTTACGCAGGAAGGAATGAAAAAGGGGCTTGTTAAAGCTGATTTTTGAATAATAATAATTAGGAGGGGGGTGGTGGAGGGGACTATCCCCATATTGGGATGGATGTGATGTTGTAATTTGATGATGCCGTGGCAGTTAAGTGGAATATGGGTAAGAAAGTTGATTTTGGAATGAGAGTATTTTTTGAGCGTTGAGTCTGTTAAACTTGACCTGATGTTTTTGGGGATTAATATTAGTTAAGGTTTGCTGTTTGTCAGATTTGCCGACATAGCTCAGCCGGTAGAGCAGAGGTTTTGTAAACCTCAGGTCGGGGGTTCGATTCCCTCTGTCGGCTGGCTTTTGGCGGACGGGTTCCCGAGTGGTTAAAGGGGGCAGACTGTAAATCTGCTGGCGAACGCCTACGGAGGTTCGAATCCTTCCCCGTCCATTGTTTTGTCTTTGCCCGGTTTGCGGGCGTGGTGTAATGGTAGCACAACAGCCTTCCAAGCTGTTTGCGTGGGTTCGACTCCCATCGCCCGCTTTGGGGGCAAAAATTTGCTGTTAAGTAATTATTGACAGATAATGACTTAGTGGTATAATTAATGAACTTGGAAAATTGCCCATGTAGCTCAGTCGGCAGAGCACTTCCTTGGTAAGGAAGAGGTCGCCGGTTCAATTCCGGCCGTGGGCTGAAAATCTTGTTTCAGGTTTAAGGCAGATTTGCCGATAATTTAAACTTTGTTTTGAGCTGAGATTTTGACATAAGGAGGAAAGGAAAATGGCTAAGGCAAAGTTCGAACGGAAGAAGCCGCATGTCAATGTTGGGACCATTGGTCATGTCGACCATGGTAAGACCTGTTTGACTTCGGCAATTACAAAGGTGTTGGCGACGAAAGGGCTGGCAAGTTATATGACCTATGACCAGGTGGCAAAGGCAAGTGAGGCCCACGGTCGCCGTGACGAGACGAAGATTTTGACAATTGCGGTCTCGCACGTTGAGTATGAAAGTGAAAAGCGGCATTATGCCCATATTGACTGTCCGGGGCATGCCGACTATATCAAGAATATGATTACCGGCGCGGCGCAGATGGATGGCGCCATTCTGGTTGTCTCGGCAGCAGATGGTCCGATGCCCCAGACAACCGAACATGTGCTTTTGGCAAGGCAGGTTAATGTGCCGGCAATTGTAGTTTATCTTAATAAAATCGACCTAGTTGATGACCCGGATTTGGTTGAACTGGTGGTTGAGGAGATTAAGGATATCCTTAATAAGTACGGATTTCCCGGTGATAAGACACCCATCATTCGTGGCAGCGCATTGAAGGCTTTGCAGGAGGATTCTGGTCCGAATGTGGATTCAATCTGGGAGCTGATGAAGGCGCTGGATGATTTCATTCCTGAGCCGGTGCGTGATGTTGACAAGCCTTTCTTGATGCCGATTGAGGACATCTTCTCAATTACCGGGCGTGGCACCGTTGTGACCGGCAGGGTTGAGCGCGGTGTCTTGAAGCCTAACACCGAGGTTGAAATTGTCGGATTCGGCAAGCATGATAAGGTGGTTGTAACCAGCATTGAGATGTTCCGTAAGATTCTCGATGACGCCCGGGCGGGTGATAATGTCGGACTGCTCTTGCGTGGGGTGGCAAAAGAAGAGGTGGAACGAGGAATGGTCATTGCAGCACCTGGCTCCATCAAGCCCCACAAGAAGTTCAAGGCAGAGGTTTATGTGCTTACCAAGGAGGAGGGTGGCAGACATACACCATTCTTCCCTGGTTACCGGCCCCAGTTCTACATCCGGACCACCGATGTTACTGGCACGGTGCAGTTGCCGGCCGGTGTGGAGATGGTTATGCCCGGCGACCATGTGACGATGGAGATTGAATTGATTGCACCGGTGGCGCTGGAGCAGAACTCCAAGTTCGCCATCCGCGAGGGTGGCAGAACTGTCGGTGCGGGCACCGTTGTTGAGGTAATCGAGTAGGCATATGCGGGTATTTGTGACGCTTGCCTGTGCAGAGTGCAAAAATCGGAACTACCATACCGATAAGAATAAGAAGAAGACCCAGCGGCTGGAGATTAAAAAGTTCTGTCCAGTCTGCCGGAAACATACAGTTCATAAGGAGGTTAAATAGGCCAGTAGCTCTAACGGTAGAGCGGCGGACTCCAAATCCGTAGGATGGGGGTTCAAATCCCTCCTGGCCTGGAAAAGATTAAATGAGACTCTGGAAGCGAATAAGAGAGTTCATTGTCGATGTAATTTCTGAAATGAAAAAGGTTTCTTGGATAAAAGCCAAGGAGCTTTGGAAAACTACATTGGTGGTGATTATTTTTTCGAGTGTGCTGGCTGTTTTCATCGGGCTATGTGATTTCTTCTTTTCCCGGTTGCTAGCGCTGATTCTAAGGTAGAGCCAAGGGCGATGAAGTTTTTTGTTGTGCACACATATACTGGCAGGGAGCGCAAGGTTAAGGAGCTTTTGGAGAAAATGATTGAAGCACAGGGGAAAAAGGAGCTGTTTGGTAGGGTGATTCTACCGGCGGAGAAAGTGGCAAGGGTGCGAAAGGCAAAGATTGTTACTGAGGAGAAGCGGCTTTATCCGGGCTATATCGTTGTGGAGATGGAACCAACCGAGGAGGCGCTGAAGCTGGTGACATCGATTCCTGGTGTGACTCACATTTTAGGAACCAGGAAAGAGCCGCTCGCATTGAACGAGAGTGAGGTGGCTGCCATGCTTGAACAGATTGAGCAGGGCAGGGCTAAGATTGAACCTGAGGCACCTTTTGAAAAAGGAGAAACTGTAAAGGTTACGAAGGGTCCATTTGCTGGTTTTACCGGCACGGTTGAAGAGATTATGAGTGAGCGCCGTCGGGTTAAGGTAATGGTGACGATATTCGGTAGGCCCACACCAATTGACCTTGATTTTCTTGAGGTGCAGCCGATTTAGAGAGGAGTTTTGTTTATGGCGAAAAAAGTTGTAGCAGTGGTTAAACTCCAGATACCAGCGGGACAGGCTACTGCAGCGCCGCCGGTTGGTCCGGCGCTGGGTCAGCACGGGGTGAACATCGCCGAGTTCATCCGTGCTTTTAACGAGGCAACAAAGAAGGAGCCACCGGGAATGCTGATTCCGGTTGTTTTGACTATTTATTCTGACCGGAAGTTTAGTTTTGTGACCAAAAGCCCACCAGCGGCGGTTCTGCTCAAACAGGCGGCAGGTCTGGCAAAGGGTTCGTCAGAACCGAACCGGGCAAAGGTCGGGGTAGTGAGCCGGGCGGCAATTCGTGAGATTGCGCAGAGGAAGCTAAAGGACCTGAATGCAATGGATATCGAAGGCGCGATGAAAATCATTGAAGGGACCGCACGGGCGATGGGATTGACAGTTGAAGAGAAATAGGAGGAGATTCGGGAATGGGTGTTGAACATAAAATGGTAAGCAGACATCACAGTAAGCGCTACCGGGCGCTCGTTGAGAAGATTGACCGGTTTAGGATTTATTCGCTCGCCGAGGCGGTGCGGCTGGTAAAAGAGAATGCCAGTGCCAAGTTTGATGAGTCGGTAGAGGTTGCGGTCAGGCTCGGAATTGACCCTAAGAAACAGGAACAAACAGTGGCAGGTTCGGTAAGTCTGCCGCATGGAACCGGCAAGAAGGTGCGAGTTTTGGCATTTGTCAAGGGTGATAAGGTGGATGAGGCGCAGGCGGCGAGCGCAGATTATGTCGGGTTCGAGGATTTGATTGAAAAGATTAGCTCGGGATGGACCGATTTTGATGTGGCGGTGGCAACGCCGGACACAATGGCAGCGGTTGGGAGGTTGGGTAAGATTTTAGGTCCGAAGGGTTTGATGCCCTCACCCAAGACCCAGACGGTCACATTTGAAATCGGGGCGGCAATTAAGGCGCTTAAGGCGGGCAGGATTAATTACCGCAATGACAAAACCGGCAATGTGCATGTGGTGGTGGGCAAGGTTTCTTTTGAATCGCAGCAACTGATTGAGAATATTCAGACAGTCATTCGCGAGTTGATGAGAAATAAGCCGGCAACGGCTAAGGGGCAGTTTATCCGCAAGGTGGTGTTGTCATCAACGATGGGTGTGGGCGTGCGCATTGATGCGAAGGAATTTTCTGAGTCTTCAAAACGCGAGGTGTAATGTGGGAAAGGAAGAGAAGGTTAAGGTCGTAGAGCAGTTAAAGGAAAAAATTAAGCGGTCGAATGCGGTCTATTTTGTGGATTTTACCGGCGTTCCCGCCAATGATTTTAACGATTTTCGGCGCATGGCAAGGCAACGGGGTATAACTATCAAGGTAGTTAAAAATCAGCTGGCGCTGCGGGCGCTTGAAGAGTTGGGCGTGCCGCAAGACATTGAAATGGTGCTTAAGGGGCCGACAGGGGTTATTTTTGCTGAGGATGATCCGGTGGCGCCAGCACGCCTTTTAAGAGAATTAGAGGGTAGAATCGGCGCTCTCAAATTCAAAGGGGCTTATTTAGAGAAAAACATCTACCTTGCAGGGCATTTTGCCTTCCTTGCAAGTCTGCGGACAAAAGAGGAGCTCCGCGGAGAGTTGGTGGGGGTGCTTGCGGGTCCGATTTCTGGGCTTGTGGGTGTCCTTGAGGGGCTCCTGAGTGAATTGGTCTGGATCTTTGATGGGATGCAAAGGCGCCCGCAAATGGCAGCAGGAGCTTAAGGAGAATGGTTCTTAGTTCTTGGTTCCCAGTTGTCCGAACTATGAACCCCGAACCGAGAACCTGGAACCTTTCCGGGAACTTGGAAAGATTTGGATGAGTATTAATACAGAACCAAGGAGGAAACAATGTCAGAAGATAAGGTTCAGCAGTTAATTGCCTTGATAGAAGGTTTGACCGTAACAGAACTGGCTGCACTTGTGAAAGAACTCAAAGATAAATTTGGTGTCAGTGCCCCAGCGTTTGTTGCTGGTGTGGCGGCACCGCAAGCACCTGGTGGCGGTGCCGGAGTGGAGGCGAAGGCAGAGGAGAAAACAGAGTTTCAGGTGACACTGGTGGCGGTAGGCGACAAAAAGATTCAGGTGTTGAAGGAACTGCGTGCCCTGACACAGTTAGGACTGAAAGAGGCAAAGGACATAATTGAAAAGACCCCGAGCGTGATCAAGGAGAATGTCAGCCGCGAAGAGGCGGAGCGTCTCAAGGCAAAACTTGAGGAGGTTGGTGCAAAAGTGGAGATAAAATGAAGACGGAAGACGGAAGACCGAAGACGGAAGACCGAAGTCTGAGTTTCTGTCCCCCCTCTACCTCTACCTCTACCTCTACCTTTACCTCAACCTGTTCTCTATGATTAAGGATTTTGGCAAGAGCCGTTTTGTCCTTGATATCCCTGACCTTCTGTCCTTGCAGCGGGAGTCATTCCTTGACTTTACCCAGCACTCAATCCCGGCTAATGAGCGCAAGCCTGTTGGGCTTGAAGGGGTACTCCGCGAGATGTTTCCTATTATTGACGAGCACAAAAACTTTCGTCTTGACTATGTCCGTTACGACTTAGGCGAGCCCAGATACTCACCAGACGAAGCCATCGCCCGGGGTGCGACCTATGCCCTGCCCTTAAAAGTCTTATTCCGGCTGACCAGGCACGGATTTGGAAAACAGGCGGGTGAGGTCAGGGATGCGATTGAACAGGAGGTCTACTTCTGTGACCTCCCCTGGATGACCGCAAACGGTTCCTTCATCATCAACGGCGTTGAACGTGTCATCGTCAGCCAACTCCATCGTTCCCCGGGCGTCTACTTTGCCCGTGAAGGCGATGAACTCTCCGCGCTCCTGGTCCCCTTACGCGGGGCATGGTTTGAACTTGTCATTGACAAAAATCAGACCCTCTTAGCTGTACTTGACCGCAAACGCAGACTCTCAGCCGCAACCTTCCTTACCGCATTAGGCTGCACCCATGCGGACCTCCTGAAAAAACTGTTCAAGACCGAAATACACGAACTCAAACCCGGCTATGTCCTTGCCGACGACATCCGGGACGACCAGCACACACTACTTGCAAAAGCCGGTGAAACGCTCAGCGACGGCTTGGTCGAACTCCTCCGCTCCAAAGCCGTTCACACGGCGCTCCTTATCCCTCCTGATCAGCCCGGACTGAACATCATAACAAACACCATCCGGGCAGACCGCTCCACCTCCAGAGAAGATGCGATCAAACGCATCTACTACCGCCTCCGCTCAATTGCGCCCCATTCAATACAAATAGCCCAGGCCCTCATCACCGGCATACTATTTGACCCGCGCCGCTTCGACCTCGGTGCGGTCGGCAGACATAAACTCAACCACACCCTACTCCTCAAACACCCTCCCTCAACCTCAACCTCTCTCCAGCTCTCTGACATCCTCGCCATCATTGATAAACTCCTCAAACTCGCTGAAGACGCCCAACTCTACACCATCCGTCTCCCCCTTCCCAGTTCCCAGTTCCCAGTTTCCAGTTCCAAGAACCAAGAACCATCCGCGCTTGAACTCCTCAAAACACACGGAATAGAACCCGACGCCACAATACCGATTGACCATCGCGATGAACTCCACCTCATCTTCAAAACCCACGACCACGCCCTAACTGCCCAACAACTACTAACTAAGGCAGGGTTCAAACCAACCCCAGAAAACCTCCGGTACCAGACCGACGACATTGACCACCTATCCAGCCGCCGGGTAAAACGGCTTGGTGAACTCCTTGAAAACCAGTTTCGGGCAGCCCTCGCTCAACTTGCCCAGAACATCAAAGAACGTGCCGCCTTCATCAACGAAACCTCACTCCTCCCCCAGGAACTAATCAACACCCGGGTTGTTGCCAATGCGATAATGCAATTCTTCACCTCAAGCCAGCTCTGCCAGTTTATGGAACAGACCAACCCCCTTGCTGAACTCACGCACAAACGTCGGATCTCCACCCTTGGACCTGGCGGCTTGACCAAAGAAACTGCGGGATTTGAGGTCCGTGATGTCCATTACTCGCACTACGGCAGGATTTGCCCTATTGAGACTCCTGAAGGACCCAATATCGGACTCATTGCCACAGTTGCCACCTATGCCCGGGTTGACCACTATGGCTTCATCTCCACACCCTACTGGCGGGTCCAGCATGAAACGGCCGCTCATCGGGTCATAATGGGCAAAGGCAAAGAGGTTTACCTCACTCCAGAACAGGAAGAGCGCTACACAATCGCTCAGGCAACAACCGAACTCCTTCCTGATGGCAGATTTGCCCAGCCGGAAGTTATCTGCCGGCGCCGTGGTGATGTTGTCGTTGTCCCGGTTGACCAGGTTGACTTTATGGATGTGTCCCCAAAACAGCTCTTTGCGCCCTCAACCATAATGATTCCATTCCTTGAACATGACGATGCGGACCGCGCATTAATGGGTGCGAACATGCAACGCCAGGCGGTCCCGCTATTACTCCCGGAAAAGCCCATAGTCGCGACTGGTGTTGAAGCAAAATTTGCCCAGGAGTCAGGCGCGGTTCTAATAGCCCAGGAAGATGGGGTCGTAACCAGGGTTGATGCACGGACAATCCTTATCCGCACCGACCAGGGGTTGGTAGAACACAAACTTACAAAATTCCGCAAATCCAACCAATACACCTGCCTAAACCAGCGTCCGGTTGTTCGTGCTGGCGACACTGTCAAAAAAGGCGATATCCTCGCAGATGGACCGGCAACCGATGGAGGTCAACTCGCATTGGGCAGAAATGTGCTGGTTGCCTTTGTTCCCTGGCGCGGGTACAATTACGAAGATGCCATCGTCATATCTGAACAACTTTTGCAACAAGACGCCTACACCTCTATCTCCATCTTAGAGTTTGAAATTCAGGCGCGTGAAACCCGGCTCGGACCAGAGACCATAACCCGGGACATTCCGGGCGCAACAGAAGAAGAACTTAAAAACTTGGACGAATTCGGGATTATCCGCATCGGTGCTGAAGTCGGACCTGGCGACATCCTTGTTGGCAGAATTACGCCCAAAGGTGAAACCGAGTACACCCCGGAAGAACGCTTGCTCAGGGCAATCTTCGGAGAAAAGGCGGCAAATGTCAAAGACACATCTCTAAGGGTTGAGCCGGGCGTATTCGGCACAGTCATTGACCGCCGCATCCTCTCGCGGAAACTGTCCGACCCCTTAACCCGGCGCCTGGAAAAAGACCGCCTCGACCAGGCAAGCGAGCGCTACGAAATGAAAAAACAGTTCTACACAATGCGCCGCGACGAAAAACTCCGCTCAATTCTCCATAACCACAAAGCCGCTGCCAATGCTAAAACCGCCTCAGGCAAAACCATCCTCAAGGGCGGTCAAACAATGGACGACGATTTTCTCAACTCCGAACACTTCTCTCAGATTATCAACTTCGTCCAACTAGTCTCCAACCCGAGACTCCAGGACCAAATCAATGCCATCCTTGAAGAATACCGCTCACAACTCGCAAAAGCCCAGGAGGAAAAACAGACAGAACAAGAACGCATTGCGCGTGGAGACGAACTGCCCCATGGGGTTCTACGCTCGGTCACCCTCTTCATCGCCCAGAAACGCCGCCTCTCAGTCGGCGACAAAATGGCTGGGAGACATGGGAACAAAGGCGTGGTTTCCAAAATCCTGCCAGTTGAAGATATGCCCTATATCGCGATGAATAACAAAGACACTGATGCCAGCACCGAAACGATCCGGGAGTTAAGGGGGGTGCCGGTGGATATGGTTCTCAACCCCTTGGGCGTTCCCTCACGGATGAATTTAGGCCAGGTCTTAGAGGCGCATTTAGGGTGGGCGGCAAAGATATCAGGTTATCAGGCGGTGTGTCCGGTCTTTGAAAGTGCCACACCTGCAGAGATAAAGGAGGAGTTGCGCCGGGCGGGTCTGCCTGAAGATGGCAAGGTTGTGCTATATGACGGCAGAACTGGAGAGCGCTTTCGAGGTAAGGTGATGGTGGGAGTGATGTATATGATGAAGTTGCTCCATATGGTTGACGACAAGATTCACGCCCGTTCCACAGGCAAGTATTCCCTTATTACCCAACAGCCGTTAGGTGGTAAGGCACAATTCGGGGGGCAGCGTTTCGGCGAGATGGAGGTCTGGGCTCTTGAGGCTTATGGAGCGGCGCATGCCCTGCAGGAGATGCTGACAATCAAGTCAGATGATGTTGAGGGCAGGAGCGCGCTTTATGACGCGCTGGTGAGGGGGAAGAATCCGCCCAGACCCAAGGCACCAGCATCCTTCTGGGTGCTGGTAAAGGAGTTGCAAGGGTTGGGGCTTGAGCTTGTCCCCGAGAGGGAAAAGAAGGGGTAATGGCAATGAACAGGGAGGCGGATAAAATGAGCAGCGAGCGGGATTTTGTCTACGACTTTGATTCACTGGTGTTGAAGATTGCTTCACCGGAGACGATTCGTTCCTGGTCAAATGGCGAGGTGCTGAAGCCTGAGACGATTAATTACAGAACCCAGAAGCCCGAGCGTGACGGCCTTTTCTGCGAGAGGATCTTCGGGCCGGTGAGGGATTATGAGTGCAATTGCGGCAAATATAAGAAGGTCCGGTACAAGGGGATTGTCTGCGACCGGTGCGGCGTGGAGGTGACGACATCGCAGGTCCGGCGCTACTGGATGGGTCATATTGAACTGATTGTGCCCGTGGCGCACACGCTTTTTTATCAGGTGCCGCCATCTAAGATCGGGCTAATCTTAGAGATGTCTATTAATGAGGTGGAGACGGTTTTGAATTATGAGGCATATGTGGTGGTTGAACCCGGGGCAAGCCCTTATAAGAAGAGGGAACTGCTTGGCGAGGATGCTTTTCGGGAAGCGATGCAAGTTCAGCGTTATGAAGGGTTTAAAGCGCTGACCGGTGCGGAGGCGCTGAGGGAACTGTTAAGACAGATAGAGTTAGATGACCTGACAGCGGAGTTGCGGGCAAGGATAAAGCACGAAACCTCAAGACGTTTTGCGCTTTTGCGCAGGCTGAGGGTTGTGGAGGCGTTCAGGAATTCCAATGCCCGGCCTGAATGGATGATTCTTGAGGTTCTGCCGGTTATCCCGCCTGATCTGCGTCCCCTGGTGCCTTTAGAGGGTGGGCGCTATGCCACTTCGGACTTGAATGACCTTTATAAACGGGTCATTGTCAGGAACAATCGGTTGCGGCATCTTGTCTCAATCGGTGCGCCTGAGATTATCTTAAAGAACGAGAAAAGGATGCTTCAGGATGCGGTGGATGCCTTATTCTCAAATGAGAGCAGGGCAAAGCCTGTGCGGGGCAGGGCAAACCGCCCGTTAAAATCGCTGTGCGAGGCATTACGGGGCAAACAGGGCAGGTTCAGACGTAATCTACTTGGAAAACGCGTTGACTACTCAGGCCGCTCGGTAATCGTTGTTGACCCGTCATTGAAACTCTATCAGTGTGCCCTTCCCAAGGAGATGGCGTTAGAGTTGTTCAAGCCGATGATACTCAGGCGTTTAGAAGAGAAAAAACTTGCTGACAGCGAGCGGGGTGCCAAACAGATGTATCGTTCTGAAGCGCCAGAAGTCTGGGAAGTCTTAGAGGAAGTTGTCAGGGACCATCCGGTTCTATTGAACCGTGCTCCGACCCTGCATCGGGTTTCGGTTGAGGCATTTTATCCCATTCTTTCCGAGCACCGGGCGATTGGGATTCATCCCTTGGTTTGTCCGCCCTTCAATGCTGATTTTGACGGCGATACGATGTCGGTTCATGTGCCGGTAACGCCTGAAGGGATTCTTGAAGCCTCGGTTCTTATGCTTGCGCCCAATAACATCCTCTCGCCTGCTCATGGCAGGCCTCTGATGGTTCCGTCCCAGGATGTGGTGGCAGGGATTTATTACCTTACCAAAGCCCCGAAGGCAAAAGACCCGGGACCGAAGACCGATGACGGACCCCGGGGTTCTGCCTCAACCTTTACCTCTACCTTTCCTGGTCCATGGTCTTTCTTTTCTGACTATGCTATCGTCCGTTCCTGCTATGATTTAGGCGAACTTGACCTGCACGACTGGATCCAGTTCCAAGTTCCAGGTTCCCAGTTCCCAGAACCAGGAACCAAGAACCAAAAACCAGGAACAATTCTGACCACCGTGGGCAGGGTGATTTTTAATGAGGTTCTGCCTGAGGAGTTGCGGTTTGTCAACGAACTTGTCAGCAAAGACAAACTCATCTCCTTGATTGACCGCTGTGTCCGGACCCTGGGTGTGGATCAAACTGTCAAACTCCTTGACGACCTCAAAGACCTGGGCTTTGAGATGGCGACTGTTTGTGGACTTTCCATCGGCATTGACGATGTGATAGTTCCCAAAGAAAAGCAAAGGATACTTGAGCGCAGCGATGCGGAGGTGCGCAAGGTGCAAAAGGCTTACGAGCGCGGGCTGATGACCGAATCCGAGAAATACAACAAGATTGTGAACACCTGGACTCTGGCAACCGCTGAGGTTGAAGAGGCACTGATGGCGCATCTCCGTGACGACCAGGATGGGTTGAACCCGGTCTATATCCTGATTGATTCTGGTGCCCGTGGTTCCCGCACTCAGGCTGCGCAGTTAGGCGGTATGCGCGGGTTGATGGCAAAGCCTCAGCGTCGCACTATCGGCGAAGAGGTAATTGAAACCCCGATAAAATCATCCTTCCGCGAAGGCTTATCGGTGTGGGAATACTTCATCTCCACCCATGGCGCTCGTAAAGGACTAGCCGATACCGCTCTTAGGACATCGGATAGCGGCTACCTGACGCGGCGCCTTATTGATGTTGCTCAAGACGTCATCACCTTTGAGGAAGACTGTGGAACTAATGAGGGCATATGGATAACCGAACCCGCGGAAAAAGGTATATTGCCAACGCTTCTGGAACGAATAACTGGGCGATTGGCAGCCAGCAAAGTAGTTGACCCGCATACCGGGAAAACCATTGTTGACC
>Ga0129301_1001344_pt1 | contig 12076 bp, 10 predicted proteins | sample ConPoolayeHmetaG_FD_94489 | JGI IMG/M metagenome (GOLD analysis project Ga0129301, IMG submission 94489) | Hot spring microbial mat communities from California, USA to study Microbial Dark Matter (Phase II) - Cone Pool mat layer H metaG ...
ATCGACTACTACAACATCTTCAAGGCCATGAAGGAGATGGGGTTCCGGGGCTTCATATCGAACGAGCACCACACCCGGCGCGGAGCCGAAGGTGCCTTGGAGCTGCACCAGGACATCCTGAGGATCTTCGACCTGATCTACTAGCGCGTGCCTTTGACGGCGTGTGGCGCCGCAGCTCCGCTCCCGCCAACTTACAATTCCAGGTAGCCATATCGCCCCGGGAAATCTTCCTCCGGACGGGAATCCTATGTTCTTAACGATGTGCGAAGGCCTACCAGAGGATGGAGTTCAGATACCTAGCGCCGTCCGCAAAACCGGCTTCCCTACCGAAGAACCCGTCCTCGTGCTCTATGCTGAGCACGAAGTCGTAGCCGTTCTCCTTCAGGGCCGTGATGTAGGCGTTCCAGTTGATCTCCCCGCGTCCCGGGATGCGGTACCTCCACCATCCCCCCTCGTAGATCCCTCGGTAGTGCATCCTATGCCGGATGATCTCGGTGTCCTTTGCATGGGTGTGGAAGATCCTCTTCCCCAGATGGTGCACGGCTTGGACGTAGTCGATTTGCTGGTGAACGAGATGGCTAGGGTCGAAGTTGAGCCCTAGGTTCGCGTTGGGGACCATTTCGAATGCAAGGTCGAAGTTGTCAAGGCCTTGGAGCAGAGTTGCGAACCAGTTCTCCATGGCCAGCTTGACGCCGTGATCCTTCGCGAAATCCGCCAAGACCGAGTAGGTTTCCTTGAAATCGGACCTGAGCGTCGCCTTCTTGTCCTTCCCCGGCGAGGCCATCCCGGCAAGGCAACAAAGCACATCGACTTCCAAGGTTGCGCAGGCCTCCACCGACTTCTTGAAGAACTCCTGGGACCCCTTGTCAACCAAGATGTTTCCAGCATAGTAGGCGAGGCTGGAGATCACAACGCCGGTGTTGGCGAGGGTTCTCTTGACATCGCCCGGCCCTGAGGTGAGCACCTTCTCAACGTCGACTTGCTTTCTGCCCGGCGCGACGGGGATCTCCAAGCCCTTTATGCCATTCGCCATTGCAAAGCTTACTATCTGGGATAGGCTTTCATCCCTGAACGGTGCTGTCAACATGCCAACGAACAGATTCACCCCTCCTGGGGAGATCGCGTCCCGAGCCGCAGACCTGGACTTAAGTGTTTCCAGCGGAAGCAGCTGAAGGTCCAAGGAGGTGTAGCCTCCGGTGTCCCAGTTGATCGCGTATTTGGCAGCCCATCCCTTCCTCCCTATGGCCCGTCTCATTGAAGTGTTGGCTCGGCACCAGCAAAGCCTCGAAATCCGAGACGATGTCCAGGTCGCACGAAGCGACCAGTTGACCATAGGTTCGGGACAGATGTACCCTCATGAACTTCTTGACGTCTTCCCTGCCCGTACCCTCGACGGTCCAAAGGTTCCCTCGGGAATGTTCACCAGCATCGGAACGTAAACGATGCGGGATCGCCGTTAGGCAGTAATGGGTGAGAGGCTTTGCTTCTGCAGTACGCCCTTCTCCGCAGCGACTTGAGGTCGGACTTTGCAGGTCCGCCGTGCAGCGCAGGCAATCTAGCCACAAATACCAAGGGGATGCCCAAGCGAGGAATTGCGATCGATTTCACCAGCCTAACGGCCCAAGCTACCGTCCCAAGGGGCCGGCTCGCTCCACCCTGCGCAGGGATATGGCGTCCTTCGGGCAAAGCTCGGCGCACAGGCCGCAGCCAGCGCAACGCCTCCCAATGCGGTAGCTCTTCCCTGCTAGGGAGACGGCGTCGTATATGCATATCCTCTGGCAGATGCCACAGCGCGTACATTTCTCCGGATCGATGTGCGCGACAACGGTCTTTCTCCGGTCAATCGCTTCATTGGGCAGGACCTTCGCACGCGCCTTGCCCCTGAACGCCTTGACGTCGGAGTATCCCTTAGTTTCCATGAAGGTCCTGAACTCTTCCAACGCGGAGCGGATTGCATCGTATCCCCGCACCACCACCGCCGTGCACATCTGGGTGGTCGTGGCGCCTGCGAGGATAGCCTTCGCCATGTCGTAACCCGTCCAGATCCCCCCGCTAGCGCTGATCGGAATCCGGAGCCTAGGACTGGTCGCCACCAACCATCTCAGGACGTAGTAGATCGACCACGGCCCGCCGTGCCCCGCGAAGCCGCCGTGCATCACCGGGGTCTCGCTATCCACATCGATGTCCAGGCCGGTGAACCTGTTGAACATGACCACCGCATCGGCACCCGATGCCTCCAACCTCAATGCAGTCCCAAGCGGGCTTGCGGACTGGGGAGTCATCTTCGGGATGACGGGGAGGGACACGGTCTGCTTCACCAGCTTGGTTGCGCTGCACATATCGTCGGTGACATCGGCATCGGAGAGGACCGGCCTTCCGTGCGGGCATGACACGTTGAGCTCGACGGCATCGGCCCCGGATTCCTGCACCAGGCGAGCGTACCGCGTCCACCCTTCCTCCGTTGTGCACCCAATGCTAGCGATAACGGGAACAGCGAGGGCCCTCTTTGCGTTTCGGATTTCCCGGGCATACCGTTCTGGGCCGAAGCTGCTTGCCTGTTCGTACGAGTATAACACGAAAGACTCGGGGCATCCGACCCTCCCGTGCATGACCCGAAAGCGGGGCGTCGGCGACCGCCGGGCGAGGGCATCCTCGAAGAGCGTCTTGACAACGACCGCCCCGCAACCAGCCGCCTCAGCCCTTTTCATTCGCCTGACCGTTTCCGTGATGCCCGCCGGGGACACTATCAGTGGGTTCCTCAACTCAAGCCCTGCATAGTTCGTATGCAGATCGGGTCCCGCATCGGCCAAGCTAATCGACCGAACGACCAATGGTCATTAAATATGTGATCGCCGCCCTGCCCCGCATCCATTTAAAAGGACGCGCCGGGGAGGCGGCGGGGTGGAGAACAAGACCGATGTCGGGTCGGCAGTTCTCATCGTGGCCACCGCATTCCTTTGGGGCACCGTCGCGGTCATCGTCAAGGTGATGGTTAGGGCAGTGGACGCAGCCCTGATCGCTTTCGTCAGGATGGCTCTCGGCGGTCTCGCCCTCACTTTCGCGATGTTTGCGACCCGAACGAGGATCGTTCCTAGGGAAAACTGGCGACTGGTAGGGATCGGGGCGGTCGGAATTGCCTTTAACTACCTCCTCTTCACGATCGGACTTCGATACACCTCCGCCTCCGCGGGAGCCATGGTGGTTCAAACCGAGGTCGTCTTCCTCGCCGTGCTGTCCGTAGTTCTTCTCAAGGAACCATTCGGATCCAAGAAGATCGTGGGCATGACCGTCGCGCTCGTTGGCGTGACGCTCATATCGTGGAACGGGAACGACGTGTCGAGCCTGCTCCGTTCGGACTACCTGCTCGGCAATGCCATAATCATCTTGGCCGGCCTGTTCTGGGCCTTCTACGCGTACTGCCAGAAGAGGCTCACCCAGGATGGCCGGGTGCTATCATCGCTGTCTCCCATCTTCTTGTTTTCGGCCGGCATCCTGCTGCCGTTCGCCCTCCCTTCTGTTCCCGGTCTAGCACATCTGAGCGGGCTCCAGGTCGTGGGGCTGCTTTACCTCGGCCTGATCTGCACCGGATTCGCCTACCTGCTTTTGGCGAAGGGCATGAAAGGCGTTCCCGCATCGACCGCCGGGCTGCTCACGACCCTCATGCCGGTGAGCTCGGTGATCCTTGCCCACGCCTTCCTTGGAGAGGGACTGACGCCGTACATGGCGCTGGGCGCGGCGCTCGACCTCGGTGGCATTGCACTGGTCATCCGCGGGTAGGGCCGCTAGGCAACTCAAAGACGTACCTGGCCGGCCCCAGGCGACCGGGCGGAATCTTGAGCCCGCACGCCGGGCACGACCTGCCTGCAACCGTCGGCTCGCCGAACAGGTCGCGCGTTCGAAGGCCCTCCAACGTCTTCTCGCAGAAGGGGCATCGCTTGAGCTCGCGCTCGGACCTGCGGGCGATCATCTTCACGATCACCCTACCCGACTTGGAGGCGATCCTCCTCGCCCTTCGTGGGCTCAAGCTATACGGCGCGGGCCCGCCAGCCATCTTGGCGAGGGCCCTTGCTGCCAGTTCGTTTTGGGAGTTGGCTTTTCCTGGACGAAGGGATTCTATGACGGCTTCCAGAACCTCTGCCTCACCGGGAATCCGCCGGGCTCCGCCCCTTGACCGGCTAGGAGCTTCTTGCTGCGCAGCGGCACTTCCGCGCTGTGTGTCTCTCGTTCTCGACCACCTGCTTCACCAGATTCCGCAGCTGGAGCGACTTGCCCGCCACCACGCGTTCGACCTTCTCGTGCGCTATAGCGTCGGACTGCATGCCGGCGGCCATATTTGTCACCACGGAGACGTGGAGGTAGCAGATCCCCCTCTCACCAGCAAGGATGCATTCGGGTACGCAGGTCATGCCAACGATGTCTCCCCCGAGCATCTTGAACATCCTTATCTCGGCGGCCGTCTCGTATCGCGGGCCCTCGGTACATACATATACCGCCCGCGGGTGGACCGCCATCTCCAGCTCACTGGCCGAGGAGAGTCCTATCTTCCTCAGCTCCTCGCAGAACGGGTTGGTGAAGTCAGCGTGACCCGTGCCGGTTGATGCCTGATCTGCGAAAGTGTAGGTTCGAGACTTGGTGAAGTCGAGGAACTGGTCGGGAAACACGATGTCGCCCGGCCTAAGGGACGACCTCAGACTGCCGACGGCACCGATGGCTATTATCCTCTCAACGCCCATGATTGCAAGGGCATCTATGTTCGCCCGATAGTTCACGAGGTGGGGCGGAATCCTCCGGTTCGCCCCGTGGCGGAGGATTATGGGTACAGCAGGGTCCAGTTCGTCGGAAGAGAAGACCGCAACGGCTCCGTAATGGGTCTCGAGTTTCTCTTTCTTCACCATGTCCTGGAAGAGCCGACCGGCTCCGGTGCCGGCGATTACCGCAATCTTGGACACGGCTGTACCCCAGTTTCCCCTTCGGAGTCCCAAGATCGATTTAAATATTGCCTCCGGGTTCCGGCGGCGTCAGGTCTGCGTTTGATCGTCTTCTACTCGCCCCAGCATTTGCACCATGCGCCAAGGAAACAGCTCTGGGGAGGCCGGGCCAGGCCTCACCCCGAGGTCCCTGCAAGGGCAACGGCGATACTCAGCGCGCTGGAGGAGTCGTATCGGGTCGTTTGCCCTTCGCCGGCGACTATGCAAGTCCTATGCAAGGTGCACTCCCGGGCATATGTGTCGTATGTGGATAGGACCTGTCGCGCGCTCCCCGAGGGGCGCGAGGTTTTCCCCTTCGTATTTCCCAAGTCATGCCGCGTCCCCCCGAACCGCGTGGCGCAAAGGGGGGTCTACGCCTTCGATACGCTGACGCCGCTGTCGCAAGGGACATACCCCGCGGGCCTAGCCGCAGCCTCTTGCGCGCGTGCAGGGGCGCAAAGGATTAAGGATCACGGCGATTCCGCCTACTGTCTCGTGCGACCCCCGGGCCACCATGCTGGAATTTCGGCGATGGGGGGCTACTGCTACTTCAACAACGCCGCCATTGCCGCGGCGGAGCTGGCTCCGGAGAAGGTCGCGGTGCTGGACATAGACGCTCACCACGGGAACGGAACCCAGGAGATCTTCTACTCCGACGGCAGGGTCCTGACCCTCTCGATACACGGAGATCCGAAAACCAGCTACCCATACGCCTGGGGTTTCTCCGACGAGGAGGGCGAAGGAGCAGGAAAGGGCCTGAACGTCAATGTGCCCTTGCCGCAGTCGTGCGGAGGAAGAGAGTGGCTCGCCTGCCTGGAGGAGCTCATCGCGAGGATAAGAAGCTTCGATCCGGCTTACCTGATCGTTTCCCTCGGCGTAGACGGCCTGAAGGAAGATGACGGCGGAGCCTTCAAGCTAGAACTTGCGGACTTCGCGAAGGCAGGAGAGATGATAGCCGATGTCGGCCTGCCGGCGCTGATCGTTCAGGAGGGAGGATACCATCTCCCACTCATCGGAAGGTGTGTGAGCGCGTTCCTCGAGGGCTGGGACTGACGGCAAGACTATCGAGCCAGCCTCTCCGGTACGTGTTGGCGGGCGGCGAGGCTCTGGATGGTCTCCCTTTCCCTTACGACGGTCACATCGCCATCGGTGACCAAGACCTCCGCTGGCCTTGGCCTTGAGTTGTACTGAGATGACATCGAGAAGCCGTACGCGCCCGCGTTCAGTATGGCCAAGACATCTCCCTCCCTGGGTTCTGCGACCTCCCGGTCTCTGGCGAAGATGTCCCCGGACTCGCAAAGGGGCCCGGCCACGTCAACTCTGGTGGGGACTCCCATCATGTTCGACGCGTTCAGGATATGATGGTATGAACCGTACATGGCCGGCCTGATGAGGTCATTGAAACCGGCATCCACCCCCACGAAGAGCCTGTACGGAGTCCTCTTTATCGTGTTGACGGTGGTCAGGAGGATGACGGCGTCCGCGACTACGTACCTCCCTGGCTCCAGTGCGAGGAAAGGGGATCCCGCTATCCCCTGGGCCTTGACGCTCTCGAGGAAGGTCCTCACAACCTCGGATGCAAATCCTGCGAGGTCGAGTTCGCGTTCCTCGGGCTTATAGGGAACTCCAAGGCCGCCGCCCACGTCTATGAACTCCAACGGCTCGCCCGACTTGGCCTGAACAGTTGCCGCAGACTCGACGAGCTTTCTGATCGCAGGCAAATATGGGTCCACCTGGAGTATGCCAGACCCGATGTGCATGTGGACCCCGACCACCTTCATCCCGGCCTTCCTGGCCATATCAGCCGCCTCGCCGACCTGATCCTCCCAGATGCCGAACTTTGCATTCCTGCCGCCCGTAATGCAGTGGTCGTGGTGTCCGGCGCCAACATCCGGGTTCACCCTTATCGCCACCTCGGGACGTTTGCCTGCCGCGATCTTGGCCAACCTGGTGAGCTGGGAGATGGAATCGATCGTGATCCTCACGCGGGTCTTCAGCGCAAATGACAGTTCCTCGTTCGTCACGTTGTTGCCGGTGTAGAGGATCTGGTCGGGTCGGAATCCGGCCTTGAGGGCAAGGTAGATCTCACCTGGAGAAACCGCGTCGATGAAGCAGCCCTCCTGCCTGGCGATCGCCATCACTGCGAGGTTGGAGTTCGCCTTGCATGCGTAGTGGAGCCTGATCTTGTCGTAGCGTCTTGAGAACTCAGCCCACAGTCTGCGTATGTTTTCACGAATCCTGGATTCATTGATGACGTAAAGCGGCGTGCCATGATCGTGGGCCAACGACTCACAGGTTATCTTGCCCACAAGTAGCTTGCTTCCCCTCTGGGCAAGGCCCGTCTTCTGCCATTCCATTTGGAACCCTCCTCGAGTCCTGTCGCGACGCAGCATCCGCGGAAATATATATCATTACTCGGCCAGGCGGGGCTGTCGGATGGGTAGGCACGTTCTAGAGGTCGCGGGCTCCCGAGTCGTCATCGAGGACGGCAAGATCGTGAGCATCGGGAAGCCTCGAACGTCTTACTGCCCCTTGCGGTCAAGCCTCTATGGGGTTGGCGAGGAGACCGTCGAATCCGTGCGCAGGACCGTTGAGTCCTACATCGGAAACTGGGGGATGTTTACCGGCCGGCGGATCGTCAGGACGAACAGCTACCCGGTTAGCTTCGGCACTTCGGAGATCCTTGCTTCCGGGCTAAGGCACGGCATCCTTGACGCGGTGGTCTTGGTGTGTGAAGGAGCAGGCACCGTCATTTCGAGCCGGCCGGATGTCGTCCAAGGCATAGGTGCCCACATGACCGGTCTGATCAGGACCAGCCCTGAGCCGGCAATCATCGAAAGGCTAGCCAAAGTTGGCGTGACGGTTCTGTCGCCTTGCGATGCCAAGATGGACCAGACTGCCGGTGTGGCCAAGGCCGCAGAGATGGGCCACCAGAGGATCGGCGTCACGGTGACGGGGCGCAGGCCCTCTGACGCCTCGAGGATACGCAGGAAGTTCGACCACTTGGAATGCGCGATAGCCAGCGTGCACAACACTGGCATCACGCGGGAAGCTGCCCAAAAACTTGCTTCAACCTGCGATCTGGTGACGTCATGTGCGTCAAGATGGGCAAGGGACGTGGTCGCGAGGAGGGCGGTCATGCAGCTCGGATTGCGCATACCCGTCTTCGTGCTAACGCCGTTGGGCAAGGAGCTTGCCCTAGCCAGGCTGCGGGATTTCCGGAAGCCCATCGTTGTTGGCACCGGTTCCATTCCGGTTCTGGCCGAGAGCCAGCCCAGTCCGCTGCGGTAGGCATCGCTGGCATCCGATCACTAGGAGAAACAGAACCTCGCGGCGAGTCGACGCAGATTCGGGGAATGCGGATTGCCCCGTGCGTTCCACGATAACAGATATATATGGCACCATGCATGCTCGCACAGCCGATCGCGACCTAGAAAGGGTGCGAGTTCTTCTACTGACACGCGGCAGGGATACGATGAGCGAGGGCATTGACCAGATACTTGAGAGGCTGAGGAAGGAAGGGGAAGCCAGGGAACCCGAAACCAAGGAGGGCCTGGGCCCCTCCGAGGGCGTGGATGAGGAGCTGGAGGAGGTTCTCCGCCAGACGACAGCCGAGATTCTGGTAATCGGGGTGGGCGGGGCCGGGGGCAACACCGTCACCAGGCTGCTCGACATCGGCCTCGAGGGCGTCGAGTCCGTTGCGATGAACACGGATGCCCAAGCCTTGGTGTACGCGGACGCCGGCAGGAAGATGCTGCTCGGGAAGAACACCACAGGGGGAATGGGTGCTGGAAACATCCCCGAGATCGGCGAAAAATCTGCAATCGAGAGCATACCCCAGATAAGGGAGCTGGTTAGGGGAAAGGACCTGGTCTTCGTGACTGCGGGGATGGGGGGAGGAACCGGGACGGGAGCGATTCCTATCGTCGCCAAGGAGGCTCACGATGCAGGCGCGCTCACAATCGGCGTCGTGACTTTTCCCTTCAAGATGGAGGGAAGGTTGAGAGCCGAGAACTCTAAGATCGGGATAGCAAAACTGATGGAGGCATGCGACAGCGTCATAGTCGTGCCCAACGACAAGCTCCTAGAGCTCGCGCCTGGAGTGCCGATAAATACGGCCTTCAAGATATCGGACGAGGTTCTCCTCAAGATCATCGTCGGAATGTCGGAGCTCATAGTCAAGCCCGGGCTGGTGAACCTGGACCTTGCCGACCTTAGGAAGATACTCAAGAACAGCGGGGCTGCCCTGATTGGGTTGGGCGAGGCAAGCGGAAAGGACAAGGCCGTGAAGGCAGCGCTGGACGTCCTGAACAGCCCCCTCCTGGATGTCGACATAACTAACGGCAGGGGGGCTATAATCAACGTCGTGTCCAGCATGGACGTGACCTTGCTCGACGTCGAACAGATCGTGAAAATGGTCGCAAGCAAGCTGAGCCCAGAAGCAGAGATAATCTGGGGAGCCCAGATCGATGAGGAGATGAAGGACACCATCAGGGTGCTAATCGTCATCTCTGGCCTTCGGCTTTCGGACAAGTTCCTCAGGACGACGATGGCAGCCCATGCCGAAGAGATTGCCGCCTCGCGCGCGGCCGGTGCAAAGGGACTGCTGAGCTCCGTCTCCGCCTTTGACTGGAAGAGGTAGGCCAGCGGCGCCGTCTCGCTTCATCGACGAGGCTACCTGCTTTCCTGATCGGCCAAGAGCACCGGGCAGGTCAGGTCCGCGCTGTAAAGCCATCGCCGGCGGCATGCCTGGCACACGTAGTAGTCCGCCTTCTCGAGGTAGCTCCATCTACGGTCCTTCATCTCCAGCTTGTCCAGCTTCCCGCCGCAGATCAAGCACGCCCTTCTTGCTATGATGGGCCCTCCGATCCTCGGTGGGGCGCGCGTTTCTTAACTTTGTCCTTGCCTGAGGGTACCGCGCTCGGCACTTGCGCGCTCCCCCGAGGACTGCCGTCATTTAATAGAAAGGGAGCACCTGGGTGGTTTTCGTGAAAGTGTGCATCGTCGACTGCTACAGCGACGAGCCTGCCGGGTTGGGGGTTCCCCCCTACTTGGGCACGACTCCGAGGTACGTCTTCGGTGCCGCCCTTCTCGCCGGGTCCGAGCCTTATTACGTCAACATCGATGACATGAGGGCATTCTGGCATGAGTGCTATGATGCCATCAACCTTACAAGGAACCCTCAGGAAACGGGCAGGGTCTTTGAGAGGGCGGATCTCGTCGTTGTGCTGGGCGGGGTGCACACTCCGGGGAAGTACCTCAGGGCGAACCCGGGTGTGCCGAAGGAGATGAGGCGAATCGTTCAACACTCCAGGGCTCCCGTCTACGTCGGCGGCCCCGTCGCCGAGGGGACGATGGGCGGAGGGAGATCGTTGAGGTCGGATCGTGAGTCGCTCGGAGATCCGACCGGAGTCATCGAGGGCGACCCCGAGGCGTTCATCTACGACCTTCTCTCGGGGAGAGCTGAGCCAGGTGCGGCAAGGTACAGATGCTATGAGGAATTGGACCGTTTCGCGTCTGCCGGAGCCGCGCTGCTCTCGCAGATTGGGGCTCGACCGGACCTGGTGTGCGAGGTCGAGACGTCAAGGGGATGCGCCAGGGCCGTCGTGGGGGGATGTTCATTTTGCTCGGAATGCTCGCGCTTCGGCCTTCCCCAGTTCAGGGAAGCAAGCGGCATCGTGTCCGAGATCAGAAGGCTGAGGTCGTTTGGCGCACGAAATGTTCGGCTCGGAAGACAGTCCTGCTTCTTTTCATACCAGGCGGCCGGCATCGGGGATTTAGAGGTTCCCGTGCCGAACCCAGCTGCAATCGAAGCGTTGCTCTCGGCCTGCTCCAAGCTTGGGCTGAATTCGCTTCACATCGACAACGTCAACCCGGGGGTACTTGCCAAGCATCCGACCGAGTCGGAACGCATCGCCAGGAGCATTGCCAGGCACTGCACCCCTGGAAACGTCGCCGCTCTGGGGATGGAGACCGCCGATCCAGAGGTTGTTAAAAGGAACAATTTGAAGGCCTTGCCCGAGGATTGCCTTCTGGCAGTTGAGCTGATATGTAGACGCGGTGCCGAGATAGGTTGGAACGGTCAACCCCTGTTTCTTCCGGGAATCAACTTCGTGCTCGGACTTCCTGGGGAGACGGAGGAAACCTATGCGATGAACCTCGCCTTTCTCAGAACGATAAAGGAACGCGGCCTGCTGCTTCGCAGGGTCAACATAAGGAAAGTCATCCCGGTTCCCGGGACCCCACTCTGGGGAGCCAAATGGCGCCAGACGGCGATGCGCAGGAAAGCCAAGGGATTCGTCGATAGAGTTCGCTCGGAGATCGATCGGCCCATGCTGGAAAAGGTATACCCCCGGGGCACCGTTTTGAAAGGGCTTGTCGCGGAAGTTCAGAAGGGCCGGACTGCGTTCTGCAGGTTCCCCGGGAGCTACCCGATCGTGGTCGGGGTGGAGGACCGCCCCGAACCCAGAGAGGTCCTCGACGCGATCGTCGTCGGACACGGAAGCCGATCTCTGACCGCGCTCAGATTCCCGGTTGACATAAACGCGTGTCACCCACGGATCCTGGCCTCGCTCCCGGAGGTCGGCGCAAAGAGGGCTGCTAGGATCGCGCTTTGCCGCCCAATCCGGTCTCGCCAGGACGTTGAAAGGGCCTTGGGTCGTGACGCGCCCAGCCGCGAGGCAGTTGATCTGATCTGCAAGGCAGCGAAGCTGCGCGACTATGACCGAGTATGACTGTATCATACCATGGTGATACACGGATCTCAGTCATACCAGATATGGCAATCACTCTCTCCGGGGCGGATCTCTGAGTATGGCTCTATCGGACTGTCACGCTTTATCCGGGAGAGCTTCCCTGGGGTGGGCGGTGATGATTCGGCGCAGTCTCTCCGTCGTCACGTGTGTGTATATCTGGGTCGTCGCAAGGGAGGAGTGGCCGAGGAGCTCCTGGATGGCCCTGATATCCACATTGCGGTCGAGCATATGGGTGGCGAAGGTATGCCGTAGAACATGGGGCGTAACTGGCTTGGTTATGCGGGCCCTCTTGGCGTAGGCTCGGATCATCTTCTCGATGTATCTGGGGGAGAGCCTCCCGCCCGACCGGTTGGG
>Ga0129301_1001345_pt1 | contig 12066 bp, 14 predicted proteins | sample ConPoolayeHmetaG_FD_94489 | JGI IMG/M metagenome (GOLD analysis project Ga0129301, IMG submission 94489) | Hot spring microbial mat communities from California, USA to study Microbial Dark Matter (Phase II) - Cone Pool mat layer H metaG ...
CTATAATAGAGGTTGGGATTTGCATTTTTTCCGTTCCCGTCTGATCATTGTGTTTAATGCCAAAAATTTCTGGGTTAGTTGAATTGTTATTGGAGTTCGTCTTTCCGACCCGTTGCGTCTCTTGCCGAAAGAGGGGTACCTTACTCTGCCCGGAGTGCGAGAAGCAACTCTCTCCGTTGGAGAAGCTTTTCTGCATCGTCTGTGGTCGGCCGGCGGTTGGGGGCTTTACTCATCCGGGGTGCCGGACCCAGTTTACGCCGGAACGAGCCTGGGCGGGCTTCTCCTACCGGGAGATCGCCCGCCGACTGGTGCAGGGGTTGAAATACCGCCGGGTGCGGAAGGTGGCCGAAATTATGGCCGATCTCTTGGTGGAGGAGTTAGCCGACAGCGGAGTTGAGTTTGGCTCCGAGGCGGTGGTTGTGCCAGTTCCGCTTTCGTTCTGGCGAGAGGGCGCGCGCGGGTTCAACCAATCTTCGCTTTTAGGGAAAGCGTTGGCTGAAAAGTTAGGGCTTCCCTTCCGGGCCGCTGTTCTGCGGAAGACCCGGGATACGATCTCGCAGGTTTCCCTCACCAAACCAGAGCGCGCGGCGAATGTTCAGGGAGCGTTCTCTGTTAAAGGAGGACTCCACGGGGAGGACATCCTCCTGGTAGATGACGTGTTGACCACCGGTGCCACGGGGCGAGAGGCCGCAAAAACCTTAAAGAAAGCTGGCGCCGGCCAGGTTTGGATTCTCGCCTTTGCAAAGGACTGATAGAATTAAGAAAGGTGGAGGGGTGCCGGAGCTGGTCCATCGGGAGGGTTTGCTAAACCCTTGAGCCTCACGGCTCACGTGGGTTCGAATCCCACCCCCTCCGCCATGTACCTAAGCTTGCGCATGGTACATGGCGACGCCAGACGATAAGAACTCGGATGTTTCACTACGTTTACGTTTTAAGAAGTACCCTCGATAGAAAGTTCTACGTCGGTAGTACCAGTGATCTCGAAAATAGGTTGAAGCGCCACCAGATGGGGTTGGTTCCCGCAACTAAACGCCGGTTGCCCCTCGAATTAATTTTTTATGAGGCTCACAGGAATAAATTTGATGTTTTAAGAAGAGAAGACTATTTGAAATCGACGAAAGGTAAGCGGGCGTTAAAATTAATGTTGACGGAGTATATTAACGGGCGCCCGTAGCTCAGCTGGATAGAGCACTAGCTTCCGGAGCTGGGGGTCGGAGGTTCGAATCCTCTCGGGCGCTCCACCTAACTTAAGCTATACTGGAAAAGATGAGAACTACCCCGGCGCGTTTTGCTTCCTATTTAGCTCTGCTCACGGCTGTAATCTCAGGAACGGCAAACTTTGTCAACAAACTCGCTACGACGGCCGTTCCGGACCCGATTTTCTTCACTACGCTCAAGAACGGCGTTACGGCGGTTCTTCTGATTGGTCTGCTTCTGGCTTTCCGCCAGGGGAGAGAAATTCGCCGTCTTACCGGCCGCCAGTGGGCCAAGCTGATCGCAATTGCAGTGATTGGGGGATCGATCCCGTTTACCCTCTTCTTCACCGGCCTTACCCAAACTTCTGCCCTTAATGCCTCGTTAATTCACAAAACTCTCTTTCTCTGGGTGGCTCTCTTGGCGGTGCCGCTGTTGAAAGAGCGGCTTTCTTTTCCCCAGTGGTTAGGAGTGGCGGCGATTTTTAGCGCCAACTTTTTCGTGGGTGGATTTACCGGATTCAAATTCAATACCGGCGAACTTTTAATCTTAGGGGCAACCATCCTTTGGGCGGTCGAGAATGTGATCGCCAAAATTGCTTTGCGAGATATCTCCAGTGGCACCGTCGCCGCCGGAAGAATGGTGCTGGGAACCATGATTCTCTTTGGTCTCTCCGCCGTCCGCGGCACCTTGGGACAAGCCAGCAGTTTGAATGCAACCCAGTGGGGTTGGATCATTCTCACCGGAGCACTTCTGACCGGGTACGTGCTGACTTGGTACACGGCGCTGAAGTATGCTCCCGCAACTTTCGTGGTCACCCTTTTGGTTCCTGCTACGCTGGTTACCAACCTTCTCTCGGCGATTTTCGTTACCCACCAACTTCCGGCCAGCCAATTGGGGAGCGGGGTGCTCCTTATCCTCGGGTCTATCCTGATGATTTTCTTTGCTAAGCGCACGGTGGAGACGGCCGCCGTCCCGAAGCCCAAATTCCGGCAATCTTAACAATGGATGGGATCCTCCGCTGTAGCCGTTATGCCTTCGGACCTAACCGCCTCCATTACTGCGGCCCGGATGCTAATCGCGAAATCTTAGCCTACATCCAAGGGGGAGTGGTTGACCCGGGCCTGCAAAAGTTGTTGAGCAACTTCCAAACAATGTACCCCTATCTGCGCCATATCGCCGAAGCTAACGGGATTCGGGACCCATTTGATGACCGGGTCGTCGAGGCCTACTGGATTGGCAATGAGTTGCTCGAAACGATTGAGAAAAAGGAATTTTACCGGCACCTGCGGGACGGGTTGGGGCTCAAGAAGCGGTTGGGAGGCAAGTCTTTTGATTGGATTACGGGTAAGCTTGGTCAAGGTGCGGTTCCGCACCATTCCTTTCACGTCTTGGATATTTGGCAGCGGACCGGACACGTAGAGCGGGAACAGACGTTGGAGAGCATGGATTCCTGCCGCATCAGCTGGGGGAAAGTGAAGGAGATAGATGGACCTAAGATCGTAGTAGACACCGAACCCCTTTTGTACTCAAATAAGAGATTGTACCTTGGTCCTCCAGTTCGAAAGGAAATCCGCCGGCGACTCGAATCTGAGCCGGACATCGAACAACTCCAGATTGGGCAAATTGTTTCAATTCATTGGGGAGTTCCCTGCGAGGTTATTAGCGAGCGGCAGGCCCAGATCCTCCGTTACTACACTCTGCGCCACATCCAACTGGCGAACCTGACTTTATGATGAGAGTATTTGTCTTCGGTAACCCCGACCTCCCCCAAGACTCTCTCCCCCTGCGGATCCTGCCGGAGTTGCGGAAGTGCTTCCCCCAAATCTCCTTCGAGGTCAAGGATCCGCATGAGGAATGGGAGTCTCCCTCGAAAATCACCATCTTGGATACGGTCTGCGGGATCGGGAAGGTAACCGTGTTTACAGGTCTCTCTCCCTTCGCGGATAGTCCCAAGTTGACCGTCCACGATTTTGACGCCCTTTCTAATCTTCAACTTCTGCAAAAGCTGGGAAAACTGAAAGAAATCCGCATCATCGGAATACCGCCCGACCGGAGTGAGAAGGAGGCTTTAAAAGAGGTAACCACTATTCTTCAATCCAATTTACTTTAAGAAAGTGGGCAGCGCAGCTCATGCAGGGATCGTAAGCGCGAATCAGCTTTTCAATCTCGAAAGCAATCTTTTCCTTGGGAGTATTGGGCAACAGATTCTGCACCAGCCGGTGGATGTCTTCTTCGATATTAATTTGATTCTGCCCGGTCGGCACAACAATCTCGCCGTTTTCCACGTTCCCGTCCGGGTGCAGATGGACTTGGTGATACAGTGTTCCCCGCGGTGCCTCTACTACCCCGATCCCTACCGCTTCGCGGGGCGTTCCCTTGATCACCGGCTCGGGCGAAAACTCTTGCGTCGAGAGAATTTCAACTGCATCATCCAAAGAGTGGAGGATCTCGACCGCCTGCGCCAAGCTGTTGCGATAGATATCAGTGGAAGGAAAAAGGTCAAGGGTCCGACCAAGCGTCTCTTTGGTTTTGGGGTGGAGCTTATCCTTGGCCAAATTCATCCGTGCTAGAGCTCCAACCATGTAAGCCTTACCTTTGTGCTTGTAAGCGGAGGCTTGGGAGTAGGGCAAAACCACGTGCTCTAAGTGTTCACGGAAGTTCTCCTCCTCGATTAAACCACCCTCGTTGTCGCAGATCCTCCCGTTGAGGAAACCGTAGCGCTCGGGGATCAGTGCCATAAAGTTAGTTTGGCGATCGAGGTGGAATGGCGCTTCCTCATAGACTTTGATCAGCCGCAGGACCGCGGGCCGGGCCGCCTCTAATTTGGCAACCGCTTCCTTGATTCCCGCTTCTTCCGGAAGATGGCTAAACCCCCCAATTACCGGATAGGGCGCGTGGACGCTCCGCCCCGCTACCAGCATGGACAGAAAGTTCCCGGCGGCTTTGATCTCGAACGCGTCGTGGAGGAGCTGATGCTGAATAGGATCATTCTCGTCAAAATCCAGAAACGCGTCTTTGCCGAAGATATCCGGCATCGAGAATAGATAAAGATGGAGGGCGTGATCTCTAATCATTAGTCCATACATGGTAAGGGTGCGAAGAAGCAGAGTTTGAGGACTGGGAGTAATGCCGAGGGCGCGTTCGCAAGCTTCAATACTGCAGAGGAGATGCGCGTTGGAGCAGGTTCCGCAGATCCGCGCCAACAGCTGAGGGATACTCATGACGTTTTTGCCCTGCATCGCTTGGGTGTAGAATCGCTTATAATCGGTCACGCTAAAGTGGACCTCTTCCACCTGGCCTTCTTTGACCCGTACCTCCAAGGCTGCTGAACCCTCCACTTTAGTGATTCGATCCAAGGTCAGGTCGAACGTGTGCATCAGGATTGGCCTCCCCTTAACTCTTGCACTAGCGCATTTACCTTGGTGAGGAAGTCCTGGGGGTCCATCGGGCAACCGCCGACTTCCACATCCACCGGCACCACCTCAGAAACCTTCAAAACTTTTGGAAGGGCGGCGAAACGGGCCAAGAGAAAATCGATCTGTCTTTTTTGATTCTCATTAAAGAAATTGCGCTGGGCGGAGGGCATTCCCACCACGGCGCAAGCTCCGATGGCGACTAGTTTCTTGGCGTGGGCCCGAATCTCTTTCAAAAATTGGGCTTGCTTTTCGGAAGCGATGGCCCCCTCCACAAAAGCGATGTCCATCTCGTCCAAAACATTTTTTGATTGCAGGACCCGGGCGTAGCGAAAGTCAAAGAGCTGCTTCCACTCTTGCCAATGGTCGTTCATTACTTCCGTCATCACGATTGTGTTGTCTTCGCAACAGGAGAAGGAGAACCAGCCGACCCGAATTTTTGGGGGGAGATTTTTAGCCATTCGCCGAGATAAGTGTAGCTAAATCAGTCCGAAGATTGGCGAGCGCCGGTTTGTGGGGAGAGAGATCTCGGCCTAGTTCAATTAATTTAGCGATCAATCCCATTTCCCGAGTGAGATTAATTAGTGTCGCTCCCAAAAGCTTTCCTCCTTGGAAGATCAATCGCCCATAGGCGTTCTCTTGGGGAGAACCTCTTAGGATCACTTCCCGGCCTTCCCCCGCCCGACTATCTCCGACGAAGGCGATGGTCATCCCAAACCCGGAAGTAGTGTAGAACGAAACCAGCTTGAAAGGATCGTGTCGGCCAGCCATGTTTAGGGCGGCTACCTTCCCTTGAGACTGGGAATTGACCCAGTTTCCCAGGACGATTTGCTCCCCCAGCAGGAGATCCCGAAACTCGGCGCAGTCGCCGGCAGTCCATACGTCGGGAGCGGAAGTTTCCAAATATTCGTTGGCCAAAATCCCTCGGTTAGTTTTAATCCCTCCCGCTTGGGCCAGATCAGTTGTGCATGCTGCTCCGATGCCGGCAATAATTAGCTGGCAAGGGAGCTGCCGGCCATCTTTGAGGCGTACTCCCGTAACGGCCTCTCCTCCCAAAACCTCCGCTACCTCTGCCCGATGGTTGATTTTTACGCCGTGATCCTGCAAAACTTTCTCGATCATTCGGCCGGAGGTCTCATCCAGCACCGGTTCCCAATAGTAAGACTCTAGAATTACCAAAGTAACGTCAATTCCAGCCAACCGCAGCATGTCGGCCATTTCGAAGCTCACAAAACCGCTCCCGATCAAGATGGCCTCCTTGGTTTGCTTAACCTGGGCAATGATTTCCTTGGCGTCGTCCAGCGTCCGCAGGGCGTAAACCCCCCTTTTTTCCGCTCCTGGCACGTCCCATTTCCGCGCGCGGGCCCCGGTTGCTAAGAGGAGTTTTTGGTAGTGCCACGGGCTGTCGTCGTCGAGCGTGACTATCTTCGGAGTGGTTTCCAGCTGGACCGCTTTCCGCCCTTTCAGCAATTGGATTCGGTTGGCGGCGTACCAAGAATCTGGCTTGAGCCAGATCTGGTCAAAAGGAATTTTTTCGAGGAAAAAATTGGGTTTGGAGAGCATAATCCGGGAGTAGAAGCGGTAAGGCTCGTCCGAAACGATTGCAATCCCGCCCTCCGGATCGGTTGACCGAAGCGTCTCCGCCGCCGTGGTGCCGGCTACGCCTCCACCGATGATTAGGTATTTTACTTCGTTCACGGGTAGATCTGCTGACCTTGCTCGTCGTAAAGGAAGATTGCGCGAGTTGGGCAAGATTGGGCCGCGGCCAGAAGGGTTTCGTCGGTTACCGCCCCGTCCTCCAAACCCTCTTTCTCGACCGGTCCCGAGTTTTTGACCCCGCCTTTCTGCTTAATAACGGCCTTGCTCTCACCGTTCAGCTCAAAGACGCCCGGGGCTGCGACCACGCAGCTGGCCGCCCCAATGCAAAGATTTCGATCGACGACTACTTTCTTAATCATTCCAGTGGGAAGCGCCGAGAAATTTCCACCGAGATTTTGTCTACCAAGTCTTCGCGAGCTTTCTGCCGGTGGGGGATATGATCGCTCAAAGTCCGAGTAATCTCCTCTTTACTGACTTTTCCAAGGGGAAGGTAAAGGCGACCGGGGTAAAGGCTTTTGGTGTCAATGTGAAGGATTACCTGGCCGGAGTGCTCGGCGAACCAGAAGTCGCGGAGTTGCTCCCATTCGTAAGTGTGCCCGTGGGCGCTAATCCCGCGGGTGGTGATAGAGTAGCGCGCGATTCGGGGGGGCTTGGAGCTCATCGCCCACTGGAGGAAACCCAGCGCCGCCAACACGCCGGCGAGGAGAAATTCCTTAAAGAAAATCGCCACTACTGCCAACATTCCGAGCAGGGTAAAAAGGTTTCGGAAATAAGTTTTTCCTCGCTTGGTGTAAATCCGCTCCGGCGCGTCCCAAGTCAAGAAAGTTATCTCTTCCTCAATCTGCTTGTCCGGCATTAGGTTAAGAATATCAAATGCGAAGAGTAAAAATAAATGGCGGAGGCGAGAGGATTCGAACCTCTGATCCGCTTGCGCGGAAACCGATTTTCGAGATCGGCGCCATCGTCCACTCGGCCACGCCTCCCCAAAGCTAGTACACTAAGATTATACTGTGAGAATGAATGCAAAACACCTTTTCCTAATTTTGGGGTACTTCTTTCTGTTAGGTCTGGGGATGGGAAACCGCCTGGCTTATCCGCAAGAGATTAGCGCGGCCGCGGAATGGAGCCTCTTTACCACCCTCCCACCGGCCCCGGTGGAACAAACCACAGCGTACACCACCCAAAACCCCGCCGGTGACGTTCTCCTCCCAGTAGTCGGCGACATGCTCCTCGCGCACGTTAACAAAACCTATACTCTCCCTCCCGACTACGTCCCACCGGACCTAGTTCTACTCACCGGCGTCCCCGCGGCCCGACCGGAGTATTTGCGCTCCCGCGTTCTTCCCTATTTCTACCAGCTCTACGGCGCGGCCCGAGAAGCCGGCTACCAGCTCTCGGTCGTCTCCGCCTACCGCTCTTACGCTATTCAGGCGGCCACTTTCAGCTATTGGGTTGGCCAGTACGGGTATCCGGCGGCCGTGATGGGCTCTGCCCGGCCGGGACATTCGGAACATCAGCTTGGGACAGCCGTCGATCTCGGCTTGGCCGGAAAGCCTTGGCCGACCGGGTTTAGCCAAGACCCCGCCGCGGGGTGGGTTGGCCAAAATGCTCATAAATTTGGTTTTGTAATCTCTTATCCCAAGGGGAAAACCTCCGTTACCGGCTACATCTGGGAGCCTTGGCATATTCGTTTCGTGGGAGTAGAACTTGCAACCAAGCTCTATGAACAGGGGTTGACACTGGAAGAATACCTTTCCCGCTGATAAAATAAAGAGGCGATGGCGCCCGTAGTTTAATGGATAGAACGTCGGCTTGCGGAGCCGAAGCTTAGAGGTTCGATTCCTCTCGGGCGCACCATGGAAGGGTGGCTGAGTGGACGAAAGCGTCGGTCTTGAGAACCGATATCCGCCTTGGGCGGATCGTGGGTTCGAATCCCACCCCTTCCGCCACCCAACTTCGCTGAGGCTATGAGGGATAGTTGGAGCGGAGGTAGGTGCCGCGCTTAGCTCGCTCACAGTCCTCGACCAGGAGGAAAGATGACCAATGTCTTGAGCGAGCGAAGGGAGTCGAAAGGCAGTATTAGGAGGGGTCGCATAGTGGCCTAGTGCGCACGCTTGGAGAGCGTGTTTCCCGCAAGGGATCGCGGGTTCGAATCCCGCCCCCTCCGCCAGTTTGGGTAGCCGATTTTTCTTCCTCCGACTCCTGCTAGTGGACTACTTCCCCTCCTTGAAGGTCTTGGAGTTTATTTTCTAATACTTCCCGCCGCCGGGGAGAGAGTTGAAGCTCCCCTTTTTGGGCTGCGTCAAGAGTGTCTTCGATTATCAGGGACATTACCGCGTTGTGAATCTGCCCAAGAGCTTCGTAGCCTCCGCGCGCGGCGAGGTCCACGGTTCTTTTAGGGAGGGGGAGGAACCGGATTCCTTCCCGCTTTTCCCGGGCCCGCTTTTCGGCGTGAATTTGGGGGTCTTGAGAGACGGAGAAGTCGATCCGGATCCAGCGGGCCGCCAGCGGGTTGAAGAGGAAAAAGTCTACCCCCTCTTCAAAGTCCTGCCGGGCGGTGGCCCGAGCTAGTGCGATCTTTTGTTCTTTTTTCAGCGTTTCGGTGGTTTCTGGCTTTTCTACTTCCGCGGGTGAAACTTCGGCCACCCCCAACTTGGAGGTTAGAATTCGGGTTAGATCTTCTTCGGCGCGGTGACCAACCTCGGTGCGCCAGCCGGAGAGAACGGCTTCGGGGATCTCGGCGATCGGAGGAGCGGTTTCGGGCATCTCTTTTCTAGGATAACAGAAAGGGCGCTTACCCGCGCTGTTATAATTCGGGAAGAGATGGACCAGATCGAAGAAATCAAGCATAAAATTGACATCGTCGAGTTAGTTTCTTCTTATCTTCCTCTCCAGAAAGCTGGAAAAAACTATAAGGCTCTTTGCCCTTTCCATTCCGAGAAAACCCCTTCGTTTATGGTTTCTCCCCAGCTTCAAATTTTCAAATGTTTTGGTTGCGGCGAAGGCGGGGACGCGATCGCCTTCTACCGCAAGATGGAGGGAGTTTCTTTCGGCGAGGCATTGCGGGAAATGGCCAAACGGGCCGGGGTCAAGCTCCTCCGCCGCCCAGAAAGTCCGGAAGAACAGCAGCGGGAGAAGCTTTATGAAATTAATCGGCTGGCGGCGGATTTCTTTCACTTTCTCCTGACCGAGCACCCGGTCGGGGAAAAGGCGCGGAGCTTCCTCCAGCGGCGGGGAGTGGGCGAGCGAATGATTGAAGATTTCAATTTAGGGTATTCTCCTTCGTCCTGGGATAGCTTAGGGCGCTTTCTCCTAAAGAAAGGGTACTCTTTGACCGACGTGCTTCAAAGTGGGTTGGTAATCCGGAAGGAGGGTGGCCGGGGCTATTTTGATTTCTTCCGGGGGCGAGTGATGTTCCCGCTCCGGTCGCCGCTGGGCAAATACGTCGGCTTTGCTGGAAGGACGTTAGGGAGCGATGAGCCCAAGGACGGCTCGCCTGCGTCGAACCTAGTTTCGGACCAAGGTCCGAAATATATCAACACGACCGAAACACCGGTTTTCGAGAAACGGCGATTTCTCTTCAATTTAGATTTGGCTAAGTCCGCGATCAAGAAGGAGCAGGCGGCGGTCTTGGTGGAGGGAGAGCTGGATGCGATTGTTCTTTTTGAGAAAGGGATTAAGAATGTCGTCGCAACTAAAGGGACTGCTCTTTCCGCTGAACAATTGGCTTCGCTAGCCCGCTTCGCCCGAAAGTTGTTGATCTGCTTTGATCGGGACGCGGCCGGGCTGGAAGCGACTAAGAAAGGCTTGCTCCTAGCTCAGTCGGCCGGATTTGAGGTGCGGGCGGTTCTGCTGCCGGAAGGAAAAGATCCGGATGAGGCAGTTTTGGCCGATCCGATCGGCTTCCAGAAAATGTTGGTCTCCTCTCCACCGATTTTTGACTTCTATCTAGAATCTGCTCTGAGCCGCTTTGATCCCGCTACCCCGGCGGGCAAGAAGGCGATCTCTTCTGAAATACTTCCTTTTGTGAAAAGCTTGGCGAACGAGGTGGAGAAAGCGGCCTACCTTTCGCGCCTGGCCGAAAAACTGGAGTTGGAAGAAGCGGTGCTTTGGCGGCAGTTGGAGAAGGAGGAGGTGCCGGAAGGGGAAGGTGCGGTCGCGGGACGGCCTACTTCAACGGTTTCCCCCCGCCCGCGGCGAGAGGCCTACCTGTTAGCTTTGCTTTTTGCGCTCCCGCCGCAAAAAATCCGCGCAGCCCAACGTCGAATCGTTTTGGAAGATCTCTCCGACCCCGAGATGGGAAGAATTCTGCAATCTCTGCGAGACTACCTCCGGTCTGTGCAGCGGTTCCGTCTGGAGAATTTTTCTGCTAAACTGGACTCGGATCTGCGCCCCGTCTTGGGGGAGTTGGTTCTCGTCCCTTTGGGGGATCTTTCTCCAGAAGAGACGGGGAGAGAGTTCGCAGAAGCCCTCCGCCTGGTTAGGCAGAGGCGGCTTCGGCGGGAGCGGAGAGAATTGGTTCGTCAGGTTCGGGAGGCGGACCAGGCGGGTGAGACTAATCGGGTGCGCCGGCTGCAGCGAGAAATTTTAAAGCTAACCGAAAAGATTAACTCTTTGGGTAAAAGTCAATGACCACTATCAAAAATTCGCCTTTGATCGCGAAGCTTTTGGAAAAAGGAAAGAAAGAGGGTTACGTTACCCAAGAGGAAGTGCTAGCTTACTTCCCGGAGGCCGAGGAAGATATCGAGAAGCTGGATGACTTATACACGATTTTTATCGAGGAGGGCGTCGATGTTTTCGAAGCGGGAGGTGAAGAAGCTGCTCCGGAGGAGATTGAGCGGGAATTAGAGGTCCAAGCGGTTCATGATACCACGATTACTTCCGACCCCGTCCGGATGTACCTGCGGGAGATTGGGCGGACGCCGCTACTCTCGAAGGATGAGGAGATCGCGCTGGCCAAGCAGATTGAGAGGGGGGCGGAGGCCGTGGAACGGCTGAAACGGGCCACTCCCCGGATGAGTTCAGCTACGCGCGAGAAACTGAAGGAGCAGGCCCGGATTGGGGACGCGGCGAGGGAAAAGCTCACCAAGGCTAACCTTCGCTTGGTGGTCTCCATCGCCAAAAAGTACTTGGGCCGCGGCCTCTCTTTTCTCGACCTGATTCAAGAGGGGAACATTGGTTTAATGCGCGCGGTGGAGAAGTTCGACTGGCAACGGGGTTTCAAATTCTCTACCTACGCGACTTGGTGGATTCGGCAGGGAATTACGCGGGCGATTGCTGATCAGGCCCGGACGATTCGGATTCCGGTTCACATGATTGAAACAATTAATAAATTTCACCGAATCCAGCGCCAGTTGGAACAAAAACTAGACCGCGAGCCGACTCCGGAAGAGATTGCTAAGCTGCTCGAGACTACTCCCGAGAAAGTCCGGGAGATTATCAAGGTTTCTCAGCGCCCCACCTCCTTAGAAACCCCGATTGGGGAGGAGAAGGATTCCCGGCTGAAGGACTTCGTGGCCGACGAGGAGGTTTCGGCGCCTACGGATGATACCTCCAAAGAGTTGTTGAAGCAGCAATTACTGGAGGTATTGGGGACGCTTTCTCCCCGGGAGCAAAAGGTAATTGAATTGCGGTTCGGCTTGCGGGACGGCAAACCGCGGACGCTTGAAGCCGTTGGTCGGGAGTTTGGCGTTACCCGCGAGCGGATCCGCCAAATTGAGGCCAAAGCGATCCGCAAGCTCCGCCACCCCTCCCGCTCCAAGCTGATCAAGGATTATCTTTAGCTTTTTGCTCGGCTCTTTCAAATTCTCGCTTCGCGAATTTTATTACTTGAAACTTGAAACTTCTAACCTGTAAC
>Ga0129301_1001346_pt1 | contig 12060 bp, 17 predicted proteins | sample ConPoolayeHmetaG_FD_94489 | JGI IMG/M metagenome (GOLD analysis project Ga0129301, IMG submission 94489) | Hot spring microbial mat communities from California, USA to study Microbial Dark Matter (Phase II) - Cone Pool mat layer H metaG ...
ACATATGTCCTAGTTCTATAGCGCGACTAACCCTAGCAAAGGCAATATCTGAAATAAGAAGAAGGCAAGTACAATAAACCTCGATCTACACTTATGTAGCAGATTCTGGAGAAATACTTAAGAATTAGGGAGTCTCCGATATCTATCAATGGACAAAATTTCTGCAGATTATGTTGTCGGATTGGTCGATGGACAGGGAAACTTCTCTGTCATCTTGTCGCATAAGCGTCACTATCCAAAGTTTGTCTTGAACAGCAAGAGCCAGTTTATAGTCAGACAGATGCGGGATTTCTTTAGGGTTGGCAAGATCGCTGTTCAAAGGCCTAGGAAGAAGGCGCATAGCACGATCTACGCCTACACGGTTGCCAGACATGACGAAATTGGGGTCATTGTGGACTTTTTTACTTTGAATCGTCCGATCGTCAAGGCTAAAGAGTTTGAACGTTTTAAAGAATGCTATTTGAATTGGAAACCCAAGTTTGTTAAACGGGGGAGGGAAGAGAACATCAGGGCGTTGAACAATGCGATAAGACTTTACAGGGAAGGGGTGTCGATAAATGATATTGTAGCTCAGACCAACGTTGATCTGAAGAAACTTTATTCTGTTCTTAGGACTCAAGGGTTGCGTCGCTACAAGAAGGCGTCTGAAGTCGGACCTGCTGAGAGACCAAGGCTGGCAAGGTTATAATCCGACTAGGCTTTCCTCGAACTCGGCTTCCAGGCTTTCTTCGTTAAGTTCAACACCGAAGCCAGGGCCGTCTGGTACTTTTAGGTATCCGTCTTCTGGCAAGACATGTGGCTTGATTATACTCTTGTATAATTCGAGTCTTTGCGGCCCCATTGATTCATGGATGAGAAAGTTGGGTATTGAACTCATCGTGTGCGCACTTATCACGGCGTTCAGCGGGCTTGAGAAAACAACATGGGGAGCGACGGGGATGAAATATGTTTGAGCCATTTCAGAAACCTTTTTCACCCAGGTTATCCCACCACTTCTGGAATGATCGGGCATTATTATGTCGGTTGCATTCAAGGCGAAGAGTCTTCTGAAGCTTTCAAGCGTGTATCTTCTTTCGCCAACACAGATAGGTATGTTCACTCTCTGTCTGACATACGCAAGCAGTTCGTCATTTGTTGGGGGAATCGGTTCCTCGTAGAACAGTAGGTCGTATGGTTCAAGCAGTCTGCCGATCCTTATTGCCGATTCTATGTCGAATCTACCATGTATATCCAACATTATGTCTACGCCTCCCCCCACAGCCTCCCTCACCGCCTTGACGAGTTCGATCGATTTCGAAGTTAACTCCCTTGGAAAACTGCTACCCTGTGGAATAGAGACAAAACCCAACTCCTTTTCAGCAAGTTCTTGTCTAGCAACTGCCGTAAAAGGGTCAAATTTGATTGCTCTAAATCCAAACTTGAGCTGGCGTCTTGCGCCCTCAGCGACAGAGTCCGGGGTGACTTTTTCGCCTGGTCTGAGTATAATGTGACAGTAGAGCTTTATCTTGTCTCTGAAACGGCCTCCTAGAAGATTATAAACGGGTGTCTTGAGCACTTTTCCTTTGATATCATACAGAGCTTCGTCGATCGCACCCACTGCCCGCATTGTCGCCTCAGGGTTCCAGCCAAAGAAAGCATTATCCATTATGTGATATGCGCGACCGATTTCAAATGGATCCAGTCCTATGACAGTCTTGCCTATCACTTCTATGCTCTGCTTGTGGACGTCCGAAGCTCCATCGGAGGCAGCTTCGCCGTAGCCGACCAGACCGTCTGTGGTCGTGACTTTTGCGAAGACAAAGGATCTCGGAGGCTTTGACACCAAAGCTTCGACTTTAGCTATCTTCAATTAAAGCACGCAACTGCTGTATGGTTAGAGCACATATATAGCATTTGGTTAGTGAAACATTGACCTTATTCTTCTACTATTTCATAGGAAGAAGACATCTTCACAGTCTTCTCTATCATGCCGCGAACGGAACAGTACTTCTGCTCAGCGAGCCTTATCGCCTTTTCAACTGCGTCTTTGCTTAAAGCTCTGCCTCTTATCACATATTTTAGACCGATGTCCGTGTAGATGCTGGGGTCCTCATCTCTTCTTATCCCAGTCAACTCAACATGATAACCTGTCAGATTCTGCCTCATCTTCCTCAACAATCGGACCACAGCTATACCTTCACATGCGCCAAGGCATGCCAATAGCGTCTCCATCGGACTTAAGGCTTCCCCGTCACCGCCCGACCTTTTTGATACATCAAAGTTGACAGTAACACCTTCTTCATTCTGTCCGACGAACTTGAGTCCACCCTTCCAGTCTAGGACGATCCTCTTGGTTTCTGGCATCTACCACTGTTCGCCATCTGCAAGATAAAAGCGTTCCTTCTTTGGAATCAAGTTTGATATCAAGCTTGACTTGCCACCATTTTGCCCATTGCAGGTTATCGTAATGCGTAGATGATAGGCGAAGACCCGAGCATCCAAGCGTTCCCTGTTCATATATATGAACAATTGGCGCCTACTGCAGCTTTGAGCCACAGTTTGGGCAGAACTTTGGTGCTGCCGAGAGGCTTCTTAAGTCTGTCCCACAGTTGGGGCAGAAATTGAGTTTGACTGGTGGCGCTGCAGCCGTTGGCGCAGCTGGTGAAGTCGGTGCTGGTGGCTGCTGCTGTGGGGTAGCCTGTGCTGTGGGTGCTGGTGTTGGCTGGGGTTGTTGGGCTTGGGTTTGCATAAGTGGTGGTATTATCACCATTCCTGCGCCGAGCGCTGCTCCGGGTGACTGGGCAAGTGATCCTGCAACCGATTTTGCAGTATCCATTTGGAGGACTGTCGTCGTTGCCCCGGTTTGTTTGAGCCAGAACAATCTCTCTCTGTATTCGGGTGTTGTATCTATGCCCTCGAATTTTAGGTCCATCAGTTCTATTCCTATTCTTAGAAATTCGTCTAGAATTGAAGATTTGACCTTGAAGGAGACTTCCTCGAGTTTGCTGAAGACTGTGACTATGTCGTATTTCGATAGTTGTGAGATCAGCCTCTCGTTCATGTATCCTCTGAGGAAGTCGTTAATCTGCGGTGTCTCATAGATGCTTTGGCCTCCGACAACCTCCACGACAAACGTCTTCACATCAGAGACCTTGAACCAGTATGCGCCAAAGAACTTCAACGGTGCAAGGTCTGTAGTTTGGCCGCTTGCGCCGAAAAGGCCCTTGAACTGCTTTGTTGAGACGAAGACGACGTCGGCGGTGAACGGTGACCTATCAAATCCTGTTATCTTGCTCAGTATGCTTGTAAGCAGAGGCAGGTTCTGTGTTGTTATGGTGTGCCGTCCGGCGCCGAAGACGTCGTATGCTTTTCCGTCTCTAAAGAACACTGCCGCTTGGAATTCTCTTACAACGAGCTGGCTTCCCCATGTGATGGTGTTCTTGGGGTATCGGTAGACGACATCGTTTTCATCTTGTGTCGCCCATTCTATTACCTCTGGCATTATTTCGTCACCTCAAAGATCACCTGCTCCCTGTTATTTAGTGTTGACTCTATCTCCAGCACTTTTTTTCTGAATTCGTCGAATGCCTTACCCATGTCGGGTTGACCTGCCACAGAAGAGGCGGCAGTTTTGACGGATTCTGCCAAGTCGATCAATGTGTAGTCGAATTCGATCAACTTATCCAGCTTATCCTCTCTCACCTTTACGGCGTCAAAGAAGCCGGAGTAACCGTAGTCAGCATGTTCAACCTTGCTTGTTACCCTGTCGAGAACTGCAAGAGCCCTATTCGCATATTGGAATGCACTGATGTTGCCGGAATCAGAAACTTCTCTAACCGCCTCGTTGACCGCGGTCTTAGCCTCCTTCAGCTTTCTTACGGCATATTCTCTTACGATCTTGTCAGATTCTCTTCTGAGTTCTTTCTCTTTGTATCCATGATAGCCTGGGACATAAGATGTGACTTTCTCCATCAGCCCTCGTTCCCCCTTGACTCTTTCAACAATGTCTGTCATTCTTATCCTAACTGGCAAGTGTTAACATCTGCCTTATAAACATAATATTCAGAAGAAGGTAATTTGACTCCAAAGGAGCTCGACGGAGATGTATGCAAGTTGATCTCTGCTGCCATCCAATCATCTGCCTGCATATTTTATATTTAGTGCTCCCAAGATGGCTCCTATCAAGACTGCGACACTTATGTTAAGCAGTAGGTTCTTCGTGAAAATGTCTACGAATAATGCGAAACCCAGGGCAGCTAGGACATATCCCCACATGAACATGTAGTTTCGGTCCTCTCTCCGAATTTGGCTCCTGTGAGAGAAGACGAAGAAAATGGTGTAGACTCCTTCGCTTCCAAGAATGATTCCGACATAGAATTCCCAACCAAGTTGCACAAAGCCACCAAAGTACAAGATACCCAATATTCCCAAGACGGCGATGAACAATATGATACCATACTCACCGAATCTGAGTCGTTTCTGTTTCACTTCAGACATATGGGAAGCTGAGGTAGAACACGTTAATAAACCCTCTTGTCCACCCACATAAGAGAACTGCAGATCGCTACGAAAGATTTCTAACAATATAACATAGAGGTCCATGAGGCAGGAAAGAGACATGATGCCATTTCACTTTTGATGCTTTTCGAAGCGCTTCTTCACCGAGGCCTTTTGTCGACCTGCTCCAATATCCTCGACAGTTCGGCGTGCAGTTCTTGAAGGGCCCCATATTCTATCAAAGTTTTGCCAGGCATGCCAATCAGCAACTTACTCAACGCTTCTCCCTTCCTATGCAAACATATTACCTCCTTCTTATGGATGATCGAATACATGATTTCCATGCCTACCCCGACGCTTGGCTTTGAAACATCTGCGATGACAACATTCGAATCATCAAGTGCACTTATGTCCCTTTTGCAGACAAGTTCAGGAGGCATCGAAGTGCCAGGGTCTTCTTCCGCCACCCAATAGGAGGAGACCTCCAGCCCGTTTTCTCTAACAATCTTGGCGATGAATCGTGCTAATTCAATATTCCTGTTTACAATAACCGGCATAGAAAGGTATACTCTTGTTACCACGGCCACAGTATGAAGCTTTGGTTGATAAACATTCTTTGACGTCACCCACCTCTTTCAAGGCAGCACGTCAAGAAGGCCATTTACACTTTCTAAGACCACATTAGGGTGAAACTTCTTAGGTATCCTCGTAAGCTGTTCGACGGTTGTGACACCTGTCAAGACAAGCGCAGACTTCATCTTGAGTCTGTTCGCCACCCTTATGTCGGTTTCAAACTTATCCCCGACGAGAAGAACTTCATCCTTCTTCAGACCAGAATACTTTAAGGCCATTTGGATTATGATCTTAGAAGGCTTTCCTATTAGAAATGGCTTGACGCCGGTGGCAGCAGAGATGGCTGATGCCAGAGCGCCAGCACCAAGCCAGTAACCATCTTCAACAGGCAAAACCATGTCTAGGTTTGTGGCTATGAATTTGGCGCCATTTTGTATGGCATAACATGCAGCCGTCAAACGTCTGTATGTCGTCTCCAAGTCCAAGCATAGAACAACAAACTCAGCAGTCTTGGCTTCATCTTCTCCCAATATAACGAATCCTTTCCTTTTGAGTTCCTCTTTAAGTGCACTTGTTCCGACCACAAACACCCTTCTCCCCGGGCCATATCTTTCCAGCATATAAGCTGACGTCGCCATAGCAGACGTGAAGAACTCTTTCTCGTCCGCAGGTAATCCCATCCTAGCAAAGTGGTTGACATAATCTTTCTGAGTCCTCGACGCATTATTTGTCACATAAAGCAGCCTGTACCCTCTCTCCTTCAGGACGGCTATACTCTTGCCGACTTCAGGAATGGCCGTGTTCCCACGATACATGCAACCGTCCAAGTCAAGAAATATTCCATGAATGTCTTCGAACATTTTTCACACCAGCCAGCGAAGGGATGACTGATATTGAAGATAAGGTTTTTCCAATTAAAGGCAGTAGCTATCTTGAAAAGGTCTCGTCAAGGATAGATTGTGATACCGCTTTCAGCTTCTTTAATAAAGGCGCTTCCGGAAAACCTCAACTTTTCAGCTTCTTCAAGCGTGTAGACGTGCAGCTGGGCTTCAGGTATCTGCAAGATATCCCAGACGATATGATAGTCATCCTTCAGCTTTCTACCTTCATAGACTACAAGAATGTCTACATCACTCGCTGCCGTCTGCCTATTTTTAGCGTACGAACCAAAAAGCTTCAATTCAACCAAATGCAACTTCTTCTTCAGCTTAGGTATTCTATCCTTGATGAGCGCTACCACCTTCTCCCTATCATATCTTGGATAGTAAATTTTCACAGAACTCGACGACTTCTCTACCATATCCAATCAACCTTTCAGCCTCCTCTCTAGTATATAATTCATATGGTGCACCTTCAGGATGGGCGTTCGGATACCGCGTCGGAATGTAGGCTTTGTCCAACTCCTTCGCATACCTTATCAACTCATCTGTTACCTTCGTATGTTCAGAAAGCTTCTTTAGCAATCCTGCAACTGAATGGCCGAAAGCTTCAGCACCTATCTTCTGAAAGACAGCTTTAACAGCTTTTTCAGAGGCTTGCTGGGCCAAGAAGCATGCATACTCGTAAAATCCGCCTTTGATCTCATATTCAGAATTCTGTATATCTCTCTTAGCCTGCTTTAACCAGTCTAAACTTCTTTCCACCATGTTAGTTAAAACCCATGCACATTTAATAAACTTTATACTTGATTCTCTATGATAACGATGGCAAGGAAAGAATTCAATTTTTGCTTGCAGGACTAGATAACAATAGGCAAACGGTTTTCGCAGTTATCAAAGTTGGCGGTCTTCGGACTGAGTTCTAGAAATCGGAAGGCTTACAAAGGACCTTCCTCACCTTAAGGTCAAATAGGTCGGTTGAATGTGCAGGTTTGATCACCAGCGAAGTGTCTGCTCCTCTGCTTGTTCCACCGATACAGATAATATCCTTGTCCACTGGCACAAGCCCAGCGTCAGCCGCCATGATCGCGATTTCGATGCAGACCTTCGCACCCTGGCAAAAGACCTTAAGGGCGTTCGCGATCAACTCAAGTGGACCGATTGTGCCAAACTTCTTCTTGAAAGCCCTTTCTGCGCCGCTGAGTGCATGTGTGGTGGTCAAGACCTTTCCCCCATTTCTTTCTATCGTCCTTCTATGTTCTTCGGATATCTCGAGTCTGCCTGGTTCAACGAAGCCAGCCACATGTGTCACGACGACCAAATCATATCCTTTGAAGTATTCAGAGGCCCTGGCACCTGTGCGTCCAGAGGTTGAAGCGACCACGATGTCTCTTATGCCATGTGATTCGGCGTAGCCTCTTGCTATTTCGAAAACCTTTTCTGTCCAGTCGCCACTTCTGTCAAAATACTCAACATCCTCTATCATATCTTCTCATCCATCATTGTGAAAATCTTTCCATATATTAAGTGTTGTCATAGAAGACACTTGCACGTCTCCGTTGAAGCCGGCAACCCAATCCCGATCAAGGTAAGCACTTGAAAATACTTTAACATGATTTAGTCTAGGCTATAGTAACCGTTATAAACGGATATTGATAAAACCTGAGCATGAATACGTTTCTCGGAGACTTCGTCAACGACTTTGTCCTCGCCATAGGCCTGTTTCTTCTAATACTCGCAACCGTATACTTGACTCGCTTCCTTGACAACATATGGGTCAACAGGAAGATGATCCATCTCTCTGTTTCACCAGCAGTCTATTCGTACATGTACATCTTCAGGGAACCTTACGTCTTCTTCATATTCGGCGTCCTATTTACGCTCGTCTTGACGATTCCCCATCTGAGATCAAAGGAGCTGAGCTGGTTTCAGGAAAAGAGGAACTATGGAGAAGTCTTCTTCTGTTTGAGCTTTTCGGCCTTGAGCGTACTGTTCTGGGATCATGCAAGAATCTTGACAGGCGTCGCGATGATGTTCATGGCGATCGGGGATTCTGTGACAGGAATAGTTCGGTCAAGGTTCCTCAAGAAAAGAGGAAAGCATTGGACCGGAACCATAGCGATGCTGACAACATGTCTGATAATTGGATATGTGTTCTTGGGAATCGACGGCCTTATTCTCGCTGCTATTGCGACGTTGGCGGAATATCAGCCATGGCTTGACGACAACTTGTCCGTGCCCATAGCGACGGTGATATCTGGCCTCCTAATACTTAAGTAGAGGATGAAAGCCCCCTTTGCCGATTTCAATGAAATTGGTCGTGATGGTCAGGCATGGGGAAAGTTCGGGAAACGTGAACCGTATAATCAGCAACGATTACGATGGGCACCCTCTGACATCGAAAGGAAGAGAGCAGGCTACGATAGTGGGTGGAGAACTCAAAGGCACAAAGATTGACCACATTTATACCAGCCCAGTTCTCAGAGCAAGAGAAACTGCTGAAATAATTGCGGAATCCATAGGTTGTACCGTCGTTGTTGACGAACGGCTAAGAGAGAGAAACTTTGGCGATTTCAACAACAGAAACGTAGATGAAGTCGACTGGAAGACCCTCCTGATAGAAGGCGCATACAGGAACGTGGAACCCTGGGAAGAAATGTATCATAGAGTTCTCGACTTTGTGAGAGAAAGAAACGAAGAGATCCTCTTGTTCGTCTCACATTATGACCCGATAAGGGTCCTACTTGCCAAAGGTATTGGCCTACAGGATGAACTAAGCGCATATGGACTCGTCATACCAAATGCCAGCTCCTCCATCATGGCCGGAGGACATGACGGCACACTTAAGGTTGTGGCGGTCTCAATACCACCACAGAAGGGGATGCTACGAAGATACCTAAACCCTTACTTGCTTATCCTTTGACCATCTACAGCAGCATCAAATCTATCAGTCTACATCATATAATAGCGTACAGCCACCATGTTCCTCCTTATGTATGACCCAAAAAGAACACCGACTATTATACCACCCAAATGCGCACCATGGGCAATTCCAGATGGAGAAAAGAGCCCCATTAGATCAAATAGGACCCAGAAGATGACAACAAAGATGAGAGGAATAGGGAAAAAGCCGTAGAGGAATACCCTCTTAAAGGGCGTCAAGACCACTATTGTACCGACGACACCATATATGGCTCCAGAGGCGCCGACTGCAGGTATAAGCATATCTGTCAGCCCGACAATCGACGTAACCAAGTACCCCAGGTTTCCGAGCACACCGGAAACAAGAAATATTGTGACAAAGAGTCGCCTTCCCACCATATTCTCAAGCGAGTATCCGAAGAAGAATAGGGCGATCATGTTAAAGAGCAGATGTTCGACGCCGGCATGGAGAAAGATGGAGGTGACAAATGTCCATGGCCACACAAAAGCCTGTACAGGCCAAAACGCCAGATACCAAGTCTGCTGGAGAAAATTTTCGAAAACAAACATGACAACACAGACGGCGATGAATATATAGGTCCAAACAGGCCTTCTTGGAAAGGTCTCCATCAGATCAACCAACTTTACGAATACATCGCGCCAATTCCACGGTTCGAAAGGATCCTCTGAAGCTCCCTTCTAAGCTTGATGTCTAAGTCGACCTGCTGTTCAGAAAGCAGAGGTAGCCTAGGCGAGTGAATTATCGGCCCATGCAACACCATCTTTTTCTCGAGCTCAGTAAACGGCTTCGGCGCCTCTGAAAGTACCTTCTTTATAATATCGGATGGCGCCTCCTGCTTCGAAATTGATTCTATTATAAGCTTAGCTCTTTCATCATCTACTGGTCTGAAGCCGTAGCTTGGACTCTCCAGCCTACGCTCAGCCCTTAAGAAGGGGTCTGCGACCTTGCTGCCGACACAAATGGGATCCGGCTTATATAGACTATCCAATTTTAGCTCCCACAACTCTTCCGGTGAAAAGAACAGTATTGTAGGAAAACCTTTCTCATCGCTGCCTACAAGTACTCTCCACCCTACAGGGTTCCTATTGTATCTCGCATACACCTTCCTCAAGAAACTTTCAAACGGTTCTGTGCTCAACGCCATCAAAAGTGTGATCTGCCCCATCTTATAACTTTAACCTTGTAAACTACCCACGTCTGAATGACGTCAGCTTCCCATTTTCCTCGAAGCTTCCTTGCCGTTTGTTGCACCACAATACCGTGATATGTCTTAAATGAATAAATATTGTCTCATGAATGCATATGTATGTGTTCCTTCTGTTTAACAAATTTGTTAATTAAAGGAAACGTTTATATTTTTTCGGATGCTTCTTTGATTGGAATGGAGGAAATTGTTAGAAGGGCTAAAAGTGTAGGTGTTGAACCACTTAACTATGCTAGGGACGTTTTTCAAAAGCTTGTACTTTACGCTAACGCCTATCTTGAAGTCGATGATTACTATGTTCTGCAAGGTGGGACCGCGCTGAGGCTTTTCTATGGCTCGCCAAGATTCTCTCTAGATTTGGACTTCACATCTACCAGAAGAACGCCTAAAAGTTCTGTCAAAGATTTCAAGGCGGTCGCGAGCTTATTGGAACGCCTGCTTGCTCCTTATAATATTGATGTAAGTTTAAGTGGGGAAAGATTGTCAAGTGAAGATGGCCTATACAGGTCTTTCCTTGTCTTTGACACTTCACGGTCTTTAAAGAGGAAGGTTAGAATAAAGGTTGAAGTGGTGAGCAGGTCGTATAGGGACGTTGATTTTAACAGGGGGCTTGTTATAATAGATTTCCCTTTTTCCACCTCGATCAGTGCTGTAACAAAGTCTTCTTCTCAACTGTTGGCGGACAAGATAGCGTCGTTGGCAGGCGGTTATCATAAGGGGTATGTTAGGTGGAGAGATGTATTTGATGCCTACTGGCTTCTAAGATATTCGAAGGCAAAGCTAGACCACTTCTACTTGTTTCAGGAATTCGGCACCTTTGTTGAGGAACCTGAAGACTTGCTTAATTTAATTGATAGATTAAATAGGATCTTGTTTGAGAAGAGTTTGTCTGACGCCAAAAAGGATCTGGGAAGACTGCTCAACAGATCTATGCTTGAAGATAAGCTTATTGAAGAATATGTAGGGGCTACTTTAGAAGCTTTGGAGGAAGCTTATAGGGTGGTTAAAAAATGAAATTAGCTGAATGGGTTAGGGCATTTGAGATTATGAAGTCTAAAGGCTTAAAGGTTGTGCATGTTAGCTCATTAAAGTCGTTAAGTAAACAAGATGACAAAACTCTTCCAGTATCGTTGTGGCGACTTGAAAGATTGGGGCTTGTTACAAGAATTACTAGAGGTTGGATCTGTATTGGCGACTGTGATATCTGGGACGTCGTGAAAAGAGCCTTCCCATCCGCATATATTTCACTGGAATGGGCTCTTCACTATCATGATCTGATCGACCAAGAGGTCCTTGTAGTCACGTTGGCTTGGCTTGGTAAACCTAAGACGATCTTAGGAAAAAGGTATACATTCGAGTTTCATAGAATTAGAAGAAGCCTGTATTTTGGATTTGACGATAGGATGATAGCGGAACCTGAGAAGGCTTTACTGGATATCCTATACGTCAGAAATAGGGTTCCAAATGAACTCAATTTGGACTTGATAGACGTCGGCAAGTTTGTCGACTATTCAAGGAGATATCCTAAACGAATAAGAGAAAGAGCTCAAGAATTGGTTAGACAGATCTCTTAAGGCAATATCAAGACTAGTACATTTGGCTTGAGCTTAACCTTTCTAGCCTCCCTGACATAATACCACCCATAAAATGTGTGGGCTTTCTGCCCTGGTTTGGTAAAAAATTCTGTATTGAGTATTTTTCTGTTTTAGCCGTATTCCGTTCTGATGTCTCAGTCGATGGTTTTCAGCTTAGTAGCCATTTCCACAGTGGCGATGTTCTTATGATCTTTCCATCAGCTTCTATATCTTCTTCTGAATCCCATGTTAGTATCATGATGTCTTTACATTCTAGAAGCTCTGATGCCTTATTTAGCGGCTTTATTTCTCTTTCTCTTACCTCAAAATCTTCTAGAGAATCAATTGTTTCATACCTCTAGACCACATCCACTCTTCACGCAGTAGTAAGACGTAAATATAAGACAAGGT